>Ga0163150_10007313_pt1 | contig 13056 bp, 3 predicted proteins | sample OliLakLV19P2IB_FD_148628 | JGI IMG/M metagenome (GOLD analysis project Ga0163150, IMG submission 148628) | Freshwater microbial mat bacterial communities from Lake Vanda, McMurdo Dry Valleys, Antarctica - Oligotrophic Lake LV.19.P2.IB | ecosystem: Environmental > Aquatic > Freshwater > Lake >...
GAGCCGGGGGGGCCCAGGCAGGAGGGGCGATCGGAACGGGATCGTCCGGCCAGCCTGTCACGACGACGAGAGCGGGTTCGGGCTTGCGGCCGCGACGTAAGGCGATCTCCAGGCGCGCGAGGCGTTGGTCGGCCGACACCACCACAGTCACGTCCACCTCGCGGGTCCATCCGGTGAGAGAGCCCTCGGGCCACCGGGCCATGCCGTGGTGCGACGTGCCCGCTCCGGCCATGGATGTGCTCCAAGCCGTCACCGAACCGAGCCACTGCGCCACGGCGGCGAGATCGAGCAACCGCACCAGGTCGTCGCCAAGCTGCGCGGGCGGCCTGTCCGGGGCCCAGCCGAGCTCGGCAGGGCCGGGACTCATCACGGGGATCGGGGCCGTGCCAGGCTTGCCCCTCTCCCACCTCGGACGCACGGGACGCGCGTCTGACGGCGCGCCGATCTGGCTGGATCTCTGCGTGCGCGTGGCGTAGTGCGTCAGCATCTCCGAGGCGCCGTAGGAGCGGACCGCACGTTCGTGCGGGTCCACCCACGCTTCGACCTCCAATGGCTTGCGCTCCGGTGAGCCCACCCGCCAACCCCCCGGATCCCCGACAAAGAAATGGTCCTGGGCCTGGACGACGTGGGTGATGGCCAACCGGAAATGCTGGGGTTGATCGGTCCTCCACGGCGCGAGAGCGCGTGCGACGGGACTCTCCCCCACCACGTCCGTTCCGCCCGCCGGCGCAGCCGGTTCGGCCGCCGCACCTTCAACCGGTGCAGGGCGCGGCTCCTCGCCCCCACAGCCCACCGCCAGCGTCGCTGTCGCGAAGGTCAGCACCACGGCTATGCCGCGCATCCAGCCTCCCTCTCCGGGTCGGAGGGCCCCATCCTACTCTCGGCCCAGGGCCGAACGTGCAAGCAAGCTTGCTAGACCTTGCCGGCCACCAGCTGGCGCAGCACGTAGTTGATGATCCCGCCGTGCCTGTAGTACTCGAGCTCGTTGGGGGTATCGATGCGCGCACGCACGGAGATGGCGACCTGTGTGCCGTCCTTGCGCGTGGCCGTGACCGTGAGCTGCTTGGCGGGCGTGAGGCCCTGGGCGATACCGAGGATGTCGAAGCTCTCCGTGCCGTCGAGAGCGTAGTCGGCGGCGGTCTTACCGGCATCGAGCTGGAGCGGCAGCACGCCCATGCCCAAGAGGTTGCTTCTGTGGATACGTTCGTAGGACGTGGCGATCACGGCCTTGACGCCCAGCAGCAACGTGCCCTTGGCCGCCCAATCGCGCGAGGAGCCGGTGCCGTACTCCCGGCCGGCGATGACCACCAACGGCACGCCCTCCCGGGCGTAACGCTCGGCCGCGTCGAAGATCGACAGGCGGTCGCCGGAGGGTTGGTGCGCGGTTACGCCGCCCTCCACGCCCGCCACCATCTTGTTCTTGAGGCGGATGTTGGCGAAGGTGCCACGCATCATCACCTCATGGTTGCCGCGCCGCGCGCCGTAGGAGTTGAAGTCCTTCGGCTGAACGCCCTGCGCCATGAGCCAGCGTGCGGCCGGGCCGCTCGCTTCGATGTTGCCGGCGGGCGAGATGTGGTCTGTGGTGACCGAGTCGCCCACGAGCAGCAACGCGCGCGCGCCCTGCACGTCGGCGAGCGGCTTGGGGCTTCGCGTGAAGCCCTCGAGGAAGGAGGGGCGCTTGACGTAGGTGCTCTGCTTGTCCCACGCGTAGCGCCGGCCCTCGGGCACCGGCAGCGCACGCCACAGCGCGTCGCCGCTGAAGACCGTGGCGTACTCGTCCTTGAACTGCTGGGGTTTGACGTGCGCACGGACGGCCGCCGCGACATCCGCGTCGCTGGGCCAGAGATCCCTCAAGAACACGGGCCTGCCGTCCTTGTCCGTGCCCAGCGCGTCCTGCGTGAGGTCGATGTCCACGGTCCCGGCCAGCGCATACGCCACCACCAGGGGCGGTGAGGCCAGGTAGTTGGCCTTCACCAGGGGGTTCACGCGTCCCTCGAAGTTGCGGTTGCCCGAGAGCACGGCGGCCACGGTCAGGTCGTGGGTCTTGACCTCCTCCGCCACCTCCAGGATCAGCGGCCCGCTGTTGCCGATGCAGGTGGTGCAGCCGTAGCCCACGAGCGAGAAGCCCACCTTGGCCAGCGGCTCGAGCAGACCCGCGTCCATGAGGTAGCGCGTCACGACGCGGCTTCCCGGCGCGAGGCTGGTCTTGACCCAGGGCTTGCGCGTCAGGCCTCTCTCGACGGCCTTCCTGGCCAGCAGACCCGCCGCGACGAGGACGCTGGGATTGCTGGTGTTGGTGCAGGAGGTGATTGCGGCGATCACGACGTGCCCATCCGCCACTGTTCGAGCCTCTACCGTGCGGGCCTCTACCGTGCGGGGCTGGACGGCCACCGGGGTCCCGCCCCCCGAGCCCCCCTGGCTCGCCGCCGCGCGTTTGGCGACCAGCGGCAGATGCAGCGTCTGGAAGGAGGCCTTCACGTGGGGCAGCGGCACGCGATCCTGGGGACGGCTCGGGCCGGCGAGGCTGGGCACCACCTGGCCGAGATCTTGCACGACCACCTGCGAGTACGAGGCCTCGGGGGCGCCGGGGGAGCGGAACAGCCCCTGGGCACGTGCGTAGGCCTCGACCAGCGCCACCTGCTCGGTGCTGCGTCCGCTGAAGGCCAGATACTCGAGCGTGCGCTCGTCGATCGGGTAGAAGCCGACGGTGGCGCCGTACTCGGGCGCCATGTTGGCGAGCGTGGCGCGGTCGGCCAGCGAGAGCGCCGCGAGGCCGGGCCCGAAATACTCGACGAACTTCTCGACCACACCGGTCTTGCGCAGGAGCTCGGTGATGGTCAGCACGAGGTCCGTGGCCGTGACGCCGGCCTGCGGCTTGCCCGTGAGCCTCACCCCCACCACCTGCGGGATGAGCATCGTCATGGGCTGGCCCAGCATGGCCGCCTCGGCCTCGATGCCGCCCACGCCCCAGCCCAGCACGCCGAGCGCGTTGATCATGGTGGTATGGCTGTCGGTGCCGATGACCGTGTCGGGGTAGGCCTCGGTCTCTGTGCCCACGGTGCGCGTGAATACGGCCGGCGCCAGATGCTCGAGGTTGACCTGGTGGACGATCCCGGTGCCGGGCGGCACCACGCGCAGGTTCTGGAAGGCCTGGGCGCCCCAGCGCAGGAAGACGTAGCGCTCGCGGTTGCGCTCGTGCTCGATGGCCACGTTGTCGGCGGCGGCCTGCGCGTCGCCGAAGCGGTCCACCTGCACCGAGTGGTCGATCACGAGGTCTACGGGCACCAGCGGGTTGATGCGCGCGGGGTCGCCCCCCAATTCGGCCGCGGTGTCGCGCATGGCCGCGAGGTCCACCACGCAGGGCACGCCTGTGAAGTCCTGCAAGACCACGCGGGCGGGCATGAACTGGATCTCGCGCGAGGGGGCCGCGGCAGGATCCCAGGCCAGCAGCGCCTCGATGTCGGCCCTGGTGACCGTGACCCCGTCCTCGCGCCTCAGGAGGTTCTCGAGCAGCACCCTCAGGCTCACCGGCAGGCGCGCGACGCGGGCCGCCTGATCGCCCGTCAAGCGGCCCAGGTTCCAGAAGATGAAGTCCTTGCCCCCCACGTTCAGGCGATCGCGGGTCCGCAAGGAATCGAGCGTGGGGGCGATGCTCATGCGGGCCTCCGGCCTCGCCAGGAGCGTACAGCCTCGAAGAGCGTGCGCCCCGCCCGCGCCAGGAGTGCGCAACCCAGGTGCGCCCGGGAACTTGGCCCATCCCATGTGGTCCAATGGACGCCGACAGGCCTCGAACGGGAGCACTCCATGCGCATCGCACCCACGCGCGTCATCGCGCTCGTCCTGTTCGCTGCCCTGAGCGTCGTGCCGCTCGCCAAGGCGACTGCCGAGGGGCTGGCGGAGGACGGACGCGTAGGCGTGGTGGTCGATCGGCAGGGACTCGTGTACGTGCGCGCCGCGGGACGCGCGCGTTGGACGCCCCTGGCTTCGCGCGATCAGGTCTACCCCGGCGATCGCATCCGCACCGAGACGCGCGGGCCCAATGCGCTCGACCTCAGGCTCAGGGGCGGCGCGCGCCTGACCGTCGGGCCCGGCGCGCTGCTCGATGTGGTGGACGCCTCGACCTTCGAGCTCCTGGCGGGCGAGATGGAGGCGCTAGGCACGACGGCCCAGCCGCTCCAGCTCCGGGTCGGGACCAAGACCCTCACGACGGACAAGGTCTCGTGGTGGCGGCGCACGCAGGACGCGTTCCAGGATCTGAAGGAAGCCCCGCGCTGGCTCACCGGCTACCGCGCCGGCACCTCTGAGGAGTGGATGGGCTCGCTGCTGGTCACGCTGGACGGCAAAGAGGTGCCGCTTCACGTCGGCTGGCACAAGGTGGACGTCGAGATCAAGGACCAGGTCGCGCGCACCACCATCGAGCAGACCTTCGTGAACGCCACCGGTACGCGTCTGGAAGGCGTGTTCCGCTTCCCGTTGCCCGCCGAGGCCTCCATCAGCGGCTTCGGCATGTGGATCGGTAGCGAGCTGGTCGAGGCCGACATCGTCGAGCGCGAGCGCGCGCGCCAGATCTACGAGGACATCCTCAGGCGCAAGAAGGATCCGGGCCTGCTCGAGTGGGCCGGGGGCAACGTCTTCCAGGCGCGCGTGTTCCCCATCGAGCCGCACAGCGAGAAGCGCGTGCGGCTGCGCTACACGGAGGTGCTGCCGCTCGAGCAGGGCGTGTGGCGCTATCGCTATGCGCTGCGCAGCGAGCTGCTCAAGCAGAAGCCTCTGAAGGAACTCCAGGTCATCGTCCGCGCGAGCTCCACCCAGGCGCTCGAGTCGGTCACCTGCCCCACGCACTCCGACGCCAAGGTAAGCGCGGAGGCGCACACGGCCCAAGTCGAGCTCAGCCAGCGCGACGTGAGCCCGCAGAGCGACTTCGAGGTTCAAGGCAGAGTGGCTGCGGGCGGCGGACTCACCGTGGTGACGCACCGGCGAGGCGAGGATGGCTGGTTCATGGTTCTGGTCAGGCCGCCGGAGCCCGAGGGCCAGGGCTGGCAGCGCGACCTCGTGCCCGACGGCGGCGTGCTCGACTTGCTGCTGGCGGTGGACACCTCCGGGTCGATCGACCTGGCCGCGCGCAAGGCGCAGACCACGTTCCTGACGGCGCTCCTCGGGCTGCTGGCGCCGGGTGACAAGGTGCGCGTCGCCACGCTCGACACGCGCCTGCGCTGGATGAGCGAGGGGGCGCTGGGGGCGGACGCTGGCCTGACGGAGAAGGTTCTTGCCTTCCTCGACGCGCGCGCGCCGCGGGGTTGGAGCGACCTCGACGGCGGCTTCGAGCAGTTGCTCGCCAAAGCCGGCGAGAAGACGCAGGTGATCTACGTGGGCGACGGCATCGCCACCAGCGGCGACGGCGACCCGGTGGCCCTGGCGCAGCGCCTGCGCGCCGCCGCGGGCCGCACCAAAGCCACCTTCCACGCGGTAGCGCCGGCCGCGACCTACGAGCGCGTGGTGCTCGAGGCCCTGGCCTCGCTCGGCGGCGGCAGCGTGCGACACCTGCGCGAGGATCCCGCCGGCGTCGCGCAGCGACTGCTGACGGAGATGGCGCAACCGGGCTTGAAGGACCTGAAGGTCGAGATCCAGGGCGTGCCCACGGCACGCGTCTACCCCGAGCAGCTTGCCAACCTCCCGCCGGGCGGGCAGCACGTGGTGTTGGGACGCCTCCTCCCCAGCGGCGCCACGGCCGAGGCCAAGGTGAGCGTGAGCGGCACCTACGAGGGGCGGCCGGTCCACTTCACGGCCCCCATCACTCTTCTGGGCGACGAGGAGGGCAACTCGTTCCTCCCCCGCCTCTGGGCGCGCCGCCACCTCGATGCGCTGCTCGAGCAGGGCACGAGCGCGCAGGTCAAAGAGGAGATCGTCCGCTTCTCGACGGAGCACACGATCCTCACGCCCTACACATCGCTGCTGGTGCTCGAGAACGACGAGGATCGCGAGCGCTACGGCGTGGAGCGGCGCGTCAAGGCCCGCGACGGCGAGGTGGAGTTCGCTTCTACGAAGGACCGCGCGGCCCTCGAAGCCTCGAGGCGCGCGATCCAGAACGCTCAAGCCTGGCGCCTGCACCTCAGGCGCGTGATGCAGCAGGAGATCGCGCGTCTGGGCCGCGATCTGCCGATCCCCGTGCCGGAGGTGGCGCTCGGCGAGTGGTTCACGGCAGGCGAGACCCAGCAGCGAAGCTACGCGCTCTCGGAGGAGGACGGCAACCTGCTCGATTTTCGCTTCAGCGAAGGGCTGGCGAGCGGCGACTCCGCAGGCGGTTCGTGGGGTGCACCCTCTAGGGATGCAGGCGTGCACTATGAGGAGCTCCACTCCATGACGGCGGCGCCTTCTGCCGCCGCGGCGCCGATGACGCCGGCGCCCACGCCCAGCCTGCGTGGGGAGTGGAAGTCCCAGGGCGCCGTGCAGCCGGAGTCCGATGAGGCCCCGGGGGAGGGCGGAAGCGACAAGAACGAGAAGGCCGAGGACGAGGGCGGCTCCGACGACGCTGACGCAGAGGAGGCGGAGGACAGCCTGAAGGACGAGCGCGCGCGCAGCAAGTCGCCGCGCCGCAGCGGCCCAGGTGGCTACTACAGCGGTCCGGAGGCCGGCCTCGCCTCGACGCGCGGGACCGAGTCCGGCTATCAGATCGCCGGGCACGAGCTCGCCGAGGGCACGCGCCGGGGACGAGGAGACCCCTCGCTGCTGGGCTTTCCGGCCGCCGGCTCCCCGGCCTACGACCGGCCCCCGGAGCCTGAGCCGCCGCTGGCGAGCGCAGAGGCCCGCATGCTTCTCGACCGCCTGTTGCGTGGCGGCACGGACAAGCAGGGAGCCTTACGCATCACCGAGAAGGGCGAGCGCTTCCACGCCTCACGCACCACGAGCGAGCGTGCGTGGAACCGTCTGATCCTGCGCTCGGACGACGACTGGTTCGTGCGCACCGACGGTGCTGCTGGCCCGGCCCACGAGCGCTCGCTGCAGGCCCAGATCCTCACGAGCCTGGACACGGGTACGCGGCTGGCACGGGCCTGGGATGCGGGTACTGAGGGGCGCGCCTCCCTCGACGATCTGCGGCGGGCCTTGGGGCTCCCCCATCGGCGCGACCTCGAGGGCACGGTCGTGAGCGGCGGCGAGGAATGGCGGGAGGCGGGCGTCAGCATCCTGAGCATCGCTCGGCCGCCCTCGCAGGAGGTGACCCTCTGGACGGTGCAGGCAGCCGACGGCGCGCTGCTCGAGCAGACACGGGCCTTCCCGGGGCGGCGCTACGGCAAGCGCGTCTTCTCCGGCCACGTCGAGGTGGGCGGACAGCTCTGGCCCGGCGTGATCGAGGACTTCGACGAGCAGTCCCGGCGCGTGCAGCGAATCGAGATCACGGTCGAAGCGCTCGGGCCGCAGCCCTACCGCGATGCCTTCGCTCAGGCGCACGCCAACCGCGACGACGTGCTCGTGTTCGGACCCGCCAAGCCCACGCTGCGCGAGGCGCGCGCGGCCCTGGCGCAAGGCAAAACCGGGCTGGAGGAGCGTCTGGTGCTGACCCTCGATCGCCTGGCCGCCAGCCGCGCCGACGAGGCCTGGACGCACTTCGAGGCGGCGCTCGCCCCGCATGCCGCCAAGCCCGGCGCACTCTGGTTGCGCGCCGCCCTGATGCAGCAGACGCGCAAGCAGGCAGAGCTCAAGCGACATCTCCACGACGTCGTGGCTCCGGCCATCGCGGCACGCGCCGCAGGCCGTTGGGGCCTGAGCGAGCGCGCCCTGGGCCTGGCCAGCTCCCTTCTGGCTGCCGAGGAGCTGCTGGCGTTGCATGCGCTCCTGGCTGCGGCCGCCACCGACAGCGGCAAGCAGGCCGAGGCTCGTTGGGCATGGCGCTGGCGAGAGGCAGGCCTCCTGAGCCAGGCGGGCCGCGTGGTCGAGGCCCGGGCCCGGATCCGCGACTTGGCCGCCGAGCGTCCGCATGACATCTCGGCGCAGCTCCAGCACGCTCAGGCGCTCGCCCAGGCGGGCGAGCCCGAGCAGGCCGTCGAGCAGCTCACGCGCAGCATCGCCGCGGGCCCCTGGCTCACAGGAGAGCGCGACGCGCTCGAACGGGAACGCGCGGACCGGCGCCTCGAACGCCTGCGCTACGATCCGATCCTCGCCGAGCTGGAGGCTTGGGCTCAGGCCAGCCCGGAGAACAGCGATCCCTGGGTGCGGCGGGCAAGTCTTCTGTACGTGCTGGGACGTGAGAGCGAAGCGGACGCATGGCTGAGCAGCACGCTCCGCAACGTGGGGCGCTCAGCGGCATCGACCGCGGCGGAGCGTGCCCAGGTAGCGGCCGCCGGTCAGGTGGCCTTGGGGCAGGGCTGGAACTTCTGGAGCCAGGAGTTCGTGGCCGTCTTCGCCGACGACTTGCGCGCGGCGGCGCGCTTCGCCCTGACGTGCAACGACGACCGGCGCGCACAGGGCCAACAGCTGCTCGGCGACTGGCGCCTCTCCCAGCTGGCAGCGACGCAAGCCCTCAAGGAGGAATTGCGCCGGGAGGCGGCGCAGCCGGCTGCCCTCGCGTCGTGGAGCCACGAGCGCCTCGCGGCCCAGCTGCTGCTTGGGGGTTGGGGCAAGGACGTCATCGACGACGCTCTCTACGCCGCGGTTGGAACCGGGTTGGAAGCGCGCCGCGCCTCCGCGGCAACCTTCGGCGAGCGCGAAGCGTGGGCCGTGCTGCTCGCGGGGATCGCGGCGCAGCGGGAGGACCACGAGCGCGTTCTCGCGGTGCGTCGGCGCCAACGCGAGGGCGCCTCGGGGCGCACGCGCCTCAGCGCCACGCAGGCCCTCCTCGACGCGTTGCTCGCCGCCAAACACACACCGGCGCTGGAGGAGGAGAGCCACGGGCTGATCGTCGAGCTCGCGCAAGGCGATGAGCCCGAGGCGCGTCGCCTGGGGCGCGCAGGCGCTCAGCTGCGTCAGCTGGTCGGCTGGGCCTTGCCCGCGCGCGCGGAGGGGTTGCTGGGCAGCCCGGAGGAACGCGCCCAACGCTCGAGGGTGGCGGCCCGCGAAGCCGAACGCGAGAGCCGTCGTAAGGCACGCACGGCGTTGGCGGAGCGGCTGGCGCAGACGACCTGGCCGGAGAGCGCAGCGCCCTGGGCTGTGCTCGAACGGCTGGCTCTGCTGTCGGAGAACCGCGAAGCGCCCGAGCAGGTCGCGGAGGGCGCGCTCGCGCTGTTGAACCCCCTGCCGGGTCGCTTCGCAGCACTGCCGCGCGAGCATCCGCTGGCCAATGTCGGCCGTGTCGTGGAAGCCCGCGCGGCCTGGCTGCTCACGCACGCCGCCACGCGTCGTGGGGCTCCTGAGACGCTGGCCGCACGCGTGCTCGAGGCCTTCGAGGCGCGTTGGACGCTCGAACGCCACGACTGGCGCTACGAGACCTTCCGCCTGCTGGTGGCCCTCGACCGCGTTCCAGATCTGCGGCGCGTGTTGGCCGCCTGGGCCGGGCCGGAGGACGTAGACGCGCGCTGGAAGCGAGCGACGGGCTATCTGGCTGCCGAGCTAGGGGCTCCGGCCGAGGCGGCAGCCGCTTTCGAAGCCTTGAAAGGCCTCGAGGGCGCTCTCTCGGCCGCCGACTACGAGACCCTGGCCACCTGGTACCTCGTGGCGGGCGATGAGCCACGCCGCGCGGCGGCGGTGACCGCGCGCTTCGAGGCCCTGGGGGAGTGGGAGCTGCGCAGCTGGCTGCAGTCCCAGCAGCGCAGCACGGCAGGCCCGGGCGGGGTCCCGGGTGATCTACCAGCCGAGGTCTACCCCGCGCTCTCGGCCTTGTTGCGCAAGTCCGCCCACCCGCAGAACCATCTGTGGGTGGTCCAGCACCTCTACCAGTCCACCAAGGACCACCGCATCCTGGCAGCTCTCGCCGAAGGCGTGGTCGGGCACAGCGCGCAGAGCGTGTACGGCTACCTGGCGCAGGCGGGCCAGCAGATCGACGGTGTGCATGAGGAAGCGGCACTCGACCTCTTGCGCGAGGCCGCGGCGACGGCCCGCGCACGCGCAACAAGCCCGCTCGACAAGCGCGGGCTCGACCTCCTGACGGCGCGCATCGAGTCGCGGGCCGCGATCGTCCTCCTGAAGGACCCGCGCCACGCGGGCCGGGCGGTACAGGCCTTGAAGGGCGCGGCCACCCAGCTCGAGCCGGGCGAGATCCGCCACCTGGCGGACTACCTCGGCCAGCTCACGGCCACGCAGGACCCCGCGCTCTCGGCAGAGAAGCTGCGACAGCTGGCCGCGCTCATGGGAGTGGCCACCGCACCGAGCGGCGATCGCCTCTACGTCGCCCGGGTGCTGGCGGGCGTCCACTGGGCCGAGAAACGCCTGGACGCGGCCCTGGATCTGCTCTCCTCCGCGTTCACGGAGGGCCGCGCCCAGACCGACCCGCGCGCCCAGGCCGAGCTGAGAGCCACTCTGGACCTGCGGATCACGTGGACCGCCGAGCGCGGGTTGTTCCAGCAGGCCGAGCTGCTGGTGGAGAGCGCGCAGAAAGAAGCGGGGTCGACGCTGGAGCGCGAGCAGTGGTCCGCGCGGCTGGCCGCCTTGTGGGCACAGGGCTTTGCCAAGGGCGGCAGCTTCCGCATCGGTCGCGGCGCAGCGCTCTATCGCGAGGCGCTCAAGCAGATCGAGCAGCTGTGGCGCCTGCTCCCGACCCTGGGGGAACAGCTCCACCAGAGCCACGCGGCGCTCGCCACGGCCGCGCGCGAGCGGCGCGAGGGCGGCGATGTGGCCGCCGAGCGTGTGCGCTTCGCGAAGGAACGCCTGCCCGCCCTGCTCAAGGGCTACCCCCACCAGGTGAGCGAGCGTGTCAGCTTCGAGGCCACGCTGCTCGACGAGCTGGCCGGCCCGCGCGCTGCGCTGACTTGCGTGCTCGATCGCATGGACCTGGAGCCGGCCTGGTACACGCGCCTCGATCAGGACATCTGGACGCAGACGGAGTACGCGTTGGCCGAGCGCCGGGTGCGGGCTGAGCCCCTGGGCGAGGTGGGCACGCGCCTGCTAGCGCGCGTGAAGGCCGCGCTCACGGCCCGCGTGGCGCGCGAGAGCCATCAGGTGGCCGCGTTCTGGGCGGCAGGCAACAACCACTTCTGGGCCGCCGCGGTGCCCGAGATGTTGGCGGCGGCGTTGGCCGCGGCGGAGATGCAGCCCGCCTCGCCCGGCGTTCAGCAGGCGTGCGCGCACCACCTGCGCGTCATGGGCCGTTCCCCCGAGGCCATCGGCGTCCTGGCCGCGGCCGACGCTCGTGGCCACCTCGACGACAGCGGGCGCCAGCTGCTCCTCTCGCTGCTGCTGGAGACCAAGCGTTTCGAGCCCGCGCTCGTCTTGGTAGATCGCATGTTGGAGGTGACGCCCGAGAGCCTGGGCCTCTACAAGCAGCGCGCCGGCGCGCTGATGGGCCTCAATCGGGCCGCGGACGCGGAGGCCGCATTGCGCGCGGGCCTCGAGCACGCGGCAGGCGCCAAGCCCCCGACCCCGGGGCTGTTGGGTGACGTGGGGCAGACCGCCGAGATCATGGGGCTCCACGCCCCGGCCGCGGTCTGGTTGAAGGACGCCCTCACGCAGGCCGAGCAGGCGGGCAGCTGGCGTCACAGCTGGATGGACTGGCGGCGCCACCTGGCGCTGGCGCTCGCAGGCCTGGATCGCATCGACGAAGCGGTGGAGGTGGCAGCCGTGATCGCCGTGGGCGATCGCCGTCCCCATCGTGGCGCGATCGGGCCTATCGACGATACGGACATGCCCGAGGGCGTGCTGCTGCGGGCCAAGGATCTGGTGGGCTACGCGGCGCGCTTCGAAGCCGAGGTGGCCAAGACGGGCGCTGAGGTGCCCGTGATCCGCAAGGCGCTGGCACGTGTGTTCCGCCAGCGCAACGACCCCTCGAACGCGATCAAACATCTCGAGGCGCTGCGCGCTGTGGTGCCCGACGACGTGGTGGTGCTGCGCGCGCTGGTCGAGCTGTACGACGCCACCAGCAGGCCCGGCGATGCCCGCCGAGCGCTCGACGCGCTGGTGGGCTTCGACCCAGGAAACGCCGCTGCCTGGGAGGACCTGGGCCGGCGCTTGGCACAGGCCGGTGAGGTCGAGGAGGCCGAACGCGCCTTCACCAACGCGGTCGAGATGCGGCCGCTCGAACCCGACGGCTACCGTCTGCTCGCACGTCGGGCCGCGGAGGCCAAGAGCCCAGCCTCCGCCGCCGCGCACTGGCACAACGTCACGCGCGTGCGACCCATCGAGCCCGAAGGTCGGCTCGAGGAGGCGAAGGCCTGGATCGCCGCGGGCGAACCCGCGAAGGCCCGCCCCCCCCTAGTGGAGGTGCTCGCCGGCACCTGGGAGGAGCGCTTCGCCGCGGCGAAGGAGGAGGCTGCCGGTCTCTTGGCCACCCTCCGCTGAGCGCGCAGCACAAAGGGCTCTGATCAGGGACTGAGCCGGTTTCTTTCTTTTTGCGTATCCTCGGCGGCATGGCTCCCGAGGCCCCCACCATCGCCCCCACGAGCGTCACCAAGGCGCGCACCGCGCTCGCCCCGCAGTGGAAGGTGCTGCTCCACAACGACGAGGTGACGACGTTCGAGTTCGTCCTCGGCCTCTTGATCGGCCTCTTCCACAAGGAGGCTGAGGAGGCGCTGCGCCTGACGCAGGAGGTCCACTACACCGGGGTCGCTTTGATCACGGTCACCGGCTTCGAGCGTGCCGAACTCTACGTCGAGCAGGTACGATCTCTGGCCCGCCCCCAGGGCTATCCCCTGGCGGCCTCCATGGAGCCCGCATGAGCCGCCCCTTGCTTCGCCTCCTGGCGCTGCTGCCAGCGTTCGCGCTCCTGGGTGCCTGCTCGTCCTCCTCCAAGCCCTGGGCCTGCTGCGGGCAGGAGTGTGGCAGTCCCTGCTGGCCCGGTCCGCGCATCGGCTGCCCGGAGCCTTGTCTGCTCGCACCTTGCCCGGCAGAACCCTGGTGCCCGGAGCCGAGGAAGCCCAAGTGCAGACCCCGGCCTCGGCCTGTATGCCCTCAGCCCTGTGCCCCTCAGCCCTGCGC
>Ga0163150_10007314_pt1 | contig 13056 bp, 8 predicted proteins | sample OliLakLV19P2IB_FD_148628 | JGI IMG/M metagenome (GOLD analysis project Ga0163150, IMG submission 148628) | Freshwater microbial mat bacterial communities from Lake Vanda, McMurdo Dry Valleys, Antarctica - Oligotrophic Lake LV.19.P2.IB | ecosystem: Environmental > Aquatic > Freshwater > Lake >...
GGCCAGTTGCAACAAACGCTTATTTGTTGTCCAGAATCAGCTCCCGAAGTTCCTTGAGGTCATAGTTTTTGGCCACCGGAATTCGCAGCAAACGGAGCCCCGCGCTCTCAAAGGCGTGATCCACAAACTCGTCCCGCTCCTGCCGGTCGGGCCGTTCGTGCGACCGGTCGTCGAGTTCAATCGCCAGGCGGGGCTGCAATGTAGCCGGGTCACACAGGACGAAATCAACGTGCTTGGCCAGAATCTTGTTCAGCCACATCCGGCGCTTCGCCGCCCCCTCGTGAACCTGCAGGATATCCGCAATTCGAACCATGGCAAACAGGTCAAAATCGTCCATCACAGCTTTCTGAAGCGCCCGGTAAAATCGCAATTCCGTTTTGGTTACCAGCCTTTCGCGTACCTGGTAGGGAAGTTTGCCCCTCCCTGAATACATCCGAACCAGGATAATCAGGGCCAGGATCATCCCGAGTACCATCCACAACGGCCAATATCCGGTCAGTACGTTAACAAACGATTCCATGTCTCTGCCCTGTCGGTGATGACAGCCCGTCGCAATGCCAATCCGTCGCCTGGCGGGATTGGCCGGGTATGATTACCATGTCCGTGCAACCCAACTCAACTCTGTCCGCCATTATGCCCGCAAACTCCGGATAGCGGGATAGCGATTGATGAGCACCACACTGTCACCATTGAAACCGCTGAAAATCGGAAACATCGAAATTGGTTTTCCGGTAGTCCAGGCTGCGCTGTCCGGCTACAGCGACCAGCCGATGCGGGTTCTGGCGCGACGGTTTGGCGCCAGTTATTCATTGTGCGAAGTGATGCTGGACCAGTTTCTGGTAACCTTGAAGGACAGAAAAAAGACCAGCCATTTTCTCGACATTTCCCCGGAGGAGCATCCGGTCGGCGGGCAATTGATGGGTGCCGAGCCCATCCAGTTTGCTGCGGGCGCCGTGAAACTGGTCCAGGCAGGCTTTGATGTGATCGACATCAATTTCGGCTGTCCGGTCAAAAAAGTACTCGGGCGCTGTCGGGGTGGTTACCACCTGGGGCAACCCGACATCGCTCTCGAGATCGTGCAGCGTACGCGGGAAGCCGTTCCGGCCCACATCCCGGTTACGGTCAAAATGAGGAGGGGGATCGACGACAGCAGCCAGTCCCGCGACGACTTTTTCCGGATTCTCGATGGCGCCTTCGCGGCAGGAATCAGTGGTATCACCGTTCACGGACGAACCGTCGAACAAAAGTATGTCGGGCCCAGCCGCTGGGAGTTTTTGCGCGACGTCAAACAGCATGTGGGTCCCAACCGGGTAATTCTTGGCAGCGGAGATTTGTTCACGGCCCAGGCGGCACTGGACATGATTCATGAAACGGGCGTCGACGGGGTAACGATTGCCCGTGGTGCGATCGGCAATCCCTGGATCTTTCGCCAGTCCCGGGTCCTGGCCGCAGAGGGACGGCTCGAACCCGCTCCGACGATTTTTGAGCAGCGTGAAACGATCCTCGAACACTTGCAGTTGGCCAACCGGATTTACGGCACTGAACGGGCTTCGACCCAAATGCGGAAGTTCGGGATCAAATACGCCGCCTCCCATCCCGAGTTCGAATTGATCCGGGCGGACTTTGCCAAAGCTCGCGGACTGGACGGATGGCAAGCGGTCCTGAAACGGTGGTACTCCATCGACGGACCCGGAGTCTTTCCAGACGGCAAACAGCACCGGGCCCAGGGGAGTTGCGGTGAGCCCGGCTGATTCATCGGCGGCACCCGCCATTCTTCCTGGCCGGCATATCTTCGCTGGACGACAGGGTTTGCCCGACAGATGCAACCAGGACGTCAGGCCAAACTGGAATTTTGCGACTATTCTGAGTGAGAATAGCAACACTAACTGTCCGCACAATAGCAACGCCAAACGGCGATTCATGGAACTTCCGGCAATGGCGACTGTACGGAAATCGTCGATTCGTCCGAACTATTTAGACGTACCGCGTATTCGGACTGCGATCCACGGGAACGCGACTCCTGATACACCGACGGCCAGTCGACAGTGATCTGCCGGTTCGGCTTTCTGCCATGTATGTCATTACCGATCCGGTTTTTTACCGGGTTTCCCCCGTCGGCAGGGACGTAGACGGGATATGGGTTCAGGTTCCCCGAAGGAGTTCGAGCGATGAAGACAAGATTTGCCAGCGTGATGGTCGCGATGCTGGTCACCGCCGTTTGGGCGTCCGTTGCAACCGCACAGGGGCCACGAGTCCAGGCTTTCAACGATCATATGCATCATCATATGGCCAATGCCCTAGGCGGCAGCAATTGCGGACGCGGCATTTCCCAGGCACAGGCCGAAGACCTATGGGCGACTTACTGCACCGACGACTGCACATTGCAAACCGGCAACAGTTGCGGAAACGGATGTGGAAGCGGGGGTGGTCTGTTCGGCGGTCGGGTTTCGCCCATGCGGGGCGGCGGGACGTTCGGTTGCGGACGGGGACATGGTGCATCATCTGGCTGTAATGACGATTCGGGATGTGGATGTTCGAAGGGCGGTCGCGCGGGCGGCGGACTGCTCAGCCGCGTTCGGTCGGCAGGTTGCGGACACAGTCGAAGCGGATTCTTTGGCGGATCACATTTTGGCGGCAAGGGTGACAGTGGGTGTGACAGTGGTTGCGGCGGTGGATGTGACAGCGGATGTTTTGGCTGGCCGTCATCCTGCGGTTGCGACTCAGGTTGTGGCGGCCGTCAGGGCAAACGCAACCAATGCAGTTGCTCCGGAGGCGGACTGTTCTCCAAACTTCATGACCGGGGCCATTCCCGTGGCGATGACTGCGATGGGGGCCAGGGAGGCCTGTGCGGCAGGCTGAAAGGTTGCGGCAACCGGGGCGGTTTCTTCAATCACTTTGTCGGCGCCGAATATGGATGCGGTGATGTCCAGAGCCGTGTTCGTGGATGCGGACTGTTCAGCCGGCACGGAAACCGTGGCGGTTGCGATAGCGGATGCGAAAGCGGATGTGGATGCGACAGCGGATGTGGATGCGACGGCGGAACCAGTGCCGGAAACGGATATGCTCCAACTCCGGCAACTGTACAGCCGAAGGCACCGGTCCCGGCTGCGATCGAGTAACAACCCGCAGGCTCCGGCCTGTCCAAAGTCTGCCTTGGCCAATGGCCCGGAGGACAGACACTGAAAACTCCACGGATCCCGGCGACATTTTTCGCCGGGATTTTTTTGTGCAATCGCCAATTGTTTAACCGCGAAACGCGACTGCGCCATGGCCTCGTCATCTCGAATTGAAACTGGCGATCTCATTCTGAGCGGCGAGCGGTACGAAACCGTCGTTCGCAGCATCACCGCGCCCATGAATTGGCGGTCAAAGCCAGAATTGTCTGGTTGGCACGGGTTTTGCGAATGAAGTCATCCGGAAGCGGGCTTTACGGAGCGGCAGGGTCTTGCCCTCTACTTGCCGTTCTCCGCTTTCTTGCCTTTTCAGCCGGACGTTTGGCGCAGAACAATTGAACAAGAGGCCGCAATTGTCAGACGTCCGGCCCTTTACTTTCTGAATGCAGCATTACTTCGCCGCGTTCCCGGAACAGAATGCGGCGGATGGTTCGGTCAAAGGACTTACAGTCCCGTCGGTGACGACGTGGCCTGGTTGAAAGGGCCATTGGAAACCGGTGGCGGGCTGCTGATGGCGGTGCCACCCTGATTGTCGAAGTCCGCAGCGCGAGCCACACCCAGCGCCTGAATCCCACTGTCCCAGGGACCTTCCTCCAGATGAATGTTGTATCGCCCCAGCAATTGCCCACTGGTCCAGGAGAGATTCATCAGGGCAATATTGTAATCAGCAACCGAGCGGTAGAAGATACTCTCCGTATTGGCATATCGGGTTTGGGCGTCCAACAGAAAAAATACAGCTTCCAGGCCGCCTTCAACGAGACGCCGTTTTGCATCCAATTCTTCACGGGCGGCAACCAACGAATTGTAACTGGTTTTGATCGTTACCAGAGCTCGATCGACTTCGGTATAAGCGGCGCCCAAATCGTGCAGGATCTGTTTTTGCTGTTCTCGCAACAGGGTTTTTTCACGGACCAGCTGCAATTCGGCATTGCGTACGGCCAGATGTCCCTGACGTCGACCAATCGGACCGCCATACTGGATACCGACCTGATAATCGTCGAGTGTACCGGTCCAAAGGTCGGCGACCGCACTCCCCTCGGAACGACTGCGGCTGCCAAACAGGTTATCGCCGAATCCGCGGAAGCCGTATTGGCCAACCAGGTCCAACTGCCACTTGTTCAATTGTTTCGAGGCCATGTACTCGAGTTCACGCTGTTTGATAATCCATTTTTGCCGGCGAAGCTCGACCCGCCGATCCAGCGATGCTTCCTGAAGCGCAGTCCAATCAAACAGGGCCGGAGCTATGGCCGGTTCGGTTACAGGACGAATCATCATTCCATCGTTGACCGGGAAACCGAGCAACCGACGCAGGTTTCGTTCGGCTCCCAACAATCCGTTCGTACCACCGGCCTGGCCAGTCAAAGCGTTTTGGACTTGCCCTTCGAAGACGTAATATTGCTGCCGCGAGAGGGCTTCGTCTCCCCCCCGAAGGTTCCCACCTTCTAGCCTCCTTTTGTTAAGCTCCCACGTTTCCCGAATCGCTTCCCGGGCGGCGATTTTTGTGTCCAGGTCGCGGTAGGCGAAACAGAGTTCCCAGTAACTCCGTTCGACATCACGCATCAGGTCGCGAACTCCCGCTTCGAAATCGGCCAGTGAAACGTCGCCCCGGATCCGGGCAATCATCACACCGTTGTAAACACCAGGCTGGCCGCTGGGGCCGGCGATCCGGTTGACCATCGCCCCCGCACCACGCAACAGCGGCTGGCGAATTTCCAGCTGGTTGACCGTGTTGTAAACGCTGTTGAAACGGAACGAGCTGGCGCCACTTTGAATCAGACCCGGGTCAATGTGGTTGTTGGTGAAATCGGTCAGGTTTCGGACTGCGAAGCGGGTACCGGTTGCCGTTTGTTTGAACAGTTCCGACTGGAAGTTTGAGGTATCCTGTCGCGAAGCTGAAAACAGCTGCTGAAAGGTGTTGTTGAATTTCCGCTCGTTGTGGTTGAAGAACAATGTCGTTGCAACCTGGGCGTCAAAGGCCGACAGTGCTGCCTCGGGTCCGCTGATCGGATTGGACTCAAAAATTGCCTGGTCCATCGAAGTCCGTACAGCCTGCGGCGCCGAAACGACGGCCCCACCCAGACGTTGGAGAACTTTGCCGTTCTGCAGGGCAAGGATGATCGCTTCGTCCAGTGTCAGGTCCCGGAATTCGCTCTGGTAGAAACTGGTGATCGTTACCGGAGGACCGGACATCAATCCGGTCACGTCGTCGCAACAGGGGTCGTCGGTGACCGGCACTTCGATTTTCTGCAAAGCGGGGGAGCAGACCTGCCCCTCGCAGTCCAGCGAAATGTTCCGGTCGGTTGCCGACTTGCAGCCGCCCCAGGCAACGATCGTCGCCGCAACCGCGAGGTTGATGCTTCTACGGGCTAAGTTGGAAGCTGAATTCGATTGGATCCGCATGGGTGTTGCTGCCCGGCAATTCAGGTGTCGTTTCAATCAGACTGTCAGGAGTTTGCGATACAGTCCGTACTTTCGTCATTATCGGAAGGACAGGTTGCCGGGCAGGACAGAAGGCCAAAGAACCGGAACGAGCGGAATTCTCCGCAATCTGCCCGGGATGCGGATGGATTGCCCAGTCGGAAAAGTCGAAGACTAACAGGCGGGCAGACAGAATTAGCGCCGGGAAACGGCCGAACCGGAGCGCAATCTTCCAGTCATCCTGTCAAAGTTGGCCAGGAAAGCTGTCGCCGGCAGAAGACCGCAGGAGTTACCGGGTAATCAAATGCTCTCGCATTTTCGGCAAAGGAGTTCCCGGGCGGCAGTAGCCGAAAGGAGTTTCACATTTCCCCGGAATATCGAAAGTGTAGCGGATAGGCCACATCACCGTTGACATGGCAAAGATGCCTTCGCTCCGGATGATATCCAGGTGCTTGTTGCCACAGGTCTGGCCATAACGCTCCAGAACCGGATCTTCGAAATACAGTCGGCCATAGCAAATCTGGGGTGCGTCCCAGTGAACCAGCAGGCCCGAGACGGAAAAACTGTAGGGCAATGCCGGTGAACCCGCAAACAATACTTCCGATCTGTCGGCAGGTACTGGCTTGTCAGGGTGCAGGATGTTGATGTTTGCATCAAAGATGGTTCCGGGAAACTCCTGGACTTCGATTTGAGGTTTATCCAAACTGTCTGGTGCGGGCGAAACGGTTTTTTGTGCCTCCTGCAAAGCCCTGATTTCCGGTTCCAGGTCGGGCTGCTGGTGCTTTTTGATATGAACCGACTGGTCCTTCAGTGTCAGGATCGACTTGAATTTGCCCGTCTCGACCGACGGTCGATTCCCCAATGACTGCATGCGCAGCGGGGAACTGCTGACCGCTTTCACTGTCGCCAATTGGCCCATTGCGTCTCCCGTTCCAACGCTTACGACGATTGCGAACAAAACCAGATTCAATCGTGACATGACAAGCCAACGGTGTTTGCAGGACAGACCGCGGCGTTGAGTCGTCGCGACCGGGAACCGATACAGGACGGTGGCGGGTGGAATGACCGGCACCTTTACATCTTTCGGGATTATCGGCAGGTTCGGACCGCGTCCATGTTGCCGGGGTACCGGCAGGCACCACCCCTGCCTGTTCCAAAACTCCTGTCCAACCGGTACATCTTTCCAAACCGGGAAGATCACGGCTCTGCATTGCAGAAAACCGGGTGACTCATGACGAGTAAACCAGTTCCCCCTGGGTCCGGGTGCAAGTGATTCCATTTCCGGCCGGAAACAAACGCAAACCTTCGGCCTGCAGGGCAGGGGCCTGATTCAGCAGGTAATCCCCCCGAACGCCTGCTGGGACTCGAATTGACCGTACAACACCAGGTCATTGATGGATCCTCATGGAATCAAGAGCCTATCCCAAAAAGGGTCTGACCCTCTATGATCTGTACCTGACATACCGCAAATCCCCAAATGCAAACGCAATGGCGGAACAGAGGAGAACGATTGTCCCCAATCGTTCGAGGAGAGCACTGGTGGAACAGAGTAGAACGATTGTCCCCAATCGTTCAAGGAAAGCACTGGTGGATTGCGTTGCGGGAACGATGGGGACAATCGTTCTACCATAACTGGCATGACGAAAGTGAACATTGAAATTGATGCAGCGTAACGAACGTCAGACAGTTTCCTATTTGAAACGGCGTTTTGACCAGGTCGGAATGGCTCCGGACACACGCCATGGCCAGAATTTCCTGGTCGATCTGAACCTGATTCAGCTGCTGGCTGACAGCGCCGAGATCGGACCGAATGACGTGGTCCTGGAAATCGGTACCGGGATGGGCTCGCTGACTGCCATGCTGGCCGCCAAAGCCGCCCGGGTGATCACGGTGGAAATTGATGAGCATTTGCACCAGCTGGCCCGCGAGGAACTGGAGCCGTTTGAGAATATCCAAATGTTGCAGTTGGATGCATTGCGAAATAAAAACAATTTCGCGGATACGGTAATCGAAGCTGTGGAAGCGGCGATGGAGGAAGTCCCCGGCCGGCAATTCAAGCTGGCGGCCAATCTCCCCTACAACATTGCCACGCCCGTAATCAGCAACCTGCTGTTGTGGAAAACCGTTCCGGCCCGGATGACCGTCACCATTCAAAAGGAGCTGGGCGAGCGAATTGTCGCCGTTCCCTCGACCCGCGAATATGGCTCGTTGAGTGTCTGGATCCAGAGCCAGTGCGCCGCGCGAATTGTCCGGATCATGCCTCCATCGGTGTTCTGGCCACGTCCCAAAGTCGATTCAGCGATCGTGGATATCCGGCTCCAGCCGGAACGCCGGCAGCAGATCCCCGACGTCCGGTATTTTCATTCGTTTATGAGAAAGATGTTTTTCCATCGCCGCAAGTTTCTGCGAAGCGTCGCGATCAGCGGCTTCAAGGACCAGCTCGGCAAACCCGAAGTGGATGAAGTGCTGGCGAAGATGGGGCTCGGACCGGACGCCCGGTCGGAACAGCTGTCAGTTGACCAAATGCTGCAGCTTTCGGAACTGTTCCGACAAAAGGTTCTGGAAATGACCGGTCAGGCGGAACCCGATGCCACTGACGCGGACGATTGAGCCCGATTCTGCTTTCGATTTCTACCGATAACCGATCGGGCTGCCGGTGGGTGACGGTTTCCACTCATTCTGCGTCTGACGTTCCGATCCGTCTGGTGTGGAAGGAGGCTGGTCGCTCGGTGGCGGCAAATCCCCGGTCGAGCGTTCCCTGTCAGGGAGCTTGTACGGTTCCGGTTCCACAATATTGGAATCGGCCAATGGTCCCATCCCGGCCATGTGGGGATCCGAGAATACTGACCCGACTCTTCCGTATTCCGGATCGGCCCGCTGGATTCTGCCACCGAATCCGGGGTAATGATAATCGTACGGTCCACAGCACATTGCGCAACCGGCGCTAATGCATGCGGTTGGCAGAATTACGGTGAACATGGCGGCCAGGTTTCGGCGGCGTGGTCTGTTCATTGTCGATTTCCCAGGTAACGGTCGTGGGTTGTTGTTTTCAGGTTGGCCGGAAACGGACACTATTGATTGACACGGATATTGGCACGAACTCCTGCGGGTCCCGTCGGTGGCGGACTCATTCCGAACCGGTTCCAGTCGATCTGTTCTGGCGATCTGGCGGCCGGACCGGGAGTTGCGTCCGGTGCTGTGTTCAAATCACGGGCAGGTGCCGTGCGGCGGATAGCGCTGTCCAGCGTGGAGCCGGACTGCTGCATTGCCGGCTGCGCTGCAAGGGTCCAGGAAGTTTGCTGTACGGCCGGATCGGCCATGACAGGATTGTTGTTGGTCCGGTAGCCCAGTGGGGGCTGACCCATGGATTGGACCGGCTCATAGATTTCGAAAACGGCGTCAGCTGCCTGATCCGGTTCGGAATTGTATTGGCCAGTTGATTCGTCTGGAGTCGTGTTCACTCCCGAGCCCACCGCACTGGCTGGAAGAGTCCGGGTCTGCAATGGCCCTGCCCCGGTTGTACCGCTGCCTGGCCATCCGGCTCCGGCGCTGATGACCTCGGGACGTGACCAGCCATAGTTCATGGGCCGGCTGGCGGAACGGCGACGGGCATTTTCCGAGGCATCGTGATAGGCCTTGCCGGTCCACGGTCCTTCCGAAAAATCGATCGAGTTGTAAGCCAGGATGGTTCCCTTGCGGCGGTGGATCAGCGCGATCACCTTGTTGTATTCGCAAACGGAGTTGTAAAAAGAGATCTCTGCCTGGGCCCGGCGGCGTTGGGAATCGAGAGCCCGGTCGGGACTCGTCACAATATTCTTGGTTTCCTCATAGTATTCTATTTCGATTGTTGTCTCGACCCAGCGGTTGAAAGAGGTTTGCATGGTTGCCTGATTGGCGGCCAGAGCCCGGAAGGCGTCGGCCAACTCGCGGGTAAAGTCCAGCTCCATGTCTTCCATACGGGCGTGTTCGCGGGCCAGTTTCAGCTGGGCGTTTCGGACGTTGGCCAGTTCCCGGCGAAAACCAACCGGCATACCGAAATCAATCCCGGCCTGAAAGCCCTGGAAATTGCTTTCCCACAAACCGTCGTAGGCTCCGCTGCCAGGATTGGGGAAATTCGGCGGGCTGTCGGCTTTGCTGACCAGCTCATCCCCCAGCCCAACAACCCGATACAGCGCGGTGGCATTCATTTGTGGAAGCAGACTGTTTTTGGCATAGGCAATCTGCAATTCCCGTTTCTTGAGTTCCCATTTCTGCTGACGGACTTCCGGCCGAAAGGTCAGGGCTTCGTCCAGCGCTGCGTACCATTCGAACTCGATCGGCGCGACCACCGGTTCGTCGATGGGACGGATAATCTGCCCGTCGGTGGAAGCAATTCCCAAAAGGAATCGGAGCTTGCCTTCGGCATCCAGCAGCGTGTTGTAGGCATCGAGTACCTGCTCCTGGAAGAATTGAAACTGTTCGCTGGCCTGGGCGACTTCCTGCTTGTTCGATCCCAGGACCAAATTGTCGTTGATGAATTTCCAGGTTACCTGAGCCGCTTCACGTCCGTCCTTGGCGGCCTCCAGATTGCGATAGGCGCAGTTCAATTCCCAATAGCGAATTTCGACGTTGGCAACCATGTTTTGCAGTTGCGATTCGATATTCGCCAGTTCCTGGTCGGTCCCGATTCTGGCGATCATGATCGGCATGCGGTTGATCAGGGCTCCACGGCCACGCAGCAACGGCTGGCGGATTTCCAGTTCAATGGCGGCTCGCCACCAACTGGGCAAAACCTGAAAGCCGGGGGAGACGGGATCACTGGCCAGCGGGATGTTGTTGGCTGTGTAGATATTGACGTTGCGGGCCAGGAACTGCGTGCCTGTCGCCGATTTCTTGGCGATCTCCGTCTGAAACTGGACCTGATCCTGTTTGAAATTGGTTCGGTCAATCGGAGTCGTATTGGTTACGTTGCGAGGTTCGTGAGTGCGGTTCCAAAACAGGTTGCTGGTCAGCTGTGCGTCAAAGTCGGCCAGGGCTGCCTCGACACCCTGGTTGGATTCCAGAGCGGTCGCTGTGTTGATGCTGCCCGGAGGTGACAGCTGCCCTGGAGTTCCGATAAAGCCTGCTTCGGTTTCACGAATGGCGATGTTGTAAAACGTTCCTGCGCCGGCTGGACCGTTGGTCAGATTGTCGAGCCCCGGTGAAACCCGGGTACCTTGCAGACCGGGAGTGCCATATCCGCGAATGACCTTGCTGTTTTGCAGCGCAATGCCAATGCACTCTTCAAGCGTCAAATCGAAGAACGAGTTAAAGTCCGGATCGTTCACCGTGATCGGTGGCAGGGTCTGGCTGACCTCGGCCAGCGGAGTCGACTGGACATCCGGGTACTCGATCTGGGTCGCTTGATCCAGATACCACGAAAGGTCTCCGGTATCGTTCAGATACATCGGTTTCGTGGGAAAGCATCCGGCAAAACCGATTGCCAGGCACGACAGAAGTATGATTTTTTTCAGGGGAGTACAACTCATTGGATTTCCATATCCATCAGAGTGCATGACTTGTTGCGCATTGATGTCTGCGCATACTGGACCGCCATACAGGCTGGCTGTCCAAAACAAATTCCCCCCCTGACGATCCTGCTACCGGTCGCGCGGTTAAGGCGTGACAGAGTAGAATACGTCACTTGAAGTATCGGCGGCCCAGTCGTCAAACTTTTGCCAATCGTAACAATTTTCCCAACCGGCAAAGTTTCACAGCGATTGTCCTGGGCAGCTGGCAGGTTGCCAGCAGCGATCGCGACAGCATCGCTTGAGGAGAACGGGATGGTGATCAGCGGCTTCCGGACGGTCGCCGGCCATGCTCGCCCGAAAAAACCAGCTCGAGGCGGCCCAAACCGGACCCCCCGTCAGATTACAGAACAACTTTGCTGGCGACAAACGCAGCAGCTTGCCTGCTAGCGGCCACTCCCCCGGTTTGCGTCGGTTTCAGTCGTCGTTACCGGTCTGGCCCGGCCATACGAATCGGTCTCATCACCAATAAACAGGTGATTGCGGAAATTCCGGAGATCGTCGAACTCGGAATGAACTGTCAATTTACCGCTGGAGTCCATGATCAGCGACTCACCGGGCATGGTCCAGGGGCGCGGATCACGCTGGCCCTCCCACTCGTTGGGCAACGGTGAACGGATCGGAATATCCCTTCCGCCAGCAATATCTACCAGCGTCTGGTTAGTGGTGATGCTCAACTCCGATTCAAGCGCCGCCGTAGCCGGCCTGCCTTTTTCCAGCTTTTGGACAGCCCGGGTTACGGGATTCAACAAATGGACAAAATCAACCGAATAGTTTGCCGTTTCACCCCGACGGAAAAACTCGCGTCGGTATCCCGGAACCCATGCTCCGAGGGGAGCGGACCATTCCACTCCAACCATTTCGGCGGCCGGCTCGTCTTTGGGAATATCCACATTCCCGACCTTGGTCATTCGGGGCTCGTGGACTCTGCCTAAGGCAAGACTGGATCCCGTGCCAGTTCCGTCGATGGTAAACCATTCGGTTTCCACCGGTTTGGAGGCGAGGCAATAGGTCTTCCAGACTTCTTTGGCGACAGCCGGATCTTTTTCGGCGCGTTTGATCATGTCTTTCCGAAGCGCCCGTTGCTCACGATGTTTTTGGCGGACGTCTGGATTCAGGTCTTCGTCCTGAATGATGGTCAAAACATACTTGGAAGCGTCGTCACCGGATGCAGCCTGATTGGCACCACCAGTTGCGGCCGCTCCACCACCTCCGCCACGTGACGCCCCTTCAGCTCCTCCACCGCGGGCACCACCACGTCCGGTGCCGCCAAGGTTTCCAGCTCCGGAGCCGGAAGTCGCGCCAGCCTTCCCGCCAAAACGGGTTTGGAAATACTTCTTGCCCTCGTTCAGATCGTTCGCTGTGTTGTTGGGGTCTTCCAGCCAAACGGTCACCCGGTAGCGGAATTTCTTTCCCTGGGGCGGTTGCAGGTCATAAATCCGGACCAGAGTATCCAGGCTTTTCTGGGCAGCAGCCGCAGCCGGGCCATCCTCAATTTCTTTGGCAACCTGTTTGGCATGCGAATCGTAAATCGACATATCCGATCCGAAAAACGACTGGATCGGCAGGTCTTTTGACTCGGCGGGCTCTGTTTCGTTTGGATTCGTATTGTTTGTATTGTTCGAAAAAATGTTGGGGACGAATTGATCGTCAGGTTTGTCCGAGCCTTTTGCGGCAAACAGGTCGGGAGGGTTGAGTGGGCGCAACGGCTGGCCAATGGCGGTCAGGAACTTGCGGTAGTCAAAACCCGTAATCGGTGGCAACTGTCTGGTTACACCTTCGGAATAGATTCCAGGAGCCGCAATTTCCGGTGCCCCTGCACCATATTGGGCGGGAATCTCATTGACGATTTTTTCCGTGATGTCCAGCCACTGGTCGCTTCCTTCTTCCTGCCGTTCCACCTGCGGCGTGTAATACCA
>Ga0163150_10007316_pt1 | contig 13055 bp, 8 predicted proteins | sample OliLakLV19P2IB_FD_148628 | JGI IMG/M metagenome (GOLD analysis project Ga0163150, IMG submission 148628) | Freshwater microbial mat bacterial communities from Lake Vanda, McMurdo Dry Valleys, Antarctica - Oligotrophic Lake LV.19.P2.IB | ecosystem: Environmental > Aquatic > Freshwater > Lake >...
GGATCAGGCCTGCGAGATCATCAATCGTTGGGCTGGCGGAGGGTTTTTTCGTCTGCGGAATATGGGCGACAAGATCTTCGTCAGCGATTTTAAGCCCGGCAGCGCCTACACGATCCGCCTGCAAACTCATTACGAAGAGCGGAGCATCGCCCGCGTGGCCACGCCCTATACCGGCGGCCCGGTCGACAACTTCGGGCAGCCGCCGCCGGTGTGGACAATTCCCGTCACTCGGCCGCGCGAGTTCGAGGATCGCGACGAGCGCATTCCCGTTCCTCATACCGATCGCGTCAAGCGCTGTCCGAAGTGCGCCGGAGAGGGCCGAATCGTCTGCAATACGTGCGGCGGCAGCGGCCAGAAAGCCTGCCCCCAGTGCGGCGGTTCGGGCATCCGGCACGAGCAAGTCACCGACATGCAGCGCGACGCCAACGGCAACATGGTCCAAGTCGCCCGCACGGTTGACGTCCGCTGCGCGTGCGGCGATGGCCGCGTTCGCTGCAACACTTGCTCGGGCCTAGGCATGGTCACTTGCGGCGATTGCGCCGGCCATGGTCGCATCAAAACGTTCGACCAACTTTTGGTGCAGTTCAAGACGACGACCGCCGACGAACTGCTCGATATCACGCCCGTGCCCGATCGCTGGTTTCGCAAGCTCACGGGCCAAGCGGTGGTGGACTTAAAATCGAGCCAGGTCGAGCGGTTCGATCCGGTGACTGCGGAGGTCGACCAGAAGGCGAGCGAAATGCTGGCCCAGTCGCACGACGTCCACTCCGATCGGTCGCGCGTGATTTTGCAGTCGCTGCGGATCGACCGCATTCCGCTGAACCAAATGGTCTACAAGTACGCCGGCACCGAACGGAGCCTTTGGATCTGCGGTCAGGAGCAGGAAATCTACGCTCCCCAAGCCCCCTGGAACCGCACACTCTTCACCGTGCTGATCGGCGCCGGCCTGCTGGCAGCGGTGGGGTTGATTGCGGGGGTGGTGGTTTTGCTGATGCGGTAGCAGGCGGGTTTTCGCGCGACGTCGACCTAGTGGTTCTTCTTCAATGAGCAACTATGGCGTTTGGAAATCGCAACTTGTACGATATGCAGAGTACACGAATCCCAATCCTCCCCACATCTTGTCTTGTTTGAAAGTCAATTGGTCGTGCTATGGGGCATCGCATCGACATTAAGAAAGGTCTCTTTGGCCGCCTCACAGTCGGCTACGACTGTCCACATTGTGCTGCTCGATTGAAGTCACCACTTGACGACGCCGGCAAGGTTGACACGTGCCCGGAATGTGACACGACTTTTGTCGTGCCAGGTTCAGAAGAGCGCTCTCGCATCCAAGTCCAACGAGACGCCGACGAGCGCCGACAACGCGAGGAGGAAGCAGAGCGACAACGTCACCATGAGCTCTTGCTGAACGCGGCAAAGGAATCCGAAAGAAAAAGTGCGCCGGACCTATTGGGCGAGCGAAAGGTCCCGAAGGGCGACTATCAACATACGCCACAGTCCAGCCAGACGCGACGCTGCCCATACTGCGCCGAAGAAATCCTCACGGCCGCAAAGAAATGCAAGCACTGTGGCGAATTTCTCACCGCCGATCTGCGGCAGCGCCAAGTTCCAGTTCAAGCACAAAAACAAGGATCCAACGGGTGTACGCTTATCATACTCATCGCACTTGGGATCGTCCTCGCCGTGTTTATCCTGGCTTTGCTGTAGACGCAGCTTGCATGTGCGGGGCCGTCGTCGCCTATTGCTCAAACAATTGGGTCTTCAAGCCGAATGTTCACCATACATTCTTTCACTCGTACTTCAACGACCTATTCGCCATGCCATTCATTCTTGGCTATTCAAATCTATTAATCGGATGTAGTCGATGTCGCGCCGACTTGATTCGCACACCTATCCGGGTCTCGACGCTAACCCTGTTCTGCAGTTTAGTGTGGGAAGGGATTGCACCGCTCGTTATTCAACGATCATGTTTTGATGCGCTCGATATCTGCTCGTATTGCATCGGAAGCTTCGTGTACTTGCTTGCGATCTGGACCTCGGGTGCCAGGGGACAGAGCGGACCTGTAACACGCGGCACGAACCACCCGCTACTTCTTGCGGAAGATCCGCTTCGCTTCCGCCAGGGCCTGGCCCAGGTGCTCGACTTCAGCCAGCGTGTTGTAGAAGTAGAAGCTGGCCCGCGCGCTGGCCGAGATGCCTAGCCGCTTGTGCAAGGGCATTGCGCAGTGATGCCCCGCGCGGACGGCGATTCCTTGCCGGTCGAGCAGTTGGGCGATGTCGTGGGCGTGGATGCCTTCGAGCGTGAAGCTGACGATTCCTCCCTTGTGCTCGGGCGCGGGTCCCAGCAGGTGGACGCCGCCGACGCTTTCGAGCACCTGGTTGGCCCGCACGGTCAGCAGCCGTTCGTATTCGTGAATCGCGGGCAGGCCCACTTGCTGCAAGTAGTCGATGGCCGTGCCCAAGCCAATTGCCGAAACGATTGGCGGCGTACCGGCCTCGAACTTGGCGGGCAGATCGGCCGGCTCGAAGCCTTCGAGCTTCACGCGGCGGATCATGCTGCCGCCGCCCAGGAAGGGCGGCATGGCTTCCAAGAGTTCGAGGCGGCCATACAAAATGCCCACGCCCGAAGGCCCCAGCATCTTGTGCCCGCTGAAGACCAGAAAATCAACGTCCAAGGCCTGCACGTCGGTCGTCATGTGCGGCACGCTCTGCGCGGCATCGACCAGCACCAGCGCTCCGACCGCGTGCGCCTGGCGGATGATCTCGGCCACCGGATTGATCGTGCCCAAGACATTTGAGATGGCGGCGACGGCGACGATCTTCGTGCGCTCGGTGAGCAGCTCCGGCAGCAGGTCCATCCGCAACAGGCCGTCGTCGGTGAGCGGAATGTAACGCAGCACGGCGCCCGAGCGCTCGGCCAGTTGCTGCCAAGGCACCACATTCGAGTGGTGCTCCATTTCGGTCAGCAGGATTTCATCGTCCGTGCGAAGGTTGGCGTCACCCCAACTGCGGGCCACCAGATTGATCCCTTCGGTCGTGCCGTTGGTGAAGATGACCTGCTCGCGAGTCGCGGCGTTGATGAAGGCCCGCACTTTCTCGCGGGCCTCTTCGAACAGGTCAGTGCTCTGGTCGCTCAGCCAATGGATGCCGCGATGCACGTTGGCGTACTGCTGCTCGTACACGTCGACAATCGTTTGGATCACCTGCCGCGGCCGCTGGGTGGTGGCCGCGTTGTCGAGATACACCAGCGGCACGCCCGGGTAGATATCGCGGGCGAGGATGGGGAAATCGGCCCGCAGCGCGCCAGGGTCCAGCGGCAGCACTACATCGATCGTGCTCATGGGGACTCCCTTCCATTGGACGCAGGCCCATCGGCGACCGGCGAGTGTACGGCCTTCTGCAACACGCGCCACGACAGCAGACAGCATTTTTGCCGGTTGGGAGTCAACTTCGCGCCGAACAGGTCGAGCATGTCCTGTGCGTGGAATCTTTTGACATCGTCCACTGTTTTGCCCTCGATCTGCTCGATCAGCATCGAGGCCGCCGCCTGGCTGATGCAGCAACCATCGCCATTGAAGTAGGCCTCGCCGATGCGGCCCGACGGATCGATGGCCAACTCGACGCGCACCACGTCGCCGCAGAGGGGATTGTCGTCCTCGTCCACGTGCGTAGCCCGAGCGCAATGGCCCCGGTGAAAGGGGTCTTCGTAGTGCTCCAGGATGCGTTCCTGGTAAAGCTCGTCTTCGGGCTGCGGCATGGCGGCTACGCGGGCTGAAATCTTTACTTGTACAGAATGCACGGGGCCGATCGCGAAACGCAGCCACCCGTCGCGTGGCACAGGCTCGCTACTGCAAGTATACGGCACCCGGCAATGAGCGACAACGGAGCGCGCGCAGTCGCCCAGTTTTAGGACGAATCGCGCGTGGACAGGCCGCTGCATCAGCGAGAATTCAACAGGACCTGACGACTCGCCGCCCGACACCCTGTGTGTGCCACTGCTAGCTTGTCTAGCGGTGTTTCGTCGTGCGTCGCACTGCTGGACAAGCCAGCAGTGGCACCCAAGTTCGGTTTTGAAACCAGCTCTAGCTATTCCGGCAACCGCCCCTTTTGCACTACCGGAAAGCTGCCCGTGCAGGCTTTCATGAACTCGACCAGGTCTTTTTTGTCCTGGTCGGTGAGGTCGAGCTTCTTGATTTTTGGATCGAGGAACTTGTTCGGGTGGCCGCCCTTGGCGTACCACTCGACGACTTCCTCCAGCGTCTTCTGGCTGCCGTCGTGCATGTAGGGGGCCGTGAGCGCGACGTTGCGGATGGTGGGCGTCTTGAACGCGCCGGTATCCTTGTCTTCCTTGCTGAGCTTCGAGCGGCCGACGTCGAACGTGTCGGGCTTGTCGGGATCGATGCCCACGCCCAGGTTGTGGTACAGCTCGTCGCTGAGGTTGGGGCCAACGTGGCAGGCGGTACACGAACCCTTGTCGGTGAAGAAGATCTCGCGGCCCCGCTTGGCGCTGTCGGACATGGGGCTGGCCTCGGCCGCCTTCTTGAGCTTCTCATAGGCCGCGTAGCCCTCGGGATCGTCGGCCTTCAGATCGTTGACGACATCTTCGGTGTACGTCTTGAGTTTCTCATTGTAGTCGAACGGCGTCGGACCCGTCACGATCGCCCGCTCGAAGCTGGCGATGGCCTGGGCGATGGTGTCGATCGTGGCCGGTCCGCCAAAAATCTTCTCGAACTGCAGGCGGTAACCTTCGAGGGCGTTGACGCAACTGACGCAGTTCTCGTGCGTATTCGACATTTCGATCGGGTTGGCGATGGGGCCCTTAGCCTGCTCTTCGAGCGATTCGGCCCTGCCATCCCAGAACTGCTTGTCGGAGAGGATGCGGTTATACGAAACCGGCGAGTTGCGGTCGCCCGTCTGCCCGCCGACGCCGACGCCAAACTGCGTGTGCGTGGCAAATCCTTGCTCGGGGTCGTGACAACTTGCGCACGAGATGCTGTTGTCTTTCGAGGCTCGCCCGTCAAAGTAAAGCTGCCGGCCCAGCTCGATCTTGGCGCGGGTGAGCGGATTCTTGTCGAGGCCCTTCACCTGACCGATGCCGGCGTCGAGACCCAAGGGGAGCTCGATCTGCAGCACTTCATGATTCTTGGGGTTGTCGAGCCAGGCCTTGATTTGCTCAACGGTGAGCTTGCCCTCGCCGGGAATGCCGGCGGTTAGCTCGGGCGAGCCGAGCATGACCTTTCCAGAAGCCGCGGCAGTCGCGGTGTCAGCCTTTGCGTCCGCGGCGGCAGCCTTCGGTACTTCCTTGGGGGGCGGCGTTTTCTCTTCAGGTTTTGCCGGCGTCTGGTCGTTGCTTGCGGTCTTGTCGGCAGGCGCGGCCTTATCAGCCGTGGGCATATCCGCCGGCTTCTTATCGGTCACACTTTTGTCCGCCGCGTCCTTGGCGTCGCTGACCTTGCCGGCATCGCTCGCGTTGTCGGTGGTTTTGCCGGTGGTTTTGTCGGCCGTCTTGGCCTTGTCGCCTGCCTTCTTGGTGTCGGCCGCCGGCTTCTTGGTCTCGGCACAACCGGCCATCACCAGGGAAACGGCAACCAGTGCGGCGAGTGTGCAATGCGACAGGGGTCGAAGATGCATGATGCGCTCCGTAGCGGGGGAAGGTGATTTGGCAGGCGGTGACTTGGTAGGCACTGGGGGCAGCGCGGCACGAGGGTCAAACGGCGTGCCATGTGCCCCGTATTGCGCAGGGTATGGCACGCTGCCGCGCTCGCCGCAAGTGTCTATTAGATTGCTAGCGCCGTCAAGCGGCGAGTCGAGGCACACCAGCCCGACGCGCTAGCGAGGGAGTAGCGCAAGCGTCGAAACCACCGGCGACTCGTCGCGATGATGAACCGCCAACTTTTTCCTGATCCAGTCATCGTGTGCGTGGGACCACTTAACCCCGCAAGGGGTTGCAGCCATTAGCCTGGGGTTGAGCGCAGCGACACCCCAGGATGCGAGGCGCCCTGTTAAAGGCCGACCCCGGCAGGGGTCGCAGCGTCAGTCGTCGGAGCTGCGACTCCTGCCGGGTCGATCGTTGGTTTCGGCGAATCCGTTTCCGGTGGTATCGCTGCGCTCAACCACCGGCTAATGGCTGGGACCTCTTACGGGGTCGGGATGTGAGCGCAACATCAATACGCTCTAGCGAAGGAGTCCAATCGCCGCGACTCCCTCGCTGGCGCGTCGGGCTAGTGTGCCAACGCTGGATCCGCAGTCTACTCGGCGTAGGTCACCTTGAAGAGCAACCAGCCGACGATGCCCCCGACGATCGGTCCGACGATGAACACCCAGACTATTTTGAGCGCATCGTCCATTTGCACGAGCGCGGGACCGAGGCTTCGGGCAGGATTGAGCGAGCTGTCTCCCAATTGGGCGCCGACCAGGTGGGCGACAAACAGAAATCCGCCAATGGCCAGGCCGGCCGCGGCTGGGTTCGCGTCCTTGCGCGTGGCCGCGAAGATTGTGAACACAAACATCGCCGTCATGACGGCTTCCCAGCCCAACAGGGTCAAATCGCCCATCGTCTCCTTGGGCCGACCCACGGCCGGAACCAGTCCGCGGTTTTCATTGGCTCCCAGCCCGTTGACGGCTTGCAAGTAGCCGGGCAAGCCCGTCAGGTTCTCGTTGACTTTGGGGGCGCCATTGAGGAGTGCCGACAGCACGACGCTGGCGGCGATCCCGCCAATAAATTGCGCGATGATGTAGCCCGGCGCGAGCGTCCACTTGAGCCGGCCCGAGAGCGCCATGGGGATGCTCACGGCGGGGTTCAAGTGGCAGCCCGACACGGGGCCGAGGACGTAGACCAAAACCACCAGCGTGAAACCGAACGCGAAGGCAATTTCGAGCCATCGAGCGCCGTGGAAGCCCATGTTGTCCATGCCCGAGAGCACGGCCACGGCCGTTCCGACGAACACCAGCGTGAAGGTCCCGAGAAACTCCGCGATGTAGCAGCGAAAGGCTTTGTCCATGGGTGGATGATTAGCTCCTGATGAGGCGATGGGAATGGATCGAGATGCAGCCTGCAGCGGCACGCTGACCTTTCGCGCAAGCGAGAAAGCCATCGCTTCCGACTCCCTTGCTCATGCGTTAGGTTGGCGTGCTGCTTCCCCGCTGGAAGCGTGATTATCGGTTTACGCGACCGCTTGGCAAGCGAAAACGAGAGATAATGCCGAGCTACACGCCCAGCATCGCCGCCGTCGTCAGCCAGAGTAGCTCGCCTTGGCCCGCCGCCAACGTGCCCGACTCCAACGTGTCGGAGAACTCCAGGCACGCCACCGCGCCTTTCGCGAAGCGAATGCGGGCGCAGGCGTCGCCCAGCAGTGCGGCCGTCAGTTCCTCGACGTCCGGCGAATGCCCTACCCAGGCCACGGCCTCGGGCGACTTGCCGCGAGTCCATGCCAAGAGTGGTTCCAAGTCTCCGCCGGGCGCCAGGTCGGCCAGCTCGACGATCTCGGGCTTGCGCGGCGATAGTTCGGCGATGACGTCGGCAGTCTGTCGGCAGCGGACCAAAGGGCTGGTGGCAATGTGCAGCGGATCGAACGATCGCTTCAGCAGCTTCTTGATGACCTGTCGGAAGCGCTTGCGGCCGTCGATCGTAAGCGGCCGCAGGCGATCGTCGGGATAGGCAGGATCGCCATGCTGGCCGGCCCAGGCGTGCCGCACGATGTAGAGATGCATAGGTGCGTTCCTCGTGAGAGCGATGACAACCTACCAGCCCGACGCGCCAGCGAGGGAGTTGCGCAAGCGTCGAATCCACCGGCGGTTCGTCGCGATGAACCGCGAACTTTTTCCTAGTCCAGGCATTGTACGCTTGGGACCACTCAACCCCGCAGGGGTTACAGTCATTAGCCTGGGGTTGAGCGCAGCGACACCCCAGGATGCGAAGCATCATGTTAACGGCCGACCCCAGCAGAGGTCGCAGCGTCAGTCGGTGCTGGGACCCCTGCGGGGTCGATCGATGGTTTCCGCGAATTCCGTTTCCGGTGGTGTCGCTGTGCTCAACCACCGGCTAATGGCTGGGACCCCCTGCGGGGTCGGGTGCGGGATGCGAGCGCAACATCCTAAAGCGCCAGCGAGGGAGTTGCGGCTGTTTGATTCCCTCGCTGGCGCGTCGGGCTAGTATGGCGCCGTTCGCCCTGCTACCTGTTTCGCCAAATCACATGGTCTTCGATGCCCAACGATTGCTGCATGGCTGCGATCTCGCGTTTGAATCGTCGTGCGTCTTGCGGGTATCCGGCCGTGGGGCGCAGGCCGGGCACCTGCTTACACCAATAGTCGTTCATCGCCCGCATGGCCAGCTCGCGCAGGTATTTTGCCGTCATCGAGGCCAAGGCCGCGGCCAGGTCGCTCTCGGCGCGGGCTCGAAAGCGGATCAGCGTGGCGGACTCTTGTGGTCCGCAACGATAAGCGCTTTCCTCACGCCCCTCGGCCAGCACTTGCACTAGGTCGTCGGGAAATTGCTGCTGCAACAGCGATCCGTAGCGATTGCGACCGCCGTGCTTGTCGCATACCACGGCGGCCGGGCCGTCGAGTGTGGCCAGGACTTCGGCCACTAGTCCGATCGTGAGCCGCGAAAGGGCCTCGCCCTTACTGCCGTGCTCGTCGACCAACTCGTTGAACTGCGGCGCACAAACGGAGCGGCCGCGAATGTCCACTAGACGCACGCCGGCTTGCGAGAGACCATCGCGCAGCCGAGAGACGAGCAGAGCGAGATCATCACCGTCGACTTCTAGCGGCACGTTCAGCTCGAAATCCCGATACCAGGGCGCACCACTACAATCGCCCATAGCGCCCGGACAGACGTGGTCCCAAGCGTCGCGCCAGTGAGCCGGCAGTCGACCCGCGACCCCCAGCGCTGCCAAGACGCCCCGCTCGAGCAATTGTAGTCCTTGCGCAGGAGAGTAGAGGCTTTTTGAATCGGCGATGGCGATGCGAGGAGCGTGGCCATTGGCGTGGCGCTCGGGCGTGCGCGATATAACCGCGGAGAGTCGCTCGTAGAGGTCTGTGCATGCGGCCGGTTTCTTGGACCGCGACCTCGTGGGGGCTGAAGGTGTACCACCGGAAGGTGTCAGCAACCTTTGGCTGCCAGACCGAGAACGCGTGGATCGCGGCTTAACAGCCAAAGGTTCCAGACGCCCTGGCGCGCACCCGTCAACCTGCCAGACCGTCGCGACAATCACCAGCGGCCCCAAGTTGGGTCCATAGCCGGCTTCGTCCGTGCCGATCAGGTAGTTCACGATGGCTTTAGTTAGTCTCGCGCGAAAACATACTGACGTTCCGTCATGCGGATCACGGTGGGCGCCGTGCGAAACACGTGCAGGCTCACCTCTTTGCGCCCCTTCTTCTTGCCGTTGTACAGGATGTCAGTCAAGACAATGGCTTGCCTCTCGCTATCGAGCTTCCACTTGCCTTCAATCCGTACGGCCTTTTCCCCTTCTGGCAGCAGGCGGGTAAAGAGATCGTCGGAGATTGGGTCCTTATCTTTCTCGATCTTGAAGCCGTCTTTCTCGAAGGAAATCTTGAAGTTGCCTTCCTGGTACTTGTTCTTGTCGGTGTAGTAGTAGTGCTGAAATTTCATCGCCTGAACGTCGTCGGCGGTGATGGCCGCATAGCCGAAACCCACTTTAGGAGGTGGACGCTTTTCGACCGGCATTGCGGCATGGACGAGGCAACCGAGAGAGACAAGGACGACCCACATCGCGGAGGAAGTGCAAATACGGCCAGCAAACATTGGAGGGCCTCATGGCGTCAGGAGCGCGGCCGCCACGACACGCGTACGGCACAGCCCCTGCTGCGTCGTCCTCGCGTCGCCGCGACCCGCGGATGGAAGTTACGGTCTCGACGTTCGACGGTCAAGCCGCCTGGTAAGTTCCCTAGATTCGCCAGGACGACCAGGACGGTGTCTGGAACCTTTGGCTCCAAGCCGCGTCCCACCGCAATCCGGCCGACTAGCCAAAGGTTCCAGACACCCTCCGAAGCGCGGCGACGCCCCCACCTCACTCGAAGATCAAATACCCAAATCCCTCGGGTGTGACCGCGGTCGAGGCCGGCAGGGTCCACGATTGAAAACCGACCCCAGGCACCGTCCGCTGCACCCCCAGCACCCAGGTGTCGCGGGTGGCGGGCCTGCCGGGGGTCAATTCGACCAGCGGAATGGCCGCTTCGACCTGCCACGAGGTGTCGCTTTGACGATTGGCGACAAACCAGCGCGGATTCCACTTCGGGTCGCCCCAACACGAGTCGGCCGTCCAGCCGCGGTGATCGACCGACAACCGATAGCAGGTCGTCCAATCGCGATCGATGTCCAAGAACAGGTCAACACGATCGCGACGCGAGAGATCCGCGTCTCGCTGTCGTGCCGCCTCGGCCGCATCGTACTTGCAGCCCACCGCGCGGCGGCAGTCGATTGCCACGTACAGGAATTCATCGTCGTAGGCTAACATCGCGACCGCCGGCCACTCGGCGTCGTCGCGCTGGGGACTCGATAGTGTCACGGGCCGGGCACGCTGCCAAACGGCGTCGTCGAGGTTTCCGTCGAGCTTGGGCCGCGCGTCGGCCCGAAAGGCGCGCACCATGCCCTTTTGCGGAAGCCCCTTGGGTTCAATCAACCACTGCTCGGCCGCGGCGCACAGACTCCAGGCATCGAGCGAGCGGGACCGCGCGAGACCCAAGAAGTACCGATCCGCCTGCTGCGCCAAGCCCTGATTACGATGGACCACGGCCAATGGAAACTGCACGCGCGGATCGGCGTGCAGCGCGGTGTCCATGCGCTCCAGCAACTTGGCGAACTGCGCGGCACGCCCGGGACGGTCGACTTCCGCCGCGCGGTCGATCACAAACGCCTGGGCACGAACGACATTGACGCGAGCTTCAGGGCGGTCGGTGGCCGGCAGCACCTGGCCCAGCGTACGCGTTTGTTCGGGCGAGGGAGGCATCGCCGGCGGCTGGTCGGCAACCAACGGGGGCGCGCGCCGCGCACGCAGCGCCGCCTCGCCACTGGCGTAGTACTGCACGAGCCAAACCAGCGCAGCGGGAGTCAGCCGGTGGTTCGGGTAGCGGCTCGGCAGCAGCTCGAGTATCTCAGCGGCCAACTCCCAGCGGCCCGTTCGTCGATAGCTGGTAGCCAGCTCGAAGAGCACCTCGCCGGCCGTGGCGTCGTCCAATCCGCGCGCCACGTCGCCGATTTGTGCGAGCAGCCTGACTCCGCCGACCGCTGACTTTTCGCTGTTGGCGACAATGGCCTGCACATTGCGATGCCGCTGGGCAATTCGTTGCAGGGCTTCGATATCCTTGGCGGGCGCGGCATCCAGCATCCGGCGGGCGTCGCTGCCCGGCGAAAGGGCGATGCCACTGAAGAAGTCGTGCTCTCCGCCTCCCTGCGGCACGTGGTCAACTTGCAAGTGAAATCCCAGCGCGGCGGGCGTCGCGACGTCGCTGGAATCGAAAAGCCCACGCGCGAGCGCAGCCTGTTCCGACAACGAGCGGCCCAGCCGCGGCGCGAGTTGCGAAGTGGTCAGGTTCGTTGACCCCATTTGGCCAACCGGCAGCGAGGCGTAAACCTTGGTCACTTTCCAGGGCGCGAGTCCCGCCAACTCGGACTGCTCGGCGAACCGCGTTCCATCGGCCGCCTGTTCGACGGCCCGCAGCACGGCCTGGTTCAGCACAGTTGCCAGGGCGTCGCCTCCGCTCGCGCTGGCCGCCGCGGTGACGATCACTTCGGGACGCCAGCAACGAATCTGTCGCACCAGATGCGCTTCGAGATGCTGGGCTCCACGACCATCGTGAACGCGATTCCAGCCCTCGAGAACTTGCTCGGCCGAAAGCGCCAGCCCGTCTTGGCGAAGTGGAAAGCTCCAGGCCGTATCCGCGCCGCAAGCTCCGACGGCCACGAGCGCCGCGTGGCTTTGCTCGGGCAGTGTGGCCATCGCCGCGGTGCCGCCGGCATCCAGATCTTGGCGGGCCAGACATTGCACGACGCTCAGGTACCCCTCGTTTCCCGAGAGCCGTGCAAACAACTCCAGCGGCACGTTCCGCGGTTGGCCGAAAAAGCCCAGCAGTGCCGCCCGCGTTCCGCCGCCATGTTGTCGCTGCCAGGTACGGCCCCCGTCGCCAGTCACCAAGATGGTTCCTAGAGCCCCGACGGCCCAACCGTGTTGCGGATCGACAAACGTCAAGTTGGTCAGCGGAAGGTTCTGACCCGTCGCGAAGGATTGCCACGTGCGGCCGGCGTCGGGCGTGTGCAGCACACGTGTGCCCGGCGAACCGGCAATCCAGGCCTGCTCGCCGCGTACGTCGAGTGCTTGCCAATCGAATTGTTCGGCCAGCCCGTCGGGCAGATCGCCCGCAGGCAATTGCCAGGTGCGGCCCAAATCGCTGGTGTTGAGGACCAGACCGCCGTCGCCCACGAGCCAGCCGCCTAGTGGCGCGACGAGCTTCAATCGCCGCAATCCACGGAGACCCAAGGGGGGCGTCCCCGATTCTTCCAGCCCGCGGCGGCGGACTGTGGCCAAGGAGCCGTGCCGCCCGGCGAGTGCGCCGGAAACGGGATCGACAAAATCGCCGGCCAGCCAACCTCCCTGGGTGGCGCCCGAGAGGGGTGTCCAAGTGCGTCCGCCGTTGTCGGTGGCGAAGATGCCCGAAGGGAACAGCGCCGAGCCGTCGCCCATCGCCCAACCCTGTGCGCCGGAAAAGAACTTGACGTGTTTCAATCCCGGCAGCGCGGCGGTTTGGTCGGGCATCCACGTGCGTCCGCCGTCATGGGTGATGAGGAGCACGCCCCGCGTGGCGTGCAGGTGGGACGTGTACGTTGTGCCCGCGGCCCAGCCATTTTCGGCGTCGAGAAAATCGACCGATTCCAGTCGGCAGTCAACGCCTGAGACTTGAAGTTGCCAACGGTGTCCGCCGTCGGCCGTGTGCCAAATGACGCCCCGATCGCCGACGGCCCAACCGCGCTGAGCATCGACAAAGCAGACGTCGGCCAGCTCGGCGTCTTCCATCATCGGCGGAACCGGCGCGCCCTGCCGTGG
>Ga0163150_10007319_pt1 | contig 13050 bp, 5 predicted proteins | sample OliLakLV19P2IB_FD_148628 | JGI IMG/M metagenome (GOLD analysis project Ga0163150, IMG submission 148628) | Freshwater microbial mat bacterial communities from Lake Vanda, McMurdo Dry Valleys, Antarctica - Oligotrophic Lake LV.19.P2.IB | ecosystem: Environmental > Aquatic > Freshwater > Lake >...
CAGCGGCGTTTTGTTCGATCACGGCGCGGAAGCCAAAGCGTGTGAACAAACGCTCACTCACACACAGCGGGATTTTCGTATCCTGCTTCAAGCGTGCATACGCTTCAGGGTTATCCGGCGGCATGATTTCTTCCAGCCACAGAATGTCGTAGGGTTCGAGTCCTCGCGCAATTTTCGTCGCTTCAGTCAAATTCCAGCGCGCATGACCTTCGATGGCGATTTCCATTTTGTCGCCCACAGCCCTGCGAATGTCCTCGACGTAGGATAAACCCTTCTTAAGCTGCTCTTTGCTCAAGTAATGCGTGACCGGCCCAACCGCCTCTACGCCTGCTCGTTGGCCCACAGGGCCGCCTATCGACGTACCAAACTGGTCGAACGGCCATATTTTCATGGCCTTGGTGCCCGATTCGAGCAGTTCAACGGCTAGATCGCCCGTTTGCTCGTGTTCCCGCCAGCGATGGAAATCCTGATGCGGCCCGTGACTAACGCAGGTGTTGTAAATCATGATACGGTCACGGCTGCGACCACCGAGCAGATTGTAAATCGGCTGGCCTGTGTGCTGACCGAGTATGTCCCACAGCGCCACATCGACGGCGCTGATGGCCCTCATCTCACTGCCTGCAAAGCCAAAGAAATTGACCGTCCCCATCATGTTGTGCCAGTGGCTCTCGATGTCGAAGGGGCTTCGTCCGAGCAGCAGCACCGCGAACACGTCATGAATAATGGCGCTGACGGCACGCGGCACGTAAAAGGTTTCACCGAGGCCGATCAGTCCGTCATCGGTATGAATACGCAGCCACGTCGTATTCGGTTGGTCATCAAGCCAGATGGTCTCTAAACGGGTAATTTTCATAGCAATTTTCTCTCAAAGTAGAAGGTGTTAATTGTTAACAATTATCAGTTGACAATAACAAACGCGAGAAACTTTGTCAAATACGACGAATAGAACCATCCAAATGGACTTATGTCACAAAACTGCTCAAACACTTAACTGACACCCAAACCTATCGCGGCATGATCGAAATTGCTTACTAATGGTGACAGGAACACCGCCGAGCAGTCAATTGTTTAGACACCTGCTTCTTGTCAGGAAAATGAAAACCCGCACAAAAGCGGGTTTTCATTTTCCGAGCGGTGACTCAAAACGTGTCTAAACCAGTGCCACTAACGGGTTACGTTCCGCTGCCTAGATATCTCAGCATTCGCCTGAAATTATTCTACCGTGTCGGTAGCTTCGGCAGTCGCTTGGGCTGCTTCTTCCGGCTCAAGGAACCAGACGCTCCACACATCTTCGTTGTCCTCAATCCATGCGGCGGCGGCTTCTTCGGCGGTCAGCCCATCCACATCGACCATCGCCATCATTTCGATTTGATCCTCGCTGGTGTAGTTCATATTGCTCAGGAAATTGAACACATCCGGCGCTTGGGTTTCGAGGTCTGCGTTGAAAATCTTGAACAGGACATCATCGGGGTAATCACAAGCTATGTTTTCGCTGTTGCCTTCCTCGACGCCTGCGTAACACTCCTCGCTGTATTCCGGCAGTTCGACTTCAGTCAGATCATATTCTGCATGGAATGAATGCGGTGTCCAGAAGTAAAAGATGACAGGTTCCTCACGGCGATAGGCTGCGCGCACGGTGGCCAGAATGGCTTCTTCCGACCCACCGGACACAACTTCAAGGTTCATGCCCAGATTGTTGATGATCTCGGCATCATACTGAACGTAACCCGGCGCGGCACCGACGAAGCGCCCCATCTCACCCGTTTCAGCCGTTGCGAACAGCGCCGCATTTTCAGGGTCAACGAACCCTTCCCATGTGGCAAGTTCGGGATGTTCGTCCAGTAAGTAAGTTGGGATGTACCAGCCAATCTTGCCGACAGGCCCCAGCAGCCCACCGTCCACAACGGCTGCCAGTTCGTTGATGTAAAGTTCAATGTTTTCCTGATGCCCCGAAGGCCACACTTCAAGACTGGCTTGGGCATCACCTGCGGCGATGGCGGCCCACTGGGCGCTTTCGTCGAGGGTAAGCAGTTCAACCGGATAGCCCAGTTCATTTTCAATCAGCAGTTTGGCAACGTTGACGTTAATCGACGAGGCCGTCCAGTTATTTTCAACCAGCACGATAGGTATCTGATCCTGCGCGAGTCCCGGCGCGGTCAGAACCCCCAGAATGAGCAAAAGCAAAACCGCCAGCAAGGGTTTCTTCATGAGTTTCTCTATTCGGTGTATAAGTGGTCAGGTCGTAAGATTATAAGTTACCCGACTGAACACGTAAAGTTGGTACTGAGTAATTATTTTCAGCATAATTGGCAGCCATAAACAGATACGGACAAACGATGCGCGAAACCCAATTTTATATCGGCGGTCACTGGACAGGTGGCGACAACCGTTTCGAGATCATCAGCCCGGTTACAGGTGCGGTGATTGGCATGGTCGCCGAAGGCACTCGTGCTGACGTTCAACAGGCGGTTGATGCGGCAAACCGCGCATGGCCAAACTGGTCGCGGCGATCTGCCTTTGAACGCAGCCGCCTTCTGGAAGCCGTTGCCCACCGGATTATCGAACGCCGTGATGAGCTTGCCAATACACTCACCCTCGAACAGGGAAAGCCGCTGTACAGTGAGGCTTATCAGGAAGTCGATGAACTGGTTGAATATTTCCGGCTTGCGGCTGGCGATGGGTTGCGACTGGAAGGCTTTAGCCCGCCCTCGATGGATGCTCGCAAACGGGTGATGGTGCAGCGAGTCCCACGCGGTGTAATCGGCATTATCACCCCGTGGAACTGGCCCTATACCATGCCCGCCGAACTCATCGCTCCCGCGCTGGCAGCAGGGAATGCGGTAGTGTGGGCGCCAGCACCCTCGACGTCGCTGTGCGCGGTGCTGCTGACAGAGTGCATCACGGAAGCGGGACTTCCGGCGGGACTGCTCAACCTCGTTACAGGATACGGCGCGGTTGTCGGGGACGAAATCGCGGTGAACAAGGGAACTCATGCCATCGGCTTTATCGGCTCGATTGAAACCGGGCATAAGGTCGCAGCGCGGGCGGCGGGCAAAGAACTGCTGCTGGAAATGGGTGGGAATGGGCCGCTGATCGTGCTTGACGATGCCGATCTGGACAGGGCAGCAGACGCAATTATCAAGGGCGCGTTTTTATGTGCGGGGCAAAGTTGCAGCGCCGCTGAACTCATTCTCGTTCAGGAGACGGTGCATCAAGCGCTGCTGGAACGACTGGCAGACATTATCCCCACGCAGATACGGCTCGGCGACCCGTTTGCGCGTGAAACCACGATGGGCCCGCTGAATAACGAGGGCGTTGCATCGAAGATAGATCAGCATGTGCAGGATGCGCTGGCAAAGGGCGCGTCTCTTATCTACGGTGGAGCACGGGCAAACAACTTCCCGACACCGCTTTACTATCAGCCTACCCTGCTCAATCAGGTGACAGGTCAGATGCAGGTAGCAACGCATGAGACCTTCGGGCCGGTGGTTCCGGTGCAGGTCATCCGTGATGTGGACGAGGCGCTCACTATCGTCAATACCTCGACCTATGGACTCACGACAGCCATCTTCACGCAGGATTTGAAAAAGGCGATGCAGTTTGCCGATGTAGTACGATCCGGCACTGTGGTCATCAACGACACGACGAACTGGTATGAACCGCATATCGCCTTCGGTGGCGCGGCTGGTTCACGCAGCGGCATCGGGCGCGTAGGTGGGCGCACAGTGTTTGAGAAATTCACCGACTACAAAACAGTCTTCATTGATCTCGCTTGAAAGGTTTGATGATGACCAACTTCGACTATCTGATTGTCGGCGGCGGCAGCGCAGGTGCGATTGTCGCCGCACGGCTGGCAGAAGCGGGGGCTGGAAGGATCGCGCTGTTTGAGGCCGGCCCCAGCGATGAAGGCAACACGACGGTTTTGGAACTGCGCCAGTGGCCGGCACTCCTCGCGTCCGAGCTTGATTATGACTACCGCATCGAGGACAACCCACGCGCCAACGGCAAAATCCAATATGCGCGGGGCAAAGTGCTGGGCGGGTGCAGTTCGCATAACTCGTGCATCGCTTTCGTACCGCCCGATGAAGACATGGACGGTTGGCGCGATAGCGGTGCGGCGGGCTGGTCTGCCGCTGACACCCGCCCCTATTTTGACCTTGTGCTGGAAAAGGTATGTTTAGAAACCGCGCCGCCAGTGAATGAATGTGGTCGAGCGATGATCGAAGCGGCACAGCAGGCCGGATTTCCACTTCAACGTTTCAATGAGGAGCCGCTGCGCGAGGGTGTGGGCTGGTTCCAGTTGAACAAACGCGGCCCCATACGCGAGTCCAGTTCAGTAGCCTATTTGCATCCGCTGTCGCAGTGGGGTGAGCGGCTAACGATCTTTACGGAAACATTTGTCACTCGGATTATCGTCGATGAACAGCGGCGGGCTGTAGGCATCGAAACTAGCAGGGGCACGTTTACCTGTAATCGTGAAGTCGTCGTCTGCTGCGGGGCGATTGATACCCCCAAACTGCTGCTGTTGTCCGGCATCGGCGCGCAAGAACATCTCAACGAAATTGGCATTCCGCTTGTGCAGCATCTACCCGGCGTGGGACAAAACTTGCAGGATCATCCCGAAGGGGTCATCAACTGGGAAGCGGCCCGCGAAGTCCCGCTAGAGACCACGCAGCTCTATGAAATCGGCATATTTGCCACTACCGAGCCGGATGAAACACTGCCCAATCTGATGTTCCATTTTGGCACAGAAGTGTTCGATATTCAGACCGTCCGCTACGGGTATCCAACCGCAGCCAACGGCTTTTGCCTGACACCGAACGTTACCCGCGCCAAAAGCACGGGGTTTGTGAAACTGCGTTCCGCAAACCCTGCTGATGCGCCCGTGATTGACCTGTGTTATTTCAGTGACCCGTATGATGAACGGGTGATGGTCGCGGGGGTAAAATTGGCGCGGCGGATTGCGGCGCAGCCTGCACTGCAATCATGGGTCAAGCGCGAACTGACTCCCGGCGATCACATTCAGACGGATGAGGAAATCTCGGCATGGGTGCGGCAGACTGGCAACACCGTCTATCATCCGGCGGGGACATGCCGCATAGGAACCGACGAGCTGGCGGTAGTTGATCCGACCCTGCGCGTACACGGCATTGACGGCCTGCGTGTGGCCGATGCTTCCGTCTTTCCGAAAATCACCACCATCAACCCGAACCTGACCTGCATGATGATCGGTGAACGCTGCGCCGATTTCATCCTGCGCCAAAACTAATGGGCAAAATCGACTGTCGCAATCTGTGGAAGGTTTTTGGCCCGCGCCCGCAGTCTGTCTTTAAAGGGCAGCGCACACGCGAAGAACTTTTGGAAACCGGCCATATTATCGCGGTGAAAGATGTCTCGTTTGAGGTTCAGGCGGGCGAGATTTTTGTCGTCATGGGGTTATCCGGCAGCGGAAAATCCACGTTAGTACGCTGTATCACACGGCTGATTGAGCCGACCAGCGGCAGCATTCTCGTCAATGGCGAGGACGTGCTGCACATGAACAAAAAGCAGTTACGGCATCTGCGCCTGCATCAGATCAGCATGGTTTTCCAGCGCTTCGGGCTGTTTCCGCACCGCCGCGTCATCGACAACGTTGCCTATGGGCTTGAAGTGCAGGGCATCGGCAAGTCGCAGCGCAATCAACGCGCTCACGAAATCATTGAGCTGGTCGGTCTGCGCGGATGGGATCAACACTACCCGCATGAACTCAGCGGCGGGATGCAGCAGCGAGTAGGGCTGGCGCGGGCGCTGGCGGTTGACCCGGAGATTCTGCTGTGTGACGAGCCTTTCAGCGCGCTCGACCCACTGATCCGGCGCGAGATGCAGGACGAAGTGCTGCGGCTGCAAAAGCTGATGAACAAGACGATGATTTTTATCACCCACGACTTTTACGAAGCCGTTCGTCTCGGCAGCCATATCGCCATCATGAAAGATGGTGAAATTGTGCAAATCGGAACGCCGCAGCAAATCATGAACCATCCGGCAGACGACTATGTACGCGAATTTACCCGTGATATCCCGCGTGCGAAAGTCTTGACTGCGAGCACCATTATGAAACTCTGGCAGCCGTCAATCACAACGGGCAAAGTGTGTTCGCCGGAAACGACGCTGGAAGAACTGCTGCCGATTTCGCTGGTAGATGAACAGCCGATTCTGGTTGTGGACGAACAGCGGCAACCGCTTGGTTATGTAGATCGTGAAGCAATGTCAACGGCGTTAGAAGAACGGTGAAGACCAAATCGCTATGGTTTCTAATTCTGACGCTGGTGCTTGCGCTCATTGTTCTGCGTCCGTTTCCGCCAGAATTCCCAGAAACCCTCAACCTGAATTTGCGCCAGCCCGCCGATGAGTTTCAGTCTTGGCTGATCTTAAATCGTGGTCAGAACCCGATCTTCACAGGCTTCTTTGTACCGCTTACGGACTTTTTAGACTCCGCACTGACACTCGTCGAGGATGCGCTGCTGGCGCTGCCAGCCTTGACGCTCATTCTGGGCATTATCCTGTTTGCTTATCGCATCGCCGGATTGCGTATCGCAGTCCTCAGCGGCGGTTGTTTGCTGCTGATGGGGCTGTTCGACCTGTGGGATGAGAGTATGCAAACACTGTCGCTTATTCTGCTGTCGGTGCTGTTCTCGCTGCTCATCGGCATTCCCATTGGTATCTGGATGGCACTCAGCAAACGGGTGGAAAGTGTACTCCGTTCTCTGCTTGATGCCATGCAAACACTTCCCACTTTCGTTTATCTCGTGCCAACCATTCTGATTTTCGGGGTCGGCGGTGTTCCTAGCCTGATCGCAACCATGATCTATGCAATTCCTCCGGTGGCGCGGCTGACGTGGCTCGGTCTGAGTCAGGTTCCCCATGAAACCGTTGAAGCAGCGCTGGCATTTGGGTCAACCCCACGTCAGGTTCTGTTCAAAGTACAGCTTCCGCTGGCACTGCCCTCGATCATGGCAGGCGTAAACCAGACGATTATGATGGCACTCAGCATGGTGGTGATTACGGCGTTGATCGGCGCAAACGGGCTTGGCCGTGAAACGCTGTCCGCCATGCGAAGGCTGCGCGTCGGTCAAGCGTTTGAAGCTGGAGTGGCGATTGTCGCCATGGCCGTGGTGCTGGATCGGCTGAGTTACGCACTGAGCAAGGTCGAGCCGCGCAGCCACTACCGCTTCGCCATTTTATCCCAACGACTTCGGGACGCGGCACAAGGGGTGAAAATTCCACAAGTACGGCGCTATTTTTACGGGTTGAGTTTACTCGCATTGATCGTGTCAGCGGTTTTGCTGCATCAGAGCGGGCTTGATGGCTTTCCTGAAGACTGGCGCTGGTCAGTCCGTGAGCCAGTGGATAACGCTGTAGAGTGGGTACAGGACAATTTATACGAGATCGAGGGAACGCCGTTTGGCACAGGGCCGTTCAGCGATTTCGTGACGTTGAGCCTGCTGCTGCCCCTGCGTGATTTGTTGCTGAATAACCTTTCATGGCTGGCCGTGATTCTGTTGACCGTCATTTTAGGGTGGGCTGTTTCCGGCTGGCGGCTGGCCCTGCTGACACTGGTGAGCTTATTCGGTATCGGCTTGCTCGGCATGTGGGAATTTGCGATGGACACACTGAGTCAGGTCATTGTCGCCGTGCTGCTGTCTATCGCTATCGGGATTCCGCTGGGGATTTTGGCGGCGCGGTTTCGTGCCGTCGAAGTTGTGCTGCGTCCCCTGCTGGATAGCTTGCAGACCATCCCCACGTTTGTTTATCTGGTGCCGATGATTATGTTTTTCGACTTGGGGCGAGTACCGGGCGTGCTGGCGTCGATCATATATGCACTGCCTCCGGTCATCCGGCTGACAACGCTAGGGATTCGCCATGTTGACGAAACCGTGATCGAGGCCGCTCAAGCGTTTGGGTCGTCGCCCATGCAAACCCTTTTCAAGGTGCAGCTACCGTTGGCGCTGCCCTCGATTATGACCGGAGTCAACCAAACCTTGATGATGGTGCTGGCAATGGTCGTCGTAGCAGGGCTGATTGGCAGCGGTGGTCTAGGTTTCGAGATTGTATCGGCAGTTGCTGATAATGAGCTGGGACGCGGGCTGGAAGCAGGGTTGGCGCTGGTGCTGCTGGCGGTTGTGCTTGATCGTATCACCCAGAACATTGCCTGCCTCTGACATGATGGCAATGCTGGAGGCCACGCACGGGAATCAGATGCTGATGATTACGGTTGTGGCGCTCGGTGGGACGAGCAGTGGGACGATCTCTACCGGAGAAGCTAATCCCTTCGGCAGCCCCGCGAACTGCGATGTTTCTGAGCCAACCGCTTCCCAACCAGAAACAACATCTGCGGACTCCCCTGCCGCCTGTTCTGTCAGTACCACCTCCTCTGCCAAGATCAGCCACTCCCTTTATCGGGCGGACAGATGAACTGCAAGCGATAGGTGAACGCCTAAACACGATTACGAGGCGTTAATCCCGTTGCGCGGTTAGCACAGCGAACCTCTTCTGTCGGCTCGCATCCTGCGACCATGGAACAGGCTTATCAACGATAGGCAGCAGAGCGCCCTAACATCTCGCCATTCGAAATCCTCTAGGCTGTCAATGACGCCGTCATCGAAGCGATCTTGTTCGGTTTCAAATAGGTCATCCGCTGGACCGCCTTTGTCTTCGAGAACAATCTAACCTCTTGGTTGTGTCTGCATCGCCATCTTTGAACACCTGCTCGGCGCGTAAAAATAAAAAGGATGTTCAGCGGTCTTCGCCGCTCTAGTGGAACAGTCTCCGCGATTTCACCATCCAGCCCATATAACAACTTCCAAACGCATCGACTTTAGTGAATATGATTATAGATCATTTGTTCTATTTTGATGGTTTAAAGTGACAACTTGAGCGGTTGTATGAAATATGCAATTTTCAAACGGCAGCCGAATATCGCCACACTATCGGGGATTGATCGCGCAAACGAATGTAAGCTGTTCCCTCTAACCACGGGTTTTCCGCGTATATCTCTCGATGATAGTTTTCTACCAAAGTAGCAACGGAAGCAATTCACACGAACTTACGGCGTTATCGAAAATACAAATGGGATAACTTTCATCCAATCGGGTAAATCACCAAGTAATTGAGATAATACTCGTTCCCGCAGTTAACGGATCAGATGAGATCAGTGGCACGCCAAGCCGTCGCGCGACACCCGCGATAATCCGATCATGCATTTCCGGTAAGACCATAATTCAGAATTAGCACGCGCAGCGATCCGCCAGTTTGTAGGTAAAGGCGTGGTGAATCATAAAGCGGGAACGATCTAATTCTCGCTCCCGCTTTTGAATTATCTAGGCTACATTCGTTTGACCCCAACGGGTTACGCGCCGTCGCCTAGATATTTTGTAATTGAGTTTCATATCTGCCGAGTTTCTACTCCGTCCCAAACGCGAACTAATGACTTAGATAAGCAGTGTCTGCGCGAACACGTCCGTATGCTGCGTGGAACGGGCATGAGTTACCCGGATATCGCACGAATTCTGAGCTTAAGCGTCGGCACAATCTGGAATTACGCCAACCGCGAGGGCTAGCGGGTTAGCCCGGCTCATTGAATATATATGGGCAGACTTCCGGTTCCCGGAACGCCGCTGCGCCTCATTTCGTTCCGTCAAGGCAGGCGCTTGCGCGTAGTTCAGTGTAACGGGTATTTGGCGGTTATCTCAAGCGAAAAGGACGAATAAGAAGCGCTAACTGGATAAAAAGAACTGTTCGCGCTGCGAACCCGTGAGAGAGCGTGTTTGGCGTGCCGCTGCGAACTCCACAAGCTGCGCGAGGTCGGGCCATGACCGCCACAGCCGCGCCGTACCGTCATCGCTGACGGTCAGGATAGCCGTCTCATCGTGATTCCACATTGCCGCCCGTATCCGCCGTTCGTGACCTGCCAGCAGCAAAACCGTCTCGCCGCTCATGACATCCCACACGCGAGCGGTAGCGTCAACGCTGTTCGTCAAAATGCGCGTATCCGCCGCGTTCCACGATACACCGATCACGCTGTCGCTATGTCCCTCGAAGCGCTGCATTTCCGCGCCACTTTCAGCATCCCAAACGCGGGCCGTGCCATCCGCGCTCACGGTTGCGATCTGCGTCTCAGCGTGATTCCATACGGCGCGGATGACCCAATCGGCATGACCGCGCAGCGTGACGATTTCTTCGCCTGACTGCGCGTCGATCACATGCGCCAGCCCATCATAGCCCCACGTCAAATAGCGCGATTCGTCGCGGTTGACGCTCACACCAAGCAGCGGCGCATCACTCACGGCGATGTCATAAATCACCGCTCCCGAAGGCAAATCCCAAACGGTGAGATGTCCATCTACGGTAGCGGCGATGACAGGATTGCCACCATCAAGTGATTGCATATCCCAAATAGCGCCATCGGTTCTTGGGTGGAACCCGGTAAAAACCTGTGTGTCATCGTCGATAACCCAATTGAGCACTCGACCATCCTCGCTGGCGGTACGCATACGTTTCCCTTCGTCATACCACTCTATCGCGGTGATCGGCCCTTCATGCCCTTCGAGTACCCACGTCGCCGTACCATCGTTTATATCCCATACACGTGCTGTGCCATCGTCGCTGCCGGACAGCAGCCAGCGATTATCAGGACGCCAAGCCAGCAGTCGCACCTGATCGCTATGTCCGCGCAGCGTATAAAGCGGCGTATCCGTACCCGCTTCCCATACGCGAATCGTGCCATCTGTATGAGCCGTCGCCAGCAGACTTTCATCGCTGTTCCATGCAGCCTCTAGAATGCCTGCATCGCTGGCGTAGATATGCTCAACCCCCTCGCCCACAATAATTCCGTTTTCGCGCACATCCCAGACCCGCGCCGAGCCATCCATGCCGCTCGTAAGGATGCGATTACCGTTATGGCTGAACACCGCGCTGGTCAGTGTCGCGCCATGCCCACGCATCGACGCCACAAGTGCGCCGTTTGTATCCCATACCAGCGCCGTACCGTCTTGGCTGTAAGTCAGCAGCAGCGATTCATCTGCGTTCCACGCAGCTCCGACAACCGTATCACCATGCCCGACGAGGGACGTATGTTCACCGCTCGTGATGTTCCACAGCGCCAGCGCATCGGCCTCACCATAGGCCAGCAACCGTGTTCCCTCGCTGCCCCAAAGGATGCCATCGACCACATTCGACAGTTCCAGCCGCTCCCGTTCCGTACCGTCGTTCGCGTCGGACAAAATCACCAGCCCGTCAAAGCCTGTCGTAACCAGCAGCGAACCATCAGGACTCCAGCCCGCCGACGTAACCGCCTCAGCGTGATCTGCCAGCGTGAGCAGCGCGTCACCTGTTGCAACATCCCATAAGATCGCTGTGGCGTCGTCGCTGGCGGTGATGATCTGCGCGTTATCCGAACGCCACGCCGCACCGTTGATTCGTTCCGCATGACCGGAGAAGCGCGCCAGCAGGTTGCCGTTTTCAGCGTCATATACCGCCGCCTGATTTTCGCTGTAGAACAGCAGCAGCGCCGCGTCAGGACTCCATGCCGCGCCGTTGAGCGGGCCGCCCGCGATATTGATGAGCATATCGCCCGCAATCAAGCCGCCGTTCGGTCCCCATACAAAGGCGCTTTCGCCGCTCCACACTGCACCGTTGGCCTCGACACTCGTTTCGACTCGCTGAACTTCCGCGCCCAGTTCATCATAGTCGAAAATGACCCCGTTTGCGTCCACCACACGCACGGCATCACCTGTCCACATGGCGCTGATCGGGCGCACGCTGGTTTCGAGTGTGTATAGCAGCGCGCCGTTTTGACCGTCGAAAATACGAACATCCGCCGTATTCCACGCTAGTACACGGGTTTCGTCGGCGTTCCACAGCACGCCTAATACCGGCCTTTCGTTCGGCAAGTACAGCCGTTCGTTGGAACGCTGCACCGCTCGACTCAAGGCGAACTCAGCTTCGGGCACGTAAGGCCGATCTAGCGGCGTCACGGCGGCCAACGCCAGATTCAAACTGGCCATCGGGTCGAGTGAAAGCTGTTCGGATGTCAGCGAAGCCAGCATTTGCGACTCGCTCAGGCGGGCGGTGTCGCGCTCGGTGGTGATGCGCGCTTCGGATGTCAGCGACAGTTCAAGCTGTTGCTGACGGTTGCTGCTCTCCTGCTGAACCAGCAGCAAACTGCCGCCCATCGCGCCCAACAATCCGATGACCGCCGCCGTTATCAAGCCGATCAACGTGCGGCGCTGGCGTCGGCGCTGCGCCTGTGTGCGTTCAAGCAGCGTCGTCGCGCTCGATGAGAGGACAAGCTGCGTTCGCTGCGCGCTGACAATGTTGAATTCCTGCGCGGTCAGCAGCGACCCGTAGCGCTCGAAATCGCTCACACGGCGGTTGAGCAGTTCTTGAGCGGCTTTGCGGGCGGCGGTTTGCGGGTCAAGTTCGATTTGCCGCGCCAGATAATCATGCACCAGTTCATAGACGATTTCGCCATCGACCTCGTACAGCCGCAAAACGCGGTTCTCGCGCAGCGCGGTCATAACCCGTTCCAGATGTTCGGGCGCGGCTTGGATTTCCTGCTGCACGCTGTCGAACGAGCGCACGTCGCGGCTCTGGTCGGCGCGCACGAGGCTTTCAATCACACGCCGCGCAAGTTGTCGATCATCGGCGGGCAGGCGTTCGAGCAGGCGTTCGAGATAGCCGCGCAGGACGCCCCCGGCGCGTCCGGCCTCTATGTAATCCTCAAGCTCGATGTGCTTACGCTCCGGCGGCAGCGCTTCGATCAACGCGCCGCCCACCAGTTGGAGCTGCGGCGGCGCGATTTCACCGCCGTCCCCGCCTAAATCTTGCAGCAGCGCATCGACCACCGATTCGTCATAAGCGAAACCTTTATCTTGAGCAGGCACGATCAACGCACGCCGTGCTTCTTCCGGCGTGAGTGGTCGCAGTAAAAACTCGTTGGCGAATGGCTGCGGAATCTGCGGCTGAAACCGCGCCAACAAACCGAACGACTCTGTTCGCAGCGCCAGCGTCAGC
>Ga0163150_10007320_pt1 | contig 13047 bp, 8 predicted proteins | sample OliLakLV19P2IB_FD_148628 | JGI IMG/M metagenome (GOLD analysis project Ga0163150, IMG submission 148628) | Freshwater microbial mat bacterial communities from Lake Vanda, McMurdo Dry Valleys, Antarctica - Oligotrophic Lake LV.19.P2.IB | ecosystem: Environmental > Aquatic > Freshwater > Lake >...
CCATTCTCTCATTTGAGACACACTAGATGGTCTGAAGTTGTATTTTCCTCTGTCGAGACTTTCGAAGTCAGCGAAAATATCTCTTTCTGTAGATATCACAGGAGAAAGGTGTGAAATCAACTTCCATCTTTTTTGATCTTGCGACTTTCTCTCTTCGGAATCCTTCTGCACGGTTTGCACATCGACCAGTGATAGCCGAACAGGTGGAGAGTAATCTGCTTCATAGAAATTCTTCATTTCACGCACGCCCGTTGCGATTCTTTTGTCTTTCCGGGCATTTGCAGCGCCTACTTTTTCGTGCTGAGTATCAGAGGCTGATGCCTGCTCGATCGCAGCATGAGTTTTGCTAGTTTCTACCTCTACGCGTTGCTGTACAGCGACACTACCCTGAGAATGTCGCTCATTCGTATCGCATCCGGCTGTTCCAACAAGCACTGCACCAGCTGCGACTAATTTTGAGAGGTTTTTATAGTAAGCAGATTTTAGCACCACCCTTTGATATGTCAACTATTCTCTACTTGCAAAACCGTACGGAAAAGCGTACGATACAGACATGACGACTCTGAACATTACCGATGCGCGCGCCATCCTCTACCGTCTTGTAGAGAGCTTACAAGAGGGCGAGAATCCTGTACTCATCACAGGTAAAAAAGGGAACGCAGTACTGATCTCGGAAGATGAGTGGCGTTCCATAGAAGAGACACTGCACCTCCTTTCCATCCCTGGCATGCGAGAGTCGATCCAAAAAGGCATGAAAGAACCAGTGCGTTCTACTGCCAAAACCATCGATCTATGACGTACCGTGTCGTCTACGCCAAGCAGGCAGTGCGAGATGCGAAGAAACTGAAGAAAAGTTCGCACGCGAAGAAAGCGAAGAAGTTATTACTTCTTTTAGCGGAAGATCCGTACAAAACACCTCCATCTTACGAAAAGTTGCTCGGAGACTTGGATGGTGCGTTTAGCCGTCGTATCAGTCTGCAACATCGGTTGGTGTATCAGGTGCTAGAGAAAGAGAAGATAGTGAAGGTGCTCAGGCTTTGGACGCATTATGAGTAGATTGCACACTTCGCGCAGGTCAGTAGACCTGCGCTTCGTATAATCTTTAAATTTCTTTTAGCTTGAAACTACTCACATGGAGCAGCCACCTGTGCTGAGTATAATCGAAGCATTCTTCGCTGCGGCGATGCTGTGATCATTAAAGTCCCGCGCCCAAGAATGGGCGCCCCCTAGAGGGAGACAGTTTTCTTTTTGGACAAGCGAAGTTATCTCTTTGGAGTAGTCAAAAAAGAGGCTGAAATCACTCTGCATTTCTACGAACTCCTAAATTTTCTTCTTTCGCTTTTTCGATTCTGTTTATTTCTAATAGCTCATGCAACCATATCGATGCCACTACCGTTAGCACAAATGTGGTCGATGCAACTAACGCCAATTTAAATTTTTCATTTTTTTCTAGAAAAAGTTGTCTTTTATTTTCTTTTTGCATCACTTGCATTGCACTTTGCGTATCTGCGAGTTCAGACTGTAGAGCTACGAGTACTTTTGCCACTTGGCTATCATCAGTTTCAGCGATAAGCGCAGACAGCTGCTGCTCCAGATCAGTTGAGAGTTTTAGTACTCCTTCTGGAGAGAGAGTTTGAACATACTTGTACTGAGCTTCGAGCTCAGCATCGAACTTCATAGTCGCTTCTTGCCGCACTTCATCTGGTAGGTTTAGCAGCAGCCTCTCTGCCGCTTGATACGAAGGATGAGAACTCAAAAATTCTTTTGAACTTGGATCCCATTTTTCTTGTGTCTTTTTGTCCTTAAAAACCCCATTCTCTATTTGATCGAAACTTTCGGTATTCACATCGCGATCGAATCGAGAAAAACGTCCCATTGTTGGTGTTATCACTTCAGTTGCCTTGTTTCGTACATCATCAGCTTCTCTCTTGACTGCAGCAGAGTTGGTTTGAGATTCCTGAGCTTGAGCGTTCTCTACTCCAGCAGGAGTGAAAGCCATAACTGTTAGCTACGAGTGATTTGGAGAGATTCATTAGGAGGGCCAAGGTATACCTCTCGCATACGTCTGTCAACTATTCTCCACATCTCATCTTGAAGCCGATCTTCCAGTACACTTTATTCATGCATCTCCTCCGTCTCTCCGGCCGCAAAGTCTGCGAACGCGTGAAAACCAAAGGCAGCCTGTGGAAAGGGAAACACTTTTTTGCACGCTTTCTTATGGGTCCCGCACGTGGAACACCTGATGGATTTTACATTGGCACTGTAACATCGACGAAGCTCCACAAATCTGCAGTTGTGCGAAATCGTATGCGACGAAGGTGCAGAGAAGCACTACGACTAGAAAGTGCAATTGCCACGAAACAGGTCTCCGCACAGTTGCTCCTTTTACCACGTTCCTCTAGCCTATCAGCCCATTTCTCCGAGCTTGAGCACGATGCTCGGACGTTACTTCGTTCCCTCTCCGCTCTGTGACTCCAGCACAAACTAGTAGCAAGATGCGACCGCTCGAATTCATCCTGACATTTGCGGTTCTCTTCTTCCTGACCAACGCCGCGCTCAACTACTTCTTTCCGAAAGAAGATGTGAATAGAGAGCGCAGTGTGAAGCTGAGTATGGAGAGTAAAAAAGTACGCATTGGGAATGCGCCCATCGTCAAAATTTTTAATGATACCGAGAGCGCACTCACGCTCCCTGCTCGTTGCCCCAGTCCCCCAGTCGATATTCTTTTCAAAGCAACTCCCGATGATGAAGCAGTCGAACTCATCGCCAATGAGTCGCTTACTCCCTGCACAGATCTTCTTTCCATCGCTGCAGGTGAGACGGCGACAGTAGACCTGGCTCCATGGAAATACACACTCTTTAGTGAGGCAGGCACGTTTACAGCATCACTCGATCTCCCAACGGTCGATGAGAACCCTGTCATGGCGACGACAGAGTTCCGCATGGCTGAACCTGGCGTCTTTACCAAGGTTTTCCGTACCTTTGTCACACGTCCGCTGTTCAATGCGCTCATCTTCATTGCAACATGGATGCCAGATCATAACCTCGGTTGGTCCATCATCCTTCTTACACTCATCGTCAAACTCATTCTCCTCGTTCCAAATCAACATGCGCTCGAAGGTCAAATGAAGCTCCAGTCCATTCAACCTCGTATGGAGGAACTGAAGAAAAAACACAAAGATGATCCAAAAAAATTACAAGAAGAAACGATGAAACTCTGGAAAGATATGAAAATCAATCCGCTGCAATCGTGTCTGCCGATGCTGCTGCAACTCCCTATTCTCATCGGTCTTTTCTTTGTGATTAAAGACGGCGTCACCATCGCGACTTCACATCATCTCCTCTACTCAGCGTACGAGAGTCTGCCACCAGATTATCTCGGCCACGTGCTCTTTGGACTTGATCTCCTGAAGCCCAATGTGTGGATCTTCCCACCACTTCTTGTGGTACTGCAGTTCTGGCAGATGAAGATGATGATGAAGAAAAAGAAGCCACAGGAAATCGTTGTCACTCCTTCATTTCAATCTCGCTTACAGTCCATCGATCAGCAAACAATTCTGACGTACGTGCTTCCATTCATGATTGGATTCTTCGCTATTAGTTTCCCAGCCGCAGTGTCGCTGTACTGGGGAACCTCGACGATTTTTGGTATCGCACAACAGTGGTGGATTATGCGAAAGCGGATGGCAGTTGCTGCGTAGATTGGCCTCGCACGAAGAATCATGCTCTGGTTGATGATGTTATGATCAATGAATCACCACACCCATGAGAGGACTCGTTTGGTTTACAGTACGCGCAACGAGCTAACGCGAAACCAATTCGTCATCGGACCCGCACGAAGAATCGTGCTCTGGTTGGTGGGTGCGATGACCAATAAAAAACCTACATCCATGAGAGCACCATTCTTGGTGCGATTTGTATCATTATTCCCTCGGTATTGCGAAGCAGTGGTGGATGATGAAAAAAAGAGTAGCTAGTAATCAGTAGACAGTCGTCAGTAGTAGAAATGCAGTGCTATGTACTGATTACTGGCCACTGACCACTTCTTCGTCGTAGATGCAACTTCAACTATCAACCCTTCTTCTGGTACACTCTCCCTACCCCACCCCTGCATTCTTATGATGACGTTTTCTGATATTGAGACCACGCTTGCAGACAAAGCCGAGTCACTGCTTGGGTTTAACACACCAAAGATCAGTAAAGAACGACTCCACGTTCCGGGGAAAACATTGATCAAGGATATTTTTAGCCAGTCAGATCGTAGTGCCGACGTCATCAAAAATCTGAGCGAGATGTATGGTACGGGAAATCTAAAGGGCACGGGCTACCTCTCTATCCTCCCTGTCGATCAAGGCATCGAACATTCTGCTGGTGCGAGCTTTGCGAAGAATATTGATTATTTCGATCCTGAAAACATTGTGCAGCTTGCAATCGAAGGAGGATGCAACGCAGTCGCATCGACATTTGGCGCGCTCGGTATCGTCGCAAAAAAATATGCAGAAAAGATCCCATTCATCGTAAAAATTAATCACAACGAACTTCTTACATACCCAAATGCATTCAACCAAGTGATGTTCGGTTCTGTCGATCGTGCACATGCGATGGGTGCTCGTGGTGTTGGTGCCACGATTTATTTCGGTTCACCAGAATCCACGCGTCAGATCGTAGAAGTCAGCCAAGCGTTTGAGCGTGCGCACGAACTCGGACTCTTCACTGTGCTTTGGTGTTACATCCGTAACTCTGCGTTTAAGAAAGATGGTGTGGATTACCATAACGCTGCAGACCTCACAGGCCAGGCAAATCACCTTGGCGTCACCATTCAAGCGGATATCGTAAAACAGAAGCTACCGACGTGTAATGGGGGATTTACGGCACTCAACTCAGGCAATAGCGCGTACGGCAAACTCGATCCGCGCATGTACACAGAGCTTAGTTCCGATCATCCGATCGATCTCTGTCGTTACCAAGTTGCAAACGGCTACATGGGACGTATTGGGCTTATCAACTCTGGAGGAGAATCTGGTAAGAACGATCTGCAATCTGCTGTCGCAACAGCCGTCATCAACAAACGCGCTGGTGGAACGGGTCTCATTTCTGGTCGCAAAGCATTTCAGAAGAATCGCAAAGAGGGGATAGAAATCTTGAATGCGATTCAGTCGGTGTATTTGTGTGATGAGGTGACGGTTGCCTAATCGTATGTCGTATGTAGTATTTATGAGTAAGTACTGCGAATTTTGTATTGCAGGAAATACCACATACTACATACTACATACAATATACTTGTATGCCGTTCACTCTCTACAACACCCTCACCAAGCGCGATGAAGTGTTCACACCTCGCGATGCGAAGAATGTGACGATGTATAGTTGTGGACCCACGGTGTATGGCAGACCGCACATCGGAAACTATGCTTCCTTCATCATGGCCGATCTCCTGCGTCGATGGTTAGAAGTGAGTGGATACACGGTGACACATGTGAAAAATATTACGGACGTTGGACACCTGGTTCGCGATAGCGATCAAGGTGAAGATAAAATTCAAAAAGAGGCAGAGAAAGAACATGTTGATCCACTCGCAATCGCAAAAAAATATACCGACCTTTATCTCGAAGACGAAACCGCACTGCATCTACTCGAACCTTCTGCTCGACCACGTGCGACGGAGTTTGTGAAAGAGATGCTTGCGATCATCCGTACATTAAAGGAGAAAGGGAGTGCGTACGACACTGACGATGGCATCTATTTCTCTGTCACGACGTTTCCGCAGTACGGAGCCCTTTCTGGCAATACGCTCGATGCATTGAAGTCAGGAGCGCGCGTGGAAGTTGATGCAGAAAAAAACCATCCAGCAGATTTTGCACTCTGGAAAAAATGCACAGGAGAAAATGCTTCACACATTCTTCGCTGGTCTTTGGAGAGTGGCGAGCGAGTTCATACAAGTGGGGAGGATACATCCGCAGGATTTCCCGGTTGGCACATCGAGTGCTCTGCGATGGCGTCGTCGATTCTTGGAAATCAAATCGATCTGCATACGGGAGGCGAGGACAATATTTTTCCGCATCATGAGTGCGAGATCGCGCAGAGCGAATGTGCATTTGGCGTGTCTCCTTTTGTACGTTTGTGGCTGCATCGACGTCGCATCGATCTCGCTGGCGAGAAAATGTCAAAGAGTCTTGGCAATGTGCTCACGTTGCCAGACATTGTTGCCAAAGGCTTTAGCCCGCTCGACCTCAAGTATCTCTTCCTCTCAGTGCACTACAGAACCAATCTCAAGTTCTCGTGGGAGGGACTGGAAGGTGCACGAAAAGCGCGAGAGAAAATTGTGGAGTGGCGACGAGAAGTAGCATCACTTACTTCCTCTACAAAAGCACACGATGACGATGGAGAAATTTCTGAGTCGATCTGCGCATTTACAGAAGCGATGAATAAAGATCTGAATACGTCAGGAGCATTATCGCACGTCTTTTCGCTTCTCCATGCCTTCTACGCAAAATCCGCCTCTGGGGCGCAATGGTCCCAGGCGACACTCAAGAAACTTCAGGAATTCTCAAAAACACTCGAGCATGCCTTTGGGTGCTTCGCTTTCAGCGCAGTTTCTGTTCCACCTGACGTTCAAAAACTTCTCGATGCACGAGCGACTGCGAGAATGAACAAAGATTTCGCAGCGTCCGATCGATTGCGTGATGAAATTCACGCACGTGGATTCGATGTCCTGGACGCGCAAGATGGACAACGCGTACGACCACGAACATAGAATTTTTCAGAAAGTACGAATGTGAACTATTCAGGTCTTTTTGCAAAGCACGCACTGTCGATCTGTATTCACTCGTGAGTGAAACATCATTTCTTCTCTGCTCTAAGCGAAAAAGTGGCAAAAAAGAATGGAAAACTTTTCATTGTGTTAGGTTGTACAAACGTTCATTTTTTGATGCATCTTCTTGTGAAATACTATCAGGCCATGAATAACCAAACTGATCAATCGAATTCTGATTTTACGATTTCGGTGTATTCCTGACCTTTACTGTGATAGAAACAGCTTTAAAACCTTTTATAGATGTCTTAGAACCTTGTTTTATCACACTCTCCTTGTAACGAAGAACACCCCTTTCCCGTTTCCTATGCTGTACAAGGAGAGGCTCCCTGGCTTGCGAGGACGCAGTTCTCACCGCTAGGATCTCTCTGATCAGTACATCTCGTCAAGCGCTGCTTCACGAGATGAGTGCTCGTAAGAGTTCTGATTCGTGCACGCTCATTTACGTATCGGCTCCCCCTTCCGTCACATCCTGTGGCGATCCTGGGGTTTCTCACATAGCTCTTCCTTTAATATAATAGAGGCAGAATCTATCGTGCACTCGCATACTTCAACCGAAATAGTTGTCAGTTCGTATTACTCTTTAGAATTAAGGAGACGTTCCACCCACACTGTGTGGACCAGGGACATCCCATACGATGACAATCTGTGCTCTGGCTTTTGCCAGACACAAACCTTGATTCATCTTTTTTTTATTTTCCCTAACACCTTTCTTATGGATATTCGTTTCAAGAAAATGTTCGCAGGGGTGTCGGCTACGGCAATCATGCTTTCGCAAGTTGCGACTGCAATGGCTGCATACTCCGACGTTCCAGCAGGTGTATGGTACGAGACTCCAGTCAACGCTTTCGTTGACGCAGGGTACTTGGACTCTACGCAAACAAGATTCCGCGGTGGCGACCTCGCTAACCGTGCAGAATTCGTAAAACTCGTAGTCGAGCTGAATGGCGGCGTTATCAATACTGCGCCTGCTACTCCAAGCTTTGACGACACTGCTACCGGCGCTTGGTACTACAAGTACTTTGAAGAGGCTGGTGTAGAAGGATGGGTTCGCGGTGACGGTTCTTGCTACGGCAAGCACCCTTGCTACGCTCGTCCATCTGCAAACATTAATCGCGCAGAAGCTGCTGCGATCATTGTTCGCGCATTCGGTCTTGAGTCTTCTGGCTCAGCACCACAATTCGTCGATAACCCATCAGGCCAGTGGTACACAGCAGACATTCAAGCTGCAGCAGATCACTGTGTTCTTCAGGGTGACGACTCTACGGGTCGTGTTCGTCCTTCAGACAACATGAACCGCGCAGAAATGGTCGTCATGCTCTACCGTGTTGATCAGGGTATGACATACGGCTCTGACTGTGGATCTGTTAACGTTGCTACACCAATGGTGAAGAACGTAACAGCTCTCTCTTCTACAAAGGTTGAGGTTCAGTTCAACGTTTCTGTAGACGAGACAACAGCAAAGGATGCTAGCCGCTACACCGTTACAGGTGTTTCCGAGCTCGCTATCACTTCTGTTACTCGCACCAGCTCCGACACCGTCGAGCTCATGCTCGCATCGGCTATGGATGCAGGTTCACTCTACACACTGACAGTTGTCGACATGTCGACAACAGACGGTGTTGAGTTTTCTGACTCCGAAACATTCAATGGTTACAGCGAAATCGTCGTTGGTGACGGTACGCTGGAAGTCACTCTCTCTGCAAAGAACCCAGTTGGCGATACAGTGCCAAAGGGTGCACAGGGTGTTGTTTTCACAACTCTTGATCTTACAGCTGTAACAGACGACGTTGTTATCGAGTCGCTCACAGTCCTCCACGAGGGCTTTGGTGATTCCGCTGACTTCTCGGGTATCTACGCTATGGTTGACGGTGGTCGCGTTACACGCAAGCGCACGATCGACTCTCAGAGCTACACAGCTACTCTTCGCTTCACAACGCCACTTCGTATTTCGAAGGGTAAGACAATCATGCTGCAGATCGCTGGTGACTTTACAACAACTGCTATCACAGCTTCTGAGCACGCTCTTACAGTCGAACTTCCAACAGATTTTATGTCGAACGCAAAGTCAGTAACTGGTAACTTCCCACTACGTGGTAAGTCGTTCCGTGTTGCTGCTGTTGCTTCTGGAACAGTATCGATCGCATACCGCTCCACTACTCCTTCACAAGTGAAGGTTGGTGACAAGCGCGTCAAGATCGGTAAGTTCGAGATCTCTCTCAACTCTGCAGAAGACCAGACCTTCTACTCCATGACATTGGAGAACGACGGTACTGCTTCTGATGGAGATTTCATCAACATCGCTATCGAGCGCTCTGATGGAACCGTTCTCACCAAGACAGTTGCAACAACTGTTGGTGATTTTGTTACACTTGTCTTCGACCCACCATTCACGGTGCTCGAGGGCGATCGCATTACCTTGAACATCGTTGCAGACATCGCAGGTGGTGCTGCAAAGAACGTAAAGATGCACTTTGACGAAACTGGTGACATCTTTGCTGTTGGTTCTCTCTACGGATACGGTGTCAACGGCCAGCTCTATGGCTCTTCTATCGTTCTCCCTGTGGAGACAACAACACTTCCAGCAACAGTGACGATCGATGCTGGTCAATTCACAATCACGATCGACGGTCCAGTTACTACACAGTTCACGAACAAGGACAGAAACGCTGTCCTCGCGAACGTGTGGCTGGAAACAGGTGGTGAAGATATTAACGTTGAGGAACTCTACATGCTGATCGAGGCTGAAACTGCAACAGGTGGTTCGCTTAAAAGCGCGACAGGAGCCACAGCCAAAAGCCTAACTGTTAACAGTATTCTCGAGAGCGTTGAGCTCCGCGACACAACAAGTGGTCGCACAATCTCTGCAGTTCGCAAAACTGAATCGACTGAGTTCGGTGATGCAGCAGGTGGTTCATTCCAGGTGTACCGTTTCGATGACTTCATCGTAAAGGGTAAGAGGAAGTACGAGGTACGTGTGAACTTTGTCTCGAACGTTGCTGCAAACGGCACAAAGGTTCGTGTCCACTTCTGTGGAGAGGCTACCTACGCAATTGTCAGCGGTACCCTCACAGCAAACGCAATAGGTTGTACGATGGGCGGATTCGTTTCCGGTACATCACGCAACATGGTGATCACAGGCGTTTCAACCAATGACCGTGTTGGTGACTACCGCCCAGGTGGTACCATCTCTGGAAACTTCCAGGAGATCAAAGGTGCTGGTCTCACCATTACTGGTAAGGCAACAGCTATAGCTGACACGACTGTCGAGAACGCAAAGAACGTTTCTCTCCTTCGCTTCGAGGCTCGCGCTTCTGACGCATCGGACGTGCTGATCACTGACCTCATCTTTGAGGCAGCTAGCGGCAGTCTTGTCAATGCAAACAACTACACAATCTGGGTTGATACGAATGACGACGGTAACGTCGACACAATCGCTCAGACAGGTGTAGCGGTACAGAGCGGACAAGTCACCTTCGATAAGATCATTGGTGGCGGTTACGTTGTACCAAAGCAGAAGTCTATCGTCTTCGAAATTCATGCTGATATCTCCTCTTCAATTGTCGGTTCATACCCAGTGTTGGCTCTACGCTTCGATACAGGAGCGACTTTCATCAACGCTGAGCAAGTTACAGACGGCACAGCTCTGTCTGGAATTGGTGCAAAGAACCCAAGCGGTTCTTACATCACTACATCTCCACTCGGTACATCACCTAACGGTACTGCATCTTCGGAGATCCAGGTTCTGACACAGTACGCAACAAACTACACACTCCGTTCACAGGGTGACCTGTACGTTACGGCTTCTTCTACACCAATCCGCAGTCGTCAGCTTGGTGGTGGCGCCCTTGGTGAGGAAATCCTCCGTCTACAGTTCCATTCTGAGTACGAAGATATCGATGTAACAGACCTTGTCTTCACAGCATCTGGTGCAAATGCTTCTACGCATGCATCAAATGTCGATCGCCTCGAGCTTTACCTCGTTGGCGCCACATCTCCATTCGCGAACGCGACTGTTGGAGGCTGTGGAGGAGACGCTGTTGCTGCGAACTCTATGTGTGCTCAGATGAACACACAGCAGTTTGTTGTACCAAAAGGCTCTAATACGAACGTCTTGATCCGCCCACGTATGCGCACAGATGTCGATGGTGCTGTTACGCATAACGTTGTTGCTTACCGCTTAGACCCAACTCCAAACACAAGCACAGGTTCAGTCCGCGCACGCGGTATGCTCTCGAGCAACGATCTTGATGCCAACGATGCTGACGCAACCCCAGAGGGTGAAGTCTTCATCGGTGTTGGTACTGCTGCTGCGAACGCAAACGTTCGCTCCAAGTACAACGAGGTTGTACTCAGCAAGATTTCGTCCATCACGAACGCTGATCCAAACGCAAACGGCACTGCGATCCCAACGGGAACACAGCGCGCGATTGGTCAGTTCAAGTTCGCGACTGTAGCTCTTAGCAACTTGAAGAACGGAACAAACAAGTGGACACTCTCTGGTGTTATCTTCAACGTTAACGCTACGAACGTTCTCCTTGGTTCTGGTGATCAGACAGCCGCTGGCACGTCTGACTTCAAGCTCTACAACAAGGCTGACCCAACTACGAAGCACACATGTACTGCTGATAAAGCAGTTGCTTCCGGTTCAGTCGTTGTATTCTGTGGTGGCATTATCTCTCGCTCTTCGGTAAACACCGAGATCGATCCAGGTACTGACGCTACATTCGTTCTTGAGGCTGAAGTTGTAAATGCGAAGATCTCGAACGGTTCGACTTCCACGCTACAAGTTTCGCTTCAAGGCATTACAGACGATCCATTTGCGACAACGTTTACCGCTTCTACTAGCCATATCTCATGGTTGGACAAGGATAACGCTGCTCTCACTTCGGCATCTGTCTTCAAGTGGGTTGAGTACCCAGAGACAAGCATCAACGGAACGAGCTACAATAGCTAATTCCCTTTTGCTTCTCTGATACTTGAGTCACGAGAAACCAATAAGGCCCTCCTTACACAACGCGTGTGAGGATGGGCCTTTTTTGGGATTAGCGCGCACCTCACCCCGAGTTGCTTTTGGCGGACGGAACGGGATTGGGCATGGCGTTAGCCGAGGAACCAAGGCCACGCGATGGATGGCGTTTACAATGTTTCTTCAGCACCTCACCCCTAACCCCTCCTCTCCGCCGCGGCGGAGAGGGGAAGATTTTCTGAAAGAAAATCGGGGTGAGGTGCTTATCCAAACCTCACGCAGGTCAGTAGACCTGCGCTCGGTTACACGAAATTCATACAAGAGCACGTCTACTGACGTGCGATTGTGTGATGGGATGAAGGTTTCATCCAAGAATCCGACGCTTTAGGTCAATCATCATTTTTCTGAGTGGCCTTAGTACGATCATCTGCTCAGGCGGATACGTGATCACAGTTCCGCCAAACTTCCTCTTAAAGTCTGAGATCCCTTGCCACGTCGTTCGCGAACGACGTGGCTTGTTTGTTGTTTCAGGAGCTTCAATGCCAAGCAAGTCGTAGTGTGTGCAGCCAGCTGCCCTGCAGAGCTTCATCGCTTCCCATTGCAAAAGATACGGTGCCATCAACGCACGGTGTTCATAGGACGATGCTCCGTAATAGTAAAAGCCAGTCGCATGAGGAAACCTACGGTTTCCGCCTACGGAACCCCCTTCCCTAAGAGGAGTGGCTTCAGACGTGGGGCCCGCAAGACCCACGTCTTCGCCAATTATGTGAGAAGCTGGCCAGATTACTCCGATGAGTCCAGAAATAGGCCTTCCTTCGTGCTCTGCCATGAGAATGAAACTCTGGTCTAGAGCCGAAAGAAAACGGCTGTAATGCGCCTTTTTTGCAATTGTAAACTGGTCTCTCTGACCAGTATTCGTAAGCAGCGCATAAAACATGTCGATATCAGCTTCTGAGCCTTTGCGAACGATTACACCAGCCTTTTCTGCGACTCCGATGTTGTAGCGCCCCTTTTGGTGCATCTGCATGCGAATTTCTTCTGCAGATTGCGTGAGATCGATAATTCTTGTGGCCGTGGCGTGGATTTTTCGATCAGATTCTTTCCATCCTGATTGCGCTTTCACATTGCTCCCTCCCCTTCGCCCCTCCCCCGTTTCAGGGGAGGGGTTGGGTGAGGGGAGACTGATATGGGGGGAAACATAGAGAGCGATTGCGCCTTGTTTCTTCGCATCATCAATAATCTTCGTGAGTAACTTTTTGCACGCTTC
>Ga0163150_10007321_pt1 | contig 13047 bp, 16 predicted proteins | sample OliLakLV19P2IB_FD_148628 | JGI IMG/M metagenome (GOLD analysis project Ga0163150, IMG submission 148628) | Freshwater microbial mat bacterial communities from Lake Vanda, McMurdo Dry Valleys, Antarctica - Oligotrophic Lake LV.19.P2.IB | ecosystem: Environmental > Aquatic > Freshwater > Lake >...
GCGTCGTGAGCCCAGCGCCAACGAACCCACCGTCTCCCTCGTTCGCGGCCTCGATCATTTCCGTAGCTGGTTCCATCGCCGCACCGAGGACCTCCCGCTCGCCAAGTGGACGCCCGATGCGCGCCGTCTCCTCCGCAACGAGTTCACATGGTTCAAGAAGCTCCACGACGACCTCGCGGCGTGAGGCTCCGGATTGACCAACCGGCTCCTTTCACGCAACTTCCCCGCATGGTTCTCTCCCTCCAGCAGATCACCGACGCTGCCCTCCACCTCTCTGAGCGTGAACGGCTCGGTGTGACTGCGGCCCTGTGGAAAAGCCTGGGCGGAAACGAGGAGTCCCTGGCCGATCTTGCGGCCCTCGCCCGCGCCCATGAATTGGATACTGGTGCGGTGTCGGCCAAATCCCACGAGGAAGTCTTCCGCAACGCCCGCGCCGCGCTTGGATGAACCGTTGGTATCATCCCGAGTTTGAGACCGACCTGATTTCCGCCGCGCGTTACTACGAGTCAGAACGCCCCGGTTTGGGCCGTGAATTCCTCGCTGCCGCCGAAGCCTCCGTCGAGACGATCATGGCGGCTCCCGCGCGTTGGCCCGATCGCCAGGCCGGCATCCGTCGCCTCCCACTCGACCGGTTCCCTTTTCTGATTCGCTACCGCCTCACGGCGGACACCGTGCAGTTTTTGAGCATTCTCCACGGTGCTCGACATCCCGCGACCGGCGCCGACCGCACGTAGTCCTCCAACGCCATCACTCGCTCCGCTCGTTCGGCGAACACGCTAACGCGCTTCGACCTCGCGCCGGGGAACACGCCCGCAGCCGGCACCCGTTGCCCGGCCTCCATTCCGCTACGCGCGTCCGTTCCGCCTCCGTTCCGCTCCGGTCGCGGACTGCCGGGCCGCAACGCTCCTCGCCCCTGGCTTCGGCGGCCTCGTACCGAGACCACCTGCGCCAACGAACGGGGCTCCGGGCGTCGCGGCTGATCCGGTAGACCGCTCCCTCCGCGGCCCGGTGGCTCCACTCACCGCCCCCGGCACCTTGCTGAAACTGGTCGACGTCTCCGCCCAGATCGCATTCGGACCGGACACTGGCACCGGCGCTCGCGTCGTGATGGCTCAATCCTTGGAGGCTGGCGCCGCCGGCGAGCTCATCGAAGCCGTCCTATTCAAGCCCATCACCTACGCCAGCTGAGCCACCGCGCATGTGACCGTTTTCTAAACGACCTGTCACGTTTCTTAATTTCCCGATTTCCCGCTTTTCTACTTTTCAGCCATGTCCTTTTCAAAATTCAACGTCACCCTGACGAACTACGCGCGCGGCCTCGCTCAGGACATCTCCGCGTCGCTCGCCAATTTCCTCGCGCCCGAAGTCGTCGTCACGGCTGCGACCGGTCAGTACAAAAGCTTTGACGACAAGAATACGTTTCAGGTCGTCGACACCGCGCGTGCGGTCGGAGGTCCTGCCAAGCGTCTTGAGTTCGCGGCGACGGATCCCACCTACAACTGCCTCCGCAAGCCCTCGAAATCGCCATCGACGATCACGAGCGCGACGAGGCCGGCGAAAGCGATCCGCTTCGCCTGGAGGAGGCCAAAACGCAGACCCTCGTTTCGTCTGCGGTCACCTCGCACGAGGTAAAAGTCTTCGCTAAGCTCGCCGACCTCGCGGCGGCTGCGAATATCGTTCTGGCGAGTGATGACCCCATTGCCAAAATCGATGATCACATCGAGGCGCTCGCCCGCGATACCGGCCGGATGCCCAACCGCCTCGTCATCGGCCTGCCGCTCTGGAACAAGCTGCGCAACAGCCCCCAGGTCATCGCCCGCTTTCCCGGTGCGGCGTCCGTCGGCGTCTCGAGGGCGCAATTCTCGTCGCTCCTCCTCAACCCCTCCATCGACGTCCGGGTAGGTATCCTATCTAAGGATACGGCGAAGATCGGCGTGGCGAAGAACGCGGTCAACATCGTCGGCCTCCAGCTCGTGATCTTCCACGCGAGCCAAAGCCCCACGATCTACGATCCCAGCTTCATGAAGTCCTTCCGCCTGCGCCGGGGTGGGGTGGACGTGGTTCGCACCTACCGCGACGACTCCGCCCGCTCCGACATCCTCGCGGTTGATTGGAGCGAAGACATCCGCGTCACCAGCTCCGTGTGCGCTCGCAAACTCACTGCGTCTTAATCGCGGAGATCTGGTGGTTGGTCCTATGTCGCCCGCCGACCGTCCCCGTCTTCCGTAGGCTCGGCGAAGGAGGATGCGCTCGAAAACTCACCGCCTCGTAAGCGTCTCCCGTCTCAGATCTCAAATCCTGAAATCTCAGATTCCCCTCGCGGGCGGCCGGTCACTAAAGACCGCCGCCCGTTTTAGCGTCCGGCCCGTCCCTCACATTCCCCGAAGTCTCCCAAGTCTCACGTTCTTCCGAGTCGTCCCCCGTCTCCCATGTCTTCGCTGCTCTCTATCCTCCGCGATCCTGTACCGTACCAAGGCGCACTGGGTCTCTTTGCCACGCTCACGATCGAACGCGTGAACGGCTTCGTCGGCCTGCTCGTCGGCCTCGCCACGCTGGTTTACCTCTGCCTCCGCATCCGCGGCGAGTGGCGCAACCTCCGCCGCCCTGATTCTTCCGAGTGAAGACCATTGCCCTTCGCCTATCGTCCCTCAGCCCGCGGCGGTTGACTCGACGATCGCTGCGTATGACCACCAAATCCCTCCGCTTCATTTCCCTACTCGGCAAAGCCACTGGCCTCGCTCTCCTCGTCGCCGGACCTTTCCAAGGCACGCCAACCGGCCTCATCGTCTTCGCCGCTGCGTCATTTCTGAAGGACGCCGTGAACCGCATCGGCGACCTCGCCGACGACGGCAAGCCCAACGACTCTTTCAAGACCTGATGGGCAACGCGCTAGTTATTCCGCATCAAAATGCTGCAAAACAACTTGATTTTCTACAGAAAAGTCCGAACCTACCACTTGTTCATTCACCATGTGTGAAAGGAATTTTCGAAGCCGTCTCTCTCAAGGAGGCGGCTTCAGTCTTTTTGGAGTCCTTGGCTGTAGTGAAGCCAGTCCCTCTTCAACGCCTTGATCGTTCCTTTGTAAATTACAGGGAACGCAGTTTTCAGCAAATAGTATCCGTTTCGCTCACAGAGGATGACCACGGTCCGTAGCCCTTCAGCAAAGCTCCGATGCGTTCGGCGTCAGTGCGTGTCCGTCGCTCGGATCATTGTTTCGGTCCGCCGTTTATCGATCACGTCCGAATCCGCCATTGTTTCCGTTCAATCCGTCGCGTCTAATATCAACATCAATACTCAACCTGCAGCGATTGATACATCGATGGGCGAGAACGTTCCGTCGTGACCTCAGCGCACGTTTTCGGCAAAACTATCCAGCCTGTGATCCCTCCGGTAGAACAGCAATTCGGCCGCATTGAAGCGTCGGAGCTAAAACGTCTGGCACGCCGAGGGTCCATGAAGCCGTTGCTCTGCCGGGGCACCGCCGGGGCGCACTACATTTTGAAACCCTTTTCAAGCGCCAGTTCATGGCCCTTGGGTGCTTGAATGGGTCTGCGCCCGACTCGGGCGTACGCTCGATCTGCCTATTCCCAACTACCGGCAGATTCATGTGTCGGAAGAGCTCGCCGAGGAGTGGAATGCCTTTAACGACCGCAAAATTGAGCCCGGTATCGGTTTCGGTTCACAACAAGTCGCCAGCGCCATGGAGTTCGAAGTCTCGCTTGCCGACGATATCCCTGAAGCCCTGAGACTGCGCGTGCTGGCGTTCGACTGGTGGATTCGCAACCGGGACCGTGGTGAAAAAAACCCCAATCTGCTTTGGAGCGCCGAGACGCGCTCCCTGCACGTCATCGATCACGACCAGGCAGCCCAGCAGGAAGATGCCTCCCTTTTCTGGAGCACACATCTTTTCAAGACGGTGGCCCCAGTCGAACTGGAATGGCTGCCCCCCGCCTTCGCCAACGAATTCTCGGCGGCGGCATCCGGTCTGCTCCCTGACCCGATCTTGGCCGAGTTTCCTTCGGAATGGACAACGGATCCCGACAGCGTAGCTTGGTTCGTTCGCCAACTTAACCAAAGCCTGAACGACGCGTCGCACCGAGACTGGAGGAACCATGACTAAGCCACTCGCCTGTCACTATTCCGTGGTGCGCTTCGCTCCCTACCCCGAGACCGATGAGTTTGTGAATGTCGGCGTGGTTCTGGCTTGTCCTGCCATCGGATACCTCGACTTAAAGCGAGCCGACCTGCGTCGCCGTGGTCGCGTTGGCCACTTCTTCCCCGAGCTCGATGCAAATATCTACTCGGCCGCGATGCATACCTGGGTGGATTCGCTCAAGGATCACCGGAACGTGCCCACGGATGGCCAGACACTCAACGACTTCGACCGGCAGCGGCTGCGCGAAGTCTTCAAAACCATCGTGCGTCCGCGCGAGTCGATCCTGTTCTACAGCGAGCCCCGCGTCATCCTGAGTGACGACCCAGTCGCCACGCTGGACGAGGTCTTTGGGGCCTACGTGGAGCGCCGCTTCGCCAATGCGCCCGAATATCAGGAGAAGGTGATGTGCCGCCGCCTCCAATCAGTCTTTCGTGAGGCCAACCTGCTCCAGCGCTATCTCTTGGACGAGACGGTAGGCAACGATGACTACCACGTGCGCTTCCCCTTTGTGCAGCGTGCTGGGGCCGATGCGCATCCGCGTCTGGCGATCAAGGCGCTGCACTTGGACCGCAAGAATCCGACCGACATCATCCGTCACGCTGACGACTGGCTTAATGTCGTGAATCGCCTGAAGGGCTACGGCACTGCACCTGACGAGCTGCTCTTCGTTTTGCAGGGACCACGAGACGGGAATGCCCCGCACTTGCGTGCGTTCAACCAAGTTCGCAGCGATCTCGATCAGGCCGGCATCCCGCACGTGACGGCCGACGCCACACCGGACATTCTGGCCTTCGCGGCCAAGTAAATCAGGCATCGTCATAAGCCGGACAGGGGCCGCCCGAAGCTGGCGAAATACGTCGGCCTTACCATTTACCTCCGCGATGGAGTGAGTGCGAAAGGTAAATGGTAAAGCCTGAGGTTTTCATGGCCCTTCATCGTCGGGTGAAGTTTCAAGTTGTCATGACGCGAATCGCGAATCGACCGTCAAAGTCGACGGGCCATGGCGCAATCCAGGTCCCGGACATCCCGCGATTCAAACGCTGCGCCTATCCTAAAGCAGGAGGAATCATTCGCGATTCGCGTGATGACCGTTCCGACCGCCGGCCGGGATTTACTTCTGCCCATCCTTCTTCGGAGGCTCGGTAAGTTTCTTGCCCATCTTATCCATCGCCTTGCCGGTGACGTTCATCCGCCACCCGTCTGATGTTCGCCGGAACTGCATCCCTTCCTCCTTGGTTTTCCCATCTTGCTTCATCAGCCGCATATTGACCAACGCATCGTCGCCCGCCGTACTCTCACCCAGAACCTGCATCGCTTGGATGTCGGTCTCGCGAGCCAATAGCAGCGCAACCAGCTTCTCCGGGGTGTCGTAGTTTGCCCGCACCGAGTCGCTCATCCGCGCTAGGATCGCTTCAGCCTTTTCCCGTGCCGCTTGGTCAAGAGTGATTGATTTCGCAAGTTCATCCACGTTCCCGCTGTCGGTCGCCCACAGCAAAGTCTCCGCCGCAGACGCGGGAGTGGAACGGCCCGCATTCTTCCACGCACCCGCAGGTTGCAGGTTGAGAGCAGGCGACGAAGACTCCGCCGGCCGCACCGCTATACGGGCAAGGGCCGCCGTTCGTGCCCGCAGCTCATTTACCTCTTCACGCAACCGCTTTATCTCCGTTCTCTCCTGGTCAGTGGCAATCCGTGGTTCGCCGCTCACCATCGCGCCCGGTCCTGCACCGATTGAGGAACTGCTGCCCGTGTTCTCAAGGGTCTGCCAGATCGCCGTGTTCATCCGCCACTGCAATCCGAACCCCCCGACAACCACCGCGAACAATACAACCACGATGGCAAAGGTGAGTTTGTTCAGGTTCATCGCTCGGCCTTGATTAGAAGACTCAACGGCGCTGATGAGCAACCCGATTGTTCGCCTCCAAAATCGCAGAATCGGTTTTGAACGTATCCAACAACCGAACACAGAAGCCGTCGCCCAAATTAAAACTGAGGACGGCGACGACCGAGCGGCTCAAAATCTACGGACTAAAATGTTGTGGGTTCGATGCCACTCCGGGCACCCCTATGCATTAACTTAGCGCCTTACACCCCTGTTTGTCATTGCGAGGGAGCCTTGGCGACCGCGGCAATCCAGATGGATCACCACGCCCTCATTCCTCGGGCTCGCGATGACAATCGGGTGAGTAAATGGATTAGGTTAACGCATTTGACCCCGGGCACCTGGGTTGGCCGCTGGTGCTTGACTCCCAGAAAAACGCTGTCCATTTGCTGGGCGGCGTCGTCTGATCCTGGCTTCGAATTATGACCGCGGAACTCTATACTGTGGCAGCGTTGATCGTTGGTATCGCCTTGGGCTGGCTGGTCCGAAGTGTGAAGAAGGCGCCCAACGACCCGCGTCTTGAGGAGGAGCTTCGTAGCCAGCTCGAGACTCTCAAAGCGGACCTCAAGCGGAGTTCGGACGAACGCGTGCAGTCCGAGAGTGGGCGGGCTGCCGCTGAAGCCAGCCGGGTCGCGGCGGATCAGCAGCGAAACCATGCCCTCCAAGAAGCGGCGGTACTGGCGGCGGATTTGAAAGTAGCCAATGGACGACTCGCGACTTTTTCTGCGGCGCTCGCGACCGCGGAAGCAAATTTCAAAGCGGCTGAGGAAAAGAACCTGGAATCAAAGCGCGGACATGAAGAGCAGTTCCACACGCTGAAGCAGACGCACGACAAGGCGCTCGCCGATTTGCGTGACGCGTTCAAAGCGCTGAGCGCCGATGCGCTCCAAGCGTCCCAGCCGGAATTCCTGCGGCTGGCGAACGAGACGATGGCCAAATTCAATGAGACCGCCAAAGGGGATCTCGCGCAGCGGCAGGAGGCGATTGCGACGCTGGTGAAGCCATTGGAAGAACAGCTCAAAATCTACCAGCAGCGACTTGCTCAAAGCGAAACGACGCAGGCAACCACCTTGGGCGAAGTCACCAAACACCTTTCCACGCTGGCGCAGCAGAGCCTGACACTCTCGACCGAGACCCTGCAGCTCCGACGCGTGCTCAGTTCGGGCCAGGCGCGGGGGCGCTGGGGCGAGGAAACATTGCGGCGGGTGGTGGAGGCCGCGGGTATGAGTGCGCATTGTGATTTCACCGAGCAGGCGCAGTCGGAAGACAAGAAGCCGGACATGATCGTGCGTCTTCCCGGAGATCGTTTCATCATCGTCGACGCGAAGGTGCCGGACTTGGATTTCCTGAACGCGCTGGGCACCGCCGATGAAATGAAGCGCGCAGAATCTCTCAAGGCGCATGCGGATAAGCTTCGCGGGACGATCAAGGCGCTCGCCGACCGGGATTACCCCAGTCAATTTCCCAATTCGCTCGATCACGTTGTGCTGTTCCTTCCGGCCGAGTCTTTGTTCAGTGCGGCACTCGAGGGTGACTGCGATCTGATTGTTTGGGCGGCCCAACGGCGTATTCTCCTCACGACTCCGGCGTCGCTGATTGCATTACTTCGGTCGGTCAGCGTGAGCTGGCAGCAGCACGAGCAAACCGTGAACGCCAAGGAGATCGCCGCGGCTGCGGCCGAGTTGTTTTCCCGGGTCGCCACCTTTGCCAAACATTTTGTGGGCATCGGCGCGGGTCTGGAGCGCGCAAGCGCTGCGTACAACGAGGCGGTGGGCAGCTACGAACGCTCCGTGCGGCCGAGCGGAGAACGCATGGTCAAACTCGGGACCGACGCAGGCAGTAAAATCCTCGCCGCGCCCGAGCTCCTCACGGAACAACTACGCTCGCCGCCGGCTTCCGTAGGCGTGAAGGCGGTGACCATCCGGCAAGCGTGAGACCCGGCGCCCCATTTCACTCCCGGGGCGCCCGTCGCCGTTGCGCCGGTCCCCAGGATTCGGCATTCGTATGACTCGACGTGAAATTACCATTTTCACGGACGGTGCCTGCGAATCCAACCCCGGCCCGGGTGGCTGGGCGGCAACTCTTACGTCGGGTCCGCATCGAAAATCGATTTCCGGCGGGGTGCGGCGCACCACCAATAATCGAATGGAACTGCAGGCGGTCATCGAGGGGCTGAAAGCCCTCAAACACGGAAACCAGCGCGTGAAGATTGTGACGGATTCACAATACGTTTCCCGCTCAGTTTCGGAGCGCTGGCTGGAAAAATGGGCCGCCAAAGGCTTCAAGAAAAATAATGGGTTTCGTGAGAATTCCGATCTCTGGCAGGAACTCCGGGCGCTGTTGGGCCGGCACACGGTCCAGTTCCAGTGGATTCGCGGGCACGCCGGGCATGAGGAAAATGAGGCGTGCGACGTCCTGGCAGTGGCCGCGCGGCGACAGCAGAATCTTCCGGCGGACGAAGGCTACGAAGACCCAGAGAGGGTGCGAAGCCGCTTGGGCCTGACGCTGCTTTAGGGAGGGGAAGAGTGAATCGGAGCGGTCACGGCGAGCGTTGATCCGCCGCAGCTATCCGGATTTCACACTCTGGCGTGAACGCTCGCCACGCTGGGTACGTCAATTATTACCTTGTCATTGCGAGAAGCGCAGCGACGAAGCAATCCATCTCGCTGGGTCGCCACGCCCTCGTTCCTCGGGCTCGCGATGACAAATCAGAGTGTGAAATATCCGGGCTAAGACCCATCCCATCCGCGCGAGCAGATCATTCATCTTAAATTCCGCAGCAGAAGTAACCACTGATACGTGCGATTGATGTGATTTTGACTTTGGCCCGGCAGCGCCGGTAGGGCCCGACCTCCGGGCGGGCCGCTCCGAAAATGTGACTGCCAACGGCCCGCCCGGAGGTCGGGCCCTACCCTAGGAAAAGGTGAAAATCAGCGGTTCAACTTGGTTTTAAGGTTCACTCCGTTCGCCGCGCGATCGCCGGTACCGCTGCAGTAGTGGTGTTACCGATACGCCGTGCACGACAATGGAGAGTGCGATGACGGTCAGCGTTAGCGAAACCAGGACTTTCGCCACGTCCACCGGCAGACCGTGCTCGATCGCGTACATCAAGTAATAGATGGATCCGATCCCGCGGATGCCGAACCACGCCACCATGGAGAATTCGTACGCGTTGAAGCGTTTCGTCGCCAGCAGGGGCAGGGCAGCCAGCGGACGAATCACGAGAAAAAGGAGCGGGGCAAACCACCACGCGGCGGGCGCCAAGCCGGCCACGAGTAACACCGCCCCGAGGATCAGAACCAGTGCCACCTCGAGAATCCGCTCGAGTTGCTCGTTCATCGTGAGTAGCTCGCCCGTAAAATAGGCGGCCGCGACTTTTGGGTCAGCGAGCGAGGACTTGCTGGCCTCGCCCGCGATCGCTTCATTCACGGCTTCGTCAGCCTTGCCCGCGCCCGTAGCGGCGCGTTCCGCGGCACGTACGCCCACGCCCGCCGCAAACACCGCGAGAAATCCATACGCTTTCATCTCAAGCGCGAGTCCATAGGCGACGCCGATCAAGCCGAGCAAAAGATATTCACCCAACGGGACGACTTTCTTCCGCCGGGCGGTGAGATAGAGGACGTAACGTCCGACCCCGTAACCAAGCGCGCCGCCCACTCCGAGTCCGGCCAGGATCGCCCAGAGCACGTCGACGAGCCACCATCGGGAGAGGTTTTCTCCCAGCTCGTGCAGACCCAGCAGGCCCAGGCCCAACATGACGAAGGGAAACGCGGTGCCGTCGTTCAGCCCGGCTTCAGCGGTCAACGTGAGTCGAAGTTTATCCTGATCGTGCGGGTTCTTTGTCTGCACGTCCGATGCAAGAACCGGGTCGGTCGGTGCCAGAATGGCTCCGAGGAGAATGGCTGCACCCAAGGGCATCGCGAGTAACCACACGCCTGCAACCGCGACCAGGGCGACCGTGAGGACCATGGAAACAAACGCCAGAAACAAGGCGGGGCGCAGTCGGTGATCGAAAATCGAGAGACGAAGCTTCAGCCCGACGGTGAAGAGCGAAATGACCACTGAAATCTCCGCCGCGCGGTGCAGCCACTTGGCGTGGATCAGAGGATCGAGCGAGATGAAGCCAAGCCAGGACGGGCCAAGTGCGACACCCAGCAGCAGGTAGACTAGCGTCGTCGTAATCGGCAGGCGTTTTACGATCGGATGAGCAAGCGCCATGACCAGCAGCAGGCCGCCGATCACCAGGATCCAGTTTTCAAAGGAAATGATGGCCCCCTCCGCTGATGGGTCGCCTGACCACAGATTGCTTGCCGCTTGTCATGCCACCGCATCGACCCTCCGGAAGCTAACCGGTGCGAGGACGCGCGGAATTGACGGGATTGTTTTTTCTAAGGAGAAGGTTGCGAGGCCCGGGGGTGCCGGCGCAGCAAACTCATTATCCGGCGCGCGGCCTCGATCGACGGTGATAGATCCAGCGACCAGCTTTTGAGCGGCGCTCCTAAATCCGGCGGCTTACCTCTGCTTCGGCTTCGCGTGCGCGATCACGAATTCGACGAGCTCTTCGCTCTGGAAAAAACCTGGCCACATCGAGTGTCCCTGCCCGGGCGGTATGATGAGAGTCATTTTTCCGCCCAATGCTTCGTAGCGTTGCTTCAAGGCGAGGGCGTTTTGCGCGAGTGGAACCAACGTGTCGGCGTCGCCATGGATCGCGAACAAGGGCACGCGCGCTTGGGCCAGCGAGGCGAGTCGTGCGATCGGGTTAAACTCGGCGAGCCGAGCGCCGAGCGCCTCCGAATTTAACTGGTAGGCAGGAGCGGCTTTTGCCACTCCCGGATAGCTGGTCAGATCGCATACGGGGTAAATGCCGACAAACCCCGCGACGTTCTCCGGATATGCTGCCGCCCACGCCAGCGTCATCAGTCCACCGCGGCTGCGGCCAAGCAGCACAGGTTTCTTCGCATAACCCCGCCGCTCAGTCATCTCGATATAGAGTGCAGTATATAACTGTTGTCCGGCCGGGCTACCGTACGACTCCCCGACATCAATTCCCGCGACTGCAATCCCGGCGGCGAGGAAACGCTCGAACATCCACTGTTCCGCGGTTCCGGGCAGCCGGGGCAGGGTGGGTGCATACCAGAGCCAGGGTCGATCGGGGCCGCTGCTGCTCGGCGCCGGAATCAGGAAGGCGACCCTCCCGCTGACCGGGAACAACTCGCCCGGCAGCGGCAACTCCTTTTGCTCCGAAGGAAGGGTTGGCGCCGTCGCGGCCCGCGAGGTCCATGTCACTGCGACCACCGCCAGAAGCAAACTCACGCGAGCGATCCGGAAGCAGCTGATCGATGCGTTTCGGCGGGGAGGCTTCACCATGCGGATATGCCGCTGCAATAGGCTCAGATCAAGCCATCGCGGATGCCCGAGGTAGTCGTGGGCTCAAATCCAGATCGAGCGTTTGGATGAGAGAATTTATCCGCGTAATCCGCGGTCAAAGGTTTTGGATTGTTGAGGTGCTGCTAGATCCGCCCTTGAACTGACGATTCTGAATTGGGTTCCGATGCGGATCAGTGCTGATCAGTGAAGATCAGTGGTTAAACGGATTGAGGCCGGATGTTGGAATTGAGACGGACGCTGTTTTGGAAAGCGCACGTGCAATGAGGGCGGTTGCGGAAAACCGTCCCTACCGTGGGCGCCGAGCTGTCCCGCGCACAGTCGCCCGAAGCCAGCGCCGGCCGGAGGGTCGAGTCTCATTGCTCCAACACCGCCACGGCTTCCTCGGGTGGTTCCACCATCGTCGTGCCAATTCCCTGGATACGCGTGGACCATTGCTGCAGATTCCAGGCGACGTTCTTGGTCCGGCTATCGGGGAATCCGACTCCAAGCACGACGTGCACTTCGGCCAGGCCGGAATCACTGAGCTTGAATATGACGGTGCCGTGAAGTTCCGGCGCGCGCTTGGCTTGGGCGTCGCCCCAGAGTTGCTCGATGCTTTCGTCGCGCAGTTCCGCCAGGATAAGGCCTTCGACGGTCCGATGATTTTTCAAATCGGGGAGCAGGTCCAACAGCTCTTCGGTGAGCGGACGGAATGCGCCCACTTTCAGCGCGGAACTCACGAAGTGAGAGGCGCGCACTTGTTTCCCTCCGAATGTTACTTCGCGGTCGGCGCGCGTACTTGGGCGCACGTCCGCTCGCCGAACCCAGCCTTCCGGCGTCTGGACGACGACATCGCCCGAGCGTGAGATGGCGGTGATCGCGACGGGGAAATCGCGGGAAGGCATTAACGTGATGGCGGTATAGCTGGTCGGATCCAGCCGGCCTTGCACCTCCAACGGGGCTTTGGGGTCAAGGCGCGGTTGAGTTGATTCGGCCTTGAAGCGCTGGCGGAACGTCGTTTCCCACGTGTAGCTCGTCCGGGCGAGTGCCGTCACCGCTTGGCGGAGATCCTGATCGGGCTCCGCGTGAGCGGGGGCACTGGAAGCGAGCACGCCCATGACCAAAATCGCGAACGCAGACACGATCGAGCTGCGCAATTTCGACCGGTGGCCGTGAAGTCGACGGGCGGGAAGGAGAAGTGGGAGCATCATCGGAGTCGCGACGGGGAGTGAACGCGGGTTTGGCGCCGGGGCCAGAGCTGTCGTGGAATTCCGCAAAACGTGCAATCCCGGGCGGCAACGTGCAGCTCTCAACTCGGTCGCGCATGTCGCGAGTTCCGGTTTCACCTTTACCCTCTGATACCAACGTTCCTTGATATTTAGACTGTCATGGCGAGAAGCGGAGCGACGAAGCAATCGAGCTGGATAACCACGGCGCGCTTCGCGCACCTCGTGATGACAATCGTCTACATTATACGGGCGATTGGTATTACCATTATCCATCGGCCTGCGCTGCCGGTGTCTCGATCACGGCTCAGGGCTTGCGGCCCGGTAGGTAACCGCCTTTCGTTTCCTCAGCCCCCCTCGTGTCAGGTCGATCACGCGCCGAGTGTTCGGTTGCGCTCGAGAAGTCTGTTGTCTGAAGC
>Ga0163150_10007324_pt1 | contig 13035 bp, 12 predicted proteins | sample OliLakLV19P2IB_FD_148628 | JGI IMG/M metagenome (GOLD analysis project Ga0163150, IMG submission 148628) | Freshwater microbial mat bacterial communities from Lake Vanda, McMurdo Dry Valleys, Antarctica - Oligotrophic Lake LV.19.P2.IB | ecosystem: Environmental > Aquatic > Freshwater > Lake >...
GCTTGAGTACATTGCGCGTCGGCGGCACGGACCAGTACTCGACGAACTGCGTTTTCCCTTCGCTGTTGAAGCGGGCGGTATAACTGATGACAGTATTTGCGTCGGTGGTCGGCACCAGCGAAACGCGAAGCTGTCCACGGACGATCCGTACGTTGACAGTGTTCGGAGGCACTGGCGTCCCGTCCGACGCCACAAACGCCTTCCACTCAATCTGAGCGACGCCTTCGAACAAGGTTCCATTCGCCTTGTAAAGCACGTCGTGAATTTCTGTTAGCTGCGGCGCTGCCAGGGTGGCAGCGGCCGTCATGCATGACACCACAATGCAACGAAGCCATGTGCACGGCATTTTCGGTTCCCTCCAAATAAAAAGGCCCGCGGATTTCTCCGTCGGGCCGTGGCTGCTGCCACGTCGAAGAGAATAGCGCACAGGTGTCAAAATTTCGGGGTCAGGCGACGATCGGGATGCCGGGTATGTGTCTGGAAATAAAAGAGAAAACTTTATTTTCAGAGGTCGCTAACGGGCGTTGCCCCGGGTTCCAGTCCGGGTGCGGTGTAGTTTCGGGGTAACCCGGGGAGTAGTGATCTACTTTGCTTTTAACACGTTACGGACACCGCTCGGGTTCGTTTGTACACTTTCTGTTTAGGATTAGTTTAGGCGGGTCTGGGGACCCGCCGCAGGCCTGGGGGCCTGCCCCCCTTACCGATGAACCGGAGAGGAACCTGGGGAGAAGGATAGCACAGCCAGCCTGAATTTCCGGGGCCAAGGTCTCCCAGGAGAAGATCCAAACCATGGCGCAACAAGCAGTTACAGATTTCTCAAAATCTGGTCACTGTACCGGACCTCCATTGCAAGGAGGATGCTTCGGAAGCGTTGCATGCTTAATTACCTGAGACTGATGCAGCGTGCACGTATTGTTCGGGACGCAGATAGCGTAACAGACAACCAACGCCGCCAAGCTGTTCGAGCAGATCGTTGTTGTTCACCACCTCGACACGACACCCGGCCTGCTCAGCCATTCTGGCAATCTCTCCCCGAACGTCGATCTCTCGAATGGCCTGGCTCGAGCACACGGGGCACGCCTGCATTGAGGAACGTTCGGTATCGGTCCAGCCACATGCTGCGCACCGGCATCCCGGGTCGGGGCTGTACTCTTTTATCAGAACGAGCGCATCGACCCGCTGTTCACGCAATGCCTGGAATGTGGCTTGTGTGCCGGACGCGGCAAGCCCATGGCCGTAAAGCTCACGCTGCAACTGCTCGACAAGTGCCACAGACTCGCGCTCCTCAGCTTCCAGGAAGGGGGCGAGCGTTGCGGCAACGACGTCGGAGACGCTGTCGCTCTTTGAGGCGTGGATGATGTCCACCAGCCTTCGTGCGAGGTGGCGAGGCAGCGCTTTTCGGATCTGGGACGTAAGGCGCGGCGCGCCCGCAACGATAAGGTGCGAATAGCCGCCGGACTGCATCAGTTGATCGACTACGCCGATCTGCTCATTTACGAACTGATTGATGCGTTCGGATCGGTGATGAAGGTAATGCTGGCGCGTCCACTCCCGGCCGACACGCTGGCGAAGCTCGGGTCTGTTGCGCCATACCTCTTCTGTGACTGCGCCGAGGTTGACTCCAAGAACCCGTACGTTGTCCTCGGTCGAAAGCATGACAACGTACCTGTGGTAGTTGTCCTTCAGTTCCACAAGGTGGTAAATGTTCGGCGTCGGACCGAGTGCGATCCAGGTCGGAAGAGGGGCGCGAAACTGCAGCGGGAGGAAGAAAGGGTGATTTCCGCCGCGGGCGAAGAGTGCCACGCCCCGGCTCTCACCGGCGACACTGGAGCACAACCAGGCGCGAATCTGCGCCAGAGCCTCTGAAAAGGCGATCCGATTTTGTCCGGACTGCGCGCCTCGCAGGAGCCGCATGCGTGATTCAAACAAGTTGCGCCAGCCGCTTTCTCCCGATTCAAGGTTGAGATAACAGCTGATTACGGGCGCCTCTGTCTCCTCCAGGCAGGCGAGCACACGAATGTGAATGTGCGATTGAAGTGTTTGCAGGTCCATTTAAAAATCTCCATATCTCCGTTCCAAACAATCAGAAACAGCTGCATATTTGCAGCCGGACTTTAGCGCGATCCGGAACGCGCGGCGATCTTGTGGGCTGCATGCTGCCGGTGGTTCCAGCGCCGCCACGCCGCGCTTACGGAAGCAACCACCTCTCCTGTCTCGAGGGGCTGTCCCAGGACATCGGATCCTCCCAGGTTCAGTACTTCCGCCCAGAGTCTTGCGTCGGCTTGCTTCGACGTCACGATGATCTCGGGTTTCATGTCGAGCGCGCTGGTCGCATGGTGGAAATCCGTCCAGTACCCATCGGGAAGCTTCCTTTCACAGACCACCACAGGCGTGTGTTCGCGCGAGACCCGCTCGATGGCGTCCCTGCAGGTGCACAGGCAGTACACTTTCCAGACGGAGCCACGGAGTATCTCCTCAATGAGGCGATGTTCCGCGACAGATTCGCTGACGAACACGATTACGCCTGTTCTTTGTCCGTCCTGCCCGGGGCGGAGCTCGACTTCATGGTTATGTGTCATATCAAAATACCGTCACTGCATCGCCCAGCCGGGCAGCTTACCGGCGCAGCGCCATAGCGCTCTTCTGCAGCATCTCGGAACGCTGTGCGATCCCGTCTGCCTTCGCACGAAGCAGCGGACGGTTCTTGTGAGGCCGGTCACCCGAAAGCAGGTTCTGTTTGTTGGTAGCGAAGATTGTGAGCAACTCCGCCTTGCTCCTGACGAGGTTAAAGTGCGCCTTCTGCTGCTCGGTCATCGACGGCTCCATCGGTTCGAGTTCGGTGACCATTCTGTTCACGGATTCGACGTGAGCGGTCAGGGTGCCCATCATCTCCTGGACCTTGTTCAGGTCGAACTGTTTGACGCGGAGTTCCTTGCTGATGTCCTGTGCCTCGAGTTGCACCTTCTTTGCCTCCGTAACCAGCGCCTCCGCTTTCGACTGCAGGTCGGCGGTGTCGCGTGCGACTCCCGGCGCCACCAGCGTAACGGCGGCAGTCATGATCAATAAGTGACGAAACATAAGTGTTTTCCTTTCCAGTGAGCTTTGTAAGTACGATTTTGTGGTTCGGCTCGCTTTAGGGATATGCAATTCGTCTGCCAACAACCGGGAAGGGTACTTATGCGCTTACTGCGACACTGGCACTGACAGTTTCCGTACATCGTTGTACGTTTTGGTGCGGCATGTCAGCAAGCTTGCGCAAAACGCTGGGTCGATGCTCTGGCTCCGTCGGTGTTGAAGCGAGTCCATCCGGCGCTGTGCCGCTCCAGAGTGGCCTCGTTCCTGTCAATCAGGCGATACGGTCCGATGATGCCACTGCTCAGTGATCCGGCTCAATCGCCCGCCACGGCTGCGTCGGCGTCCGGAACCTCCCTGATCCCGTGTTTCTCCATGCGGTAGATCAAGGTTCGCCGACTGACGTCCAGGTAGCGTGCTGCATGTGTCTGATTGCCATGGAACTTCTTCAGGGCTCGCTCAATCAACTCGCGCTCGATTGCCTCCAGGCTGATTCCGGTCGCCGGGAGCTGCAGATGAATTGCTTCTGTTGCGTTTCGCGACTTCCGTAACACCTCGGGGAGGTCGGAGACGGTGATCTCGTCCTCCGACGACAAAACGACAAGTCGCTCGACAACGTTCTCCAGCTCACGGACGTTGCCGGGCCAGCGGTGATTCACGAAGCAACTGACGACCGACGCCGGCAGTTTCAGGTTGGGCCTGGCGTGCTTTTTCCTCGCCTTCGCAAACAGGTGATCGATGAGTTCCGGAATGTCTTCAGGGCGATCCCTCAGTGGCGGGATGTCGAGCGGGATCACTGCCAGACGATAGTACAGATCCTGGCGAAAAGCACCGTCCTCACTCATGGCGAGGAGATTCCTGTGAGTGGCAGCTATGATGCGGACGTCTACGGTGGATGTCCCCGTTGCACCGACCTTCGCGATCTCGCCCTGCTGTATGAGCCGAAGCAGCTTCACCTGCAAGTCGAGCGGCAGTTCGCCGATCTCGTCAAGGAAGAGCGTTCCGCCGTCAGCCGCTTCCGCCTTTCCCCGCTTGTTGGCAACAGCCCCGGTGAAGGCGCCTTTCACGTGGCCGAACAGCTCCGATTCGATGAGATCCCTGGCAATTGCTCCGCAGTTGACTGTCACGAAGGCACCCTGTCGGCGGCGGCTGTTGTGGTGGATTGCATGCGCCAGCAGTTCCTTACCTGTGCCTGTCTCGCCATGGATCAGTACGGTAGTGTCCGTCTGCGCAGCCCTCGAAGCCAGGTTCAGCACCGGCATGAGGACTCGCGAGTGGCCGATGATGTTCTCGAAACCGAACTTCTCGTCGAGAGCTGTTCGAAGGGTACGAACCTCATCGAGCAGCGTCTGCCGTTCGAAGGCACGGGTGGCCAGCATCCCGAGCTCCTGGAAGTTGATCGGCTTTGTAATGTAATCCCAGGCCCCTGCTTTCATCGCTTCCACGGCGTTTGAAATCGTTCCGAAGGCCGTCATCAGGACCACCGTGACTTCCGGAAACGCGGCGCGAATCTGCTTTAGCAGGTCGAGGCCTGAGATGCCGGGCATCTTCAGATCCGTGAGCACCAGGGCCGGTGTCCAGGACTCCACGATCGCCAGTGCCTGCTGCGCGTGGCTCGCAGTCATTACGTGATAGCCGATTTCTTCCAGCTGGAACTGCGTGATGCGCCGGACGCTTTCGTCGTCGTCAACCACGAGAATACGCCTGCGCTGCATAGGCTTGTCCTCCTCTAAGGGGAATGGTTACCAGGAACGTCACTCCCCGGTCGGAATTCGGCCGCACCTTAAGACTGCCGCCATGCTGGGTGACGATCTGATGCGCTACCGAAAGCCCGAGCCCAGTACCCGTTTCTTTCGTTGTGAAGAAAGGATCGAAGATCTTGTCCATCTGCTCCGGGGTAATTCCGCATCCCCCGTCGCGGACGCTGATCAGCGCGTTGTCACCATGTTTCGACGCGGAGACCACAACTTCGCCGCCATCCCGCATGGCCTGCATTGCATTGATCAACAAATTGAGAACAACCTGCTGAAGCTGCTCAGGATCACAGTCCAGGTCTGGCAGTCCTTCTTCGATATTCCTTTCGATGGACACTGCTTTGCCGTGGAGTCCATGGGAAACCAGCGCGATGACCGGGTCGAGAATTGCTGTGGGCGAGACGGTCTGATACTCAGGTGCCCGTGGGCGCGCGAACGCAAGGAAACTGGACAGCAGGTTCTCAAGCCGTTGCGTTTCCTTGCCGATGATCTTCAGACACTCCACACGCCGCTCGGGCGACACCTGGTTTCGTTCCAGTATTCCTGTCGCACCGGAGATGCTGGCAAGCGGGTTTCGGATTTCATGTGCGATGCCGGCTGAGAGTTGTCCCAGCGCAGACAGGCGCTCGGACCGTTTCAGGACTTCGAAGTTGTCTTTGAGTTCACGATGGGCGATGCCAAGGCTCCGGTTTGCGTCTTCCAGCGCGTTTCGATGCCGCTGCTGCACGTCCGCAAGGACGCCGATGACAAGTGCGACCAGGAGGAGATCGACAGCTTCGGCAACCTGGACAATGACGTGACGCCGCGCGCCCGTCGCGCCGCCGATGGCCGGCAGCAAATCCGGCGCAAGAAAGGATATGGCGAAGCATGCCGCGCCAAGTCCGCCGCGCCACCCAAAGAAAAGTCCTGCAGCCGAAACAGGCACTGCGTAGATGTGCTGCAGCATGTCATGCCACAGCAGGTTGCTTTCCGGGGTCAGGCGATGGCAGATGCCAATTCCGGCGATACTCACAGCAACGGCAAAGCCGGCCACCCTGCGCAACTTCGAAGTTTCGTACAAGTCACCAAACCTCGGCACGTACTTCCTGTGTACACCTATTCTAAGTAAAGTTACGGGGGAGTATAGAAGTCGTTGACAATCGTCTTGTCGGGAACCTCGTCCTGCCGAAACTGCCGGACCGCGCACGCCTTCAGCCCACATTCTGTGGCGTAGCCGAGGAGCCGCCAATAGTGCGCTCGGTCGCATGCGCGGCCATCGTGCGCAGGGCTGTGGTGGAGAGCGTGCCTGCGGCGTGCAGTACGGGCTGCACCTGAATGGTCTGCTCCAGAATGTCACTCATATGTATTCAGACCGGGCGAAATGAACCGAGCCGCCGGTGACTTGTACCATCATCGGGCAAGGCGGCCCACCTGCTTAGTCAAGATGAGCAGCGTGCGACGGGCTGATGTGGATCAGGAGGCTCGATAAACCGGACGACACTCGGCGTTTTGTGAGTTCCGTAGTTGTCCAGCACCAGATGTATCTCGCCGGCATCCGGTGGCATCGCCGCACCCACCGTCCGCATGAACTTCAGGAACTCCCGATGGCGGTGGCGGGATTTTCGCGTTGATCTCGGTAAGACGCCATGAGCGGGTCTTCGCCTTGTCCGCCGCCCAGGACACCTGCGACAGCAGAACGAGCAATACCAGACAAGCCCTCACGCGTTATAACTGCGACTAAGCGCGAGAAACTCTCAAAAAAAATGAAAAGGGAATCGATTCGAGGATATGAAAGAGGAATGGTGTGCCCGGCATGACTCGGACATGCGACCTTCTGGTTCGTGGTTCGAAGGGTTGGCCTTACACAGCCGTACGCTGCGTCTTCTTGCCGTTACTTAGATCCGTCCCAGTGCTTTACGTATCCGAGCCAATGTCGCAGGGCTGCCCACAGCGCATTCCTTGACCCTGATAACGATCCAGCCTTCTCGTCTGAGGAACAGGGTTACGCGCCTGTCGCGCTGTTTGTTGGTCTGGAGTTTGTTACGCCAGAACTCGGTGTTCGTACGAGGTAGCCGCTTACACGTGCAGCCGTGCCAAAAGCAGCCGTCCACGAAAATGGCAACTTTTCGTCCAGGCCACGCGAAATCGGGTTTACCCGTAATCGGCCAGTGCTTGCGATAACCCCGTAGTCCCGCTGCCCAGAGTAGCCTTCCTAACGGCAACTCCGTTGTGGTATTTCCCTTCGACCGGACCGCCGCCATGATCCTGGACCGAACTTCTCTATTTACATGGTCCATGAAGAGCCTTCGGTCTAATAAGCCTAACGTTTGCTGTAGAGTTTCAGATCGTCATGGGTAATCTGGTCGCCCGGTACGAGCTTGTAGTGCTTCTCCTCGACAAGCTTCACCTCGTCGCCGTCCAGAACAAGCTCAAACAAAGCAATGACGCTGTCCGACATAAACTGAGCGGATACCGACCTGCACGTGAGGGACGGGTATTTTTCACGGCACCAGATCACGTCCTGCGTCGTTTGCACGACGCTAATCTTGTCAGCTCCGCCCTTGGCTTGAACCGGCATCACGAAGTGCTCACCATTCCGGTTTACGCCGACATAAACCTCATCGATCTCAATTTGAGCGTTCCCCATAGCCCTGACGGTTGTCCTCAAATGATTCTGAAGCGAATACGTCGTCAGGCCGAGAAATATATCCAAAAGCCGGTTGTAGCGCACCTTTGCCAGAAGTGCCTGTTCGTCCGTCAGTGCGTAAGAAGCGATTATCTCTGGCGTCGCGTCCGGTATTTTGATGGCCATCATGTGCGGATTGGGCATGATGCTGGCCAGTGTCGCCAGCCTGAAGCGGTAAACCGCCCTGCCGGCGAGCTCAATAATCCATTCTTTGTCGGGACTGGCCGTGTCCGTGATGATTCGCGGAAGCTTGACCCGAAAGCGAAACGTATAGGGGAGATCGCCCAGGTTCTTCGGTAAAACAATACCCAGTTCCTGTGCTATCTCGACGAATTCCCGCCGAGTGAATTGAAATTGAGTTTCACCCGGTGCGTAATGACGCGAGAAAACTTCGGCGATAATCGCTGCGTACCGGTTCGGCTTATTGCTCCTGGGTGTTCCTTCCTTCTCACCCATGTGCGGAGTCCCGTGATCGGGTACGTTGAGCGACCGTGTTAGCGGGCACTCCGTACCGCCGCGCAGCCCGTGTCATATCCAGGGACAACAGTTCAGTTTGGCGCAGTGGCAGAGGTGTAGTATCGCCTTCGGGTACTGAATCCCATGCCGCTCGCATCACTGTAGTCGCAACCGATCGGGCGAGAATCGGAGGAACCGAGTTACCAATCTGGCGAAAGCCATGCCACTTGGTCACGTGAAATCGAAACCAGTCAGGGTATGAGTGCAGGCGAGCCGCTTCACGCACCGTTATACACCGGGGCGAAAACGGATGAATCGGACGAGGAGACGTGAACGCCCCCCTGTCACTGGCTGTACCAGCTCTCAACGTGTTGCAGATGCCGTTTGGGTCAAGCTTCAGGAATCGGCTTACAGGTTCTGTGTCCCCGTGTTCTGTCTGAGCAAATCTGGTTTTGGAGAGATCGGTGTGGACCGTTCGCAGGCTCGATGTCAGCAAGTCCGGATCGAAACAGCGCGGAATCGAGTTATCGGACGCGTCGGCGACACCGCTGCGCAAGGAAGCGGAGTAGTCGGTCGGTCTTTTGAATTCCGCCCGGACCCAGTCTCGCTCAAGTAGTTCCTCGTAGTCATCCGCCTCGGGCAGGTCACGTAAAGCGTCCCAGACAGTAGGCCTCGACTTCAGAAAGAGATTGCCCTTTTCTCCAGCGCATTCGTGTGTCGGTGGTGGATATGAAGGCAGCGGGAAATCCTCGCGTGCGCCGAAAAGAAATAGGCGCTTCCGGTCCTGAGGCACACCATAACTTGCTGCATTCAACACCTGGTAGTCATCCACGACGCGATAATGATTCCTTCGAAACTCCTGAATTATTTCTTCGAGGAACCGTCGATGCTCTCCCAGAGTGAGGCCTCGAACGTTCTCAAAAACAAAGTAGGATGCCTTTAGTTCGACCACGAGGCGAACGAAGTGGTGCACCAACGAGTTCCGGGGGTCGTCAAGCGCTCGCTTCCCGATCATGCTGAAACCCTGGCACGGTGCGCCACCGAAAACGACATCGACACGACGGTCCTGAAGTCTCGAATGTGCGCGGATGTATGCGGCATCAATCTCGGCAACGCTCCGGCATATTGAACTGCACGCGGGGAAGTTAAACTCGTGGGTGGCGCAGTGTACCGGATCGTATTCTACGCTCGCTGCGACATCGAAACCTGCCTGTTCGAAGCCGAGACTCATCCCTCCCGCGCCGGAAAATAAATCCACACCCAGCGGTCTGTTGTAGGGTTTCATCGAAAGCGCAGTCGCCCCTTCCAGTTCTACCTTATTACGGACGGTCCTAAGTTACGATCCTACAGTGTCCGCACGGCAGCCGCCACATCTGGAAGTGGTATCGATGGAGTTCGAGGATACTGAAAAAAGGATATGGTGCGCCCGGCATGACTCGAACATGCGACCTTCTGGTTCGTAGCCAGACGCTCTATCCAACTGAGCTACGGGCGCGCGGGTGGGACTTCAATTAGTATACACAATCACCCCGCCATGACGCATTATCCGAGGCCTCTTTCCTTCTCCGCTAAGATCAAAAGTAAGAACGCTGTAACAGTCGTGTCGCCGCACCCACAGCGCGGCTCGCTTGCGCGCCAACACCTGGCCGTGAGAGAACATAATATTCATCGGCGAAGCTGGCGGGTACCCGGCGCGCCGTCATTCACAAGTTCCCTGGAGGTTCTTTGGTGATCCTGCTGTTCGGGCCGCCTGGTTGCGGCAAGGGCACGCAGTCTCCGTTGATTTCGAGACTGCTGCAAATCCCCGCCATCTCTACCGGTGAGATGCTGAGGGCGGAAGTCGATGCCGGAACCAAGCTCGGCCAACAGGTCCAGTCGACCCTGGCGGTCGGCTCCCTGGTAAGCGACGAACTGGTCAACGACATCGTCGTCAGCCGCACTGGTAAACCCGACTGCCAGAACGGCTTCCTGCTCGATGGCTATCCCCGGACTCTGTCCCAGGCCAAATTCCTCGACGATCACCTTGGGACCATCGGCTTCCCGCCTCCGACCGTCTTCCATCTGGCGACACCCAAATCGGTGCTCATTGAGCGCATCTCATCGCGCCGCCAGTGCCCCACCTGCGGCCGCATCTACAACCTGTTGTTTAAGCCGCCACAGAAACCCGGCGTCTGCGATGTGGAAGGGTCGAAACTGATCCGGCGCTCCGATGACAGCGTGGAAGTGGTGTCGGCGCGCCTCGAGTCCTATGAGCGGCAGACCGCGCCGATCATGGTGCATTACGCCGGCGGCGACTATCATTCGATCCCGGCGAACCGCCCGCCTTCGGAAATCTTCCGCGATATCGAATCGATCCTGAAAGCGCGCCTGCGCCGCAACGGCGGCTAGTCCAGGTCGAAATCGGGCCGAAACGGCCGCTCCGTGGGACCTTCGCTGGCCTGCTTGAACAACTCGTCGAACTTCTTGTCGAGCGTGGACGCGCGCGTCTTGTGATCCGCCAGTGACTTCTGAAAAATGTCTTCGCGCCGGGCTGCGTCGACCTGCAGATTACGCACCGCCAGGCCAATGTCTTCAATCGGTTTTGGCTTCTCCGGCTCTTTGTGAATCAGAACCGCCCCGGTTTCCGCATCGACCTTCAAAGTCGAGCGGCAACACGGACACTGCACTTCAAGGGCACCCTTCGACATACGCGCTCAGTGTACCAGCCGGGCGTCGGTTCAGTAAGCCCCTTTGCCAACGAACACGACCCGCGCCGTCCGGAACAACAGTGTCACGTCGAGCCACGGGCTCCAGCGCCGCACATACTGCACATCCAGCTCCACCCGGCGCCGGTAGGTGGTGTCGTTCCGCCCCGATACCTGCCAGAGTCCTGTCAGCCCCGGCCGGATCAGCTGATAGAACGGAAAAGCCGCGCCATATCGGCGAATCTCGGTCTCAGTGATCGGACGCGGACCTGCCATGCTCATCTCGCCCCGAAGTACGTTCCACAACTGCGGCAGCTCATCCAGACTGGTGCGCCGGAGGAACCGGCCGACTCGCGTCACGCGGGGATCGTTGCGAAGCTTGCGCGTCGTTTCCCACTCGCGCCAGGCCTCGACGTCGGACTCCAGGTACCGGGCCAGTACCGCATCGGCATCGGCGACCATACTGCGAAACTTAAGAATGAAGAACCGAGTGTTGCCCCGACCGACGCGCTCCTGACGAAACAAGATCGGGCGTCCAGATTCCAGAACCAGGGCGAGGGCGATAGCCATAAAGAGAGGCGCCGCGACCACGAGAGCGATAACGGCGAACACCACATCCATGGCGCGCTTAATCCGCCGCGCCCGCACCAATGCCATCGCTGGAAATTCCAGCGGGCCGAGGCGCTGTATCCCCGGAACTTCCATCGTGGTTGTGGCCAGACGTGACGTCATGTTACCCGACCGTAAAGACTCTCTGTCGCCTCCAGCATCTGCGCAAAGCGAAAACGCCGGCTGTATATGAGATGCCCCATATCGCCCAGACGTTGCCGGCGGACTGGGGACAGCATCAGATTTTGTAGTGCAATTCGAAGGCTGCCAGGGTCACCCGCCCCCACCAGCACCCCGTTTTCCGCACCCACCGACTCGTGGATGCCTCCCACGTCCGTTGCGACCACCGGAAGCCCGGCTCGCATCGCTTCAAGAATGCTCCGTGGAAAACCCTCCGAACGCGAAGAAAGCACGAAGGCGTGGGCTCGCGACAGCACCGGCGCCGGATCCGCCAGGTATCCATGAAAGGTCACCTGCTCCGCAAGCCCGAGTTGCTCGACCCTGAGGCGTGCCACCTGCTCATCCGGCCCGTCGCCGATCAGATCCAGGTGCCACCGGCCTGAACCGCCCAGTTCGGCAAAGGCGGCGAACAAGGTCGCGTGATCCTTCGGCGCCTCGAACCGAGCGACACTGACGAACCGTACCGGCGCGATCGGGTCGCCCGGATTCGCCCGCAACTGAGGTTCGACATCGTGAACGCCATTGTAGATGACATGATGCTGCTCGACTCGCCCAATTCCCTGGTCCAGCGCGAGCTGCCGCTCCGCTTCGCACACATTCACAATCGCCGCGGCCCAGGGAGCCGCAATCTTCTCCACCACCCCAAAGACCCGGCCCCGAGCCCTTCCCAGCCGGTTGCCAACCGACCAGCCGTGCGGCGTATAAATCGCTGGAATTCCAGTCAGTCGAGCCGCCGCCCGCCCCACGAATCCAGCCTTCGCCGTGTGCGCCGACACCAGGTCGGGGCTCCAGTCCCGCAACGCACGGGCTGTTTGAAGTACAGCTCCCGTGTCCCGGAATGGCCGGACGGCTTTGACGAGCGAGGGTATGGTCTGAAAGGGCACGCCGATCCGCGCCAGTTCATCGGTAACCGGGCCGCAGCCGCCAACCAGCACCAATACCTCGTGCCCCCGCTGCTGCATCGCCAGCGCGAGGTCCCGCACGTGGATCGACGCCCCGCCCACCGAGTCGCCCCGCGTGATGACGTACGCAATCCTCAACGCTTCTCCGACACGATCACGAGAAACGCCAACTTACGAAACAGCACCTCCGCCACTGCCGCAAACAGGTCAACCTGCATCAGTTGAACCAGCCCTCGCCGGAGCGCGCCCGGCGCATGCAGCAGCCGGTAGACGATGTAGTCGCGCTCCTGCAACCGATTCCCGAACAGCCTGTTGTACGACGCGTAAATATCCTCCCGAGACCGGTACCGGGTCCATCTGTCGATCCACTCCAGTTTGTCCAGCGCCCACTGCCGCGCCGTGGGCGACTGCTCCTTCCAGGTGCCCAGGCCGCAGGCCCGCAACAGCCACGTGTAGTAGAAACGCACAGCCGAGCCATGCCGAAACCAGTGCGAAAACGGAATCCCAATGTGGCCCTCGCGCCAGACATCGACAGCGGGAAACAGGCTCAACACCTTGCCACCGGGTCGAACCACGCGGTGAATTTCGGCAAGGACCGCGTCGAGATTCTCCACGTGCTCCATCACCTGGTTATTCGTCACCAGATCGAAAAACCCGTCGGGAAACGGAATCCCGCCATCCGGTCCCAGTTCCCGAATCACCCCGCCCAGCAG
>Ga0163150_10007326_pt1 | contig 13024 bp, 11 predicted proteins | sample OliLakLV19P2IB_FD_148628 | JGI IMG/M metagenome (GOLD analysis project Ga0163150, IMG submission 148628) | Freshwater microbial mat bacterial communities from Lake Vanda, McMurdo Dry Valleys, Antarctica - Oligotrophic Lake LV.19.P2.IB | ecosystem: Environmental > Aquatic > Freshwater > Lake >...
CGTCCGCGCCAACAACGACTGGGAGGCCTACTGGCAGAATCCTCGCAAAAAAGCGGCTTGAGGTGTCCGTCACTTTTAATCGCACCCCAAAGCGATTGCTTTCGCTCATGCCTTCCTCTAAAATGAGCTTGCTTACAAACCCCTTTCAGGTTGGCTCACTTCGCCGCGGACGATACGCTTGGAACCGCGGCAAAGTCCTTTCGAAACTCGAAAACAAATCCTGCAAAAATGCAGGCGGGTTCTTGAGAAGTTCTTGGAGCTGCTATGAACCACCAAACAATGCACATCTACGACTTCGGCCCTTACCGGTTGGACGCTGGCGAGCGCCGGCTGCTGCGCGACGGAGAGACTGTCCCGCTCACGCCTAAGGCTTTCGACCTGCTGCAGGTGCTGGTCGAGAACCGCGGGCACTTGCTGGAGAAAGAGGAACTGCTCAAAGCGGTTTGGCCCAACACGTTTGTGGAAGAGGCCAATCTCTCCGTGATCGTCTCTCATTTACGGAAAGCCCTGAGCAATGGTGGGGATGAGCAGCGGTACATTGAAACCGTTCCCAAGCGCGGCTACCGCTTTGTCGCCGGTGTAGGGGAACTCGAAGACAAGCAAGCCAGCTTGGCACTTGGTGGGGGCGCGTCATCGGGGCGAGTCAGTGAGCAGGGGGAAACTGTTCGGTGGGAGGATGTGCAAGAGGCAGGCTACGAAGCGATCCCGGCCGGCAGAACCGAGCGAGCCGGCACAGGGCGGAAGTGGAAGCTGGTTCTCGCCATCACATGCCTGGCGCTTGTTGGGTTCGGCTTGCTCGTTCAATTCTACAGATCAAAGCCAGGATACGTCGCCCCGGCTGTCAAATCGATGGCCGTTCTCCCCTTTAGACTATTGAGCGCAGACGGCGGGGATTCGTATCTTGGGATTGGAATGGCCGATGCGCTGATCACCAAACTCTCGAACCTGAAACAGGTCATCGTTCGGCCGACGAGTGCTGTGTTTAAGTATGGCGATCAGAAAAAAACTTCGATGGCAGCCGGACAGGAACTGAAAGTGGATGCATTGCTGGACGGGACAATTCAGAAGCACGACGGCAGGATCAGGGTGACCGTGCAGCTCATCAACGTGCGGGATGGTGCCCCTTTTTGGGCGGATAGTTTCAATGAGCAGCAGACCGATTTATTTGCGATCGAAGACTTGATCTCGGAGCGGGTGGCAAGGGCCCTGGTACCGAAACTGAGCGGGGAAGAGCATGGTCTATTAAACAAACGTTACACTCGAAGCAGTGAAGCTTCTCAGCGCTACCGCAGGGGGCAATACTTCGCGAGTAAGAGAACGCCAGGAGATATCAGGAAGGCCATTCAGTTCTACGAGGAGGCGATCCAGATAGATCCGAACTATGCGCTGGCTCATGCAGCGGTGGGTTATTGCTATGTCCTGCTAGTCGCTTTCGGGGAAATTCCAACAAAAGAGGGATACTCAAAATCAACGGCCGCAGCGGAGGAGGCCCTCAAGATAGATGGCGCGCTGGCCGACGCTCACATGCTGTTAGCAGGAGCTAGAATACGACTGAACTGGGACTGGGTAGCAGGAGAGCGAGGACTCAGGCGAGCTATTGAGCTCAAACCAAACGATGCACTCGCTCACCATTGTCTTGCCATAAACCTACACAACCGGGGCCGATTTGAAGAGGCCCTGACAGAGATCCGACGGGCTCAAGAGTGCGATCCGCTTTTCATCCACTACAGCTTGAATGAGGGAGGGATCTTCCAGTCCATGCGCAATTATGACAAAGCGATGGAACTCTACCGGAAGGTGCTTGAAATGAATCCCAATTTTGGCATGGCACACCTGTATCTCGGCTGGGCTCTTCGTGAGCAAGGAAGGTTTGATGAAGCGATCGCAGAAATTCAAACCGCCATCAGTCTCGGCGTTGGTCAGGGCGGGTTGGTTAACCTCGGCTATACGTATGCAGTGGCTGGCAGGAGGGACGCAGCTGAGAGGATCATCAGCGAGTTAATGGGACTGGCGAAGCAGCGTTACGTCTCGCCGGCCGCAGTGGCATGCATCTATGCGGGGCTTGGGAAAAAGGACCAGGCGTTTGAATGGCTGGAAAAGAGTTATCAGGAACACGGTTGGGACATGCTGTCTCTTAAGATCCACCCAATGCTGGACGGACTCAAGTCTGACCCGCGTTTCTCAGATCTGGTGCGACGTGTTGGTGTGCTTTGACTCTTGACCCATAGCACGCAGCGAGGCGAATGGATCTCTGGCCAGAGGATCAAACATCCTAGTTTGGAAGTAATGCTTTAGTTGCGGGGGGACGCTGAGCTTTGGACTGCGGCAGCTTGCTGCCGCTTTTTCGGTGGATGCTGGCTCACGCCAGCTTGCTGGCGCTCTAATTCCGCGCTCGCTGCAAACAGTGGGATACTGGGCCGTCCACAGCCGGGCAACGAGTTTAGGCGCAGCAAGCTGCGCCTGAGGAGAATTGCCCCGTTGCAAAGCGGTAGCAAGCTACCGCGCTCCAAACTCCCCACGAAACTAACGCATTACGTTTTGGAATTCGATTGCTGTTGGAATCGTCTGTCGCAACTGGAAATGCGAGCCGGAGAAATACTTTCTCCCCCTTGCCAAGCGTTTAAGGGGGAGATCAAGAGGGGTTTTTTCCTTCCCTTCGACCCCCTGCCGCAAAAGGCGCGGCGTCCCCCTTGGAAAAAGGGGGACAAATGTAGCCCGCCCCGTGGGTTGAAACCCACGGCTAAGGTCAACCGCCGCTATGCGGCGAAGAGGCTAAGTCGTTACTTGATAGTTAAGGGCTGCCTCTACTCGACCCCTAATTGACCTAATCGTCCCTCGACCGACGATAGGCGTGCAGCCAGGAGGTAGTTCCAATGAAGACCTATCCTCAGATCAGAGCCAACACCCTAAGTGCAACCCTGATGCTGCTAACTTGTCTTTGGTCTGTTAGCTTCCCAGCCAAAAGTTGGGGACAGGCTTCTACGGCCTCTATAAACGGGACAATCAGAGACCCTTCGGGAAGCGGGATTCCCAGAGCGGATGTGGTTTTGACCAATACTCAGACCAACCTGGAACGAAGGACCGTGACAAATGATTTGGGTATCTATGTCTTCCTCAATATTTCTCCTAGCGAGCATAGACTTCAAGCCAGTACAACCGGCTTCAAGACAGCAAGGTCTCGACTTTCACATTGGTGGTGAACCAAACGGCCACCTTTGACTTTAGTCTAACTGTCGGTGAGATCACTCAGGAGATCACAGTTGCTGCCTCGGGTGCTGAGGTACAGAGTTCCACCGCAGAACTGGGTGCCGTGGTTGCCAAGCAGCTGATTATCGACCTGCCTCTAAATGGCAGAAATTTCACTCAGTTGCTGTCCCTCACTCATTCACAGCTCCCCTCTCCCACGTTGGGGCGAGCGGAACCGACACGCCTGGCTGCGATTCCAGGAACCTGGGGAAGGAACCGGACCGCAGCAACCGTTCGGCCTGTTCCTGCCCGCGGCGAAAGGTACGCATGATGATGGCATTGTCGTGGCACAGGAAGCCGGCTTCGACTGGATGATCCGGGCTGATCACCATCAGCCGCCCGTTTCGCAGCGCCTCCCTCGTGGAGATCTCATTATTCAGAAGCCGCAGCCTTGAGCTTGTTTCCCACAGTCGGCCTTTCGGGTCACAGCAAAAGACCACTGTCTTGTCAGCGCGAGCCCAATCTGCCAGACCGCGAAAGCGACTGTCTTCCTCGAACAGCGCCATTGGCATCTTCATCGCGAAACTCCCATCCAGAAACACCGTTTTGGCATCCCCGTCAAACCGCTGAGGGTCACCATTGTTGAGGTGCTCAGGACGCAGCGGCCAACCCATGGCCAGTGGAACTAGGCAGGACGCTTCAATCACCGAGTGGTAATTCGAGCGCGTCAAAGGGCGAACGAACTCCGTATGCATGGCCGAGAGTAGCGGCGCTGCGAAGACGACGGGATCCTCCTGGTAGACTTGCGGTGAGTATTTCAATGCCCGCGGCAGCTTGCGTGTCAACGATTTCAGAAAATAGCGGTTGAGGTCTCCTGACTGTATGGGCTTGCCGTCCCGACGCCGCAGCCGGGTTGTGAATATCAAGAGTTTTTTCTCGGGGTTGGCGTTGAACACAGCGGCAACTTCTGTGTCTCCCATGACGTACCGGATGGAACTACGCAGATGGAGGCGAAACTTCCCCAATCCCCAGAAACTCCGTTGTTCGCGCGGCACGGCTTCATCTTTTGGAAATTCCTCACAACCCCAGCGCGTCCATCCCTTCAGGACAGTGGCTTCCGTTTCCGTGGCCACATCCGCCGCCGCATATCCGCCGGCCGAGGCACCCATTGAGATCTGTGGGTAGCAACCCTCCTGCCGGCACCAGCGCATCAGCCCGTGAATGACACCGCCCTGCCAGGCGCCACGCCCGGCGCCGCCAGAATCGAGAATCCAGCAGAGGGTGGTTGGGGGCATCACGCGAGGGTTCTAGGTTTGAGGATCACTGCGAGGAGCAGGCGCTAAGATTCGACGACCTGTCGCAGCATTCTGGAAGGCAACATCCACAAGAGCTCACCAGCCCAGGGAGGCGGGTCATTGGCCTGCACACAGAATAGAGTCCCTTTCTTGAACGGAAGAGAGACTCTCGCATCGCCAAAAATCAGGTAGGAAGCGATGCAACCGATGCTGGGCTGATGTCCCACCAGCAACACCGATTTGCACTCGCGAAAATCGTGCAAGCGACGCAGAACGGCGTCGACTGCTCCTTCCGGCACGAGTTCATCCCATTCATCCAGGGGTTGACGGAACTTCAACGCCTCGGCCACGATTTCCGCAGTTTGTCGCGCGCGCACGAGAGGACTGGAGACGATCACGTCGAAACCTACTTGGAGCCGCTTCAACCCTTGAGCCGCTTGACGCATCTTTACGATGCCTTCGGGCGTGAGAGCCCGCTGCTCGTCCCGAAAATTGTTCTCCTGACCGAGTGCAGCGGCGATGCCATGCCGGAGGAGATGGATGTTCATAGGTCAACCTAAGATATGCAAAATCGATTTTAGAGTTTCTCCCTCTTGCACAGCGAATAAGGGGGAGACCAAGAGGGGGTAGTCGATCCGCGACCCAACCGCGGCCACTCCCCCCTTTTTGCGCTGCGCAAGCGGGAGAGATACCACGCCGAGTGCAGCGATGTCTTGCACAGCTCAACTTCCACGCCGGGTCGGCAGACTGGAGTCGCGATCCCAGATGATGTGGCAGCCGGGCAGCGCGCTCTTCAGCGTCTCCAGTCCTTTCTCGGACACCAGCGTATGATACAGGTTCAGTAGCTTTAATTTCCCCAGACCTGCCAGGCGGGAGACGCTGGCGTCGGTCACGGCGCCTCCATCCATGCGCAGCTCAGTCAGATTCTCCAAGGCTGCCAGGTGCGCCAGACCCGCATCCGTCACACCCGCATAATCCAGGTTCAGGCTGGTGAGCGACTTCAATTGGGCGATGGACTGAAGGCCCGCCTCGCCCACGCGTGTCCGGACAAGCTCCAACACGCGCAATGATCCAAGCCCTTCCAAACTTTTTAACCCCTTGTCGGTAAAGCGGCCGTAGCTTAGCGCCAGCTCGACCAGCCCGGACATTTCCCCAAGCTGAGCCAATCCCTCGTCGCCAATGTCAGTTCCGGCCAGATTCAAGTGAGTAAGCTTCTTCAGATTCTTCAGTTGAGACATGCCTTCATTGGTGATGTCCGTATGGTTCAGCGAAAGGTGGTCCAAATTCTTGACCAAGGCCAGTTGCTTCAGTCCCGAGTCCGTAACCGGCGCTCCCGCCAGGCTCACCTGCGCCAGCGCCTCCAGATCCTTGAGATCTGCGAAACCCTCACCCCGAACCAAGGTGTATCCCAGGCCGACCTTCCGAAGAGACTTCAGCGACGCAAGATGAGCCAGCCCTTGATCCGTAGTCAACGTGTGATCGAGTGCCAGCTCCGTCAGTTTCTCGGCCCGCGAGAAGAACTGGATGCCCAGGTCGCCAATCTCGGTGCTCCTCAGGTCGAGCCTGCGGAGATTGGGAAGCTCGCCGAGAACTTCGAGCTGCAAGTCGGTTACTGGCGTCGAACCCAGCGAGACCTCCTGAATGGCGCCGTCCGCCCAGACGGCTTTCCCGCCCATAGCCTGAATCCATTCCGCCACTGCCTTCTCACCCTTTCCAACCGGAGGTGTCGCTGTCAAGACTTTCCCAGCGGGCCGTAACGCAGAATCGACAAAGTCAATCTGGCAGTCTGGCAAAGCAGCCTGAAGGCTCGCGACGCCAGCACGCGTCGTCCGGGTATAGCGCAAATCGAGACTCGTCAAGCGCTTCAGTTGCTTGAGCTTTTCCAGGCCCGCGTTCGTCACCTGGGTGCGGTAGAGCACCAACTCTTCCAGCTGGCTCATGTCCAGCAGGCTTTCGAGTCCAGTGTCTGTCACCTGGGTTCCCAGCAAATTCAGCTTGCGCAACCGAGCGAGTTCCTTCAATTGGGACAACCCGCGATCGCTCACCCGTGTTCCGTGCAGATCCAGCTCTGTGAGCTGGTGAAGCGAGCTCAGCGATTTCAGTCCATCGTCGCTCACCTGGGTGTCGTGCAGATAAAGTTTGGACAGCTCGGCCATACCTTCCAAGTTTTTGATGCCCGCGTCGTCCACCGGCGCAAAACTCAAGTCGAGAAAGCGCAGCTTGCGAAACGGACCCAACGACTTGCCGCTGACTTCTGTGAGGGCGAGGCGCAGTTCCCGCAGATTAGTCAGGCTCGCGATCTGCTCCAATCCGGAGTCACGCAACTTGATGGTCGTGATGAAGTGGTCGCTCAGATGAAGGACTTCCAAATCCGTCAGCTTCGCCAGATGCCGCATGTGGGGATTGTGATCGGGATGATTGCCCGCGTTCGGATTGAAGATCGGGCCGGGGAGATAGAGCGCCTTGAGATGTGTGAGTTCTGCCAAGCGCACCAGATCGGGCGGATTAATGTTGGTGCCAACCAGGTTCACGGTATTGAGGCGAAAGCCTTGTTGAGGCAAATCGGACAAATCTGCCATGACCCTCGGTTGAGGACCCATGGTCACGACGTTGCCCCCCAGGCGGATGACCCACTCCGCAACTTCCCGGTCCAGGGTTTCTGCTATGACCGGTGTAGAGGCGAACAATAAACACAAAGCAATTCCACGCACAATTGACAGTTTCCTGCCGCGCTGCCTTCTGAGTGACACGGTCGATTTGGGCCAAAGCCGCAGGTTCAGCACTTCTGGATCGACTTGCATACGGTTTGATTCCCGCTTTCGCGGGAATGACGGGAGTTGCAGAAAGGTTAGTCCTTCGTCATTCCGGCCAAGCGAAGCGCGAGCCGGAATCCAGGCTGCCGGGCATTTACTCACCGCTCTTGCCGCTGCCCTCGAAATTTGTCGAGGATGAGCACGAAGACGACGAGAACGATACTTGATGAGCTGTTATCATTCGCTCCGCTTGAAATAAGCCCGTGCCGCTTCCCTCACGAACCGTGCGCAGCGGAATGCCTGAAACTGAGTCTCCAACTCTTCAGCGGCTTTTATCAACGCCTCTGCGGAGGCTCGCCCTGGGCGAAGCATTTGATAGATCTGCAGAATCTTGTCCTCGGGCACGCGCGCCAGTTCACTGCCGCGGCGCAGATTGTCTGCCAGTTGGTGTCGGCCGGCGTCGTCGGCAATTTCCGCCTGCCATTCCAGCGCTTCGCTGGTAACCCGCAGGTCCTTCATCTGGATCTTCCCAGCCAGCACTGCTTCCAGGTCGATCTCGGTGAACGGAAGACCCGAAGGCGTCTTCAGCCGTTCCGGCTGCCGTTCAGAAAGGGGGTAATCATCGATTCCTGTTGCGGTCCTGTTCATGAGATCTCAACCTGTCAATACAAATACACTTCGATCAAACTGTAGCGCAGACCTCCTGCTTTTGAGGGAGGTCTGCGGCTTTCTGCGAATTCGGCCACGAAAAACCGCAGACCGCAGAAAGCGCGGTCTGCGCTAGAAAACTACAAAGCCTGCTTCATTAGAAATTTTACTTCGACTTCCTGCGCTGGCTTGCCTTTCACTACTTGTTCCGTTTCTCGATGATGCAGCAGCGTGGTGTTCACAATGTACTTCAGGCGAGCCATGTTATCGATCTGGATCGGCACCGGCAGCACCGGCTCGCCCTTGGCATACTTGGCCGCATTCTGTCCGATGACCCGGTAGGAATCGAGTGTAAGGTTGGGTGCCTGCGGGAAAAGCTCCAGGTTGTTCAGTGGTTCCAGATCACGACGATGGATGACGGTGGTCCCTTTTGACTGAATGCCAATGCTGATTCCGGAACCGCTCAACTGGGCGCCTGCATGACCGATGAAGCCACAGTCGGAGGTGGCATAGATCTTAACGACGCGAGCCGTCAGCCGCTCAGCCTGAACCCCGTCCATCAGCGCGCACAACACAGCGTGATGAGGCAGTCCCAGCAGAGTTGCATCCATCGCCGTTCCAAAGGCCGGCCCAAGTGCGATCACAATTTCCCGAGTGTTGGCGCTAGTCTGTGCGTCGCCGCGTTCTTGCATTCGCATCTCTGGTTTCCCAAGGTTGGGTTGGCCGATACTTTGCGGCTGCAGCGCTTGCGGGATGAAAGCGATTTCCTGCCAGCGTCGCGCGCTCAGCGAGTAACCGGTTCCTGGCCCGCTATAGTCATTGGGATCGTTGATGGCGCTCAAGACCCGCGGGCCAGCCAACACGACCGCCGACGTCTGCAGGTAATCGCCCGATACGCGCAGCTTTTGCAAGCCAAGGACCTTCTCGGCAATGTCGCGAAAGCCATGCTCGGCCAAAGCGCGAATCGCATCGAGACCGCTCTTTCCTTCCTTCAAGAACCTTTCCGCCGCTTCAAGATCTGCCACCACATTTCGGTCGGGCATGTCGCTGCTGCTGCGGGCCACCACGGCTGCCTCAACTTCAGCATCGGTAATAACCGGCAAGTCGAGCACGCGAAAAACAGTTTGAATGGCCTGGGCAGCGCGCCGTCGAACCGCCAGCGTCTCTGCCTCGTTCACGGGCCGCAGGCCGCCGTCCACCTGCATGTCACGCTGCAAGACATTGTAGTCGTCCAGATCCTCCGCATCGAAATTGCCACCGCCGAACAGGTTGTCTTCCCGCGGCATTGAGCTGTAGCCGGAGAAGATGAAATCGGTGCCCGGCAACATTTGCAGCATGAGCTTGGCGGACTTTCGAATCTGGGAGTGGGACGCCATCGCATCGTTGCCTGAGGCTAGCTCCAGGTCGAGCAGCGTGGCAATGAGGTTTTCGGCCATCACACCGCGCACGCCGCCCGGCAATGACTCGGGAAGTGCGATGCAACTGATGGAACCGTTCTGCACGCCTTGGGAACCGGCGCCCTTGATGGCCATCAGACAGCGCGCTTCCAGATAAAGCATCGACTTGCCTTCCGAATGCCCCATCAGCGCTTCCGAGCCGGTTCCGGAAGTGAACCGTACCTTGATACCACGCGAGGCGTAGGCCGACGCCAGAAATGCTTTCGACCAAGGGGTGTCGTCGCCGTCACGAAACGCTTGCTCTGTTCCGTAGACCGAAAGAGTCTCAGCATAGGTTGTGAGTCCAAGCAGTGCCAGTTGCAGGCTAAGTGCTTCTTCCACGGCACACTGCGTGAGCGCCGTGCCACGGCCCGTTTGGGAGCCCACCAGCAATGCCAGCGCATTCAAGGGCGCGTAACGTGCCACGCCGACCGTGGTTTCCAGTTCCGTGAAACCGCGTTCCACGGCTTCCGCTGCATCGGCCGCCAGCAGTGCCGGATGTTCTTTACGGTTGGTGACGTGCGCCTGATTGGAGGGCGTACGGCGGGCGCGCATCTTCTGCAACGCCATCATCATTTCGACGACATTGAGGCGGTTTACCACCTGCGTCAGCTTGGCCGGGGTCAACCCGCTGAAGAGCCGAAGAACCTCCCGGCGCGGAACATTGAAGTCGGCGAGAGAGCGGGCCAGAGCCAGCGAATCGGTTGCCATGCACTCTTCGGAGATCGACGGATCGATGGCATAGTCCGCGATGAAGCGATCGAGCAGGTCAAACTCGGCTTCAGGCCTGCCGTCCAACTCGACGATCCTGCCCTGCTTCACTTTGATCTGAGGCGGCGGATCATTAGGACTTTCAAAAAGGATCAGTCCTTTCTCCGGCCACTCGTGAATGAAGCTGTCCTTGTTGATGTCACGTTGCGCGCGTGCTTGGAAACGTTTGGAAGAAAACATAGATTTCTCAGGCAACCGCGAGTGAACACCAATAGACGCTAAGGCTCCTGTTTGCGTATTCGTGCCTGTTCAAGACAATCCTTCCGATTCGAGTCTGGAACGCTTGAAGTTCAGGATAACTCCCACTGTGTGCCGAGCGATGCTCAGGTAGTTCAGAAGCTGGCCGGGATCGTTCTCATAGGGTTTTTCATGAAGCCCTTGCCCCAATCTGTTGAGCACCTCCATCGCGCACCCGACGATGCAATAGACTTCCTCTCCGAGGAGCAAGCGTCTATTCGTGCCTCGTCAAGACAATTCTTTCCCATTCGAGTCTGGAACGCTTGAAGTTTGGGATGACTCCAACTGCGTGACCAGTAATTCTCAAATAGTTCAGAATCTGGCCGCGCTCATGATCTGCAATTGTTTCAATGACCTTTGTGTCTATGACAATGGATGAGAATGCCACGAGGTCTGGGACATAGTCACCGACCTTCACTTCTTTATAAATCACGTCGTAATGAGGCTGCTGAAGGTAAGGGATCTTCTGCAAGCCGAACTCTACGACGAGTGCATTCTCATAACGTTTTTCATGAAGCCCTTGCCCCAATCTGTTGAACACCTCCATCGCGCACCCGACGATGCGATAGACTTCCTCTCCGAGGAGCAAGCTGTTATTCGTGTTCATTCGCGTCTATTCGCGGTTAAGGTTGGAGCGACTTCACACCATCCTGCAGTTGGTGAAGAGCCTTTACCTCTTGCGCGGAGAGTTCGCGGTTGAATACAGAGAGGTCATCAAACAAGCCAACATAGTTCACACCCAGGCGGATGGCAGCCCGCTCGAGATCCCACGCAAACGGCTCGGAAATGACGGGCGTCTTGCCCTGTAGAACGCCGTCCAAATAGAGTTTCGCAACGCCTTTGGCACTGCCCAATCCTTGGTGCGTGATCACAACGTGCGTCCATCGTCCGCGCGCGAACGGCGTCTTCTTGACGACCACCAGTCTTCCCAGGAAATCCGGATTCTTGTCGGGCGGTAGATCCTTGGGGTTCCAGCTCTTGAGATCGCCAAAGACCCCGAGTCGAAAATGGCGGGGCTTGTCGTCCTTGGTGAAGTCCACCCACAAGGCTGCATCGTTATACTCTTCGTCGGTCACCTGAACTGGGTCGCAGTATCCCGGTTCAAGATCGGTTTCCGGATCGAGGCTGAGCCAAAACGAAACCGTTCCATTCCAATTGTGGGGTTGATAAGCCACGTTCTTCGTGGCCGGGTAATAGACCGCCTTGGTGTTCTTCTTGGCAAATTTCAACGCTCCCCCAAAGCGTCCCGATCCTGGAGCCAGGTTTATGTCGGGATGATGCAGGCCGGGTTTGGCGTCTTCCCGTTTCTTGTAGGACGTCGCTGTGTAGAGTTGCTTGCTTCCCAGGGCAAAATCGGCATCCACGGCCTGGTCAAAAGAAGCATGAAACGTGAGAGCCTTGCGCAAGCTATCGTTGGCCGCAGCCATCGGATAAGCAATCAACGTCAGGCAGACCACTAAACACACCAGCAGACACTTCTTCATGGAGCCTCCTCGTCAATGAGAAGCAGAGGGTGTTGTTTTCCAAGCGCACCCATTGCAAACTAAAATTCACCCGTGATTGGAAGCCGATCTAAACAATGGCGCGGCCGAGCATTCGTGCTCGAGCAACCAGCGCTTGCGATCCAACCCACCACCGTAACCCGTCAGTGAGCCGTTGCTTCCAACAACCCGATGACAAGGAACGATGATACCGACTGGGTTGCGTCCCACGGCGAGACCGACGGCGCGGGCTCCGTTAGGTCGATTCAGTTTCCGCGCCAGTTCACCGTAGGTCATGGTTGAGCCTAAGGGAATGTCTAACAGCAAGTCCCATACCTGTCGTTCGAAGTCAGTGCCGCGGAGATCGAAGGGCAACGATTCCAGTTGGCGGAACCGTCCAGCAAGGTAGTGCCCCAACCAAGCCTTGACTCTCTCCAATAGTGGATGGCCAGACTCTGCAACCTGGCTTGATGGAAACCACTTCGATATTCTGTCCTGAAGCATTGCGTGCCGGTTAGGCCGGTCGAATTCCAGACCGCACAGACCTTTGTCGGTGGCGAACGCCGACAGGGGACCCACTTGAGAAGATATGAGCGCGTAGTGAAGGGTTTCCATTGAGGTTCTGATCGTCTCGTCCTGCAGGACACACCGGCAGCAGAGCAAGACGTTATCGCTTTCTCCAGGCAGTGTAAAGAAAGTGAAATTGTGCTGTTTTCCTGCCTCCACGACGCCGTCAAAGTCAGGAGCCAGCCCAATACCGGCTAGCAGGCGAGCAAGTCCTTTTTAACCAAGAGGGCAAGGGCGGGCAGGGGAGCCGTGAAAAAATTGAAAATCGATTAATTCCGGCGCTAAGCGCGCGCAGGACCGCCCGCTCCACCCAAATGGAACGCCCGCTCCGCGCGCGTTTTCACGCGTGGACTCGGAGACGGTTCAGGCTGGCGCAGCTCAATTTTTTCACAGCTGCAGGCCCTGGGAGTTGTGCTGGAAGGTTCGTAGACCGGAGGCGCGACAACTCCCGCGCGGTTTCTGGGAACCGCTGTCCCCCTTTGTTAAGGCGGACTTACTTTGACGGGGCCGTGTCTCTACCTCAGGGTGTGCGACAAATTTGTAGGTAGATGCAGCTAACCGACCTTGCGAGATTCCCAGAAATCCTCCCACAGGTTACTCAGGTCCAGACAGCGCAGGGCGATAATGGCATTGGCGCCGCGGACGGTCCA
>Ga0163150_10007327_pt1 | contig 13024 bp, 9 predicted proteins | sample OliLakLV19P2IB_FD_148628 | JGI IMG/M metagenome (GOLD analysis project Ga0163150, IMG submission 148628) | Freshwater microbial mat bacterial communities from Lake Vanda, McMurdo Dry Valleys, Antarctica - Oligotrophic Lake LV.19.P2.IB | ecosystem: Environmental > Aquatic > Freshwater > Lake >...
GAGCCATTCCCGGTAAGGATGCTCTTTCGCCATCGCGTTCTTGATTTCATCATCCGCGACGATGCGTCCTTCCTCGGTGTCGATGAAAAACATTCGGCCGGGTTGGAGCCGGCCTTTGTAGAGAACCTTCTCCGGCGGGACTTCGAGCACGCCGGCTTCGGACGCCATGATGACCAGGTCATCCTTGGTCACATAGTACCGCGAAGGACGAAGGCCGTTGCGGTCGAGCGAGGCACCGATCTTCTTGCCGTCGGTAAATGCAACAGAGGCGGGTCCGTCCCACGGTTCCATCATGCAGGAATGGAATTCGTAGAATGCCTTCTTCTCGTCGCTCATCGACTCGTGGTTGGCCCACGGCTCGGGGATCATCATCATCATCGCGTGTGGCAGGGAGCGGCCCGCCAGCACGAGCAGTTCAAGGCAGTTGTCGAACATGGACGAATCGGATCCATCCGTGTTGATGACCGGGAAAACCTTCTTGAGATCGTCACCGAACAGGTCCGACTCCATCATGGCCTGGCGCGCGCGCGTCCAGTTGATGTTGCCACGGAGCGTGTTGATCTCGCCGTTGTGCGCCATGTAGCGGTACGGATGACCGCGTTCCCAAGACGGAAACGTGTTGGTCGAGAAACGCGAATGCACGAGTGCGAGCGCGGATTCCATCGCCGGATCTTTCAGATCGGGGAAATAGGCATCGACCTGTGCGGGCATTAACATGCCTTTATAAACCAGTGTCTTGTAGGAAAGGCTGGCGACGTAGAAAGAACTGCCGCCGGGCATCTTGGCATCGCGGATTGTGGCGGTGGCGCGCTTGCGGATGACGTAGAGCTTCCGCTCGAATGCCATGTCGTCGGACAGCTTCGAGTTACGCCCTATGAAGATCTGGCGCATGAACGGCTCGCTGGCTTTCGCGGTTTCACCGAGTGGAGAATTGTCGGTGGGAATATCGCGCCAGCCGAGAAAGCTCTGGCCTTCTTCCACGATGATGCGTTCGAAAACCTTTTCGCACTCGCGCCGTTCCGCGGCGTCCTGTGTCATGAAGACTGTGCCAACGCCGTATTCAGAGAAGCCGGGCAATGCGATTTTTGCCTTTTTGCAGACGGCTTTTAGGAACTCATGGGGCACCTGAATCAAGATGCCTGCCCCATCACCGGTGTTGGTCTCGCAACCACACGCGCCGCGATGGTCGAGGTTCAGGAGAACCTGAATTCCCTGCTCGACGATGGTGTGGGATTTCTTGCCTTTGACATTGGCGACGAATCCGACGCCGCAGGCATCATGCTCGAATTGTGGATCGTAAAGGCCTTGTTTGCCGGGAGGGCGGACGCGGGGTGGCGTTACGCTGCCAAGTTGCGCTGGGCTGGTGCTCATCAGGTGAGTTCGCGGTGACTTCAAATTGCTGTCGGACATTCTAGTAAATTTCGAGATTTTTTACAGAGTCGGTCGCGTCCTGCAACAGTTCTCTGCGGAAATTTTCAGTGGGAGCTGTGGTAGGGAAGGGCGGTGATCGTTCAGACGAGTCTTCCGTCAGATAATTTCCGTGAAATTCTGAATCGAAGATTCTTCACGGAGCCGTGACGATGGTCCAACAGACGGTTCCTTCCGTCCGAGCCGTTGCCCACACGCCACGCCACGCACAGCCTGACTTCAGGAGTTCAGCACTTTCATGGCTTTTTTGGCGTTATCGACCCTGAGGATGAGCAAGCCCTTCCGGGCGTCCGGGGGAGTTGAAGTGGACCCCAAAAACTGGACCAGAGGTTAAGTTATGGTTTTGCGGGTTTGATCGACGAGAAAGTGATCAGACCAATGAAAACAAAAACCAAACGCAAAAAGCACAGTTCAACGTTCAAGGCGAAGGTGGGGATGGAAGCGATGCTGGGCATCAAGACGGTGGCGCAGATTGCGCGGGAGCATGCGGTGCATCCCGTCCAGGTGAGCCAGTGGAAGACGGTGATCCGGGAGCGGCTGCCGGAGCTCTTCGACAGTGGCGGCCAGGCGGGGGAGGACAGCCAGAAGCTCGTGGCCGATCTGCATCAGAAGATCGGCGAGCTGACGGTGGACCTGGATTACTTGAAAAAAAAGTCCCGGCAACTGGGACTATGAATCAGTGGCGCGAACTGGTGGACGCAAAGGAGCCGATGAGCATCCGCGAGCAGTGCGGGCTGCTCGGGCTTTCGCGCAGCGCCTACTATTACGAGTGCCGCCCGGAGCGCGCAGAGAACCTGGGACTGATGCGCCGGCTGGATGAGTTGCACCTGGAGCATCCCGTGTATGGCAGCCGCAAACTGGCGAAGGTGCTGGAGCAGGAAGGACGGACGGTGAACCGCAAGCGGGTGGTGCGCCTGCTGCGGCTCATGGGCATCGAGGCGATCCATCCGAAGACCAAAACGAGTGCGCCCGGCGCGGGCCACCGGATCTACCCCTACCTGCTCAAAGGGCTGGAAATAAAGGGGCCGGACGAGGTCTGGTGCGCCGACATCACCTACATTCCGCTGCAACAAGGCTTCATGTATCTGGTGGCGGTGATGGACTGGTGGAGCCGCTGTGTGCTCGCGTGGGAAATATCCAACACGCTGGAAAGCGACTTCTGCGTGCGCGCCTGGGAGCGGGCGCTGGCCCAAGGGCGGCGCACCCCGGACATCTCAAACACGGACCAGGGATCGCAGTTCACCAGCGAGGCCTACATTGAAGCAGTGGAATCCACGGGCGCGGCGGTGAGCATGGACGGGCGAGGCCGGTGGATCGACAACCGGTTCATCGAGCGGCTGTGGCGCAGCGTGAAATACGAGGACGTGTACCTGCGGGATTATCTGGACGGACTGGAGCTGGGCCGCGGCCTGGGCAGGTGGTTTGCGCATTACAATGAGAGCCGTCCGCACCAGGCATTGAACTACGCGTGTCCCGAGGAGGTGTATCGACATCCCGAGGCGCACGGAGCGCGGACGATGAAGTGATGAGACAGGAAACAACAGAGAAACATGAGCGGCGCACGCGCCGCGTCCAGTCCTCCGGTCGCCCCTGCGGGGCTCCCTGCGGACTGGACGCGGGGAGGTCCCTCTGCGAGCGTGGGCCACAGGCAAAAAGAACGACCATTGAGAAACCATTTCAGACCCCAAACCATAACTTAATTCCACCAGAAAATGGTCCAACGATCGGGGTCCACTTCAAGTGGCGCAATACGCATACTCGATGTTGATCTTTGCCATCGCCAGAGTGGCGCAAATTTTGGCGAGCGATCCGGGTTTGTTGTCGCCCTCGATCATCAGCACTTCGGTGTCCACGACGAGAGTGCCGTGCTCCTCAAAAATCAGCATGGCCTTGCGCGGGTCGCTGACCATCATGCGAACGACACTGTGGTCCACTGTGTCGCTGGTGGAAACGGCGTAGATATTGATTTTGGCTTCACTGAGGGCATTGCAGACACGAACGAAGGTGCCGGGGCGGTTGTCGAGGAAGAGCGCGAGTTGGGTAGCTAGTTGCATAAGCAGTTATCAGATTGACCAAAGTTCATAAGCCAGGCGTGTCTCGCTGGAGACAACTTGGTGACTATTGCGGAGAGTCGGCGGCTTCGCAACGAGCAATGCGAACGAAGACAGTTTCGGACAGCAGACCAACCATTACCCGAATCCATGCAGTCGGAAGTTGAGGGAATTGAACGCACAGACGCAGAGAGCGCGAAGGCACAAGGTCCAAGGCACAAGGTCCAAGGCGCAAGGTCCAAGGCGCAAGGTCCAAGGCGCAAGGTCCAAGGCACAAGGTCCAAGGCACAAGGTCCAAGGCACAAGGTCCAAGGCGCAAGGCCCAAGGCGCAAGGTCCAAGGCACAAGGTCCAAGGCGCAAGGCCCAAGGCCGAAGGTTAAGAGCTTCGTGGCTACGTTGGCTTTTCTTTTAACGCAGAGACGCGGAGAGCGCAGAGTTGCGCAAAGAAAAAGGAATTGCTTCCAGAGTTTTTACCTCTGCGCTCCTCTGCCTTCTTTGCGTCTCTGCGTTAAAAGAAAAGCCAACGAAGGCGCAAGGTCCAAGGCGCAAGGTCCAAGGCGCAAGGTCCAAGGCGCAAGGCCCAAGGCCGAAGGTTAAGAGCTACGTGCATTCGTGGCTTTTCTGATAACGCAGAGACGCGGAGAGCGCAGAGTTGCGCAAAGAAAAAGGAATTGCTTCCAGAGTTTTTACCACTGCGCTCCTCTGCCTTCTTTGCGTCTCTCAAGTTTTTCATCAAGCTCGGGGAATCAACCACCACCTACACGCGCGAGGGCGCGGGAGTTTTCCTTGGATAAAAACCATCACTCACGACTTGGACTCAATGGATTCGGATTACTTCTGCAAAACAGACCGACGCTCGGAGTCGGAAACCGCCCGCCATGCTCCGGGCTTCAAATCTCCGAGTTCGAAGCCGCCGATTTGAGCTCGTAACAAGCGCAGCGTGGGATGCCCGATGGCGGCTGTCATGCGGCGTACCTGACGATTCTTGCCCTCGACCAGTTCCAGGGCGATCCAGCAATCGGGAACATTCTTGCGGTAGCGAATGGGCGGTTCGCGTGGTGGCACCACAGGTTGAGGCACCAAGAGATGAGCGCGGCAGGGCAGAGACATACGACCTTGCACCAGCACACCGGCTTCGAGCTGAGCCAGTGCTTGGGTTGTAGGGATACGTTCGACCTGCACCCAGTAGATGCGCCGATGGCCCTTTGAAGGATGAAGCAAGCGATGGCGCAGTGAGTGAGAACGAACTGCAAATCTCGGCCCAGCGGCCATAGAGCTTTCGGGGTTTTGTTCCACGTGGAATCCTACTAATAGTGTAGTTGACACATTATCCGAACTAATTTATACCTTATGTATGATTATTAAAACTAATGATAAACAGAAGATTAGGTTATCGCTCTGTCCGCTCTGCAATGTAATGACACCTTGGCACGGGGAGGTTTGCCTGCCATGCGCCATCTTTGGGGCTTGTGATGTGGATGTGAGTCCGGCCTTGGATTTGCGTTCCGACAAGTCAATTGCCTTCGGCGTCGAATGGCTGAGCCAGTGGCTGACTTTTGCTGACAGCCCTTACTATCAGATCTCTTTATCATTACCTCATATTATTATTAAGCATTGTGAACAAGTCCGAAATCTGAGGTTAAGTAGTTTAGCTTCTGGAGGTTCGCCGTGTGAATATCATGTTAAGAACATGGTGGCAGCAGGTGAATCAAAGCAATGTCGAGCCGTAAAGAAAAGATATGCGCTACTTATAGACAGCTTGTTCGCACGGTATAGCAGTAGTTGTGCTTACTGCGGAGAGGAGTTGAACCACGAAAACACCTCCTTGGACACAATCCTGCCAATGCACGTGAACCACAGTGTAGATTCCGCGACCGCCTTGCGCTGGTATCAGCTCATGCACTCCTGCGGTGTTCTGGCCGTGAGCTGCGTGGCTTGTAACGACCTGAAGACCTGCCGCGAAATCAGCGGAATGGGAATCCTCCGCTGGTGGCGCAATGGGGCCCGGTACTTTCATCCTTATGGTCCGCCGCGAAAAAGGACTCCGATGCCCATTCCAGTGTTCCAAAAGGCAAGCATGAAACAAGAAGTTTGGGAGCCGTATCTGCCCATGATTCATGCCCGGCTTCTGCTGATAGGTTTACGAGTCGAGATCGCTTGCAGGCACATCTTGGGGAAGTTTGACAAGCGGAAGCCCGTTGAGGTCTGCTACCAGCCAGACGTTCGGACGCTCACCTTTGGCTGCCCGGAATGCACCTCTGGCCTGCCTAGAATTGGCTGGTTGGAGTATAAGAAAAGATAATTGCAAAATTAGCGTGACAGACCAGAAGGCTACCTTATTGTATGCGTAGTTCCGCCAGTAACGGAGCTACTGAAAGAAACAGAAGATTATGAAAAATGATGGAACCTTCCGGGGCACCCAAGCTTTCGGAGCATGGAACAACAGGCAGGTCACGGAACGAATGGAACGGGCAGAACGCGAAAGCGACCGCGCCCGGTTCAATAACTTCCCGGCACCAATCGGCACGTTGCCTGCCAGACCTCCAGTATTGGCAATTATTGGCGGCGAGGTTTCTCAAGCTCAACTCGTCGCTTAAACCACAGCAGCAAATAGAAAGATAAAATTATGGGACTAGCACTTGACCTCCACTCCTACACAGTAACCGCACCCGGAGCAGTCGGAACGATAATGACAGCCGTCGCTGGCGATTCTCTCAACCTGCGCAACGCACGGGCCGGGACTGACATCCTGACCTTGGCGATGTGGACTAATTCACAAGGCGTTGGATTTACCCAGATGCTGACCACGAGCGGACACGACTTCGTTCGCAACTGGCGGTATCGGAACGTGGCTTTGGCCCCGGAAAATAAAGTGCCGTGGAGCCTTCCCCTGCACTTCAAACCACAGGATGCACTTGTCCTGACCCAATCCGGAAGCGCGGTTGGCGGTGATGTCGAAACCGTCCACATGTTGACCTGGTATGAGGACTTGCCTGGAGTCGAAGCCAACTTGATTAACGTGGCAGAACTCCGCAAGCGCGCCGTGCAACTCCTGACCTACGAAGATTCAATCACACCGGCTGCGGCTTCAACATACGCCTCACCCAGAGCCATCAACGCTGCATCGGACCTGTACAAAGCAGATACGGAATACGCGATTCTTGGTGCATCGTTTGGGCAGGTGAGCGGGTGCCTCGCCACTCAGGCCGTGGACTTCGGAAACCTGCGAGTTGGGATTCCGCCCATGCCACTCGACGGAAGCATGACGAAAGACTTCTTTCTGGTCCTCTCGGAGATGCACGGAGTGCCTTGCATCCCTGTCTTCAACAGTGCGAACCGGAACGGTATCTTCAATACGATTGTCGCCAACGAACTGCTCCAAGCCGTTCCGTTCGCACTGAACCTTGTTCAACTCGCGCCCCGTGCCGGCATTGGAGCCGGACTTGCGGGGAACGTACCAAAGGCGTAAATGAGGACACGCCGCATCGTGGTGGTGCCTTTCGCCGTGGGCGGCGCAGGCCTCCAGACGTTTAGCTACACCATCTCGGGAATTGCCGCATGGAAACTGGAAGCGGTATCAATTCGCGTAAGAGGCATCGCTGGATTAGAGCTTACGTTTGCCAATGTCATTATGCAGGATGCCCAGAATCTCCAAATCTGGAATGTAGTTGCACCACCATTCCAAATCGCACAAAACGGATTTGCGGTGTTTGGAATCGGAATGCCGAGTACGCAAGTCCAAGACGCAGGTAACGCGCAGGCGTACGTAAGCCAAGGGCTACCAAACGTGTTTATGTATGAACCGGCCATTATCAGCTTGGGCGTTAGTTCAATTGACGCGGCTAATACTCCTGCATCCATTGACATATTCCTAACTTACTGACATGGCTGAAAAACACATAACCTCTCGGCACTCGAACTATGTTGGAGCCAAGTACGACATAGAAACTCGAACCTTGAGCTTTGTCCCGAAATCAGGCACTCACAAACTGTGCTTCTATGGAGTTCCCTCGGACGTGTATTACGGAATGCCGTCCGGGGCGAACCTCCAAAACTTCATTGACCTGAGGCTGATGGGCCGTTACGCAATGGCCACACTCCGCCCACCGCCTCTAATTCAATACTCACTGATTAACCAGCGCGTCACCATCGAATACGAGGACGCGACCTATGAATGGAACCGGCGCGAAGGCGAACCGCAAGCGTTCCCTGATTCCAGCTACGAGGCATTTGCCTTGTTCCAATCCACTTATGGCCAAAGAGAAGCCGACAGGAAAACGACCAGAAGCTCCACCCAAGCTGGTGAAGATGATGCAAGTTTGCCTGGACTGTAACAACGCTTGGTTCGGGCCAATCCCTTTTGCGTGCAAGCTTTGCGGAGAACTAACAAAAAGTTACTCATCAAAGATGACACCTCAAGGGAAGCCCGGACCTTACAGGCCACACGAAGAATCGGAAGCATCAGATTGCGATGAAACCAAAACCGCTGAACAACCAACTGGCGAAACTTGCCTATAAGATACTTCCTGCCGAGCAAAATACACCACAAGATAACAACTGCTGCTCAGCCTCAGACCCTTACAAAAGCAAAGTAAGGCAAGCCAAAGACGGCACGGTATTTGTTACGTATCGGTGTGCGAACTGTCAGGCATACCACGAAATGGAAATATGATGGATTTACGGTCAGTGAACAAAATGGCATCCGATAGTTGGCTGAACCAAGCCAAGCGGGAACGGCGCGGCATGAGGGAAAGCGCGATGCTTTACCGCAGGACCCGGGATTTACCTTTCCTCTACTTGGCCCTATTTTATCGGGACTTGAGTAAGGTAAGCACACACAAAGCAAACTGCTACCTAGAGTGTAGCTACACAGAAAGACAAAATGCGAAAAACTAACAAGACTCCAGTAAACCCCCACCCAACCACACACTACGATTATATTGACCTAACCACGAACAAGGCGGAATCAATCCCTATTTACCGGGTCGAAATCCAAATTGGCAGACCGTACTATGTCCATAACGAAGACTGCACGAAAGACTGCCATTATGGCTGCAACAAAGATGGATTCAGGATGGCGATGGAACTTACGCACAATGGAGGGACGAAGTTCATGCTGAGCGGACAAATACCCAGAAAGCAAAACCTTGGCAGAAAAGCATTGCGCCTTCTCTGGAGATGGCTTAAAAGCCTTCTCGGAATTGGAAATTGTGCATGACACAGCCCCAAATGAAAAGCCAAACAAAACCAAGCGGCAGAAGAAAACCTACAAGTGCCAAGCTGCGAAAGCGGGCAGTGGCTATCCCGGAGGTGAAACCGAAGAAAACACGCCGAGGTGTCTCGAACCAGCTGAATATCGGCTCATTCGCAGGCCGCTACTACGAAACTCTGGCCTCACGACTTACGTCTGCGAGCGACATTGGTTCCAACTCCGAGACCTTGCATTGGGAAAGTGGAAACGACTTGGCGGCCCTTCACATGAACAGACTGAACTATTTCCATGAACTTTAAATCCTTGGATACGTGGGATAAACCAGACGCTGAACTGGATGCCATGCCACCGCAAACAACCTCCCAGCCAGCGGGCCGATGCCCGGCAGGCCATCCAGCCATTTGTGACACCGCCTGCAAAATCCTATGCTGCCGTTACGAGCATTTCCAACTGCTGAACCACAGGTTTGTAGAATCCAAAGCCCGATTGGAAGCGTTCCAAGCTAGAGGCTCTTATGTCATTCTCGCCAAATTTCCAGAAATAGCCGAAGGGAATTAGCTATGTCTGGTGCCTCCGGCAAGCTCTGGCGCTTGCCGGGGGTTTTTGTTGAACTCAAACGCTCTGTGGCCGCTAGGCCGAGATGGGGGCCGTTCGTTATCACTCACGGCGCATGTTCAATCCGCTGGTCCCGGATGCGGAGTTCATCGAGCTCTACAATACTTCGAGCATTTTGACTTACGACCTGTCCGGTTGGCGCGTTAACGGCGGACCTGCGGTCGGCGGACCTGCGGTCGGCGGACCTGCGGTCGGCGGTTACACCTTCGCGCAGGGAGCATCCATTGCGCCTGGCGGTTACCTGGTGTTGTTCAAGAATCTTCCTGCTTTTGTTCAAGCCTACGGATCGAGCGTCTTGGTCTTCGACCAGTTCAATGGCAATCTTCAGTCCGAGGGTGAGACGATCTCCTTGATCAAGTCCGGCACGACACCGGAGGCGGACGTGGTGATTGACAGGGTTCGTTATGAATCAGTCCGTCCGTGGCCGGTTGGAACCAACGGCATTGCCACTGGCTCCTCCATCCAGCTCATTGATGCGGCAGGGGATAACAGTCGTCCGCTCAATTGGTCCACGCTCTACGTGCCGCCTGTGTACGGTGTGCCTGTAAACTTCCCGGGTGCCACCAATGGCGGATGGCGCCAGGGCGTGTTTAGCGGCAGGATTCAAGGGCCGCCCAGTACGCCCGGGACCAACCTGCTCATTTTCCTGAACTCAGCGGGCGATCTTTACATCGACGACCTGGTTCTGGTGGAGGGTGAAGTGGCTGGAGTCGGGCCGAACTTGCTCCAAAACGGAGGTTTCGAAACGGATCTGTCTCCAGCCTGGAACGCGGGAGGCAGCCACAGTGCTTCCGTGATCGAAACTGGCTTCAGCCACACGGGTAACGCGAGCCTGCATATCATGTCCACGGGTCCGGGCAGCGCCTCCTCGAATATCAAACAGTTCCTTCCAGCCCCTCCTGCAAACAACACTTATTACACGTTGACTTACTGGTTTTACTCGACCGATAACGCCGACTCGGTGTTTATCCGCACGACGCCGGGCAGCTTGTTTGTCACCAGCACGAACGTTCCCCAGGAGGTCCTTCCTCCCTACTCGTTGCCAGCGCCGCTGCTGAGCCGGGCTGTTCTGACACCCACGCCGGGTGCCAGCAATTCAGACGCTGCCACCCTGGCAGCCATTCCTGAGCTCTGGCTGAATGAGGTCCAGCCGAACAACACTGTCGGCATCCAGGACAACATGGGCGAACGCGAACCGTGGATCGAACTTTACAACGCTGGTTCCACGGCGCTGAACCTCGATACCTACTATCTCGCCAACAACTACGACACCAACCTCACGCAGTGGGCGTTCCCGAGCGGTTCGACCATTGCGCCCGGACAGTTCAAGATCATCTGGGCCGACGGCGAACCCGGTGAGACCACGGGCACCGATATCCACACAAGCTTCCGGCTGGCTGCAGCCAGCGGCACCGTCGCGTTGGTCCGTCTTCAAGATGGCAAACCGCAGGTTCTCGATTACCTCACTTACTCGGGTGTCGGCCCCAATCTCAGTTACGGAGATTACCCGGATGGGCAGCCGTTCAATCGCGTCACCATGCGCGATGTTACTCCTGGCTCAACGAACATCGCCCGTCCATTCATTCTCTACATCAATGAATGGCTGGCTGGAAACACCAACACAATCGCTGATCCGGCTGATGGCCAGTTCGAGGACTGGTTCGAAGTCTATAACCCCGGTACAAACGACGTTGACCTGAGCGGACTCTGGTTTGGCGACAGCAGCAACAGCCGCTTCCAAGTGCCGACCAACGGCCATTACCAGGTTCCTGCCCGTGGATTCCTGCTGGTCTGGGCGGACAATGAACCGAACCAGAACAACACCAGTCGGGAGGATCTGCACGTGAACTTCCAACTCGGCAAATCCGGCGACAGCATCACGCTCTACGCTGAGGACAGAAACACCATCATCGACAGCGTGAGCTTCACCAACCAGGTGGATGACATCAGCCAGGGACGTTACCCGGACGGTGGACTGGACATCTCCGTGCTCTCACCAGTCACGCCGCGTTCAGCGAACCTCGTGCCTGGCGCCAATTCAGCGCCGGTCATCGCGACCGTTGGCACGAAGAACGTGACCCTTGGTCAGTCCATCAACTTCACGATCAACGCCACGGACGCCCAGCCTGCCCAGACTCTGCTCTTCAGCATGGTCTCGGGAGCACCTGCGGGCGCCACGCTGAGCGCTGGTGGTCAATTCGCATGGAACTCCGCCTTTGGCATTGTTGGAGCGACCTACGAAATCACCGTGGAAGTCATCGACAATGGTACGCCTCCGTTGACCGATACGGAAATCTTCACCCTCGTCGCATTGCCACCGTCGCCGGTCATCAGCATCAGCGGAAACCAGGTGAACATTGGATTCCAAGTCATCGCCGGCAAGACCTACCGTGTCGAATACAAGGATGACCTCAACGCGGTCAGTTGGCAGCGGCTGAACGAACAGGATTACCTGGCGGCCAGTGCCAGCCTCGCGATCACCGACAACATCGGTGCCAACCCGCAACGCTTCTATCGTCTCGTGCAGATCGATTAAGCAACCGGGAATTCCTACGACCTAACTCGAACGCGGGACGGCTCACCGTCCCGCGTTTTCTTTTCAGAGAAGACTCACCAATCAAGCCGCGCCGTTTGCGTTCGAATCCAAAATGTTCCTCAATAACTGAACGCCCGGTTTGCCGGCAGTTGAAACTCCACCCGTGCCTTGCCGCTGCCGGGCTGGCGCGGTGGCCAGGCCGTGTCCGCCGCGTATTGAATCTTCTTCCGGCGCGCGATGAGCGAGAGCACCAGCTCATTGCGCTGCGCGCGATCCTGCTTGCCCTGGCCCAGCTCCGATTGCTGCGATTCCCTGGCCCCCACATAAGCCTCCAACTGCGTCGCCGTCGCCGCCACGAATTGCGGTGTGATTCCGCCGGGCAAATCCACCACGGCCCGGTTGATGATCGCCTGCGCGGAAGCCTCCAGCTTCACCCGGCTCTCCGTGATGTTCTGCCCCACCAGATACATCCCCACCTTTTCGGGGTCCGTTTCCTGATACTCGTTGCGCGCCGCCGCCTGGATGGACCGCAGGCTCTTGAGCAAAATCCGCTTCGTCTCCGCCTCGGCTGCCGTGGCCCCTTCCTTGGCCTTCGTGCAATTCCAGGCCGACTCGCTCTTCTGCTGCGCGGTCCGGGCGTCTGTTTCCAGCGCCGTGACGAACGCCGCCGTGATTTTGTTCGCGTCCAGCGTCGCGGCATAGCCGGGGAGTTTGGACACGGTGCAGATCGCCAGCGTGCGCGTCACCTCGCCCTGCTGCTGTTTGTTCAGCGCGAAGATCGTCCGCTTCGGTTTGGGCGGCGGCACGATGGTGAGATTGGGTTGGTTATTTGCCCCACTCTCTGGAGCGGGCAACGATTCGGCGGCGGATGAATTTGTCATACCCAAATCTCATCGGCGAAAGGCGGAAAGGGTTAATCGGAAAAAAGATCGGGCAGACTCCTCTAAACCTCTTCTATCAACGCCAGCGACCGGAGGTGGGTTTTGTCGCGCTGCGACAAAACAAGCCCGCGCATCAGCGGGCGGCCCGGCGGACCTATCCACCCGGCCTGCGTCTTCCGCCGTTCCAGCGGGCCGCTTTTCGCGGCCCGACTCGTCGCAGCGCGACGAGTTCCACCTGATTCCGATCCATTCGAAAACTTTTTTGAAAATAAATGTTGACGCGGATCGGCATCCAGTTTC
>Ga0163150_10007328_pt1 | contig 13022 bp, 9 predicted proteins | sample OliLakLV19P2IB_FD_148628 | JGI IMG/M metagenome (GOLD analysis project Ga0163150, IMG submission 148628) | Freshwater microbial mat bacterial communities from Lake Vanda, McMurdo Dry Valleys, Antarctica - Oligotrophic Lake LV.19.P2.IB | ecosystem: Environmental > Aquatic > Freshwater > Lake >...
GTGGGATGGATCAGACGATGGTCGGTGGCTGCATGGCATCCTCGACGCGCTGGAGGAAGGCTCGCAGCTCTTGCATGGCGAGTCGTTCCAATGGGCCGCCGGTCTTGTCGATGGCGGGCGTCAGGCGGTCCAACTCGGCGAGCACCGGGACGGTGCCCGTGAGGTGGACGCGGGTGGCGAGGATGGCGGCCTCGATGACCGCGTGCATCGCCCGGTTGAAACCGAAGAAGTCGCGCAGCGTGCCCGTATGCACCACCTCGGCCTCGATCCGCGTGCGCTCCTGCGAATCGTCGAGCGAGATCACCTGGAACTCATAGTATCGGCACGCGCCGGTCAGAACCACCCCGCGAACGACATCGGCCGGTCGAATCGTCGCGATGCCGGGGCCGCTCGCTTCATCGATCGTCGCCGGCAGCATGCCGATGGCTCCGCGGGCGATCATGAGCACATCGTCGGTGACATGGAAGACGCCTTCACCTGTCGCCTTGAGGTTGCGGTAGGTGGTCGACGAGGTGAACGGCCGGAGGATGAGGCGATGCATGGCGGCGTCCACCATCGGCCCCATGGGAGCGACGTTGATCAGCGAGAACGCGCTCGCGCTCAGCGATGCGGAGGAACCGAACGCTGCCGCGTCGCTGACGGTGGTGACGATGCCTTCGAGAATGCGCGATTCGGACTGCGGCATGCTGCGATGATCCAGATCGTGGCGACGACCGTTTACGCGGGTGATGGAGCGATGATAACAGTGATGCGGACGCTGGCGGCCGACCGGCATGACGATTCGACCGGCACAATTCTCGCGGCGGCGGCCGACTTGCCGATAAGCCCACTCAAGGACAAAGGGGTTTTCATGGGCTGGTTTTTAACGCGTAAGTCATTCCGATCGGCGGCTGCTGCCAAGTCCGCCAAGCGGGAGAAATGGGATCGCCAGCGCACGCTTCAGGGCGTGAAGTGGCTGGCTTCCGCTGTCATTCTCGTGGCCCTCGTCGCGGGCTGGAAATACGGCCAGCGCGACCTCGTCACCTATGCGAGCCAGCGCGGGCAGCTCGTGTCCGCCGAGACGGTCGAGCTGGTGAACTCTCCAGGCTGGCTGCACCCTGATGTGCAGCGGGACCTCAAGTGGCTGGTCGCGGGTCATGTCACGGCCGACCCGATGGATGTCACCGGCTTGGAGCGTGCCGTCGCGGCGCTGGCCGGCAATCCGTGGGTGGAATCGGTGTCCCGCATCGAGCGGACGCGCATCGGCCTGCGGGTTCACGCGGCCTACCGCGAGCCGGCGGCGGCCGTGATGCTCCCGCGCAAGCGCGACAACGCGGACGACTTTCTTCGCAAGACCGACCGCTTCTACATCGTTGACGTGAAGGGCAATCGGCTGCCCTCGGACAGCCTCGGGCTGCGCGACGAGGCGTATCGCGTCGAGCAGCTTAAGGAGATCGGCCTGCCGGTGATCGTCGGTGTTTCGCAGCCGGCGCCGAAGGCGGGCGAGCTTTGGGCCGGCGATGATGTGCAGGCCGGGTTGTCGCTCTCGAAGCTGCTGCGCGGCGAGCCGTACGCGGGGCAGATCATGGCTTACGACGTGGCCGGGCGCGACCGGCGCAACCGCGTCTGGCTGTCGCTGCGGACGCGCAGCAACGGCACCGTCTGGTGGGGCCTGCCGCCGGGACAGGAGAAGGCGATCGAGCCGGCGACGAAGGTGAAGATGCAGTGGCTCACGCAGATCTCGGCGATGAAGGAGCACCGCTTCTCGATCGATCTCGGGGGCAAGACGGTGGCCCTCTATCTGGAAGTGCCCACCGTGATCCAGCCGGGCGACGAGGGCGACCCGCGCATCACCGGCGCGATCCCGCTGCAACAAAGGGACGCGATCCACCGCGCCCGCTACGATAACCGGTGAAGCCGGCGGCCCACCGCGGATGTGATCCGGCCGCGCTTCATGGACAGGCGGCGGGCATCGCGGTTGAGGGTGGAATGAACGGCAGCGAAGACAACCCCAAAGGGCATAGCGACGGCGAACCGGGTCTGGAGCCGCAACCGCCGCTGCCGCCCGTGGTGCTCGGGCCGATCGAGATGAACGACTCATCTCCCGCCGAGGAAACGCCCCGGCCGCTTCCCCTCCCCTACCGTTCACGTCGCCCCGCTGCGATCGACCTCAATCCCAGTTCACGCGAGCTGCTGCTGGGCTGGTGCCTGTGGCTGCTGGGAAGTTGGATCATCCTGGGCATGGGCTTCCAGCGCACGCCGATCCGCGAGATGATCTTAGCTTCGATGCTGGGCATGATGCTGCTCTGGCCCGCGTTCCGGCTGAGTCAGGATGGCCGGCGAAGGCGGACGATTCATCGCGACACAACGGCCGACGTCGCCGCGATGCACACTGACAGTCACGCGCCCGGCCTCACGCCCGGCCTGATCCTCCGCGACTGGTTTGCCCTCAACTGCGTCTTCCAGGCGGTCGTCTGGCCGCACGTGCTCACCGAGCAGTGGCACATGGATCAGGCCGCGTGGGTCACCGCGGCGGTCGCCGCGTGGAGCCTGCTCGCCGGGGCGGTTACGTCCCTCGGCTGCCTCGCGCGGCGCAATGCCGGGCGCGTGGCGGCGATGGCGGCGATCGTGCTGCTCCTCTTCGGCGAGCCCGTCGTGCTCGCGTGGATGAACCGGTTGGGCGAGGACGGCCAACTGGGCGGCTTCGACTGGCCGATGCACGTCAGCCCGATCGAAGCGATCTACGCCCTGACGGCGAAGGCGGTGGACTTCGACCCGTCGCCGTGGGCCGTGCCGGTGATGTGCGTCGCGCTGGCGGCGTTTGCGACATGGGCCGCGGCGATCGCGACAAGCAAGCACGATCTTCGCCTTCATTCACTCGCAAAGTGACTCGATGAACCAGTCACCTTGTCATCTTGTCATCTTGTCACCTTGTCACCTTGTCACCTTGTCACCTTCGCCTCACTCCTCCACGCGGTACAGATGCGACTTCGACCGCAGGAACAGCGCCTTGCCCGCGATCGCAGGCGACGCCATGAACCCGTCGCCCAGTTTGTTCTGCGCGAGTTGCTGGAACACCTTGCCGGGCGCGACGACCGTGGTCATGCCCGCCTGATCACAGAAGTAGAGCCGGCCGTCGACGAACACCGGCGACGCACAGTACTGGCCGCCGATGCGCTGCTTCCAGTGCTGTTCGCCGGTCTTCGCGTCGACGCACTGGAGCACGCCGTCGTCGGTGATGAGGTACAGCTCGTTGCCGACGAGGATCGGGCTGATGCGCGGGCCGATGCCGCGGGTGATCTTCCAGCTCACGTTTGATTTAGGCACCTCGCCCTTGTCGCCGAGTTTCAACGCGAAGAACTGCGGGAAGTCGTAGCCCGTGTTCATGAATACCAGGCCGTGGCCAGTCACCGGCACCGCGACGTTCGAGTAACCCTCGTACTTGAACTGCCAGAGTTCAGCGCCCGTCGCCGGGTCATAAGCGGTGATCGCATCCGCGTGCTGGCTGATCAGCACATCCTTCTCGCCCTGCTTCACGAGCACCGGCGTGCTGAACGACTTCTCCTGCTGATCGCTCTTCTTGATCGAGTTGGATCGCTCCGTCTTCCATGCGACCTTGCCGGTGCGCCTGTCGAGAGCAAGCAGGAAGCGCTTGTTGATGCCGTCGCAGTGAACGATGAAACGGTCGCCGTGGAGAATCGGCGAGGAGCCGGGGCCGACGGTGTAAACGACATCAGCAAAGGCGGTGTTCTTCCACGCGACGCTGCCGGTCTTGCGGTCGATGGCGGCGGTGCCGAAGTTGCCGAAGTGACAGTAGACGCGCTCGGCATCGATCACCGGCGTCGGCGAGGCGAAGCTGTTGAGCTGGTGAATCGTGCCCGGGTGCTGCGGCTTGAAGAGCTCGATGTTGTGCAGCACGGTGCCCTTGTCGCGGTGCACGCAGATCGCCCGCAGCGACTTGCCGCCGTCGAGCGCCGTCGTCAGCCAGACCTGCTCGTTGAACACCACCGGCGACGACCACCCCTGCCCCGGGATGGCCGTCTTCCACGCGACGTTCTCGGTCTCGCTCCACTTCAGCGGCACGCCCTGCGCGGCCGAGTGCCCGTCACCCGTCGGCCCGCGAAACTGCGGCCACTCCCCAGCGGCGAGGGCGGCGTTGATCAATACGGTCAGTGAGATGAAACCAATCACGGGACGGATCATGTGGATATTTCTCAAATGAGGACTCATGAACACAACGCATCAATCAATTGAACAGGAAGTGTTGACCACGGATAACACGGATGGGCGCGGATCGATCATGCTTGTGACGCATTTGTGCCATCAGTGCTATCCGTGTGATCCGTGGTCAATCCATTTTGAAACCAGATGTAATCACTTCTGCGGGATCAGCTCCACGCACACCAGTTGTTCCTTGCCCCGCAGGTACATCAAGCCGTGCGACACGATCGGCGCCGCCCACGCGGGATACTCGAGCAGCGGCCGCGGCTCGCCCTCTTTCGCCTCGGCGAGCAGCGTCGTGGCGATCGGCTCGAACTTCTCCGGGTTCACTTTGATCAGGGTGACGACGCCGTACTCGCCGAGGCACACCAGATGATTGTCGATCGCCAGCAGCGAGCAACGGGTCAGCCGCAGATCGGCGTTGACCGCCTTGCAGAACACGGTCTTTTCGCTCCACTTCACCTTCCCGGTCTTGAGCTCGATACAGCGCAGTTCCCCGTTGCCCGAGTGCCGGCCGGACGAACCATAAAGGTGCCCGTCAATGTGGATCGACGTGTTCCAGTGCGTCTGCATCGCCTTGAGGCGCTCGCGCTGGTCCGCATCGCTCCAGACCACCGTGCTGCCGCCGGGCTTCACCTTGAGCAGGGCGCTGCCCGGGCCGTAGGTCTCGCTGATGAAGACCATGTCGTCGACGACGACGGGGTTGCTCGCATTGACCGACTCCAGCGAAGCGTCGCGCCAGGGAAAATGGAAGTCGATCTTGCCGGTCTTGGGCTCGAAGCCGAGCAGGCCGCCGCGGGCCAGCACGAAGCACCAGCGCCGATCGCCGATGGTGGCCAGCACCGGCGACGCATAGCTGGCGAGTTCATCGGCGACCTTGTAGACAACTTCGCCGGTGAGCTTGTCGAACGCGACGACGCCGCTGCCGTTGGGCTTCACCTTGCCCTCGGCCGCGTAGACATTGATCGGGCCGCCGGGCGGGCTGCCGCCGACCTGCATGATGAGCAGGTTGCCTTCGATGACCGGCGTCGCGCCGACCCCGAAGAAGTTCTGCACCACGCCGAAGTCCTTGCTGGTGTCTTTCTTCCAGAGCACGCGGCCGTCGACGACGTTCAGGCAGTGCAGCACGCCCTCGCCGCCGACGATGTAGACGCGGTCATCATCGATCACCGGGCAGCAGCGCGGGCCGCCGGAGTAGCCGAGCAGGTCCTCGAACTTCGTCTCGTACTTGAACTCCCATAGTTCCTCGCCGGTTTCGCTCTTCATGCAGACAAGGCGGTTGTAATCGGTCTTCCCCCGCTTAGATGCGGGGCCTTCTTCATTCCCCGGCTTCAGTGGTTTTTCCGGTTTCAGAGGCTTGTCTGGTTTGACGGGCTTGATTGGTTTCTCGCCAGCACCCGGCAGATCCTCCACGATCTGCACGCGATCAAACATGAACAGTCGCCCTTTGCTCGTCGAAGGCATCCCGTATCCCTCTTCGACCTTGCGCTGCCAGACGATGCGCGGGCCCTTGACCGGCCAGTCGGTGAGGATGCCCTTCTCCGTCGACTTGCTGTCGCCGGTCGGCCCGAGGAAGCACGGCCAATCGGAGCCGGTCTTGCGCGTGCGCAAGTCGGGCACCTCGGCGGCGAACGACGGCAGGGCAAGCGCGAGTGCTGCGAAGGTGAATGAAAGGGTGCGAATCACGGCAACGCTCCAGAGGCCAATCACGGCCGGGCAGAACGATACTATACCGGCCCGTTTCCCATGCTCACCCGCGACCTCGAATACAACCTGCCGCCGGACCTCATCGCCACCGAGGCCGCCGAGCCGCGCGACAGCGCTCGGTTGATGGTCGTTCGCCGAGATGAGAGCCGCATCGAGCATCGTCAGGTCCGCGACCTCGCCGATCCCGCCGCCCATCTGCTGCGCCCCGGCGACCTGCTCATCTTCAACCAGTCGCGCGTCCTGCCCGCTCACTTCGAGGCCACCCGCGCCAGCACCGGCGGCCGCGTCACTGGCCTCTACCTCCGCTCCGCGCCCGACGATCCGCGCCTGTGGGAACTCATGCTCGAGTCCGGCGGCAAGCTCCAGCCCGACGAACGCATCACCTTCGACCCGCCCTCTCTCCCAAAGCCCACGCACTCCCGTGCGTGGGTCGGCTCCGATTCCCACCTCGAACTCCTCACCCGCGCCCCCGGCATCTGGCAGGCCCGCCTCCACGGCCCAACCGACACGCTCCCGCTCCTCAACCAGATCGGCGCCGTGCCGCTGCCGCCCTACATCGTCGCCCAGCGCCGCAAGCTGCATCAGGAGGGCATCAACGCCGCCGACCTCATCCGCTACAACACCATCTTCGCCCAGACGCCCGGCTCCGTTGCCGCCCCCACCGCCGGCCTGCACTTCACCGATGAGTTGCTCATTCGCCTGCGAACGCTCGGCGTCGCCACCGCGTTCGTCACGCTCCATGTCGGCCTCGGCACCTTCGCGCCGATCCGCGCCGAACGCGTCGAAGACCACGCGATGCACCACGAATGGATGAGCGTCCCGCCGCAGACCCTCGCCGCCATCGCCGAAGCCCGCGCTCGTAACGGCAGGATCATCCCCGTGGGCACCACCAGCGTGCGGGCGCTGGAGAGCCTGCCGGTCGCGATGGGCGATGCGATGCGGCGCGACGGATACGAAGCGGAGACGAACCTCCTGATCACGCCGCCGGAACCGAGCAGCGCCGAAGCCGCATCGCGCGGCTGGCCCTTCCGCTTTACCGATGCCCTGATGACCAACTTCCACCTTCCGCATTCGACGCTCCTCGCCCTTGTCGCCGCAATCCCACATGTCGGTATCGAGCAACTGAAGGCCTGGTACCGCGATGCCATCGAGCAGCGTTACCGCTTCTACTCGTATGGCGATGCGATGCTGCTACTTTGATGGCGCTGAAGGCCGGCGACGATGGGTGGCACTGACAAGGCTTGCTCGCAAGCCTTGTCAGGGACGAGCGTCATTGATAACCCGACACTGACAAGCTCCGCAGACTCCGCTTGTCAGTGCCACCCGGTCCAACCGGCCATCGCACAATCTGTATCACCTCCTGCGAAGCCTTGCCGCCTGTCCCATCTGTGACGCCTCGGTCAACTTCTCCCCGCTGAAAATCCATGACAAGGTGTTCGCCTCACCAAGGATTGTTTCGTTTGTTTGTGCATCGACCGCGGGTCCCATTCGTATGGGCGGCCCGGGCAGGTCGTGTCCAGTTGCCGCGGTTCCCGGGGGACATCGCGGCGGCAATGGCTCGCGGAGCGAGCCGGGAGGAAAGAGACGACATGGTCCAACGTCAACCGCCACGCATCCTGCTCATCGAGGACGATCCCGACACCGCCCTTCTCATCCAGGAATCGCTTCACGATCACTTCGGCGCCGGCTGCGTCCGCCACTGCGCCTCCGTCGCCCGCGCCCTGACCGCGGATGTCAATCAGACCGACATTGTGCTCTCCGACATGAATCTTCCCGATGGCTCCGGCCTCGATGTCCTCAACAAGCTGCTCGCCCGCCGTAAGGACCTGCCCATCGTGCTCGTCACTGGTGAAGGCATCCTTGACAACGCTCTCCGCGCCATCAGCGAGGGCGCTTATGATTACGTCATCAAGACCGGCGACTATCTCTTCGCGATCCCCATCGTCGTCGAGAAGAACCTCGCGGTCTGGCGGATGAAGCACGAGAATGTCCGGCTTCACGAGCAGCTCGGCCGGACGATCGAAGAGGTCCGCATCAAGAACGATCAACTTGAGGAAGCGGTCGCCAAGCTGGAGACGATGGCCTCGACCGATCCGCTCACCGGCATCGCCAATCGCCGGGCGTTCAGCCAGGCCATGGAGCGCCGCTTCTCCGAGGCGATGCGCTACGACCAGGACCTTGCCGTCGTGATGATCGACCTCGACGGCTTCAAGCAACTCAACGACCGCATGGGCCATCAGGCCGGCGACCTCATCCTCCAGCGCACCGGCCGCATCCTCGAAGCCAACTGCCGGCGTTCCGACCTCGCGGGCCGGTTCGGCGGTGATGAGTTCGTCATCCTGCTGCCCGAGACCGATCTGGCCACCGCCCGCGTCGTCGCTGAGCGCGTGAAGGACGAGTTCGATCTCACGGCCCAGGCGATGCTCACCCAAGCTTCCCCGCCGGTGCGGGTTTCGATGAGCATGGGCATCTCCTGCATCCGCCACTCGCGTCCCGTGAGTCCCGACCAACTCATCGGGCAGGCCGATGAGGCGCTGTACTGCGCGAAGGCGAAGGGCAAGACGCAGATTGTGATCTACTCCGGAAAGAATCCCGCGCCCACCACTCTCGCCGCCGCCGGCTGACGCGCCGGGCTCCGGGTGCCACGGACAGCGCAGCGAGTCGGCGAGCGAAGTCGTCCGTGTTGACGGGTGCTCACGTTTCGCACGGACGACTGCGCTCGCAGAGCCTCGCTTCGCTGTCCGTGGCACCCCGCTCCATTACTTCCTCGTCAGCGCTTCCGCCGCCGCGGCCAGGTGCTGCTCGTCGCGCGGGTTCCAGTTCGGGCCGTACAGCGTGCGGAGCATCTCGATGGCGTCCTTCGGCGTCTGGCCGGTGTTCTTTTCGTGCCGCTCCCAGAACGCGTTCCACCAGCCCGGCGGCTCGAACTTCTGCCCGCCGTGCTCCGTCGGTCGGCCCGTCTCGCCGCGCGTGACCAGGCTGCCAACATAATCCGCCTGCTTGTACACCTTCTTGATCTGCTCCGAAATCTCCGCCATGTCCTTCTCGCTGACCACGCCGTTGCTCGTCGCCTTGTAGAACTGCACGGTCACGCGCACCGGGAAGCGCGGGTCGCGCTCGATCTTCATGCCGTCGATCTCGGTGTAGGGACCTTCGACATTGCCGTGGCCGATGACGGCGGCCTCGACGTCGCTCTTGCGATTGTCGCGGGCCGGGGCGCTGGGCGGCCCGTTGCCTGCATTGGGCAACCCAACGCCGAACGTAGCTTCTCGGTGGATTTCCTTGTGCTTCAGCGGCACCTGGATCAGCAGCACCATGTTCAGCGCCCCGTCGTCGGCGACCTTCACCGTCGGCTGCTCTTTCGGATCGCGCGGGTTCCGGGGGTTGACGGGTGTCGCCTTGAAGTCGCTCATGCGCTGCCCGGTGAGGCTCGCCCGCTTGCCGTCCTTATTGAAGAACAGCCGCTGCCCCCATGTCTGCCCCGCCGCGAAAGCGTCGCGCTTGTTGTCGATGATCGTCATGCTCGTCCCCTCGCGCGTCGCGAGGATCGTTAGCACCGCGGGGTTGCCAGAGGAAGACTGATAATTGAAGACGACAGGATTGAACTCCGCCTTGCCCTCCTTGGGCACGGGGAGGAAGCAGGCCTGCGCGCTGACCAGCACGTGCGTGTCGCGCGTCGCCAGCAGCGACCGCCCATCGCCCTTCCACGATTTCGGATCGTGCAGGTGGCGGCGAAGATCGCCCAGCAGTTCCGCGAGGTTCACGCTCTTAAGATTGCCGCCCTTCTCGTTGCCCACGAGCAGGTTGAAGTTGTACGGCTTCACATCGCCGGTGATGTCCTCGAAGTTCGGGTAGCGGATCACCGGCATCGCGGTGAGAAACGCCTTCTCGTTGCGCGGGTCCATCTGCTGCACCTGGATCGTCATGTCGCTGATGTTGGGGCCGACGGCCGAGCCCTTGAACCGGCCGGTGTCTTCCCACGTGACGTTGAGGACCTGAAGCCCGTGCTTCCGCGCGAGCTGTTGCGCTTCCTGGTCCGACACCATCGCGGCTGTGTCGGCGACGATCTTGCGGTAGCTTTCGAACGCGCCGATCGTCGCGGCGGCGGAATCCGGCACAGGCGCCGGCTTCTCGGCGAGCGCGGGAATCAACGCGAGCGGCGACAGCGCGAGCGCGGCGGTGGCAATGAACTGGCGACGACGCATGGCGATGCTCCTCTTTCTGTTGCGACGACCATCTAAACCTTGTGGGTGCCACGGACAGCGCAGCGAGTCTGCGAGCGAAGTCGTCCGTGCTCTTTTTATTTCACGGTGCCGTCAACACGGACGACTCCGCTCGCCGAGCCTCGCTGCGCTGTCCGTGGCACCCATCAATAGGGTGACGACCGCTAGGCCATCACCGACCCGCGGCCACCACGAACGCCGCGTCCTTCGGCAGCGCGTACAGCTTGTGGTGCCCGCGCAGGTCGCGGGTCCGGCCGGGGTGGTACTGGAACTTCACGACCTCTTTCTTGTCGTCCTTCTCGTCTTTCACGATGCTGTGCGTGAGCTTGTCCTGCCCGGAGCCGGACCACGCGAAGTAGACGAGCTTCTGCTTCTCGAAGTCGATGTCCTTCTTGATCCGGGCCGCCACGCTCTCATCCGCGAACACCTTCGCCAGTTCCTCGGCGGTGGTGATGGTGGTCGGCATCGTGGGCTTGCCCTGCACGATCGCGGCGGGGACATCGGCCAGGCTGATCTCAGTGACGACGATCTCTTCCTTGCCGTCGCCCGCGGCCAGCGTGACGAGACAGAGGAGCAGGGCCAAGGGGGTGCATTTGAGCATGGGAAGCCTCATTTCGCAGTCTTCGCGGTTGGACGCACGAGTCCGGCGGCGGGTCCGCAAAGATGGGGTTTTGTCTGTCTTTGGTTGTAGTGCACTTGCAAGGGTAAATGAGGCGAGCAGCGGAATGCGGCCGGGTTGACCGCGGGGAGAGGGCAAAGCCGCTGACAACTGACCGAACGTGGCAAAAGGTTACACCGCGGATGGCTCGGTTCCGAGCCGCAGGGCGTAAGCCCGCGGGCGCTGCGACCACCAGCGATCGACGCGGCGCCCGCACGCTGACGCGTGGCGGCGCGGATGGATCGTCGCGGCGCGGAGTGCGCCTCACACCCCCGCCGGGTCGCCGTTCCATTTTACGAAGGCCTCGATGCCTTCGTATTCCGCAAGGCCGAGCTGGTCGTAGATCTTCGCGGTCTCGGTGTTGCGCTGCTCGGCCCGCTGCCAGAACTCGCGCATGTCGCTGCCGGGGAACAGGGCCCGGTCCTTCTGCGACTCGTGCTTGAAGATCGCGTTGCGCTTGCGCAGAAGCTCCTGCGGCGACAGCGGCACGGCCATCTCGATCTCTTCCGGCGGCCATTCCTGCCAGGCGCCGCGGTACAGCCAGACCTCGCACTGCCTGGCCCACTCGCGCGACTCGACCTCCTTCATCGCGCGGAAGATGGCGGCGAGGCAGACGCGGTGCGTGCCGTGCGGATCGGAAAGATCACCGGCCGCATACACCTGATGGGGCTTCACCTCTTCGAGCAGGTCCACGAGCAACTCAATGTCCGCGTCACCCAGTGGCTTCTTGCGGACGCGGCCGGTCTCGTAGAACGGCATGTCGAGGAAGTGCAGCCGCTCGACCGGGATGCCGCAGTACCGTCCCGCCGCCCGGGCCTCGGCCCGGCGGATCATCCCCTTGATCTGCTGCACCTCGGGGCTGTCGACCTGGCCCGGCTTCTTGTTCTTGAGGAACTCCTCGATGTGGCTCTCGAGCTTGCCGGTCTGGTTCACGTCGATGCCGAAGGAGCGGTTGAAGTCGGTGACCATCTCGGCGACCTGGATGGCGTCGTCGTCGAAGACGGCGATGTTGCCGGAGGTCTGGTAGGCGACGTGGACCTCGTGCCCGTGCGTCACCAGTTTGAGCAGCGTGCCGCCCATGGAGATCACATCATCATCAGGGTGCGGCGAGAAGATGACGATGCGCTTGGGGAAGATGTCGTCGGTGGCGCGGCGACGGTCGCCGGGGCGCTGGTTCTTCGGCGGCTTGCCGCCGGGCCAGCCGGTGATGGTGTTCTGCATGGCGCGGAAGACCTCGACATTGATGTCGTACGCCTGGCCGTGCTTGGCGAGCAGGTCCTGAAGGCCGCCCTCGTTGTAGTCCTCATCAGTGAGCTTCAGGATTGGCTTCTTGTGGTGCCGGGCGAGCCAGATGACAGCCTTGCGCATCGTCGCGTCGTTCCACTCGATGGGCCCCAGCAGCCAAGGCGACTTGAAGCGCGTGAGCTGGGCGGCGGCGGCGCGGTCGAGCATGATCTGGGCGTTGCCGTGTTCCTGAAGAAAGCTGGCGGAGATCGTGGGCGTCATCGGGCCTTCGACGGCGGCGGCGACCACGGGCGCTTTGCCTTCGCCGAAGGCCATGAGAATGATGCGCCGCGCTTCGAGGATCGTCCCGACACCCATGGTGATGGCGCGGCGGGGGACGTTTTCCTCGCCGAAGAAATCGCTGGCGGCGTCGAGGCGGGTGACGCGGTCGAGCGTGATGAGCCGCGTCCGGCTGTCGCGGGCCGAGCCGGGCTCGTTGAACCCGACGTGCCCGGTGCGGCCGATGCCCAAGACCTGGATGTCGACACCGCCCGCCGCCTTGATGGCCTTCTCGTAATTGCGGCAGTGATCGAAAATCTGCTCGACGGGCAGCGTGCCGTCGGGGATGTGGATGTTGGCCTCGGGCACATCAATGTGATCGAACAGGTGCTCGCGCATGAAGCGCACGTAGCTTTGCAGCGCGTTGGGCTGCATCGGAAAGTATTCGTCGAGATTGAACGTGACGACGTTCGCGAACGACAGGCCCTCTTCACTGTGCAGGCGGATGAGCTCGTTGTAAACGGAGACGGGCGTCGAGCCGGTGGCGAGGCCGAGCACCGCGGTCTTGCCGGCGGCGGCGCGCTCACGGATGAGGGCGGCGATCTCGGCGGCGACGGCGCGGCTGACTTCGCTGGACTTCTCGTAGACGCGCGTCGGGATGCGCTCCCGCTGGCAGAGGCACTCGGCGTTGTCGATGGGGGCGAGGGTGGCGGTGGGCATGGGAGTTGGGG
>Ga0163150_10007330_pt1 | contig 13020 bp, 7 predicted proteins | sample OliLakLV19P2IB_FD_148628 | JGI IMG/M metagenome (GOLD analysis project Ga0163150, IMG submission 148628) | Freshwater microbial mat bacterial communities from Lake Vanda, McMurdo Dry Valleys, Antarctica - Oligotrophic Lake LV.19.P2.IB | ecosystem: Environmental > Aquatic > Freshwater > Lake >...
GAGCAGCTCATGGCGCACGACGCGCGTGGGCGCCCAGCGCGTCGTGCGCCATGAGCTGCTCGGACACCTGCTTCGCGAGCTCGGGTTCGAGGCCTCGGCGCACGTAGATCGCGGTCAGTTCCCGGTGTTCGGCCGGGGAGTCCGCTTCCAGCTCGGCGCGCTCCTGTTCGAGGGCGGCCGTCTCGGAATCGGCCTGCGAGCGCACCGACACGTATTCACCCGCGGCCATCGACATCGCCCCGGCGACAAGCCCCGCCGTACCCGCCACCAGGATGCTGTCCTGGCTCGCGCCCGCGGCGGCCACACCCAGCACCAGGCTCGCCGTCGAGACGATTCCATCGTTGGCGCCCAGCACCGCGGCGCGCAACCAGCCGATGCGGTCGGTGCGGTGATGCTCGACGTGGCGGGCTCTCAAGTGCGCTCTCCCGGTGCGCCGCGAACTTGCGGCAGGCCATGGTACCTCTCCCCGCGAGGAACGGCCCCGCGCGCGCGAGGTCTGATCCCCAACCCCGGAGAAAACCATGAACATCGCCCGATCCCTCCTTCCGACGGCCGTGGCGCTGGCAGCATTTACCGCTGCGGGCGTTGCACAGGCCAAGACCCTCCCACCCGTCGGCGGCGACCAGGTGATACAGGGGCGCGCGGGTGCGATCTACGTCGACGACGGCGGTGGCAAGGACGGCGTGCCCGTGTTGTTCCTGCACTCCTTCGGCGGGGACAGCAGCCACTGGGCCTCGCAGCTCGACCACCTGCGCCACGAACGCCGCGCGCTTGCCATCGACCTGCGGGGGCACGGAAAGTCCGCCACGCCGGCCGACCAGGACTACCGCGTCGAGTCGATGGTGAAGGACGTCGAGGCCGTGGTCGACAAGCTGGCCATCAAACGCCTGGTGATTGTTGGCCACAGCATGGGTGGTGCGGTTGCGGCGAGATACGCGGGCGCGAATCCCGGACGCGTCGCCGGCCTGGTGCTGGTGGCCGCCCCCGGAAAGATGCCGGCGGAAGAGGCGCAGAAGGTGATGGCGGCGATCGAGGCCAACTACGACGCAACGATGGCGCAGCACATGGACAGGCTGCTCGCCGGCGCGCAGGACAACGTGCGCACGCAGGTGCTGGCGCAGGTGGCGAAGGTGCCGAAGGCCGAATCGATCGCGATCATGCGCGCGCTCTTCGCCAACGATCCGCTGCCGTCCATCGACCGCTATCGCGGCCCCCGGCTCATCGTCTACACCGGGACCGGCAACACACCGGCCGATCTGCAGAACACACGGCCGGCCATCCCGAACCGCCGGATGGCCGGCACCAGCCACTGGCCACAGCTCGACAAGCCGAAGGAGTTCGACCAGATGCTGGACGAATTCCTGGCGAGGGTTCGCTAAAGCGCCCCCCTCTCCCCTGGGAGAGGGGGATGGGGCGACCCTCACCCCGGCCCTCTCCCAGGGGAGAGGGAGATGGGGCGGTTTACCCCTTCGTCACCGCGACGGTGTTGTCGTCGCTGCGCCGGTCGATCAGCTTGACCACCGGGTCGATGCCGGCGCGTTCGGGCTTTTCGGCCACCTCGATGCGCAGCTCCGTTTCGCCCGACTTGATGCGGTGTTTCTTCAGGTAAAGCGGCTTGTCGTCGGGGCCCAACACGCCGATGTCGACAAAATCATCCATCGGCACGTCCTTCACGGCGCCGCTTTCGTCCGAGCGCATCTTCTTGGCGAAGACCTTCAGCGTCACCTCGAATCTGCCGGGGCCCGCCTCCTTGTAGGTCGCGGAAACGGCGCGGTTTTCGTAGATCGTGATGGTTTCGAACAGGTCCTCGATGATGTAGAGGTATTCCGGAGGCGTGACGGCGCGCAGTTCCGCCAGCAGCTCGCGTGACGTCGTGTACGGCGGCTCCTGGTATGCCACCTTCTTCACGTAGGCGGCGAGCGCGCGGTTGACGTTTTCCTCGCCGATGAAATCCTGCAGCGCGTACATCACGAGCGAGCCCTTGCGGTAGTGGATGTAGGGCTGGTTCTCGTTGCGAAAGAGCGCCTGCTCGCGCTTGCGCTCGGTGGCGCGCCCGACCAGGTAGTTGTCGAGCTCGTATTTCAGGAAGCGCTTCATCTTCGCGTCGCCGTATTTCTTCTTCATCACCATCAGCGCGGAATACTGCGAAAGCGTCTCCGACATCATCGTTGCGCCCTGCACGTTGGCGCCGATCACCTGGTGCGCCCACCACTGGTGCGCGATCTCGTGCGCGGTCACGTAATACGGATAGTCGACATCCTTCGGATCCTTGGGGTCGACTTTCGCGATGAAGCCGATGCTTTCCGAAAACGGGATCGTGTTCGGGAACGCCTGGGCGAACGAGGCGTAACGCGGGAACTCCAGGATGCGCACCTGCTTGTGCTGGTACGGGCTGAATGCCCTGGTGTAGTAATCGAGCGAATCCTTCACGGCCAGGATCATCCCGTCCACGTTGTATTCGTGGCCCGGCTGGTAGTAGACCTCGATCGGCACCTTGCCCTGGGCGCCCTCCCATTCCCCCTTCTTCACCGCGTAACGCGCCGACAGGAATGCGTAGAAGTTCAGGATCGGCACATCCATCTTGTAGTGGAAATGGCGCCGGCCGTTCTCGACCCATTCCTTCTGGATATAACCGGGCGCCAGCGCGATCTGGTCTTCGGCCGTGCTCACCGTCGCCTCGAAATCGATCCAGTCGGCGTCCCCGGAGATGTAGTTGCGCATGCGATTGACCGGATCGTCGAGGTCCGGCATGCGGTTGGGCCTGGGCGCGAGGCCGTGTTTCTTGCGTTCGTTGTCGTTGGTGATCTCGACGCCGGCCTGGTAGCCGAGCGCGGGGAAGAGCTGGCTGTTGACGAAAGTGCCGTTGTCCACCACCAGCGTGCGCGCACCATCGTTGGTGAAGCCGTCGGGCAGGTAGTCGATCTCGAAATCGAGCGTCATCGTCTCGCCGGGGGCGAGCGGGCGCTCCAGCGTGTAGGGCAGCCAGCCGAGGTCGCGCCGCACGTCGCCGGCCCGCATCGGGATGCTGCCCTGGAGCTTCCTGATGGTCGCCGCCTCGAGCAGGCCGATGTAGACCTCGCTTTGCGGGGCGCCGGTCTTGTTCCTGAGCGTGAAGGTGCCGCTGGTGCGCAGCTCGTGCTGGTAGGGGTAGATGTCGACGTTCACGCGCGAGGCGATGATCTTCGGCTGCGGTGCGTTCTCGAACGACTTGTAGGCCTTTTCGTAGTTGGCCTGCAGTTCGCCGCGCGCGAACTCGTCGCGATACGGGTTGAGGACGTTGGTGTTGTAGTAGATGTACGCGCCGATCGCGGCGAAGGCCACGGCCGCCGCCGCGCTGGTGAGCGCGATGGGGCGCGACCAGCGCGAACGCGCCACCGCCAGGCGCACGCGCGCGCCCGTGTCCGTCCCGCGCACCCAGAACAACCGCGCCACCACCAGCATGAGGATGGCGGCCGCGCCCCAGTACGCCATGAACCAGAAGATGGGCCCGAGGAAATGCCCGTAACGGTTCATGTCCGAATAGGTGAGGCCCGGTGTGTTGGCGAAGCGATAGAGGCGCAGGTCGTAGCCGAGGGCGCCGGCCATCACCTCGGAGACGTAGTAGAGGATCACGAGGAAGTGGCCGAGGTACTTCTGGTTCACCACCGAGTGGATCATCAGCGCGAAGGCCGCGACCATCCAGTAGGTGGGCAGCTGAAGCACAAAAAGCGTGAAGAAATACTGGCCGAGCTCGAAGCGCGTGTAGCCGTTGAAGATCTGCACCAGCAGGCCACACACCATCACCACCAGCTGCAGCAGCGCCTGCATGCCCATCAGCGTGAAGAGCTTGGCCAGGAACGAGAGCCACGTGGGCTGCGGCAGGCTGTCCGCGATCAATGCCATGCGCGCGTCGCGTTCGCGCCACACCAGCTCGCCGGCGTAGAACGCGGTGATGATGAGCATGAAGATCGAAAACGTGCCCGAGGCGAAATCGATCACCTGGTAGGTCACCATGTAGGTGTTGGTGCCGAAGGTGCTGCCGGCGACCTTCGCATTGGCGAGGATGAAAAGCGCCCCCGCCAGCACGATCACGCCGAAGTACACGTTCTTGACCGTCTCGCGCAGATACAGGCGCAGCAGGCCGGGCAACTGGCGCAGGTAGGCGCGTGCGGAGGTGTCGAGCGTGACCTGCGGCAGCGGCACCGCGCGGGGCAGGCGCGTCTGCGCGGCGGCGTCATCGGTGGACGGCTTGCGTTTTTTGCCCTCGCCCTCGTTCGGGAAGGCGAGCTTGAAGCGCGCGTAGGCGAAGGCAAAAATCGCCGCGCCCACGGACAGCCACAACGCGCGGTTCCACAGGATCTCGTTGGCGAGCGGGATGAGCTGGGTGTTTTTCTCCGATGGACTCCAGTAGCGCGTGACGAGCCCCAGCGCGGTGGATCCGATCGGGTCGACCAGCGCGGCGAGTGTGCGGTTGTCGATGTCGCGCAGCAGGCGCAGCGCCACGATGTAGCCGATCAGCACCACCACGCCCGCGATGTACACCGGCAGCATGCGGCGGGCGAGCGCGGCCAGGCTGAAGAAGATGGCACCGAGGAAAAGGATGTTGGGCAGCAGCATCACCAGGTACGGCTGCACGAAGCCCGCCGCCATCCACGGACCCACGCGCGTCTTGTCCACGCCCGGCCAGTGGGCGCCGATCACGATGCCGATGGCGATGCCGAGGAAGATGAAAAGCAGGATCAGCACCGCGCCGAAGTAGCGGCCGAGCAGGTATTCGCGCTTGGTGATCGGGCTCGTGAAAAAGAAGTGGAACGACTGGTATTCGAAATCCTGCTGCACCGCGCGGCCCATGAAGGCGGCCACCACCACCACGCCCAGCAGGCCCAGCACCGTGATCGTCTGGCCCAGGGCATAGGGCGAGTTCACGAACACCTTGTCGCTGCTGAATATGATGTTGGCGGAGGCGAAGGCGCCGGCGGCGGCGGCCATCCAGAGCGCGGCAAGCGCCGTGAACACCAGCAGGTAGACGTACGTCGAGATCCGGCTGAGCTTGGTCCGGAACTCGAACCACGCAATGGTCATCATGACTGCACGTGGCCCGCGACGGCGCTGAAGTACACGTCCTCGAGGTCGGCGTCGACGCCTTCGAAACCGGGCAGCGCCGCTTCCGAATACGCGCGCACCACCGTCGCACCGGTCTGCAGGCGCGTGGAAATCACCGGCATGTTGGCCTGCATCGCTTCCAGCTCCTCGCGCGCGACCACCCTGCGCCAGATCCTGCCGCGCAGGCGCTCGACCTGCGGCCCCGGCTCACCGGCCAGCAACACGCGGCCCTTGCTGATGATGGCGAAGTTGGGGCAGAGGTCCGCCACGTCTTCCACGATGTGGGTCGACAGGATCACCACGACGTCGCGGCCGATGTCGGCCAGCAGGTTGTGGAAGCGAACGCGCTCCTCCGGGTCCAGGCCCGCGGTGGGCTCGTCCACGATGATGAGGCGCGGGTTGCCGATCAGCGCCTGCGCGATGCCGAAGCGCTGGCGCATGCCCCCGGAGAAACCGCCCAGGCGCTGGTTGCGCACCTTCGCGAGGTTGGTGCGCTCCAGCAATGCATCCACCGTCGCCTTGCGCTGCTTCGAGTCGGTCACGCCCTTCAGGCGCGCGAAGTGGTCGAGCATCTCCGCGGCGGTGACCTTCGGATAGACGCCGAATTCCTGCGGCAGGTAACCCAGCAGGCGGCGGACCCGGTCCTTTTCCTTCAGGACGTCGACGCCGTCGAAAATCGCGGCGCCGCTATCGGCCTCCTGCAGCGTGGCCAGCGTACGCATGAGGGTCGACTTGCCGGCGCCGTTGGGGCCCAGCAGGCCGAACATGCCCGGGGCGATCGTGAGGGAGACGTTGTCCAGCGCCTGCACGCCGTTGGCGTAGCGCTTGGAGAGGTTCTGGATGGCGAGCTGCATGGGGGCTGTCCTGGGGGTGGCTGCCGGAATGCGGCGAACGATAACACCCTTGGACGCGCGCCGCGTCGCGGACGGATTCAGCTCGATTCATGGACCGTCCACCCTCGCACCGGCCGGAACTATCCCGGTGGAGGGGGACGATGCCATCGGACGCCTTTCGGGAGCGCCCGTGCTGCACCAGCCACTCTTCAGCCGAGCTCGACCGGCACGAAGAGCTGCTGCCCCTCGCGCTGGATCAGGAGGGCGACCCGCTTGCCCGCCTTCGATACGTGCTCGCGCAATTCCTCGACGCTTTTCACCGCGTTGCCGTTGAAGGCCAGGACCAGGTCGCCCTGCTGGATGCCCGCGCGCGCGGCGGCGCCGGAAACGTCCTCGACCACCAGGCCCATGCGGCCGCGATTTTCCTTGCGTTCGTCGGGTGTGAGCGGACGCACCGCCAGGCCCAGGCGCCCACCGCCAGCCTTCTCGTTGCCGGCGACCGCGTCGTCATCGGCCTTCGCCTTGCCCTCGTAGGTCGCGACGGTGAGGGCCTTGGTCGAGCCCTTGCGCCACACTTCCACCGGCGAGCTCTTGCCCGGCGCGGTGTCGGCCACCAGCAGCGGCAGGTCCGACGAACGCTCGATCACGTTGCCGTTGAACTTGAGCACGATGTCGCCCACCTGCAAGCCGGCCTTCTCCGCCGGGCTGCCGGCATCGATTGCTGAAACCAGCGCGCCACGCGGGCGGTCGAGGTTGAACGATTCGGCCAGCGTGGCGTTCACCTCCTGGACCGTCACGCCCAGGCGCCCGCGCGTCACCTTGCCGGATTTCACCAGCTGGTCGCGCACGTTGAGCGCCACCTCGATCGGGATCGCAAACGAGATGCCCTGGAAGCCGCCGCTGCGCGAATAGATCTGCGAGTTGATGCCGATCACCTCGCCTGCCAGGTTGAAGAGCGGGCCACCGGAGTTGCCCGGGTTCACGGCGACGTCGGTCTGGATGAAGGGTGTGTAGTTGGCGTCCGGCAGCGAGCGCGACTTGGCGCTCACGATGCCCGCCGTGACGGTGTTTTCGAAGCCGAAGGGCGACCCGATGGCGACCACCCATTCACCCACGTTCGCTTCGGCGGACTTGCCCAGGCGCACAAACGGCAGCGTCTTTGCGTCGATCTTGAGCACGGCGACGTCGGTCTGCTTGTCGACGCCGACAACCTTCGCGCGGAACTCGCGCCGGTCGGTCAGGCGGATGTTGACCGACTCGGCGCCCTCGACCACATGCGCGTTGGTCAGGATGTAGCCGTCGGGGCTCACGATGAAGCCCGAGCCCTGCCCGCGCATCGGCTGGTCGCCGCGCGGCATGTTGGGGAAGTTGGGCATGTTCTTGCCGCCGAAGCCGCGGAAGAATTGGCGGAACTCCTCGGGGATGTTGTTCTGCTCCTGCGTGCTGGCCTTGCGCACACTGTTGACGCTCACGTTCACCACCGCGGGGCCGACGCGTTTCACGAGGTCGCTGAAGCCGTTGAGAGGCAGGCTGGTGGCGCCGGGCGTGGCCGCCGGGGTGGCCACCGCCGCAAACGTCACCGGGTTGGCCTGGGCCTGCGACACCGGTGCTTCGATATGACCGCGATAGGCCGCGGCGCCGGTACCGATGACGCCGGCGGCGACCAGCGCGCCGACGAGGACTTTGGCATTCATCTTGGGTTCTCCGATCAATGGGGACGCCCCGGGATGGGGGCGATTGAACAGAGTGTGGGGACGCTGCCTTAAGCCGGACTTAAGGGGATTCGAAACCTTGCGACCAGCCCGCGACCAGTGGATCCGGGCAGCAACTCGACGATTCCGCCGTGCCTCTGCGCGATGCGCCGCGCGATGGCCAGGCCCAAGCCGCTGCCGCCTTCGCTGGCGCCTTCGCCCCGATAAAACCGGTCGAACACCCGCTCGCGCTCTTCGGCCGAGATGCCGGGGCCTTCGTCTTCCACCTCGAAGACCGCGCTGTCGCCATCGCGGTAGGTTCGCAGGGAAACTGGTGTCAGACACGACTTTCCGGGTGAGCCCGGAAAGTCGTGTCTGACACCAGTTTCGGGGTCCGGCCCCGGTTTTCCGTAGCGGATCGCGTTGTCGACCAGGTTTTCCACCAGCGTGCGCAGCGCGACACGGTCGCCGACCACCGCCTCGCCACTCATCAGCGAGGCGATGTCCAGGCGCACGCCCTCGGCGTCGGCGAATGCCGTTTCGGCGTCGAACACCTCGCGCACGATGTCGTCGAGCGACACCGGGGTTTTCTCCATCGCCTGCGCCGAGGGATCCTGGCGCGCCATCGCGAGCAACTGGGCCACGACGTGGGTGGCGCGCGTGATGCCCCCGCCCAGCGTGGCGAGCGCGCGTTCGCGTTCCGCCGGGTCGGTTGCGCGCTGTGCCAGCTGCAGCTGCAGACGCAACGCGGTGAGCGGCGTTCGCAGCTCGTGCGCTGCATCGGCGATGAACTGCCGCTGCTGCGTGAGCGCCCCGCCCAGGCGACCCAGCAGGTCGTTGAGCGAATCCACCAGCGGCTGGATCTCCTCGGGCACCGCGTCGCCGACAATCGGCTCGAGCGATTCGGGGCTGCGCTGCGCAACCGCCTTCGCCGTCGCCTCGAGGAAGCGGACCTCGCGCCCGACCAGCCGCCAGATGAGGAAACCCATCAGCGGCAGCACCAGCACGATGGGCGCAAGGGTGCGCAGCGCCGCGCCGAAGGCCAGTGCCTCGCGCGCCAGGCGATGCTGCGCCACCTGGATGGTGAGCCCCCGATGCCACGTGGAGAACACGCGCCAGCGGCCACTGGCGGTATCGACGTCGGTGAACCCCATCGAATCCGGCGCCGGCACGTCCAGGTGCGGGTGCGTCCCGTAGAGCTTGCGCCCGTCGGAGGCCCACACCTGGATCACGAATTCCAGATCGTCCTGGCCCTGCAGCGCCTCGGCGATCTGGCTCGGCGAGTAGTCGCGGTCGCGCAGCGTGAGGGCGAGCTGGCGCAGCTGGTAGTCGAAGAATTCCTTCGATTGCTGGCGCGCCTGGTAGAACACCACGCCGGCCGCGGCAACACCGGCCAGCAACACACTCGAAAGCAGCCACACCAGCAGGCGTCGGCGCATCGACATCTCAGCCGCCCCGCTCGAGCGTGTAGCCCAGCCCGCGCACATTGCGGATGAGCGCGGGATCGAGCTTGCGGCGCAACCCGTGGATGTGGACCTCTACCGCGTTGCTGGCGATCTCCTCGTTCCAGCCGTACAGCCGCTCTTCCAGCTGCGCGCGCGTGAGGTAGGCGCCGGGCCGGCTCGCCAGCGCTTCCAGCAAGGCATATTCGCGCGCGGAAAGCGCCACCTCTTCGCCCTTCCACGCCACGCGCTTGCTGGCGGTGTCGATCTCGAGCTCGCCCAGGCGCAGGGTTGATTCGGAGCGCCCGGCGCGCCTGCGGGCCACCGCGCGTACGCGCGCCGACAGCTCGTCGAGGTCGAAGGGCTTCACCAGGTAGTCGTCGGCGCCCGCGTCCAGGCCCGCGATGCGGTCGCTCACCGCGTCGCGCGCGGTGATGATCACCACGGGCACGCCGATGCCCCTGGCGCGCCATTCGCGCAGCAGCAACAAGCCGTCGCGGCGCGGCAGTCCGAGATCCAGCAACACCAGGTCGTGCACCTTGTCGTTGACCGCGGCCTCGGCCTCCTTGCCGTCGCGCACCCAGTCGACGGTGTGGCCCTCCTGGCGCAGCCCCTGCTGGGCCGCCGCGCCGATCATCGAATCGTCCTCGACCAGCAGCAATCTCATCGGACGATTATAGGCATTCGCGATCTGCCGCGGCGTGGAGCCTTTGCTTCAGAAGACCAGGGCGGGAACACGGATGAACACGGATACAAATGGAACATGAGTCAAAAGCGCTTCGGGACAACGGGTTGGGCCATTGGCTGCGGCGGGCTATTGATAAACACGGATGCGTCGTGCCGCGGCGCGGGTGCCCTGGCTCGAAAGGGGGCGCGAAACATCCGTGTTTATCAAATCTGAAGCAAAGGCTCCGCGCCGCGGCACCACGCATCCGTGTTTATCAAAAGCCCACCGTCGCCACCCCGGTTTCACCTACCCCGAAGCGCCTTTGACTCACACTCCATTTCCATCCGTGTTCATCTGCGTTCTGCTTGAGGCTTCTGGAGCAGAGACAAAAAAAGGCCGGCAAAAGCCGGCCCTCGAAGGCTGCTGAAGAAACGTCGCTCAACGGCTGGCGCTGCGCGGCGCCACCTTGATCAGCTGGGCCTCGCCCGCGCCCGCCTTGTTGTCGTGGGTGACCACCATCACGCCCAGCGCCGGGGTCAGGGCGGCTTCCGCCGTGTCGATCGACACCGTCGGGTTGGCGACGGCGCCCGGGTTCAGCGTCAGGTAATCGCCCTGGGTGATCGAGCTGGACAACACGTTGTATTTCGCCTGGCCCGGCACCTCGTAGACGTTGCCGTCGAAGAGGCCGAAGCCGGCGGCCGTATACGAGATGCGCCCGTCGCCCGCCGCGAAGCAGGGATCGGACGGCCCGGCCATGCACAGCTGCGCGAAGTCCACGTAGATCAGGATCGTTGATCCATCGGTGGACACTTCGCCGGCGTAGGAAGAGCCGCTGCCGGTGCGATGGCTGAACACGTAGAAGCCCATCGTGCCGTTGAAGGTGCCGGTGGTGATGGCGCCGGCATCGACCATGACGACGTCGTAGTCCGTCACGCCGTCGCCGTCGACGTCGACATAGATGTCGAACTCGTTGGCGGAAGCGTTCGACCAGCGGTTGAACGAGCTGATCGCGAACACGATGGTTTCGAAGGCCGGGAACGACTGGACTCCGACGGCACGGATGTTCGACGGCGATCCGCTGCCGTCATTCTTGCCCTCGAGGCCCCAGGCGTAGAAATCCGCGATGCCCGGCACGACGCCGCCGGCGTTGGTCACCTTGGCGACCACCGACGGGTTGGGCGTGCTCGGGATCGCGGGGACCGTCGTCACGACGTTCGACAGGGCACGCGGCACCATGTAATACGGCACACGCAGCGCGATGTTGCTGTTGTCCGCCGGGGTGGCGGGCGTGAACTCGATCAGGCCCGCCACTTCGCGGTAGGTCGGTTCGGCGCCCACCGTCGCGGCCGGCACGTTGAGCGTGACGTTCACGACGACGGAGCCCTTGGGACCCACCACGATCGGCCCGCTCGCGCGGCCGCCGCCGGCGGCGATCGCAACGGTGTGCGCGACGCCCTGCGGCGAAACCTGCGACGCGGTGAAGGTGGCGCGCGTCGTGCCGTTGTTGGTCAGCACGATCTGCTTCATCTTCGAGTAGTTCGCGCCCAGCTCGTTGAAGCCGAAGTTCAGCGTCGAGGACAGCTTGTTTTCGACCGCGCGCGCCGTGACCTGCGTGAGCGTCGACTTCGCGGGCTGCACCACACCCGTGCCCGCCAGGCTCGTCTTGTACGAATTGACGAGTGTGCGCTCGCCGGTATTGACGATCGCGGCGCGGACGTCTTCGGGCTTCCACGTGCGGCGTGCCTGCACGGTGAGGGCGGCTACGCCCGCGACGTGGGGCGCGGCCATCGAGGTGCCCTGCAGCGTGAGCGGCAGGTAACCCGAACCGTTCTGCGTCGAGATCACCGCCACGCCCGGAGCCGTGATATCCGGCTTGAGGAAGCTGTCGCCGTTGCGCGCGCCACCCGAGCTGAAGGTCGCCAGGTTCCTGAACGTGGCATTGGCGATCGTGAAGGTGGAGCCGAACGTGACGGTCTGGCCGGTAGCGGCGCGCAGCTTGCCGCCGTCGGAGGCAACGTTGGATGCCAGGCCCTTCACGCCCACAAACGGGATGGTGACGGTATAGGGAACGCCCGAGTCCGGGTTCGAGGCGATGGTGCCTTCGTACGGCGGGAGCGCGGTGCTGTTGTTCACCATCGCCACGGCCGCGGCGCCAGCCTGCTGCGCAAAGATGGCCTTGGCGGCCCGCGCGCAGGTGCCGCGGTTCACGACGACCAGGGTGTTGGGCGCAAGCAGGCCCGTGCCCGGATCGCGGAAGCGGTCGTAGTCTTGCGCCTCGCAGCCCTCGACGTCGTTGATTTCGTTCACCACCGAGGTGGCGGGGTTGTCGACGGTGGTGGCCGGATCGTCCGTGATCACCAGGACGGTGTACGACTCGCTGCCGGTGAAGGCGTAGCCGTTGGAGTTGGTCGCCTGCATCGAAACCGGGCCGGTCGACAGGTTCAGCATGATGCCGGGGAAGCCATCGTGTGAATCGTTCGCCGCAACGGAGATCACGCCATCGCCGGTGCCGGGCGAGCCGGTGATGTATTTGCCCGGGCCGCTGTTGCCGGCCGAGGCCACCACGATCACGCCCGACTTGGCGGCGTTTTCCGCGGCGACCGCCGAGGGATCGTCCCTGCGCCCGAAGCTGGATCCGAGCGACATGTTGATCACGTCCATGTCGTTGTCCACCGCCCATTCGATCGCGTCGATGGTCATCTGTGTGGAACCCTCGCACCCGAAGACGCGCACGGCGTAGAGATCGGCCCTGGGCGCGACGCCCGGCCCGATGATCCACGAATGCGTCGAGATGGTACTGGCATCGTACGGGCCGGTGAAAGCCGAACCGTCGATCAGCACGCCGCCGCCGCCGGTGGTGCCGGCCACGTGCGAGCCGTGGTCACCGCAATCCAGCGGGTTGGCGTCCGGATGCGGGACCGGTTGGTAGAACGCGGAGCTGGAGCTGGCGTTGTAGCTGTCGCCCACCAGGTCGATGCCACCCTTGACGCGCGGGGCGCGGGAGCCGAAGAGGGCCGGGTTCGCCGGCATCGCCTCGCGGGCATGGGCCAGGGCGTAGGCCGCAGCCGTGCCGGGACCGCCGAAGTTGGCATGGGTGTAGTCGATGCCGGTGTCGATGATCGCGACCTTGACGTTTTCGCCGCGATAGGCGGAGGCCTGCCAGACCGCGGGGGCGCCGATGAAGGGCACGCCCGAGATGTTGTCCGGGTACATGGCCTGCGGCTCGCGCACGCCGATGACGTTGGGCAGCGCCAGCAGGGCCGCGGTTTTGTCGCGGGCGATGCGCACCTTCACGCCGTTATAGG
>Ga0163150_10007331_pt1 | contig 13020 bp, 12 predicted proteins | sample OliLakLV19P2IB_FD_148628 | JGI IMG/M metagenome (GOLD analysis project Ga0163150, IMG submission 148628) | Freshwater microbial mat bacterial communities from Lake Vanda, McMurdo Dry Valleys, Antarctica - Oligotrophic Lake LV.19.P2.IB | ecosystem: Environmental > Aquatic > Freshwater > Lake >...
GCCCCGGGCGCACCGGTTACCCCGCCCCCGGCCACGATCCCCGACATCCGCAGCCTCTTCCTCGGCTTCCACTACTCGATCGCCAAGCTGCCCGACACGCCGATGCGCCCGCGCAACGCGGATACGCGCGTCGGCTACTTCACGACCGAGCGCTGGGACTTCACCACCGATGACCGGCGCATCCCGATCGTCCGCTACACCAATCGCTGGCGCCTCGAGAAGAAGGATCCGGCGGCGGCGATGTCCGAGCCGAAGCAACCGATCGTCTACTGGATCGACAAGTCGGTGCCCGAGCGCTACCGCGCCACGATCCGCGACGGCGTGCTCGAATGGAACAAGGCCTTCGCGCGGATTGGCTACAAGGATGCGATCCGCGTCGAGATCCAGCCGGACGACGCCGACTTCAACACATCGGATATCCGGCATGCATCGATCCGCTGGATCGTGTCGGCGCGCAGCAGCTTCCTCGCCATCGGGCCGTCGCTGGTCGATCCGCGTACCGGCGAGATCCTCGATGCCGACATCGGCATCGATGCGATGGGCATGCGGTCGATCAAGACGTACGGGGCCGAATCGGTGCCGCTGCGGCCGTCACTCGAATTTCGCAACGACGCGCCGTATTGCACCTATGCCGCGGAGGCGGCCGAGCATGAAGGCTTCGCAATGTCGCTGCTCGAGGCACGCGGCACGATGATGCTCGACAGTGCGCAATCGGAGGCCTTCCTGTTGTCGCGCTTGAAGTCGACGACGATGCATGAAGTGGGACATACGCTCGGCCTCACGCACAACTTCCGGGCATCCACCGTGTACACAGCGGCCCAATTGAGCGACCCCGAATTCACGCGCCAGAACGGCATCGCCGGGTCGGTAATGGAGTACAACGCCGTGAACCTGGCCGTGCAGGGCGAGAAGCAGGGTGAGTTCCACATGTCCACGCTTGGCCCGTATGACTACTGGGCCATCGAGTACGGCTACCGCGAGTTCACGCCCGAGGAGGAAGTGGCCGCCTTGCTGCGCGTGGCAGGCCGCTCGAGTGAACCGTTGCTGGCATTCACGCCGGACGGCTACGTCTACTACAGCGGCCTCGACCCCGTCGCCAATACCTTCGACCTGGGCACCGATCCGCTGGCCTACGCCGAGCGGCAGCTGAAGCTGGCGCGGGAGCTGTGGCAACTCTCCGAGCAACGCAAACTCGAGCCGGATGAGTCCTATGCAATCCTGCGTCGCAATTTCTCGCGCGGACTGTTCGAGGTCCAGCAAAGCGCGCTCCACACCGCAAAATACATTGGCGGCCTGACCGTGGTGCAGGACAGCGCCGGCAGCGGGCGCACGCCGCTCGAGCCGGTGCCCGCCGCCAAGCAACGTGCGGCACTGCAGTTGCTGGCTGACAACCTGTTTGCCGACGACAGTTTCCGCTTTCCGCCGTCCTACCTGCGGAAGTTGTCGCTGACCGATTTCGACATCGATGATGCGGCGGAATTGGCGCGCTCCACGCCGGCGGTGGACATCGCGGTCGACCAGATGGTGCTGAACGTGCACCGCGCCATCCTGGGGCCGCTGCTGGGACCGGAGATCGCCCAGCGCCTGCTCAACAATGAGTTGAAAGTCACCGATCGCAACGAAGCGCTCCGGCTCGTCGACCTCTACGGCACGCTGCATCGCGCGATCTTCAGCGAAGTGACCGCGGGCCAGGACATTCCGCTGATCCGGCGTAACTTGCAGCGCGAGTACGTGTCGAAGGTCACCAATGTGATCCTGCGTCCCGCCACCGCCATGCCGGCTGATGCCCGCGCACTGCTGCGCGCCGATGCCAGGCGGTTGCGCGATGAAATCGCCAAACGCAAGAAGAGCGACAAGGGTTCGCCGGAAACGCGGGCGCATCTCGCCGAGACCCTGGCGACGCTCGACGATGCGCTGCGCGCGCCGTTGATCCGGCAGGGCGTCTAGATGGCGCCAACGCGTCCACGGGTGGCGGTGACGTTGTCGCCACTCGACAACCGCGCGCTGGCCAACCTCACCGGTCCGATGGACGCCAATCTGCGTCAGATCGAGGCCGCGCTCGACGTCACGATCGCCCATCGCAGCGGCGTGTTCACGATCAACGGCGAGCCCGCGCAGACCGCGCGCGCGGGCGCGGCGCTCGAGCGCTTCTACGCGGCCGCCGAACGGCCGCTGTCGGTGGAGGAGATCCAACTGGGGCTCGTCGAGATCGGCACGCAGCCGGCCACGCCTGCCGCCGTGGGCGTGGACGACACCGGCGCGCCGCGACTGCGCACGCGGCGCTCCGAGCTGCACGGCCGGACGCCCAACCAGGTGGAGTACTTAAAGGACATCGTCGGCCACGACATCACGTTCGGTATCGGCCCGGCGGGCACTGGCAAGACCTATCTCGCGGTCGCATGCGCGGTGGATGCGCTCGAGCGCGATGCCGTCAAGCGCATCGTGCTGGTGCGTCCGGCCGTCGAGGCCGGTGAACGGCTGGGCTTCCTGCCGGGAGATCTCGCGCAGAAGGTGGATCCGTACCTGCGTCCGCTGTACGACGCGCTCTACGACCTGATGGGCTACGAAAAGGCCGCGCGCCTTCTTGAACGCGGCACGATCGAGTTGGCGCCACTGGCGTACATGCGCGGCCGCACGCTCAACCAGTCGTTCATCATCCTGGACGAAGCGCAGAACACCACACCCGAGCAGATGAAGATGGCGCTGACGCGCATCGGCTTCGGCGCCAAGGCGGTGATCACCGGCGACGTCACCCAGATCGACCTCGGGCGCGGACAGAAAAGCGGCCTGGTCGAAGCCGCGCGGATCCTGGCGGGGGTGCGCGGCATTGCCTTCCGCCACTTCACGAGCGCCGACGTCGTGCGCCATCCGCTGGTGCAGAAAATCGTCGACGCCTATGACCGCGATGCGGCGAGCCGTCCGCCCGACGACCGTCACCATCGCTGACGCACGCCGCGATGCCCCTGTCCCTGCCCGAAGTCGAAGCGCTGCTGAAGCAATGCACGACGATCGCTCCGGGTTCGCCGCATCCCACTGCGCACGTGGAACTGCACGAGGAGCGCGGCTACGCGCGGTTGCATGGCCTGCAGGCCACGCTGATCTGCGCCCTGCACGCACCCACGCTGGCGGCCGACCTTGACCGATGCCCCGAGCGCCGGGTGGCGTTGCTGATGCCGCTCTTCACGCGCATGTTCGCGCAGGCGGGCGCCGCTTGACGCGCAAAGCCGAGACGCGCACGGCGCCGGACCTGTCTTTGTCGGTGCAGTACGCCAGCAATGCGGCTGATCTTCCCACCCGGGCGCAACTGCGCCGGTGGGTGCGCGCGGCGCTCAATGACGTCGCTGTCGTCACCCTCCGCTTCGTCGATGCCATCGAGGGCCGCGCACTGAACGCCGAATATCGTGGCAAGGACTACGCCACCAACGTGCTGACCTTCGTGTACGATGACGCGAAACCGCGCGCCGGCGACATCGTGCTGTGCGCACCGGTCATCCGCACTGAAGCGGAAACGCAGGGGAAAATGTTGGCCGCGCACTACGCCCACCTGGTGGTTCACGGCATGTTGCATCTGCAGGGCTTCGACCACGAGGACCCCGCCGATGCCGGCACCATGGAGGCCCGCGAGATCGCGATCCTCGCGCGGCTGGCCATTGCCAACCCCTATGCCGATGGATAGCGACGACAAACCACCGGCGGCAAGACCTTCGCTGCTTGAACGCCTCACCGCGCTGCTGACGCGCGAGCCCGAGGACCGCGAAGAGCTGCTCGACCTGATGCGCGGCGCCTTCGAGCGGCACCTGCTCGACGCCGACGCGTTGTCGATGATCGAAGGCGTGCTGTCGGTGTCCGAGACGACCGTCCGCGAAATCATGATCCCGCGTTCGCAGATGGACTGCGTGGCGCTGGAAGACCCGGTGCCGGAGTTCCTTCCCGCCGTCGTGGAAACGCGGCATTCGCGGTTTCCCGTGATCGGCGAATCAAAGGACGACGTGATCGGCATCCTGCTGGCCAAGGAGCTGCTCAACTACTACGCCAACCCGGAGGCCTTCGTGCTGCGCGACACGCTGCGCCCCGCCGTGTTCGTGCCGGAGAGCAAACGCCTCAATGTCCTGCTGCGCGAGTTCCGCGCCAACCGCAACCACATCGCGATCGTCGTGGACGAATACGGCGGCGTCTCCGGACTCGTGACGATCGAGGACGTGCTGGAGCAGATCGTCGGCGAGATCGAGGACGAGTACGACTTCGACGAGGATGAGGACAACATCATCAACGAGGCCAACGGCAAGTTCCGCGTGAAGGCCCGTACCGAGGTTGCCGACTTCAACGAGCATTTCGAGTCGACCTTCGGCGATGACGAATTCGACACCGTCGGCGGCCTCGTGCTGCGCGCCTTCGGCCGGCTGCCGAAGCGCGGCGAAACGGTCACGATGGAGGGCCTCCGCTTCCGCGTGCTGCGCGCCGACAGCCGGCGCCTGCACACGCTGCAGGTCGAGCACATCGCACCGGTCGTCGCTGACGCCAACGACACATGAGCACCGAAACGTCGCAGCGCGCCTGGCTGGCGCGCGGTTTGGCGTTGGCTGCGGGCATCATCGCCGTCGCGGCGTTTGCACCATTCAACTGGATCACGGCGACACCCGCCGCGTTGGCGGTCCTGTTCCTGCTGTGGCAACACGCCGCCACGCCCCGTCACGCGGCCGGCATCGGTCTCGCGTTCGGCGTTGGCCTCTTTACGGCCGGCACGTCATGGGTCTACATCGCACTGGAAAATTTCGGCGGCATGCCGACGCCGATCGCCATCCTCGCCACGGCGGGCTTCATCACGCTGCTTTCGATGTGGCTGGCGGTGGGTGGATGGGTGATCGCGCGCACCATTGCCGTCGGTTCGTCGTGGCGACTGCTAGCCGCCGCCGCGATGTGGCCGGTCATCGAGTGGACCCGCGGCCATTCGTTCACCAACTTTCCGTGGCTTGCTGTTGGCTACGCGGAGTTGCTGCCCGATCGGGTGTTGCCGCTGGCCGGTTTTGCAACGATCGGCGGGGTGTTTATGGTGTCGCTGGCGGTTGCGGCGTGTGCCGCGGCCGTCGCATTGATCGTCGGCGCGCTATCGGGCGGGCGTGGGCGTGCGGCAGTCGTCGGCGCAGCAGGCATCGCCGTGATCGTTGTCACCGGCGCCGCGTTGACGGGCGTGGAGTGGACCGCCCCCACCGGTGCACCCGTTGCGATAACGCTGGTGCAAGGCAACGTCTCGATAGAGCAGAAATTCGACCCGGCGTTTCGCGCCACCAACTTTCAGCGCTACATCGACCTCGTAAATCTGTCGCGCGGCCGGATCGTCGTGCTGCCGGAAAGCACGTTTCCGCAATTTGCCGATGAAATTCCCGGTGACGTGTTTCAGCACCTGGCGGACATCATGCGCGCACGCAACGGTCACGTGCTGGTTGGCCTCTTCATTGCGGAACCACCGCTGACGCCGGGGGACCAGGAACGCATTCACAACAGCGTGGTGAGTCTGGGCGTCACCCCGCCGCAGGTCTACAAAAAACAGCATCTGGTGCCGTTCGGCGAGACGATTCCGTTGAAGCCGCTCCTGGGCTGGTTCATCAATCGCGTGCTGGCCATTCCGCTGGCCGACCAGACGCCCGGCCCCCCCAACCAACGACCGTTCGACGTGGCTGACCAGCGGCTTGCCGTCAACATCTGCTACGAGGACGTGTTCGGCAACGAGCTTATTGCCGCTGCACGCCAAGCCACGCTGCTGGTCAACGTCACCAACGACGCGTGGTACGGCCACTCGATCGCCGCGCGCCAGCACAATCAGATCTCGCAGATGCGCGCCCTCGAATTGGGCCGCCCGATGTTGCGCGCCACCAACACCGGCATCACGTCGGCGATCGGCCACGACGGACGCGTGATCACCGAGTTGCCCTGGTTCACGCAAGGTCTGCTCGAAATCGACATCGTCGGTCGCACCGGCGAAACGCCCTATATGCGGATGGGCGACGCGCTGGTCCTTGCGCTGTCGCTGGTCCTGCTGCTCGCGGCCATCGGCGTGCCGCGGTTTCGCCGCCGGCGCTGAAAATCGCGCAATGCGTTTGCGCATCGTCGCCGCAACCTCCTGCTAACCCGGTAAAATCCGCATCTTTCAAGCAGTTATCGCGAAGGCACGCCACGCGCGTCCTCCAGTCTCCGATGCTCACCTTTCAAAACGTCATCCTGCGCCTGCAGGACTACTGGGGCCGCCAGGGGTGTGCCCTGCTGCAGCCCTACGACATGGAAGTTGGCGCAGGCACGTCGCATACCGCCACGTTCCTGCGCGCGCTGGGCCCGGAACCCTGGCGCGCGGCCTATGTGCAGCCATCGCGGCGGCCGAAGGACGGCCGTTACGGCGAAAACCCCAACCGCCTGCACCAGCATCACCAGTTCCAGGTGGTGTTAAAGCCCTCGCCCACCAACATCCTCGAGCTCTATCTCGGCTCGCTCGAAGCACTGGGCTTCGACCTCACGAAGAACGACGTGCGCTTCGTCGAGGACGACTGGGAGAATCCCACGCTCGGCGCCTGGGGCCTTGGCTGGGAAGTGTGGCTGAACGGCATGGAGATCACGCAGTTCACCTATTTCCAGCAGGTGGGCGGGCTCGACTGCAACCCGATCACCGGCGAGATCACCTATGGCCTCGAGCGGATGTCGATGTACCTGCAGGACGTGGAGTCCGTGTACGACCTGCGCTACACCGAAACGATGACCTATCGCGACATCTATTTCCAGAACGAAGTAGAGCAATCGAAGTACGCCTTCGATGCGTCCAACGAGCCGAAGCTCTTCGACCAGTTCGTGTACTTCGAAAGCGAGGCGAAGCGGCTGCTTGAAGCCAAGTTGCCGCTGCCCGGCTACGAGATGATCCTGAAGGCCGGCCACACGTTCAACCTGCTCGACGCGCGCGGTGCCATCTCCGTGACGGAGCGTACCGCCTACATCGGCCGCATCCGCACGCTGTCGCGCCTTGTCGCGCAGGCCTACTACGACGCGCGCGAAGCTCTCGGCTTCCCAATGCTCGCGCAACCGCCGAAGGCGGCGTGATCGTGAACGCGACGCAAACTCTGCTGGTCGAGCTCTTCACCGAAGAGCTGCCGCCCAAGGCGCTGAAGCGGCTTGGCGAAGCATTTGCCGCCGGCGTCGCCAATGACCTGCGTGAGCGAGGCTATCTTACCGCTTCGTCGGCCGTTACACCCTATGCGACACCGCGTCGGCTGGCGGTGACAATCTCGGACGTTGCGTCCACGGCGCCCGATGCGGAGGTCGTCGACAAGCTCATGCCTGCAAAGGTGGCATTCGGCGTCGATGGCGAACCCACCGAGGCGTTGCGCAAGAAGCTCGCAGCGCTTGGTCGCGGTCACCTCGCCACTCGCGCGCCCGAGGCTATCGATGGTCCGGACCGCCGATACATGGCACACGACGGCAAGGCCGACTATGTTTACCTGCGCAGTCTCGCCAAGGGTCAACCGCTGGTCCGCGGCCTGCAGGAGGCACTCGATGAGACCATCGCCAAACTGCCCATCCCCAAAGTGATGAGCTACCAGCGCCCCGATGGCTCCACGGTGAAGTTCGTCCGGCCGGCACACGGCCTCATCGCGCTGCACGGTGCCGATATCGTTCCCGTCCGCGTGCTCGACCTCGAGGCCGGGCGCACCACGGGCGGCCACCGCTTTCTGTCGCGGGGTCAACGCACCATCGCCACCGCCGACGCCTACGCACCGACGCTCGAAGCCGAGGGCAAGGTCGTGCCATCGTTCGCCGCGCGCCGCGCGCGCATCGTCGTGGGGCTGGAAGGCGCTGCGGGTGACGCCACGCCAATCATGCCGGATGCTTTACTCGACGAAGTGACCGCGCTGGTCGAGTGGCCCGTGGTCTACATGGGCACGTTCGATCCGGCGTTCCTGACGGTGCCGCAGGAGTGCCTGATCCTGACGATGCAGTTGAACCAGAAGTATTTCGCGTTGGCCGATGACTCCGGCAAGCTCGTCAATCGCTTCCTGCTGGTCAGCAACATCGAGACGCGCGATCCGGCGGCCATCATCGGCGGCAACGAGCGCGTGCTGCGCGCGCGGTTGGCCGATGCCAAGTTCTTCTTCGACCAGGACCGCCGCCAACGCCTCGATACGCGCGTCGGCAAACTTGCCAGCATCGTCTTCCACAACAAGCTCGGCTCGCAGGCCGACCGGATGAACCGCGTGCGGTCCATCGCCGGCATGCTCGCGCCGCTGCTCGGCGCGGATGCCGGGGAGGTGGATCGCGCCGCGCTGCTCGCCAAGGCCGATCTCGTCACCGACATGGTCGGCGAGTTCCCGGAACTGCAGGGCCTGATGGGCCGCTACTACGCCACGCACGACGGCGAAGCACCCGTCGTGGCCACCGCCATCGAGCAGCATTACTGGCCCAAGGGTGCCGGCGCGCCGCTGCCTGACCATGCCGTCGCGCAGACAGTGGCGCTCGCGGACAAGCTCGAAACCCTGGCCGGCATGTTCGGTATCGGCCAGGTGCCCACCGGCGACAAGGATCCGTTTGCGCTGCGGCGCGCGGCGTTGGGCGTCATCCGCATCCTGATCGAACGCCAGCGCGCGTTGAGCCTGGCGCAGATGGTGGACGGTGCGTTCGCCTCGTTTCACGCCGTGCCCGGCGTCACCGCGGCGCCCGATGCGTTGCTCGACTTCATCCACGACCGGTTGCGCGGCTACCTGCGCGACCAGGGCTACACGGCCACCCAGGTGGCCGCGGTGGTCGATGCGCGGCCGGATCGCATCGCCGACCTGCCGTCACGCCTCGCCGCCGTGCAGGCCTTCGCGGCACTCCCCGAATCCGCTGCGCTGGCGGCGGCCAACAAGCGCATCGTCAACATCCTGCGCAAGAGCGGCGCCGAAGCCGCACCCGCCGTCGACGACGCACGGCTGACTGCAGGCGCGGAACAGGATCTCTTCGCGATCTTCGCGCGCCTCGGTCCCAAGGTGGACACCGATTACGGCAACGGCGATTTCGCCGGCGCGCTGCAGGCGCTGGCCGCCGCCAAACCGGCCGTGGACCGCTACTTCGAGGACGTGATGGTGATGGCGGACGATCCGGCCATCCGCGCCAACCGGCTGGCGCTGCTTCGTGATGTGGCGACCACGATGAACCGCGTGGCCGACATTTCCAAACTGGCCCAGTAGCCCGCCATGGTCCAGCTCGGTTCCGAAGCCGTCGTCCCCACCCGCGCGGCGAAGCTGATCGTGCTGGACCGCGATGGCGTGATCAACCAGGACAGCGACCAGTTCATCAAGTCACCCGAGGAATGGCGGCCGGTGCCGGGCAGCCTCGAGGCCATCGCGCGGCTCAATCACGCCGGCTATCGCGTGGTCGTGGCCACCAACCAGTCCGGGATCGGCCGCGGCCTCTTCGACATGGCGATGCTGAATGCCATCCACGAGAAGATGCACAAGGCGCTGGGGCATGTCGGCGCTCGCCTCGACGCGGTGTTCTTCTGCCCGCACACGGGGGACGCAAAGTGCGATTGCCGCAAGCCGAAGCCCGGGATGCTGGTCGAGATCGGCCGCCGCTTCAACGCGGAGTTGACGGGAGTGCCCTGTGTCGGCGACTCTTTGCGCGACCTGCAGGCCGCCCTGGCCGCGGGCGCACAACCGATCCTGGTCCTGACCGGTAAAGGCGAGAAGACATTGCGCGATGGCAATTTCCCCCGCAACACGGTGATCTTCCCGGACCTCGCCTTCGCGGTGTCGGCACTTCTCGCCGGCGAATGAATTCTCCGGAATGAGCGGCTCGCCCTCCTCCCTGTCGTCGGCGCTGCGCTCGCTCGCGTTCCTGCTCTTCCAGCTCATCGTGACGCCGTTCTACGCCGCGGCGATGCTGCTGATGGCGTGGTCGCCGCGGCTGTGGACGTACGCGATGGCCGTCAGCTGGTGCGGCGTCAACCTGTGGGGCGCGCGCATGATCTGCGGCATCCGCTGGCAGGTGCATGGCCTCGAGAACATCCCCGCTGACACGATGGCGGCGCCCCACATCGTGGTGTCGAAGCACAGCTCGACATGGGAGACGCTGTCCCTCAACCAATACTTCCCGCCGCTCGCCTATGTCGCCAAGAAGGAGCTGCTGGCCATTCCGTTCTTTGGCTGGGGCTTCGCGCTGTCGTCGCCCATCACGATCGACCGCAAGGCGGGCACGGACGCCATGCAGCAGATGGCCGAGCAGGGACGCGAACGATTCAAGCAGGGCTTCTGGATCTGCGTGTACCCGGAAGGCACGCGCATCCGCGTCGGCACGCGCGCCAAGTACAAGACCGGCGGCGCGCGCCTGGCCGTGCTGCTCGACGTCCCGATCATCCCCGTCGCGCACAATGCGGGCTACCTGTGGCCGAAGGGCATCTTCGGCAAGCGCCCCGGCACGATCACGATGACCATCGGCGCGCCGATCCCGGCGGCGGGACGCGATCCTGCCACGCTGATGCAGGCGGTCGAGGCGTGGATCGAAACCGAGGTCGCGCGACTCGGAGCCCCGCAATGAGTACCGTTCGGGGGGAGCCACCAATCGCCGCAGGGCCGCCCCAAGGCGATCGCCCCCTGGGGGGAGCGGCGCGCAGCGCCGTTCGGGGGGAGCCACTGATCACCGCAGGGCCGCCCCAAGGCGATCGCCCCCTGGGGGGAGCGGCGCGCAGCGCCGTTCGGGGGGATCCACCAATCACCGCAGGGCCGCCCCAAGGCGATCGCCCCCTGGGGGGAGCGGCGCGCAGCGCCGTTCGGGGGGAGCGTATCGCGACGGCCTACCTGCGGCTCGACCAGCTGAAGGGCGACCCCGTGCGCAAGGCGCGCGAAGGCCAGGTGCGGCACGTGGCGCTGGCAGGACAGAAGGTGGATTACCGGTTGATCCGCGCGCGCCGGCGCACGATCGGCATGGAAGTGGACCTCGAGGGCCTCACCGTCCGCGCGCCGCGCTGGGTGACGCTGTCCGAGATCGAATCGGCGCTGGTCGAACGCGCGCAGTGGATCGTCAAGGCATTGGAAGAGTGGCGCGGCCGGCGCCGCGACGTGATGCCACACGAGTGGAAGAGCGGCGCACCCATCCTGTATCGCGGTTCCGAGCTGGCGCTGGAGGTGTACCCGGCTCGGCGCAGCCGTATCGGCGCCGACCTCTTCCACCTGACGATCCTGCACCCGCACGCGCACCAGGAAGAAGTGGTGGCGGCGGCTGTCGGCAAGTGGCTGCACGACCAGGCGTGGGACATCGTCGCGCCGCAGGTGGCCTCCTATGCGGGACGCCTGACGGTCGCGGCACCCACCGTGCGGTTGTCGAATGCGCGCAGCGAGTGGGGCAGTTGCAATGCGCGCGGCGTGATACGGCTCAACTGGCGGCTGGTGCAGTTGCCGCCGCCGCTGGCGGAATACGTGGTGGCGCACGAAGTGGCGCACCTGGTCGAGCTCAACCACTCGGCGCGCTTCTGGGCCCTGGTGGAAACGTTGATGCCCGGGCACGCGGAACGTCGCCGGGCACTCGAGGACTGGACGGCGCTGCTCGCGGCCTAGAAGGTCGGCGCGCAGCGCATGGCTGCGGCTACGTCAGGACAATGCCGGTGGCAATCCCGAAAGATCCACGGCCAGTTCCGCCTGCGCTTGCAGCAATCGCGTCAGCGTTTCCTTCAGCGTCTCGCCCGAGCGTGTGTCGCGCCACACGCCGCCTTCCGCGCGGAAGTGATATCCGCCGGCACGCGCCGCAACCCAGATCTCGCGATTGACGCCATGGCGGTTGACGATGAGCTTGCCGTCGTCGCCGCAATCGATCTCGAGGATGCCGTCGTTGAGGCTCCAGTCGACATCGGCGTCGGACGTGATCAGCGCAGCGTCGAGTGCGGCGCCGATCGCGCCGAGCGTGGCGTCGGCGGAGGACTGGAAGGCGGTGTCGTTGCTCATGGGTGCGTGATAGGATTTGCGCCGATGTTACGTCAATTCCGCACCTGCACCGCGTTGCTCGCCGCCCTGTTCGCCGCCACCGGATGCGGCATCAAGGGGCCGCTGGTGCTGCCGCCACCGGCGCCACCGCCGACCGCTGCGCCCGCCACTGCGCCGGCGCCCGCCGCGACGACGACACCGGCGCCCGCCGACAAGAAGCCGTGACCGCATTCCCGTATCGCGACGGCGAGATGCACGCCGAGGGCGTTGCGTTGTCCAACCTCGCCACCCAGTTCGGCACGCCGTGCTACGTCTACTCGCGCGCGTCCATCGAGGCTTCGTTCCGCGAATTCACGACGGTGTTTGCGGGGCTGCCCCATCTCGTCTGCTACGCGATGAAGGCCAACTCCAACCTGGCCATCCTGAAGCTGCTGGCGGACCTCGGCAGTGGCTTCGACATCGTGTCGGGCGGCGAGCTGGCACGCGTGCTGGCGGCCGGCGGCGATGCGTCCAGGGTGGTGTTCTCGGGTGTGGGCAAGACCGAAGGCGAAATGGCCGAGGCACTTTCGCGCGGTATCCTGTGCTTCAACGTCGAGTCCGAAGGCGAGCTCGATCGCCTCGATGCCGTGGCCGCGCGCATGAGCAAACGGGCGCCCGTCAGCTTCCGCGTCAACCCGGATGTGGACCCGAAGACGCATCCGTACATCGCCACCGGATTGAAGGAAAGCAAGTTCGGCGTGGCCTTCGCCGACGCGCCTGCGCTTTACCGCCGGGCGGCCCGGATGCCGCACATCGCGGTCCACGGGATCGACATCCACATCGGTTCGCAAATCACCGAGATCGGGCCGTATCGCGAGGCGGCAGAGAAGCTGCTGGACCTGGTCGATCGCCTGCGCGCCGACGGCATCGTGCTGCAGCACATCGATCTGGGCGGCGGCCTCGGCATCCGCTATCGCGACGAAACGCCGGTCTCGCTGCACGACTACGCGGCGATGCTGCGGGACGTCTTCAAGGGCCGCAGCGAGCGGCTGCTGTTCGAGCCCGGCCGGCGCATCGTGGGCAGCGCCGGCGTGCTGCTCACCCGCGTCCT
>Ga0163150_10007332_pt1 | contig 13018 bp, 11 predicted proteins | sample OliLakLV19P2IB_FD_148628 | JGI IMG/M metagenome (GOLD analysis project Ga0163150, IMG submission 148628) | Freshwater microbial mat bacterial communities from Lake Vanda, McMurdo Dry Valleys, Antarctica - Oligotrophic Lake LV.19.P2.IB | ecosystem: Environmental > Aquatic > Freshwater > Lake >...
GGCTCGTTGCCGTCAACGTGCACGATAGACGTAACGGTTGTGGATGGACCGCATGCCCTCACCAGGTCTATTGTCATCCGACTGCACAACTCCATTGCGGAGGTCGGAGCGCTCGCCTTGGAGTTCCTGACGGAGTTTGCGGATGCCCTGATTCCTGCCGAGGCGACGGTCCGTAATTTCTCTGACCTCTCGAACGACTGCCGAGAGGGCAAGGCGGCAGAGCTGAAAGACGTCCAGGATAACCGCCGAGACTACCGCATCGAGTCCTTCACGTATGGCGCCGCAGCGGTGACGATTAACTTCGGCGGCGTCTGCGCGTTCCGCACGCGGACTGCCGACGCCTGCATCGCCACACCTGTTGAATGGCGCTCTATCAGACTCGACACCGGAGCACCGGAGTTGGCCAAGGGGGTGAGCTACATCACCGGCGTCTACCAGAGTTCGCGCTGGTGGCTGTGCCGCAGTGAGTACAGGCCGAACCCGGGGACCAGCCTGACGTTCATGCACTGAGCATTCATGGCAGACACGTTTTATCGATGGTTCTCCGAGCGGAAGCTCACCGGCGCCGGCGCGGCGCGGCGGAAGCGGATCGAAGAGGCGCGACTCGCGTTGGTTATGCGCTATGCGAAGGCGCCAGGTGACCTGCTCGAAGTGGGGCCGGGGCATGGCAGCCTCGCGAGAGCCGCTGTCGCGGCGGGGTGGCGGTATCGCGGTATCGAAGCGAGCCGCGTGCTGGCCGACACACTCACGAGCGAAGGCCTGGATGTGGTGCACGCATGGACCCCGCCGATTCCTGCCGGCGACCAGACCGCCGATGTCGTCTACGCGGACCAGGTGCTCGAGCACATGTCCGGTATCGACGCCGCGCGCGAGTTCGTGGCCGAAGCGCGCCGCATCCTTCGTCCCAAAGGCGTCCTCTTCGTCGTCGTTCCGGACTACATGAAAGAGCGCGCGTTCTTCTGGGACATCGATTACACGCACAACTTCATCACGACCGAGCGGCGCGTCCGGCAGCTGCTCTACGACGGCGGCTTCGACATTACCCGCGTGGTGCGCAGCATCGGCCTCGCCACGGGCCCCGCGCGCGACGCGCTGGCAGCCGGGGCGATCCTGGCCCACCTGCCCGGCCTCGACGCGCTCTCGCGCTACACCCGCACGGAAGATCTGCTGTTCCGGATTCGAAAAAACCTGTTCGAAACCCTCGCATTCGTGGTGCACAAAACCGAGTAAATCGCCGATAAGTGACGCTTTTTCTTTACCTTCTGGGCGTTAGCGCGTATAATCGGCAGATTCAATGGCTCAGGTTTACGCAGCCAAGTACCTCGCAAAGGCCGCCCTCAGCGCTCCCCGGGATCTGATCAACGCCTACGTCGCGACCATGAGGCCGATCCATCCGACGGTGCTCATTTTCCATTGCACCTGGGTGTGCGACGCCCAGTGCGAGATGTGCCACAACTGGAAACGGGCCGATCGCAAGAACGAGATGTCGCTGGCCGACATCGATCGCGTCTTCTCCTCGGGTCTCTGGAAGAACATCGAGACGGCGAACGTGTCGGGTGGCGAGCCCACGACCCGGAACGACCTGGTCGAGCTCTGCGAGGTGATGCTCAATCGCCTGCCGCGGCTCCGCAAGTTCGGCATCAACACGACCGGCATGACTCCGCATCGCGCGATTCCGATGCTGACGAAGATCGTCGAGCTCTGCAACAAGCGAGGCGTCATCTTCAGCACGCGCGTGTCGATCGACGGCGTCGGTGACATGCACAACGACGTGCGCCACGTGAAGAACGGCTTCAACAAGGCCAACGAGACGATCCGCGCGATGCTCGACCTTCAGAAGACGTTCAGCTTCAACTTCGGCATCTCGACGACGATCTTTTCGCAGAACCTCGATGATGCGGAGAACATCCTGTCGTGGGCGCGCAGCAACAAGCTCGACATCGTCTTCAACATGGTGCGCTTCACCGACGCGATGCTGGGCAACGGCGACCTGTCCGATACCTGCAAGCCGCTCGGGCCCAAGGAAGAGCAGATGCGCCAGTTCTTCCTCGATCGGGTCCGCGTGGATCCACTGCTCGACGGCCAGAACTACATCTACCTCCACTACGCCGACATGATTGCCAACGGGTACCACCGTCTGAGCCCCTGCCCGTTCCAGACACAGGGCATCATGTTGAACCCGGATGGGGGCATGTTCTTCTGTGAGAACAGCGATGTGGTGGGAAACGCTCTGACGGAAGATGCCGAGGAGCTGTACTTCCGCGCGAACAGCCAGGAGCACCGGGACTGGGTGAAAGAGAAGAAGTGCCCCACCTGCCTGAGCCCGTGCCAGATGAACGTCGCGGCGGTCAAGCAGGTGGCGCCCTACGTGAAGTTTCTCGTGCGTGCCTCGTCCGAAAAGCGCAAGCACCGCGCCAAAGTCTCCGCCGCGGCCGCTCACAGTAGTGCTGGCCTTTAGGCCAGCCCCGCGGCCGACTTCTCACTTCTTCCTTTCTCCTATCAGGTACAACAGTCCCCCCGGCAGGTTGCCCACAACCGCGATCGCCAGGAACAGCACCGATAGCGCAAACGCCGGCGCGCTCGAGACCCCGGCGCGGCCGAAGAGCCACACAAATCCCGCCTGCGACGTGCCAATGCCGTTGATGGTGATCGGCATCAGCACGATCAGCAGAATCAGCGGCACCAGCGCGAAATAGACAGCCATGGGCAGCGTCAGACCCAGAGCGAGGCCGAGGCAGTAGGTCTGCAGCACGCGCAGCACCTGCACGGCGATGGAGCAGAGCAGGACGTTGACGAGATCGCCCCGGTACGCCGCGTACCGCTGAATCGCGGCGACGAGCCGGTGCGCCGGGTCCTGTCCACGGGGCAGGCGGGCGATGAGCGATCCCATCAGCACGGCGAGCCGCGGGCTGAAGACGACGGCAAGCGCGAGCACGCACGCCGCGCCGAGGAATCCCAGCGCCGGCAGGAGCAGACGGATGTCGATCAGACCTCGCGCGAGCAGCGCTCCGGCGGAGGCGACGAAGAGAATCGACAGGACACCCAGGAGGCGATCCATCAACACCGAGGCCACCGCGTCCACGCCGCCGACGCCTTCGCGCGAGAGGCCGTAGGCGCGGACCGCGTCGCCGCCTATGCTGGCCGGCAGAAAGGTCCCCAGAAACGTGCTGACGAAAAACACCCGCATCAGCACGAGAAACGGCGGCCGAAGCGCGGGGTCGAGCGGCGAGAGCAGCGTCAGCCAGCGATAGGCCATCAACGCGCGATCGAGGAAGACGAGGACGCACGCGAGAAGAATGAGCCGAAGATCGGCGCCCCGCGCGGCTTCCCAGACCGCACGTGGATCGCTCTGCCAGAGCAGGAGGATGGTGAGACCGAACGCGATGATGACGCGGACGACGCGGGCAAAATGCCCCTTCGTCGTGGTATTTTGTTGTGGCGTGCCTGCCGCCGTTGTTCGAATCGATGCCATCCGCACCAGAATTGTAGCCTTCCTGCCGTGTTGCACCGCGTAACCCCTGTCGCGTTCATCGCGGCGACCGTCAGCCTCGCATGGATCCTGGGGAAGGGTGCGGGCCTTGTCTACCTCCTCATCTATGTCGCAGCGACCGTGCCCGGCCTGCCCCTGGGGTTTGCGCTGTTCGGGCGGGCACATGCCTTCGGGTGGGTCACGGGGGCCCTCATCGGGTACGCGCTCTCGTGCGTGACGATCTGGGCCGTGCAGATGGGCCGCGCGCCCTCAACGCTGGCGCTGGTAATGGGATGGGCTGTGGTCACAGCCCTCACGTGGGCTGCAGGGAGGAAGCAGCGACCACCGCTCGTCGCGCTTCCCGTCTGGACGAGGCAGGACACCACCGCGCTCTCCCTTGTGTTACTGCTGGCTTCGGCCCTGTTCTTCTTTCCCTACAAGAATCTCGGCGGGTATGACAGCGAGGGGAACCGGAACTACAGGGCGTATTTCACCGCCGATTTCATTTGGCATACGGCGCTGACGGCCGAGTTGACGAAGTTTGCCGAACCTCCTGTGAACCCGTTCGTGGGGGACAAGCCGCTTCATTACTACTGGAGTTACTTTCTTGTGCCGGCCGCCGTCGCCTCACGGGGACCCGCCATCCTGGCCGACGTCGAGCTGGCGCTCAAGCTGAACGCAGTGTTTTCGGGCCTGTTGTTTCTGGCCAGTGTGATGCTGTTTACGTGGTCGGTCGTTCCCTCGGCGACCGCGGCTGCGCTCGGTACGGCGCTCGTCACGGTCGCGGCGAGCGCGGAGGGGAACTACGCCCTGTACGATCTCTATCAGCGGGGACGACCCCTGTCGGGAGTCACGAATCTCAACATCGACGCCATGAGTGCCTGGGCGTTCGGGGGGCTCCGCATCGACAGCCTGGCGCGTTCGATGTGGTACAACCCGCAGCATTCGTTGTCATGCGCCGCCGGGCTGATGTCCTTGCCGGTGGCCGCGTATGCCGGCGTCCGCGCCTCGATTCCCATCGCCGCGCTGGCGGGAGTCGCGTTGGCGGCTTCCACGATTTTCAATCCGCTCATCGGGGGGATTCTGTCGCTGATCTACGGCCTGGTCGTGATCGCAGACGGCCTCGCGCATCCCAGGGAATGGAAGGGTCTCTTCCATCACGTGGTGACGGCCCTGCTGGTAGCCATCGCGGTGTACTGGTGCACGTGGACGCAGATGGTTGAAGAAACCGAAGCGGCTGTCCGCTTCGGGCTCCTCGGATACGCGCGGATTGCGCCGGTGGCCACGCTCTTCATTTCGCTCGGTCCGGTACTGATTCCAGGAGCGTTATCGCTTCTCGTGGCCTGGAACGCGCCTCTGCGTGTGTGGCCGCCCGTCGCGGCATTCCTGGTCGGGCTGGTCTTGTTCTACTTTGTGAACCTGTCGGTCGAGGGCTCCTACATCGGATTCCGCGCGGGACAGATTCTGCAGGTGAGTCTGGCGCCGCTGGTTGCGCTGTCCCTGTCGTGGCTGCTGTCATGGCGCCGGTCGATCGCGGCGGCGGCGGTGGTTCTCATCACTGTAGCGGGGCTGCCCACGACGCTGATCGACACCTTCAATGCGCAGGACATCTACAACCGGCGGATGGGTCCAGGATTTCGGTGGACGGTGAGTCTCTCACCTCAAGATCAGGAAGCCTTGACCTGGATTCAACGGAACACGGCACCCGACGCCATCGTGCAGATGGATCCCATTGCGAGGGGACGGGAAACATGGTCCCATATCCCGACCTTCGCGCAGCGTCGCATGTGGGCGGGGAAGCCGCTGTTGTGGATCGACGTGCCCTCGTACGAGACCCGATCGCGTGAGATGCATCGTCTCTACCGCACGGGCGATGTCACTGAGGCCTGCGGTCTGGCACGAGGGCGGATCGACTACTTGTATATTGGCCGGGTCGAGCGCGAGGCGATGCCGAAGGGCGCGTTCAGTAAATTCACCGCGAAGGGGAGCTGTTTTTCCCTGGCGTTCGAGAATACCGAAGTAAGCGTGTACCGGATTCGGTCTTAGCGGAAGAGCAAGTAGGCGGCGACGGCGAGAATAAGGCACAGACCCAGCCAGAGGGCCCGGAGCATCCGCCTAAAGAGCGCGGACTCTTCCAGCGTGAACATCAGAAATAGCCGCGGTTCGATTCGTAGATTTCCTTCTGGCTCATCGGGAGGACCGGTTGTTCGTCCACCTTCTTCCTCCGAAACAGGGTCGGATACTGCCGCAGGCCCATATTGAGCCGCGACTTGCCCGTCATCAGCACCGTATTCTTGAAGTATCGGAGGGCTGGAATCGGCCGGATCTGGTAGAACAGCAGCTCCTGAACCATGTTGAACGACCCGATGACCCGGAACACGATGTTGTCCGGGAGCGTCACGAGGCGCTTGAAGAACGGAATCCGCTTGGGCGAGCACTTCACCATCAGCCAGAAGAGCGAGTTGATGTTGCGAAACTCTCGCGCGTAGGGCGTGTTCAGCGTAATTTCCTGGGACTCGGCCACCTGCTTCTCGATGTCGAAGTCCTTGTCGATGAAGCCCTTCTCCCTGGCATATTCGACCAGCGGAAGGCCGGGGAACAGCAGGAAGGTGTTCGCGCGCACGTAATCGGACTTGAGCGTCATGTTCAGCTCGACGGTCTCGAACGCGTTGTCGAGCGTTTCTCCCGGCAGTCCGATCATGTTCGTCGTCAGCACCTTGATGCGCTTCTCGCGCAGCATGCGCGCGCCGTCCACGATCTGGTTATTCTTCGAGCGCTTCTTGATGACGACCTCGCGAATCTCCTCGTTCCCCGACTCCAGCCCCACCGCCGCGCCGTAACAGTTCGCCTTCTCGAGCAGGTCGGCGGCTTGCTGCGTGACGGAGTCGTAGCGGATGTTGCAGTTGAAGGGAAGTCCGACCTCCTTCGGATACACATCCGCAAACTCTTCCAGCCACTTGTAGCTGTTGCGGATGAAGAACAGGTCGTCGGAGAAGTGCACGTGCTTCATCGGATAGCGATCGGCGATGTATTTGATTTCCGCCACCGCGCGCTTCACCGTTTTCCGGCGAAGGTAATCGGATTTCGTTTCGTTCTTATATAAATCCCGGATCACAGGCTCGTGGCAGAACGTGCAGGGATAGGGGCACCCCATGCTCGAGATGAACCGCTTCATCGGCATGTCGCGCAGGAACCCGTACTTGTAGTAGATCTCGCGGTCAGGGAACGGCAGCTCGTCGAGGGGAACAGCCGGACGCATCGCGTTCCGATGGATCGTGCCGTTCCGCGTCTTGATATGGAGGTTGCGAATGCCCGCGACATCCGTATCCCGCTCCATCGCATCCGCCAGCTCGAGCATCGCCAGCTCGCCTTCGCCGCGGCAGATGATGTCAATGCCGGGACTGAGGATCATTTCGGCCGAGTACGTGGGATGCGGCCCCCCGACGATGATCGAGATATTCATCTGCGACTTGATGGAGATGGCCAGCTGCTGGATCGAGTGATGCACGCCCGTCAACGCGGAGAAGGCGATGAGGCCCGGGTCGTACTGCTTGATCGCGCCCATGAGGTCCGGCGTATGGGACACGAGCAGCAGGTCGGTCTCGTGACCGTTCGCCTTCAGGATCCCGGAGAGATTGGCGATGCCAATCGACTCCTGGATCCCGTTGTTCTGAATAAAGAGGACTTTCACAAAATCAGCTTACTTATCCAGCGCGTTGCCGAGCGTCGCCGGGCGCGGCCTGTCGCCGATAAACAGGTGCCGGAACGTCGCGCCCGGGAAGGTTGCCGCGTCGAGGCCGGCCGCACCTTGATTCGAACCGAGCCACGCATAGGCCGGGCGGTAGGTGCCGCCGCCTGGCGCCGACTCACCTCGGTCGTAAACGACATTGCCGTTCGCGCCGCCGTCGGCAACGAGCAGCCGGAAGTCGCCGCCCCAGGTCGCCTTCCAGAAATAGACGCGCCCGGGATCGAGGGAAATGACCGACGCGTTTCGGATGGCGCGATCCGGTTCAGCAATCCGGCTCTGGCTGCCGAACACCGCCTTGTACGAGATGGCGTTGTCGGGGTTCCCGTTCATGCCACGATACATGGCGCTCGCACCCATATTGCTGAACGTGATATCCCCGGGGGTATCGTTCATCGAGAAAATCTTGAGCTTGTGGTTCGGCCCGTTGGGCCGCAGCCCCTTCACCTCCACAGAGATCTCACCGGAACTCAGTACCTGCGCCAGCTGATATTGCACGTACGAGCGTTCCGTTTCGAGCCGGAGACCGTCGCCCGGGATGAAGGTGTGCGATCCGACGATGGTGCCGATGGATTCCGTGCCAATCAGAGGGTCGTACAACTCGCCCGCGCGGTTGTAGCCGCCAAGCTTGGTTCTGAATGACGCCGGGTCCGACCAGGCAGACGTTGACGTTCCCTGCGCGACCCGAGCCCGCCAGTACATGCGCGTCGTCGGCTGCAGCTCCGCGGGCACCTGAAACGTGGTGCGGCCGTCTGAGCCCTCCGCGACACCTGTCTGATTCACGGTCACGAGAAAGGACGCCGTCAACGAGGCACCCAGCGAGAAATCGGTGCGGTCCGACACCTGAAATTCGTAGGTGCGCGTTCCGCTCTGTTGTGACGAGGTGGCATTCTGCACCGTCAGCGTCGGACGCAGCGTGGAGAGCTGCTCGTTGTTCACCGGCGAGAGGGGCGCAGGCGTGCCGAGGGTGATGGGTCCCGACCCCGACGGTCCGGTGGGCGAGCCGTCAAGAGGCACCTGACGAGTTCCGCCGATGCCGCTGCCGCACGCCGCCACGAGCAGGGAAGAAATGAGAAAACCAGGCACCCAACGCGTCGCTGAAATGTGTGTCATTTAGGCCTCTTATTCTAATAACAATACAGGAAACGTCAATTTATTTATAAAAACGCGGCGTGGTTTTGCTAGAATTCAGCGATGCCACCAGCGGCCCGTCTGGGACGACCCAGAAAATACGGCAGACCCTCGCGCGCGGTCACGGTCACCCTGCCGGTCGATGTCCTCGAGCGTCTGTCGGCCTTCCACGCGGATGTCGGCTCGGCTATCGTCAACATGGTCCTCCGCACGGCACCCGCGCGTCTGCAGCCCATCCGCGCGGCCGAGATCGCCCGGTACGGCAACCATGCCGTCATTATCGTCACGCCGAGCCGCGCCCTTAAGCGGCTGCGCGGTGTCCAGTTGGTGCCGATCGGGGACGGGCGCGCGCTGATCTCCCTCGTCCCGTCGATGTCCATTTCCGCTCTCGAGCTTCAGGTCAGGGATGCGCTCGATGGGACCGACGTCCCGAAGCACGAGCGGCAGGCCCTGAAATCGATCGCCGACATCCTGCGCCGGGGACGCGCCTCTCGAGGCCTGACCTTCGAAGCTCGCACCATCATCGTGATGGGGTCGAAACCGGGCCGGCTCGAGAAATCCGCCTAGGCCCGCTTGCGCGCGATCACCAGCGTCTGTCCCATCCAATAGGGGACTTGCCACTCGCCGATGCCCGCACGCATGGCCAGGCGTTGCGCGAGCCGGGCCGCCGCACCGGCCTGCGGCGTCGAGCGGTGCAGAATGTATCCCAGCCCCAGCCACTGAAAATGCGGACGGAGGGTCACCAGTTCGAAGCCCGAGTCCTCGAGCAGCTTGGTGATCGTGGCCCGGGTGAAATAGTAGAGATGGACGTCGAGCAGATAGATCCAGGAGCGGCCCATCAGGCGCGCCATCCAGCTGCCGACGTCGGGCACGTTGATGACCACCAGTCCGCCTGCCTTCAAGAGACGGTGGATCTCGCCAATTTCCGCCTTCGGATCGGGCGTATGCTCGAGCACGTCCCACAGAGTCACGACATCGTAGACCCCGGCGGGGTAGTGCTGCTCGAATACGGTCCCGGGCCGAATCGCGAGGCCATAGTTCTTCAGGCCCCACTCGCACAGCCATCGGTTCGGCTCGCACCCCTCGGCCTGCCAGCCGCGCTTCTCCGCGACGTGGGGAAACGATCCGCCGCCGGTGCCGATGTCGAGCAGTCGGCCGCGGGCACCGTTCGCGGCACGTTCGATCACGTCAAGACACTTTCCGAATGTGATTTCCCGTCCACGGGCCTGCGAGACAAACTGCTCGTCCGTACCGCCGGCGTAGCCTTCGAGAATCGCATCGGCGCGCAGCCGTGGGCTGACGTACTGCAACCCACAGTGGACGCAGGCCACGAGACGGTGATTGAGGCGCTCGTCGCTGGAACTACTGAACGTACGGATCAGATTCGACGGGTCGTCGGAGAGATGGACGCCGGTGCGTGCCGGCTGCAGGACGCGGGATTCGACGCTGCCGCAGAGATTACAGGGAACGGTCTCGAGAACACGATCCGACACGGCTGATAAGTATAGGGGAGAAACAGCGTGGGGCCGGCGACCGCCGGCCCCACGCTCGATGGAAGAAGACGCGTTACCTACAGCTCACAGGCCCGTAGGGCTTGTGGTAGGGGTATCCCCAATTCGTTGAGCCACCATGCTGGTACCACATCATATTCAGCGGCGTGCTCATGTCGTCATAGCCTGAGGCGATGTCAACACCCACCCATCTTCCGCCGGTGTAGAACGTGATGAAGTCGTTGCTGATATCCGGACCGCCCCGCTTCAAGTTGAGCCCAACCTGCAGACCCTTGCACGTGGCATGCTCGATCAGCCGATCGCGGAGATACTGCATGTCCGCCTTGCGCCGATCGAGGCTCATACCCGCACGGCGATACTGCGGATATTTGGCTTCGATACACTCCGCGATGTCTGAGCCCTTGCTGCTGTTGCACTTCGACAGATCGCCCCCACCAGGATCCGGACCCGGAGGAATACCGGGGGGCGGCGGCGCCACCGGCGGCGCCGGCGTCTTGAAGGTCATGATGTTCGACCACGGGCCCTGGTCCTGTCCGTCGCCCGTGTGCCACGCGCGAACGCGCCAGTAATAGGTCTTGCTGTAGAGCAACGAGTAGTTCGGCGCGAAGCTTGTCTCCGGCCAGGTTTCTTTCTGGATAAAGGTGGCTGCAATCGACGTGAAGGTCGAGTTATTCGACACCACCAGCACGTATTCCAGAGCGTCCGTCGCGCCGCTGCGGTCGCCGGCTTTGACCTTGAACTCCGGAATCAGGCCGCCGATCGTCGATCCGTTCGACGGGGACGCGGGCTTCGGATCGCCAAGGATGACCTCCGCGAGCACCTGAAAGCTCTTCGCGGTGGAGTACGGGCTCATGTTCGCCCCGTCCTCGGCCCTGGTGCGCCACCAGTAGGTGGCTGGTGCGAGCTTGTCGGGCAGCTGCAGCCGTGTCAGGCCATCTCCGCCGGGCTCGACGCCCGCGCGGGCGAAGACGACGTTCGTGAACCCGGCGTCTCCTGCAATGTCGATCGAGTACTTCAGTGGGCGCTCGCCGTTCGTGTTGGCGTTCTCGAACAGCAGCATGAGGGGCTGATCGCGCGTCCGCAACTCCCAATCCTGCCCGGGCTCGAGGAGCTTGGGGGCAGAAATCACGACGCCTGCGACGGGGCCCGCAATTGAGGGGCTCAACGGGTTGGCGCTCTTCTTCACCTGGCAGCCCGCCAGCAGCACAACGGCGGCGGCGGTCACGAACAGTCGGGTTGACACTCGAGTCATGACACACATCTCCAACGGTTTAGGCAGACTGCACAGAATTGCCGTGCACTGCCGTCTTATCGAATCGAATGGGGAGCGAGTTTAGTTCTGCCGCAGGGCTGGGGGCCTGTGGCCAAAATCTGATACCGGGGGAGGAGATTATTGTAGCACGGAGGAGGGGCGAGGGGCGAGGGGCGAATTACCCCTCACCCCTTGCCCCTATCTCGATCGACCTAGTTGACGCCCGAGCAATCCACCGTCGGGTAGCCGGCGTAGAACGGGAACCCATAGCCTCTGTCGAGCCCGAACACCTGCCAGGTCAGCTTCAACGGCTTGTCCACGTCGTCGAACCCGCTGGCGATGTCGACGCCACGGTCTTTCTGTCCAGATTGGCGCAGGACGATGAAGTCGTGGCTAATGACCGGCGAGCCGCGCTTGAAGTTACGAGCGAGGTCGAGGCCTTTGCAGCGGCCCGTCTCGATGATGCGATCGCGAATGAACTCCATATTGCGGTGGCGGCGTTCAAGGCTGCCGTCCCCCTTTGCCGTCGAGACGAGATACGCCGGATAGGCGTTGCCGACACATCCGATGAGCACCGGCCCGGCCGAGCTCGAGCAGGCCACCGGACCGTCAACCGGCGGCGGCGCTGGGGTACGGAATGTCGCAGCGTCAGACCACGTACCCGCCACACCGCCCGTCGTCGCCCGCGCGCGCCAGGAGTACGTCTTGTTGAGCTTCAGTGTATTCGAGGGCACCGTCCACACCGTCTGTGCGGAAGTCGTCGCGCCGATCGGTTCCGAGGCGGCCAGGCGCGTCGTGCCTTCATGCACCTCGAACTCGTAGGCGAGCGTCGCGGCCCCAAATGTGCCGGTCGCATTCGCCACGGTGAGCTGCGGCGTAAGGTTGCTGACGCGAACCGACGCGCGCGGGGCAGACGCCACCGGCGTCGTCGCCTTCAACCGTGTGCCGTCGGCGTTGGTCGTGGAATCGATGGTCGGAAGGGTGGGGGTTAACGCTTTCCCCGTTCCATCCGCGCAGCCCACCGCCGCGATAACGGTCACGGCGCTCACGGTACATGCCAAGAACTTGCTTAGTGACATTGAACAGCTCCCAAATAAAATTTTCTGACAGTGGTCGGCACCGGGGAGATGCCTTTGAGGTGCAAACATGATAACCCGGATTCCGCGCCAAGTACAGCGTTTTCGCACCGCTTACGGACAAAACCACGGCTCTGCCATGCTAGGATGGTGCGCCGATAAGAGATGTATCGGTGCGACAACCGCGGCGCCGCAGCCTGCCGCCCATTTTTTATAATTAAACGCCGTTCCAAGGATGGACACACTGATGCGTACGATCAAGCTACTGTTCCTGGCGGGCATTCTGATGTCGAGCCTCGCCGCTGAGGCGCGCGCCCAAGGCTGGACGGACCGGGCGTATTTCAACGTCAGCATCGGCGGCCAGTTGCAGGACCAGACGTTCGCTGAGAGCGCGACGTTCAACATCTACGGGGAGAAGGGCGCGCTCGCATCCGGCCACGCCATCGGCGGCGGGCAGTTGTTCGACGTCAGCGCCGGCGCGCGCGTCTGGAAGAACTTTGGCGTCGGGCTCGGCTACTCTGCCAACACGAACACGAACGATGCGACCGTCACGGTGCGGGTGCCGCATCCGGTCATCTTCGGCCAGTTCCGCGAGGCGACCGCCACCGCGCCGGGCCTCGAGCACACCGAGAACGCCGTGCACCTGCAACTCGTCTGGATGTTGCCGCTGACGAATAAGTTTCATCTCATGTTCATGGCCGGCCCCAGCTTCTTTACGGTGCGGCAGCACATCGCCACCGTCCAGGCCCCGCAGGACGTTCGCGATCAGGCCCCGTTTACCAGCGTCACCATCACCAGCGTGACCGTGACCGACGTCAAGGACAGCCCGGTCGG
>Ga0163150_10007333_pt1 | contig 13017 bp, 9 predicted proteins | sample OliLakLV19P2IB_FD_148628 | JGI IMG/M metagenome (GOLD analysis project Ga0163150, IMG submission 148628) | Freshwater microbial mat bacterial communities from Lake Vanda, McMurdo Dry Valleys, Antarctica - Oligotrophic Lake LV.19.P2.IB | ecosystem: Environmental > Aquatic > Freshwater > Lake >...
CGCCAGAAGCGCCCCTGACGTTGTTCTTCTGGGGAGCGGCACGCGTCGTGCCCGCCCGGATAACCACCTTGAGCATCACCGAAGAGGCCTTCGATACGCTGCTCAATCCCATTCGCGCCAAGGTTGACTTAACGCTACAGGTACTCAGCTATTTCGACCTGAAGTTAACCAATCCGGGATATCAGCTATTCCTGGCGCATCACATTGCCAAGGAAGTATTGGCGAACGTCAACCTGGCCAACAGCGCGCAGAATGTGGCGTCATCAATGAAGTTGTTCTGAAACCAAAGCGAGGCAAACGTGTTTCTCCGAACGAGCCGTTATTTCGATATCGAGATTGCCAAATACGTCACCGCCGATCAGCGCGAGATCGCTTATCTGCGGCGCCGGTTTATACCCTCATCTGCCAATGCGACGATCTTCGCCGAGCACAAAATCGAGGAGGGTGATCGGCTCGACAATATCACAGCCAAATATCTGGGTGACCCGGAGCAGTTCTGGCGCGTGTGCGACGTGAACGACGCCATGCAGCCCGACGAGCTGACCGAAGAGATCGGCCGGTGGCTGAAGATTCCTCTACCGGCGGGAAGGTGAGACCGTGCCAGATATTGGAGTCCGGCTACAGCTTTTAATTGGCGCCAACGTGCCGCGGCCCGCGCCGTACGAGGTGATGGAGGCGTTCGTCAATCTTGAGGTGCGCAATACGGATCGCGAGCGCGACACTTTTCAGATGCAGTTCACGCTGGGCAAGGATTCGCTGATCGACTACGGGCTGCTCCTCAACGGTTATTTCGATCCTCCCAACCGGATCGTCATCGCGGTGATAATGGGCGCGTTGCCCGAGGTGTTGATCAACGGGGTAATCACCAGTCATCAGGTGGTGCCGAGCAACCGGCCCGGCGAATCGACGCTGCACATCACGGGCGAAGACATCAGCCTGATGCTCGACCTGGAAGAGAGAAGCACCACGCATCCGGACCAGGCGGACTCCGACATCGTCTCGAAGTTGCTGGCGAAGTACGGGAAGTTTGAAATTGTTCCCGACGTCACACGGACAACCGACGTTCCGAGCGAGGTCAACCGCGTTCCGTCGCAGCAAGGAACGGACCTCGCCTACATCCGTCTGCTGGCCCAGCGCAACGGGTTCGTCTTCTACATCGAACCGACTCCGGTCCTGGGCACTAGCAAAGGCTACTGGGGGCAGGATAACCGCTTGGGGGCAGCGCAACCTGCCCTGACCATGAACTTCGGGCCGCAGACTAACGTCGATACTCCAATAAATTTCAATTTCAACGCGCTCGGTCCCGCTACGCCGCAGGTGACGGTTTTGGACCCGATCACCAAGACCGCCATATCGATACCCGCGCCTGGCGGCCTTCGTCCGCCCCTGGCCCGGAGTCCGGCCGTATCGTTGCGCACGTCGGTCTCGCGCACTAGCGCTAAACTCGACTCGTCGCAAGCGGCGTTGCGCGCACAGTCGTCCACCACTGAATCTTCGGATGCCGTCGCCGCCACTGGTGAAGTCGATGCCGTGCGCTACGGTCAGGTACTGCGGGCGCGGGGATTGGTCGGCGTCGCCGGGGCCGGCCAATCCTACAGCGGTAATTACTATGTCCAGCAGGTAACACACAGGATTCAGCGCGGCCAGTACAAGCAAAGTTTCACGCTCACCCGCGAAGGCAGAGGCGCGGCATCGCCGGTGGTTGTGCCACCGAGGATGTAAATACACTATGAACGGATCAGGACCGCCTTTCTACGGCAAGTTTCGAGGCAAAGTAGCGGATAATCAAGATCCGCAGTCGCAGGGCCGCGTGCGCGTGAAAGCGCCGGACGTGTATGGCGAGGAAGTAAGCGGCTGGGCGATGCCCGCGGTGCCGTATGCGGGCAAGGGCGTTGGGCTGTTTCTGATTCCTCCGGCGGACGCTTCCGTGTGGGTGGAGTTCGAACACGGCGATCCGGACTATCCGGTCTGGGCGGGCTGTTTTTGGGCGGAAGGTGAGGTGCCTGCCTCGCCGGCTGCTGCCGAGATGAAAGTGTTGAAGACCGAGACCGCGACTATCACCGTTGACGATACGGCCGGTTCGGGCGGTGTCACGATCGAGACGAAAGATGGCATGAAGATCAAGATCGACTCGGCCGGCATTGAAATCAATAACGGATCGGGCGCAAGCGTCAAGTTCAAGAATGCCAAAGTCTCGATCAATGACAATGCATTGGAGGTGGAGTGATGCCGGGATACTTGTTGCACGAGGGCGCAACGGTGCTGTGTGCGCATGCGCCGGGCCAGGCGACGCCGGCGGTCACGAATCCGCGCGTTAGCGTTAGCGGCCAGAAGATCGTCACGAAGAGCAGCCAATACACGATCAGCGGATGCGCACTGGCCAGTTCGGGCAGTGCTCCGCCGTGCGCGACGGCGCAATGGATCACCGCGGCTGTACGTGTTAAAGCCGGCGGCACGGAGGTGCTGCTCAAGGACAGTCAGTCCACTTGCATCCCAACGGGCACGCCTCTGAATGTGTCCGTCACTCAAGTACGGGTAAAGGGGCAGTAATGAACATCGATTTCCCTTTTAACTTCGATGGCCGGGGCCGCACGGCGGTGGCGGGCGGCGACGACCATATCCGCGACATGATCGAGCAACTGCTCTTCACCAGTCCGGGCGAGCGTGTGAATCGGCCGGACTTCGGGTGCGGCTTGTTGAAGTTGGTGTTCGCGCCGAACAGCCCCGAATTGGCACAAACTCTGCAGGGCGTGGTCCAGGCGTCGATTCAGCGGTGGCTCGGAGACCTGATCGAACTTCGGAATCTGGAGGTGACCGCGGAGGATTCCACACTCACTCTTGTTCTCAGCTATCTGGTGCGCCGCACCAATGAAGTCAACTCCGCTGAAATCTCCCGCACTGTATGACCCTAGGAGGCCTGCAATGAAAACGACAGAAATCTGCGAAGACGACCTTCGGCGTCAATTAGTGCGCGACCATCGCGACCCGCAAGACAAGCCCCGCCTCAACGGCATCGATTTCGTCGAAATCAGCGATGACCAGCGTACATTACAGGTCTACTTCCTCGGCAAAGCGCCATCGGATCTCAAGCTTAAGAACATCGTCATTACTGGCGGTCGGCGTGTGACCGGTATTGAGGTCATCCACATCGACCTGTGCCGGATTGCGGATAAGGACCTGGACGACTGCATGAAACTCACGGTCGACAAGCCGGGTGACTTCTCCAGCTATACGCTTAGTTTTGTGGAATTGGACAAGCGGGGGTGGCCAACCGCGGAGCCCCTGCGCGGCTTCGATCCGCGGTTCGCCCAGATCGTCTTCTCCTTCAAGGCTGGCTGCAAGAACGAGCTGGATTGCCTGCCCCAGCACGTTTGTTCCGCTCCAGTGTTGCCCCAACCGGAAATCAGCTACCTGGCGAAAGACTACGCCAGCTTCCGCCAATTGATACTGGACCGCCTGTCGTTAGTGATGCCGGATTGGCGTGAGCGGCATGTGCCAGACCTTGGTATCACCCTGGTCGAACTTCTGGCGTACGCGGGCGACCATCTCAGCTACTTTCAGGATGCGGTAGCGACAGAGGCTTATTTGGACACAGCCCGCCAGCGGATCTCTGTGCGGAGGCACGCCCGCCTGGTTGACTACCAGATGCATGAAGGCTGCAACGCGCGCGCGTGGGTCTTCATTGAAGCTCACGGCCAGCCTCCGGCGCTTAAGAAGAACGAGATCGCGTTTCTCACCGGATACAACAGCGCCCTGCCCGTGGGCGCCCGGATGCTGAATCCAGAGAGCCTGCGCCGCCTCAACTTGCCTTCGGGTAGCTATGAAGTGTACGAGGCGATGGGCGAGGGCGAGATTCAACTGTCCGACGCCCACAATGAGATTCGGTTTTACACCTGGGGAGACTTTAAATGCTGTTTGCCTCTTGGCACTACCAGCGCAACCCTCACGGACGAATACCTGCCGGTTCCCCCGCCTCTACCGCCGTACGGCTCCGATGACGACCAAGCCCCGCAGCAGTATGACGTCAAGCAGGGGCAGTATAGGAAGGAGCCGCCACCGCCGGTTAAACCGGAACGGAAGTTGACCCTGCATAGAGGCGAAGTGCTGATCTTCGAGGAAATCCTCAGCCCAACCACTGGCGAAGGCGCCGATGCCGATCTGGGGCATCGCCACGCCGTCCTTCTGACGAAAGTGACGCCCGGCGAAGACAAGCTGACGGGTCAGCCGGTGATCGAAATCGAATGGGCGGAGGAAGACGCGCTGCCGTTTCCGCTCTGCCTGTCGGCCATAAGTGCCGCGCCGGACTGCGAGGAACTCGAAAATGTCACTATTGCCCGAGGCAACATCGTCCTGGTGGATCATGGGCGCACAATCGGCCGGAAGATCGTCGATGATGACGAGATTGAGGACTTGGGCCGCGTTCCAATCAAAGAGACTACTGCCGAATGCATCGACACCGACTGTGCACCGGAAGTGACTCTCGTGCCGGGACGATATCGGCCGCGGCTGCAAAACGGTTCGCTGACGTTCAGCCAGCCGCCAAAGTGGCTCATGGACGCGCCAATCGCCGTCTGTCCCGCGCCGCCGGTTTCCGCCACCGGCATGTTGAGGCAAGACCCTCGCTGGGCTCTTCCCCAGATTGCTCTGAGAAGTGCCGGAACGACCAGTTGGCATTCCCGATACGACCTGCTCAGTAGCGTTGCTGAGGGCAAACACTTTGTCGTTGAGGTCGACAACCAGTTTCGCGCGAACTTGCGGTTTGGAGATGGCGAATTGGGACGCGCTCCTGCCGCGGGCGAACATTTCTGGGCCACCTATCGCGTCGGTAATGGAACCAATGGGAACACCGGACCGGAGGCGATCTCACACATCGTGGTGAAGAATCTTGTCAGCGGTGTTCAACTGGCGCCCCGCAATCCCATGCCCGCAGTTGGTGGAGCCAATCCGGAGCCGGTGGAAGAGGTGAAACTATACGCGCCCTATGCCTTTCGCACAACCCTACAGCGCGCTGTCACCGCCGAAGACTATGCGACACTCGCCAACCGGCACCCGGGAGTGCAACGGACCACGGCATCGTTGCGCTGGACCGGAGCGTGGTATCAGGTGGTCGTCGCTGTGGACCCCAAGGGAAAGCCGGAGGCCGACCAGCGGCTGCTCAACGACGTTGAGTGCCTGCTGCGCCCCTTCCGGCGCATCGGTCACGAGCTCAAGGTGGTTAAGGCGAGGAACGTTGCGCTCGACATCGCGATCCACGTTTGCCTCAAACCCGGCTACCTGCGTGGGCATATTAAAGCCGCACTGCTTGACTTGTTCAGCAATCGGGCGCTGTCCGATGGCCGGCTCGGATTCTTCCATCCCGATAACCTGACGTTCGGCGCGGGAGTCATGGTGAGCAAACTGGTTGCGGCCGCGCAATCGGTTACGGGCGTGGAGAATGTGATCGTCACGCGACTGCAGCGATTCAACGAAATTCAAGGCCGTGAGTTGGAAGACGGAATCCTGCGGCTTGGTCCACAGGAAATCGCGCGGCTCGATAACGATCCCAACTACCCGGAGAACGGCAAAATCGAGTTTGACTTGGGAGGTGGCCGATGAAGTCCCTTTGCCGTTGTTGCGAGGGTTTGGACATACTGACCCCGGTTGCCGTCTTTAATCGCCCCGGCCTTGATGCGCTTCTTTATAGGGCCGGTACGCACGGCAGCTTTTTCGAGACCATGAAGGCACGGCTTTCGAGCAGCGAGTTCCCGAAGCTGGCGGGCTTGACCACGAGGGACGGCGGCGACGCCTCCATCGCACTGCTCGATGCCTGGGCGACCGTTGCCGGCGTTCTGACCTTCTATCAGGAGCGCATCGCCAACGAAGGGTACCTCCGCACGGCCGTGGAACGCCGCTCGATTCTGGAACTCGCGCGACTGATCGGATATCGGCTGCGGCCCGGGTTGTCAGCCAGCGTCTATTTGGCCTACACATTGGAGCCAACTCAGGAAACGACCCTCATCGAACCGGGTAACAAGGCCCAAAGCGCTCCCGGCCCCAACGAACTGCCGCAGGTCTTCGAGACAGCCGAGAAGCTCAACGCGCATTCGAGACTGAATCTGATCAAGCCGCGAATGACGCAACCGCATTTATTTTCGAACATTTCCGCTACGGAGGAAAAACGTACGATCGCCTTGCAGGGGCTCTCGTCAAATCTGCGCATCAATGACATTCTGGCGATGGAGTTTACGAGCCTTGAAACCGGCATATCCATAACCGAGCCCTACCAGGTGACGAGCGTTACTCTCGACAGCGCGCTGAATCAAACACTAGTGGCGCTAAATTTCCGTGGATCTGCTAAATCGATCGGCGCCATTAGCGGGCCTTCACTTGCAAAGAACCTGATCGCTACCATCGAAAAGTACTCTGACTTCGAGGCGTTCGGCCTGTCAGACAAGTTGAAAACTGTCAAGAGAGTTAAAGAACTAACAGCCGCCTTGCAGGAAAAGCTCACTCTACAGCTGCCGGAGGAGGAGGGGGAGGTTCGCAGCCTGGCTGCCAGGGAGATGCCATTGCTGCTCGATAAGTTGGCCAACGAATACGTGCGATCGGCGAACCCTGGCCACCGCAATATCGCCGATTGGTTGTCGGGCCTCAAAAGGGAATTGGAGGAGGCTCAAACGACCTTTTTAGGCAGCCCTTCCGCTCGGCCTACTCTTGAGAAAGCGCAGAGTCAGCCGGCGGGTGTCTCGTCGTTCGTTGAATTATTCGCGCCGTTTAAGCAGGCGCCATCGCTACAGCCGCTGAACGAAGCGCGATTGGCGCGTCAAGCTGGTGAAATCTATGCGGGGACTTCGGAGTTCGTGACGCAGTTATTCGGTGCCTTGCAGCCTCAGGCCGTTCCGTATGTCAAAGCCGCACTGAACAATAGCGCCTCCGTTAAAGTATCGGTCCTGTCCACCAAGACTGTTGGGCTGGTTGAGTTGACCGGCGTTCAAGTGGTGCGTCAGAAGGCATTCCTGGCCGGTCATAGCTTTCCAGCGATCTTCGTCGAATCAACGGTGGGCACTAGTACCGTAACGTCACCAGTTTCGCTTCCAACTGATGAGCAGTACATAAAAGCCTTAGGCCATAGTCTAAGTGTTGGTGCTTTGAATCTTCTGGCCCTGGACGCAGAGTACGATCAAATTCAGCAGGGTGACAGCATTGTAGTGTCCAGGCCTCCCTTATTCGCGAACGAAAACGCTGTCAAGGGCTCCGTTGTGTCGGTGCATACCGTTGTCGCCGCCCGATCCGAGCTCCTGTCCTTAGGTAGCGTCTCGCTCCAGGTCACCGTGTTGACGCTTAACCCGGCGTGGTTGCCGGCGCAAGCGGTTCCGGCGCGATCGACCGCTTTGGTTCGCGGTACGACGGTCTATCTGCAAGCCGAGAAGCTGGCGCACCTGGAGAGACCGATCGAAGCCGCCATAGGGCCGCCGGAACAGGATCCGACTCCGCTTATCGAGTTAGAGGGCTATTACCCGAGCCTGGAGCCGGGCCGTTGGATTATCCTCTCCGGCGAGCGAGTGGTGGAAGTGAAAGGAACCAATACCAACACCGGCGTCCGCATGAGTGAGCTGGTGATGGTCGCGTCTGTCCAGCACGAAGCCAAGACCCTATGGAAAAGGGAGTTGCTGGCAGTGAAAGGCGAGAAACTGCACACTTTCATCCGTCCGGCGCAGCCACCCGCGTATCAATACCAGCGCAACACCGTAGTCATTTACGGCAATGTGGTGCGAGCGACGCACGGAGAAACTCGCGCTGAAGTGTTGGGCAGCGGCGATGGCAGCCAGACGTTGCAGGAATTTCGTCTGCGCCAGGCGCCGCTTACATACTCGGCGGCGCCGACACCTTCCGGCGCCGGCAGCACCCTCGAAGTCCGCGTCAATGATATTCTTTGGCCCGAGGCTGTGAACCTTCTCGCTCTCGGCAGCAATGACCGCGGATACATCACCAAGGCTGACGACGCTGGCGTAACCGCCGTCGTTTTTGGAAACGGTGAGCGTGGGACGCGTCTTCCAACGGGCATCGAAAACATCAAAGCCGCTTTCCGTTCCGGTATCGGCGCACCCGGAAACGTAAGAGCCGGGCAGATCAAGTTGCCTATGACCAAGCCTATGGGTGTAAAAGGTGTCCTCAACCCTCTCCCGGCAACGGGCGGAGCCGACAGGGAGAGCCGCAACCAAGCGCGGCGAAATGCGCCGATCGCGACGTTAGCGCTTGACCGCCTGGTGTCGGTAAAGGACTACGCCGACTTTGCCCGGACCTTCGCCGGGATCGCTAAGGCCGATGCGCGCGCGCTGTCGGACGGTACCCGGCAAATCGTCCATCTGACGATCGCGGGAGCAGGGAACATCCCCATCGACAAAACGTCCGACCTGTATCGCAATCTGGTTGGGGCGGTGAAGCGCTACGGCGATCCGTTTCAACCTTTCGACGTTGACGTCTTCGAGCGGGTGTTGCTGGTCATTAGCGGGAAGGTCAGTCTATTGCCCGGCTATTTGTGGGAGAAGACGAAGCCTAAAATCCGCGTCGCCCTGCTGGACAGGTTTGGCTTCGAGAACCGCGAACTCGGCCAGGACGTACCGGCAGGTGAAGTGTTGAGCGCAATGCAAGGGGTCCCCGGCGTAAGCTTCGTGGATCTCGATTTCCTGGATTCCATCAATGAAGCGAATCTGGGAATCGCCGGAACCTCGCTGCGGCAGCGGCCACGCGTCAATGCCGAGGTCGCGCGATTCGATGAGATTAATCTCAAGATCCTGCCCGCGCAATTAGTGTTTCTAAGCGCGGATGTGGTTGACACGTTGATTCTTGAGGAGATACCTGGATGACGAGTACCGCCTTTGAAAATTTCACTCCCTCTCTCGATCGACTCTACGAACTGTTGCCGCAGGTTCACCGCCAGCGAGATGAGCAATTGGGATGGCCGCTTCGCGACCTGCTGCGCGTTATCGCCGAACAGGTCAATGTCGTGGAAGACGATATCCGCCAACTTTACGATGACTGGTTCATCGAGACCTGTCAGGATTGGGTGGTTCCCTACATCGGGGATCTGGTCGGATACGACCCGGCACAAGAAGCCGGTGAACCCGGTGCCACGGCGAAGGACCGCCAGCGCAACAAGATTCTGATTCCGCGCCGCGAGGTGGCCCGCACTATTCAATCACGTCGCCGGCGGGGCACCTTGGCGCTGCTTGAAGAGTTGAGTCGCGATACAGCCGGCTGGCCTTCGCGGGCTGTGGAGTTCCACCGCTCGCTCGGTTATTTCCAGAAAATCAATTGCCTGAACCTCGAACGCGGGCGCACGGTCGATATTCGCGGGATGAATGCACTCGATTTGTTGGATGGCCCTTTCGACGAGGTGGCTCACACGGTTGACGTGCGCCGCATTAACTCGGCGCGGAGCGTGGGCCGCTATAACCTGCCCAATGTCGGAGTCTTCGTCTGGCGTTTGAAGGAATATTCGGTAACGGGCGGACAGTGCGCTTGCCACGAAGAAGACGGCATGCCGAATGCTTTCAGCTTCAGCTTCCTGGGAAACGACGCGCCGCTGTACGCGCGATTGGAGCCCGAGAGCGATCCCAACCACATTGCCGAGGAGTCCAACCTGCCGGTTCCCATACGGCGTGTAGCATTCGCCCAAGACGCTGGGCGTTACTACGGAGAAGTCAGCGGTAACCAGCTCCTGCGAACAAAGAGCCTTCAGATCTGGGAAGGTAAAGCACAAAACGGGGATCAGATCGTGCACGCCCCCATCGCCGCGGATCGCATCATACCCGCCGACTTAAGTGACTGGAATCGCTATCGAACTCCCTCCGGAAAGGTCGCGGTCGATCCGGCCCTGGGGCGCATCTCCTTCCATCCGGAAGAGTCGCCGCAAGGGGTATGGGCGTCCTACTTCTACGGTTTCAGCTCCGATATGGGCGGCGGCGAGTATTACCGGCAGTTACATCAACCGAGCTTGACGGGGCTATTTACGATTTTGGATTTCAAGGATCTGGTCAGTCTGGCCCAGCAGCTTAAGAATCCGGCCAGCCCGCTGAATATCTACCTGAACGCCAACCTCTCTGGCGACACCAAAACGCTGCTCGAAGAATACGATCCCGCGGCGCCCATGCCGGAACCGCTCCGGAAAAAGCTGGCCGCGGCGTTGATCGAGGATCTGAACCGGCGGCTTCACGATGAAACGCTCTACGAAGAGAAGCGCTTCCTAGCCATCCCACTGAGTCCGGAGATCGAGCAGTTGACCCCCAAGTTACGCGACCAAAAGCTAAATTTGGCGGAACTCAGCCATCTCAACCGGCTCTTGCTCGAAGCCGCCTACAGGAATGAACTAGCCGAGTCTTTCCACCTCTATCTGGCCGGCGAGACGCTGCCTTTGAACACCATCGAATCAGCCCTGGCGGAATGGCGCAAAGACAAACCGCGCAACGCCGTCATCGAGGTCACCGACAACGGCGTTTATTCCGAGCCGTTAAACATCGTGCTTGAACGCGGCCAATGCTTGCAGCTGCGTGCAGCCGATTACCGCCGTCCAATCATTTACCTTCACGAAAAATACAAGAATCGGGCCGAATGGCTGTCTATCAACAGCAGGACCGGCGGCTGTTTCGTTCTCGACGGATTCCTGGTGACGGGCCGCAGTATCCGGATCGAAGGCGCCGTGGAGGAGGTGAAGATTCGCCATTGCACGCTGGTACCCGGATGGGGGCTCGGGCCGGATTGCAAGCCGAAGCGCCCCGGCAAGCCGAGCCTGGAGCTATACAGGACCGGTTGTCACTTGAAGATCGAACACAGTGTTACCGGTTCGATCCAAGTCTACAAGAACGAAGTCACTAGCGACCCGCTGTCCATTACCGTGAATGACAGCATTCTGGACGCGACGAACGACGAACTCGAGGCACTAGGCGCTCCGAAATGGCCTAGGGCTCATGCCGTTCTGCGCATCGCGCGGAGTACCGTGATCGGTGTGGTGGAAACGAATGCCATATCCCTAGCGGAAAATAGCATCTTTACCGGGCGGGTGACAGTTACGCGCAGACAGATCGGTTGCATGCGCTTCTGTTATGTCCCGCCCGGGTCCAGGACGCCCCGCCGGTACCACTGCCAGCCGGACTTGGTGGCCGCGGCGGCGCCCGCACAGTTCAAGGAGGCAGAGCGATGGCGTGTGCGGCCCCGGTTCAGCAGTACACGTTACGGGCAACCAACCTATTGTCAGCTCGCGTTGGGCTGCGCGGTCGAGATCGCACGCGATGCCAGTGATGAATCGGAGATGGGTGCGTTTCACGATCTATTTCAGCCTCAACGAGCCGCCAATCTGGGCGCGCGGCTGGGCGAATTCATGCCGGCAGGCATGGAAGCCGGAATTATCTTTGTTAGTTAGAAACAGGAGATCCTCATGAACGGCGACCTTTCACGTGTTACTTTCAATCATCTCAATCACTATACGCGTGTCGTGATGCAACAGGGCCGTGTGCAACTCGACGCGGACTTTAATGAGCAGACGGCGATCTTGCTACACTACTTGCAAACGCTTGCGGAGGACATCATCGGGCCCTATGGCGGACCGGAAGGGAAGCTCGGCTTTGAAATCAAACTGGACAACGCCAAGACCGGCTGGGACATCGCGGCTGGGCGATATTATGTGAATGGCTTCTTGTGTGAAATCGAGGAGAACACTCCATTACTCAAACAGAAGGACATCCTGCTCCCGAATGGCTTCGCGCTGTTGAAATCGGGAACGTATCTCGCGTACTTGGATGTATGGGAGCGTCACATAACGCCACTGGACGCACCCGATATTCAAGACCCGGCGCTAGGTCAGGCCGATACCGCCGCTCGCACAAAGCTGACTTGGCAGGTGAAGCTTGTCCACCTCAGCGAAAAGAATACACCGAAAACGTGTGAGGACTTCACCAAAGTACCGGCCGGTGTCAAATTGAGCATGTGGGACCGGATCTTAAGCATTATAGAGCCCGCAAATCGAGGAAATCTGAAGGTCGAAGCCAAGCGGGAACCAGGAGCCGACCCGGCCGAACCATGCGTCAGTTCGCCGGAAGCGCGCTTTCGGGGCTTAGAGAACCAGCTATACCGTGTTGAAATTCACAGAGGCGGGACGGCGGAGACAGCGACATTCAAGTGGTCGCGTGACAACGCCACAGTGGTTGCCGCGTACAGGGCAAGGGTTGGCAATGAGCATCTCTCCGTGACGGGAATGCGAGATGGCCAAAATTGGTTCGCCGGCGGCGACTGGGTGGAGCTTACACACGATGAGCTTGAATTGAACGGGATACCAGGGATCATGGTTCAGCTCGTCAGTGTCGACGGCGAGTCACTGCGGATTGATCCGCCGACAGCCTTCCCCGTGGGCGGCGTATTCAGCCCAAATGACTTTAAAAACCCGAAAGTCCGGCGTTGGAATCACAGGGAATTGAGCAAGGACCCCGATTCGTCCAATATGGATGACGGTGCCATGCGCTTAATCGAAGCTCGTAATGCGAATGAGTCTTGGCTCGAATTGGAAGACGGCATCCGCATCCAGTTCCAACCGAACTCCGACGTTTCCCCGGCGCCTCATCAATACCGCACTGGCGACTACTGGCTGATTCCGGCGCGTGTTGCTCCCGGTGACGTCGAGTGGCCCGGCGCGCCCGGCGTACCTTCCGCGGTCCTGCCGCATGGAATCGAACATCATTATGCCCCATTGGGGGTGGTTGCGCTGGCAGACGGCAAGCCCGAATCGGCTCAACCGATTCTTGACCTTCGGCACGTATTCAGCCTGAACAACAAGTGCGTCAAATGAGCAATGCGGTTACAGAGGAAAGGAACATCATGCCTGGAACAGAGTATTTTTGGCAAGGAGGCCGGAAGATTGAAGTGCGGCAAGACGAATCGCAAGTCACAATCCACGCCGGGAACGAAGCGGAAGCCCGAAGCGCTGCGGAGCGGGCGGGATTGGTGCTTCGCTCGGCGGCAACCGTCGCACCGGGACTTGTGCATGCC
>Ga0163150_10007336_pt1 | contig 13011 bp, 9 predicted proteins | sample OliLakLV19P2IB_FD_148628 | JGI IMG/M metagenome (GOLD analysis project Ga0163150, IMG submission 148628) | Freshwater microbial mat bacterial communities from Lake Vanda, McMurdo Dry Valleys, Antarctica - Oligotrophic Lake LV.19.P2.IB | ecosystem: Environmental > Aquatic > Freshwater > Lake >...
GGTGACGCCGACACGCTGGGCAACCGCAGCGTCGAGCCGAGCGGAGAGCTCCCGCGATGCGAGCGGCGTCGCGCCGAACACCGTGACCTCGACGAGCGCGCGCGTCGGCGTCACCGGCAGGACGTAGACGAACGGCACGTCACACGCATCCGCCGCGAGGAAGTTCATCAGGTCCAATGACAACGGGTCGAAGACCGCCGCGCTGCATTCGATCTCGTGGCCGTAGAACGATTGCCATAGCGTCGCTCCGTCACGGCGTGGCAACTGCGGCGGCCGCGTGTCGACAACCGAGCGGGCCATGACGTTGCCCGAACTCGTACGGATGTTCCACACGCCGCCGCTGTGGCTCGGCTCACCGACCACCGACGTGCGAAGCCTCAATGCCATGGTCGGTGTCCGGGCGATCAACGCCTGGGCGGCGGCGTAGAAGTCTTGCGCTGCCACCATCTGGTAAGGCGTCGATCCGCAGTCGAGCGACACACTCTGGCCGGCCTGCGTCACCCGCATCCTTTGCCAGTGGTGCCGGGTCGGGTACGGGGCAGGCGCGGAAAGGTTTTTCCAGTAGCACCACGTGCGGTCGTTGGTGTACTCGGTGCGGGGCTCGATCACCAGCGTGCGCGGGCAGCGCCCGCCTTGCGCGGCGAGTGCCATCGACAGGCTGAGACCGGCGCACCCACCGCCGAGGATGACGAGGTCGAAGGCCTCAGACATGCCGGCGTTCGGGCGACGGCTCAGCGCCCAGGAACCTCGACAGGGCGCCATGCAGCGCGGCATCATGGCGCCGCGCGGGCACCCAGAATCGGGGGCGCAACGGGGTCGACAACAGCGCCCGCAATGTCACCAGGCTCTTGGTTCGACTTGGCACAACCGTGCGAACGACCCAGTACGCGTTGCCATGCTGGCGAAGTCGCGTCCCGATGGCGCGGTACACGCGTGCGGCGACCAGAATGCTGCCGCGCGCGCCGACCGGCAGGTAGGCCAGACCCGCTTCGCCGCTGCGGTAGTAGCGGTCGGCGGTGTCGAGGAGGTCGTCGATGCAGGCCTTCAATCGGGGCTGCAAGGCCAGCGCCGGGTCGACCAGCGCTTGCGGCGCCAGGTCTCCGATCATCGATGCCGGAAGGTAGCGCCGGCCGGCAGCCGCATCGGCAGCGACATCGCGACAAATGTTCGTCAGCTGCATCGCGATCCCCAGGTCGACCGCGTGGCGCAGCGCGGCCGGGTCGTCGCAACCGAGCACCCTGCACATCATCGCGCCGACGGTGCCGGCGGCCTGGTAGCAGTAGCGAAGCAGTGCGCCTTCGTCGGCCAGGCGAACGGTGTCCAGATCCGACGTGATGCCATCGATGAAGGTCAGGATCAGCGCGGGCGGGATGCGACACTCGCGCATCAGCGCGATCGCGTCGGCCACGATCGGGTTCCGCGAGACGCCGCTGGCGATCTCCTGCGCAATCAGCGCCAGCGCCTCGCGCGGGTCCTGGCCCGCACCACCTTCGTCGGCGAGGTCGTCAACGTAGCGGCAAAACCCATACAGCCGCGTTGCGCGCGCCGCATGGGCAGGCGCCATCCAGCGACGGGCCCAGTGGAAACTCTTGCCCTTGCGCGACAGCACAAGGTCGGCGCCTTGCAATGCGGGCGTCGGGCGGCGACGCGCGGATTGCTGCTCGGCGGTATGCGCCGACGGCACGAGTGCGTCCATCACCTTGGCCGAGCACAGCACGCCTGGCAGGCCGGCACCCGGATGCGTGCCGGCGCCGACGAGATAGAGATTGCGAATGCCTTCGGCCCGGTTGTGGAACCGGAACCAGGCCGATTGGCGAAATAGCGGTGCGACCGAAAACCCCGCACCGTGGGCACTCAGGTAGTCGCTGCGAAAGTTCTCGGGCGTCATGGTGAAGTCGCTCGTGATGCAGTCACCAAGACCCGGCAGGATCGTCCCTTCGAGCGCCGCAACGATGCGCGTCTGCAAGCGCGGCCCTTCGACGGCCCAATCGACCGTACCCTTCAGGTTGGGCACCGGGCACAGCACGTAGAAGCTGTCGCAGCCCGCTGGTGCAAAGCTGGCGTCGGTGGCCGTGGGGCGATGCAGGTAGAGAGAAAAGTCCTGCGCCAGAACCTTGTCATGGAAGATGTCGGCCAGCAGTTCGCGGTACCGCTCGCCGAGCCAGATGGTGTGATGCGCGACGTCTGGGTACTGACGGGTCGTGCCGAAGTACAGGACGAACAGGCCCATCGAAAACTCGGCCGCGGCAAGCTTCAAACGTGCCGAGGGCGCCTGGTCTTCAGGCCGGATCATGGCAGTGTACAAATGCGCTGGGTCGGCGTTGGACACGATCACATCCGCGGCCATCGACGAGCCGTCGGCCAGCGTGACACCCGATGCGATGCCTTGATCGACATCGATGCGGCGCACGGTCGTGTTGAGCTTCACGTCGATCCCCTGCCTGGCCATCAACGCTCCAAGCGCGGTGGTGATCGCCGCGGTGCCGCCCATTGCGAAGTGCACACCGTGGGCACGTTCGAGGTAGTGGATCAGGCCGTAGATGCTGGTGGTGTCGAACGGGTTGCCGCCCACCAATAGAGGTTGAATGGAAAACGCCTGCCGAAGTTTGGGATTCTTCAGGTGACGGCACACGAGCTGCCAGACGGTGTCATGACTGCGCAGCCGAAGCAGCGCCGGAATCTGCTTTAACATCGCGCTGAAGCGATGGAACGGCACGGCCGACAGCTGCACAAAGCCGACGTTGAATATCTTCTCGGATTGCACCAGCAGGCTACGGTAGCCCTCGCAGTCGCCAGGCTCGATGCGCGCAATCTCGGCCAGCGTTTCGTCAAGCGTCCCGCCGTAGTCGAATCGGGTGTTGTCTGAAAAGTGGAACCGGTACCAAGGCGTCAAAGGCACCAGCCGCACGTGATCGTCGAACCTTTCCCCGAACAAGGCGAAGAGTTCCTCGAACAGGAAGGGCGCGGTGATCACGGTCGGCCCGGCGTCGTGCTTGAAGCCGCCGCGCTCGAAGACCTGGGCCCGCCCACCGAGACCGGCGCAGCGGTCGATGAGCGAGACTTCGTATCCCTTGGCGCGAAGCCGCAGCGCCGCCGCAATGCCGCCGAAACCGGCGCCGATCACCAGTGCTTTCATGGTCTGTGTAGCGACGACTGGGTCGGGCCTTTCGGCCTGACCCCGTCTTTGCGACTAGGCCTTCACCAGCTTCTCGGACTCGGACTGTTTGACAGCAACGGCCCAGATGATCAGACCGAAGGCGATCTTGTTCAACACGTCAGCTGCGTTGTAGATGATGTTCAGCGCGTTGGCGCTGTCGGCTGGATTGGCGCCAGTGAGGTAGCCGAAGAAGTAGCCCACAGGGTAAATGGCCCAGCCGAATACGACGATCAGGCGCATCGCCTTGAACGCCGACTGAACTGCAGGCGGCGCACTCGCTGCGTTGATTTTTCCGGCTTCACCCAGGAAGATCTCGTACAGGATGTAGGCCCAACCCGCCATGCCGATGATGAACGCCGGCCAGACGGCAAGGTACCCTGCCTCGCCCAGATAGCCACCAATCAACATCACCAGCGTGCCGATCATCAGACGCCAGAAAATCCCGACCCGTACTGCCGTTATCGCGGCCAGGATCAGATAGAACTCGATCATCAGCAACGGCACCGTGATCAGCCAGTCGATGTAGCGGAAGACCGTGGGCGTCGTACCCGTAGCCACCCAGACATCGCGCATGTAGAAGTAGTGCACGGCGGCCACGAGCGTGACCAGCCCCGATACCGTGAGCGAGGTCTTCCATTTCGGTGACACGCGATCGCGTTCGAGGAAGAAGAATGCCGTCGCGGCGATCAGCGCCATCGAGATGATCCAGAAGGAGATCCCGACGAAGTCGTTTTGCTTTAGTGTTGATCCCGCGGCTGCGTTCGCCGAGCCCGAGATCGCTGCGAGGGCGGCCCCGATCAGGGGGAGTGTCATGGCTGCCAGCCGTGTTTTGGTCCAGAAGTACTCTGGCGCTGTCGTTAGGTTGTTCATGGCTCCTCTGTCAGTGAGTTAGTAAAAGTGTTCGTTGAATTCGACGCGCCGAAACTGCGTGGCGGACTCCGTGTCTGGAGGATGCGCACCGGCTTTTGACCGGCGCGCCCACCACTGCCTGTCGATCGAGGTTGACTCCCTCGCACCGCTCGTCAGGTCCTGCACAGGTACGGTGCTTACGTGGGGATCAACACCGTGTCGATCACGTGGATGACGCCGTTGGTGCACGCGATGTCAGTCTTCACGACGGTCGAGTTGCCGTTGAGCTTGACGCCGTCTTTGGTACTGATGGCGAGCGTGGCGCCGTTGACGGTCTTGGCCGATTGGCCGTCCATCGTCATCACGTCGGCGGCCATCACCTTGCCGGCGACCACGTGGTAGGTCAGGATTGCGGCGAGCTTGGGAACGTCCTTCAGCAGGCTTTCAACCGTGCCGGCAGGCAGCTTGGCAAAGGCGTCGTCGGTCGGCGCGAAGACGGTGAACGGGCCGGCGCCTTTGAGTGTATCGACCAAGTTCGCTGCGGTCAGCGCAGCGGCCAGCGTCTTGAAACTTCCGGCCGCGACGGCGGTGTCGATGATGTCGTGCATGGTCTGCTTTCTGTTGAGATATCGATGGGTTCAGTACTTGCTGAACGAAATGCGGTGCGAGACTTTTGGTCCCGCGCCGGTGAACGGGTTGGTCCCACCACGAACCGGTGGGACCAACCAGCGATACGCTCGGTGGAGATGGCCCGGTGACGCAATGACCGCCACGCGGATCGAGTCGGTGCCGAGGGTCATGGTCGCTTCTTCGAAGTCGATGCCGTGCGCACGCTTTGCCACAGCGGGCGCACTCGCAAGAAGACGTAGTAAGCCGCGTCGAGCAACAGCGGGAACGGTCCGATCGATACGATGCGGCCCACCCAAGCGAAACGCGGCAGCGCGCGCCACAGGACGGTGAAGCCCTGCATTCCGTCGATCAGCACGCCGTCGGCGCGGCGAACGTGAAAGCGTGCGAGCGCCATGTCGCGTGACAGCCCGTTGCCGAGTGCCGATTCGGGGCACGACGATGCATCGACCCAGACACACCGTTCAGCGCCTGCCTGCCGGCGATACACCGCGATCTCGCGCGAGCAAACCGGGCACGCGCCGTCGTAATAGACGGTGAGCGCTGCGTCGGTTCGCAGTGCGGCGGGAAGGACGTAGAGGGATGCGTTTGGTTGCATGACCCGGAGTTTAGGGCAGTTTGCACAAATGAAACGTTTATGAGTTGAACAAAACTGGCTTTGAGTCGATAATAGCGTTTCAATATCGCCTCAAATAGAGAATTGGATGATAATCTCGTTATCCCATTGACCCGCGAGGAAACCGACCCCATGACCGTACCAACAGCGCCTGACAAAACCGGTGCCAAGACCCTTATGCGCAGCGGCACCGCCGCACGCCTGGCTGGCCTCTCGCCTTCAACGCTGCGCATTTGGGAGCATCGCTACGGCGTGGTGGCGCCGCCCAAGTCGGCCGCTGGCCAGCGCACCTATTCGATGCAAGACGTCGAGCGCCTGCGGCTCATCAAGCGGCTCACGCTCGAGGGCCATGCGATAGGCACGGTGGCCCACCTCGATGACGATGCGCTTCTCGTGCTTGCATCGGGCAATCAGGTACTGTCGGCGGGGGCGCAGCGGGTTCTCGTCGTCGGCCACGCCGCCGCGCGCAAGCTTCATGGCCGGCTGCGACCGGCACCGGCACTTGTCTTCGACGACCTCAGTCATGCCGAGCGCGAAGTCGCCCGTGCCGGTGCTGCCGATGTGCTCGTCATTCACGTGTCTTCACTGCACGCATCGATGATCGAGCCCGTGATGACACTCCGGGACAGCTTGCCGGCGCCGGATGTCATCGTGGTCTATGCGTTCGGGACTGAAGCGGTCGCCGAAGCCCTTCGCGCAGCCGGCGTGACGGTGCGCCGCGAGCCGGTCGGCGGCAAGGAGTTAGCGCGCCTGATCGTTGCTTCGCGCCCGATCGTGGCAGCGGTTGCGAGAGGCGCGCAGACAACTGGCAGGAGTTTCAGCGATGCCCAACTGGTCGCCCTGACCGAGATGCCGACGACGGTCGCCTGCGAGTGCCCGCGGCAAATGGCCGAGATCGTCACGCTGCTGGTGGGCTTCGAGCTGTACAGCACGGAATGCGCCGCGCGAAATGATAGCGATGCTGCGTTACATCGCCATCTGCACGAGGTGACGAGCGCGGCCAGGACGATGCTCGAGCAGGCGCTGGTGCGCTTGGTAATTGAAGAAGAGCTGGCGCTCTAGACGCGATCGCCGACATTCCCTGCAGTCGCCTTCACGTGTTCGGTGGCGCACAGACCGCTCGGGCCGTGCGTCCCACACTGCCCCCTCTGGAGGCGCAACCGGATCGCGAGGTGGCGCACGGCCCGTGTCGGTCTTCCAGCCGACCCACCCGGCGTGCGACTGCCGTCGAACGTCAATCAACCGGAGAATCGGATGACCAGCAAAATGAAAGCCGCCGTATTCGTGGAACCCGGCCGCATCGTGATCGACGACAAACCGATCCCGCCGGTCGGTCCGCTCGACGCGCTGATGCGCGTCACGACCACCACGATCTGTGGCACCGATGTGCACATCCTCAAAGGCGAGTACCCGGTGGCCAAGGGCCTGACCATCGGCCACGAGCCGGTGGGCGTGATCGAGAAACTCGGCTCCTCGGTGACGGGCTATCACGAGGGCCAGCGCGTCATCGCCGGCGCCATCACCCCCAGCGGCTGGAGCAACGCCTGCCTGTGCGGTCAGAGCTCGCAGGATGGTGCAGGCACGCCCCACGGCTTCAAGCTGATGGGCGGCTGGAAGTTCGGCAACACCATCGACGGCTGCCAGGCCGAATATGTGCTGGTACCCGACGCGATGGTCAACCTGGCGCCGGTACCCGACGGTCTCACCGACGAGCAGGTGTTGATGTGCCCGGACATCATGTCCACCGGCTTCAGCGGTGCCGAGAGTGCCGGCATCCGCATTGGTGACATGGTGGCCGTGTTTGCACAGGGCCCCATCGGACTGTGCGCCACGGCGGGCGCCAAGCTCAGCGGCGCCAGCGTGGTCATCGGCGTGGACAGACTGCCTGACCGTCTGGCGATGTCGGGCAGGATGGGCGCCGACCATATGGTGGACAGCAGCAAGGTCGATCCGGTCGAGGAGATTCTGCGCTTGACCGGTGGGCGCGGCGTCGATGTCGCCATCGAGGCACTCGGCACCCAGGCCACCTTCGAGGCGGCGCTTCGCGTCCTGCGCCCCGGCGGCACCTTGTCGAGCCTGGGGGTGTACTCAACCGACCTTACGATTCCGCTCGGTGCCTTCGCCGCCGGTCTGGGCGACCACCGCATCATTACCACGCTGTGCCCGGGCGGCAAGGAGCGCATGCGCCGGCTGATGTCCGTCATCGAGGGCGGTCGCGTGGATCTCGGCGCGATGGTGACGCACCGCTTCAAGCTCGACGACATCGAGGCGGCCTACGATCTCTTCAGCCACCAGCGCGACGGCGTACTCAAGGTCGCGTTGACGCCATGACCAGCGCCATGGGTTGCACCAGACAGCAGATTTTCCGACCGCAGTTGCAGCGGCAAGTTCGAAAGCCGCACCAACCAGATCTGAAAGGCGACAACAAATGAAGTTTCTCCTGATTGGAGCGACTGGGCGCACTGGCGAGGCGATCGTCAAGCAGGGTCTGGCGGAAGGGCATGACATCACCGCGCTGGTTCGCGACGCATCGAAGGTCGAAGTGTCGGATCCCCATCTGCACGTGGTTGCGGGTGACATCCTGAATGCGCACGACGTGGATGCCGCGATGGCGGGGCAGGACGCGGTGATCTGTTCTCTGGGGACCGGCGTGACCTTCAAGCATGTCACGCTGTTTTCAGATGGGACGCAGCACCTGCTGGATGCCATGCACAAGCACGCGATTCGACGGATCGTCTGTATCACCGGCATCGGCGCCGGCGACAGCCGCGGCCACGGTGGATTCTTCTACGACCACGTCGTCGAGCCGACGGTGCTGCACACGATCTACGAGGACAAGGATCGCCAGGAAGAACTGCTGCGCCAAAGCGACAGGGATTGGATCATCGTGCGTCCAGGCCAATTGACCAATGATGAAGCAACCGGCAAGTACCGCGTCTTGCTTGACTTGACTGGCGTCACGGTCGGCAAGGTCGCGCGCGCCGATGTGGCTGCGTTCGTTCTTCAGCAGCTCACCAGCGATGACTTCCTGCGCAGGACGCCACTGCTGACGTATTGAGTGGCGTCACCGCTGCAAACGAACGCCAAGGCGGCCCACCAGCTTGCGCAGTTCGCTGTAGATCAACACTCCGCTGGCCATCGCCGCGCAGACCAGCCACTGGTCGAGTGCCAGCGGCGCCGTGCCGAAGGCGATGTTCAGGAACGGCAGGTGCACAACAGCCACTTGCAACAGCAACGAGAGTGCGACGGCACCCCATAGCCAGTGATTGGCGAACAGTCCGGCGAACGCACTGGTAGTGTCCGAGCGCGCGGTGAAGCAAGTAAACAGGCTGGTGAAAACGAGCACCGTGAAGCCTGCGGTGCGGGCCGTGGTCAGATCGCCGGTGCCGGGGATCAAGCCGCCCGGCAGGTAGAAGTCCATCGTCAGCAAGCTCACCACCGCAATCACCAGGCCCGTCTGGAACACGCTCGACCACATGCGGGCGTCGATCAGCCGATCATTCAAGTGCCGCGGCTTGCGGGCCATCAGGTCGTCGGTGGCGGGGTCCACGCCCATCGCAAGCGCGGGGCCTGAGTCGGTGATGAGGTTGATCCACAGCAGCTGGGTGGCGAGCAGCGGCAGCACCACGGTGCCGCCAGCCCCGGTAGCGGTGGACTTCAATCCGATCACGCCGGCCCCCACCACGCCCAGGAATACGGTCAGCACCTCGCCCATGTTGGACGACAGTAAATAGCGCAGGAACTTGCGGATGTTGTCCAGGATGGCACGCCCTTCGCGCACGGCGACGACGATGGTGGCGAAGTTGTCGTCGGCCAGGATCATCTTGGCCGCTTCCTTGGTGACTTCGGTGCCGGTCACGCCCATGGCGACGCCGATGTCGGCGGCCTTCAACGCCGGAGCGTCATTGACGCCGTCACCGGTCATCGCCACGACGTTGCCGTCGGCCTGCAGTGCGTCGACGATGCGCAGTTTGTGCGCCGGCGCGACCCGGGCGTAGACCGACGTGTTGCGCACGGCGGCGGCAAAGGCCGCGGCGTCGAGCGCATCGATCTCGGCGCCCGTGAGGGCGGGTGAACCCGCGTCGACGATGCCCAGGTCGGCGGCAATGCGCGCAGCCGTTTTCGGGTGATCGCCGGTGATCATGACGACCCGGATGCCGGCCCGGTGCGCTTCGCGGATGGCCGCCGCCGCCTCTTCGCGCGGCGGGTCGATCATGCCGACGGTGCCGACAAAGATCAGTTCGCGTTCCAGGGCCTCGGCCGCCGCTGCGTCTTCGCCAGGCGCCAGCGGCCGGTAGGCCACGGCCAGCGTGCGCAGTGCGGCGTCGGTGAGTGTGTCCACATCGGCCAACAGCCGCCTCCGCATGGCCTCATCCAGCGCGACGACCTCCAGCCCCACGCGCACCCGGGTGCAACGGCCGAGCAGCACGTCGGGCGCGCCCTTGGTGATCGCCACGAGCGCGTCACCGTGTTCATGGTCGCGTTCGACCGTCGTCATCAGCTTGCGCTCGGACGTGAACGGGATCTCGCCGACACGTTCGAACCGCAGCACGCGCCGCTGCGTGACCGTGCCAGCCCCAAGCTTGCGCTCGGCCACCAGGAACGCGGCTTCGGTGGGGTCACCGTGGATCTCCCACTCGCCGCCCGCTGCCTGGCGCAGATCGGCGTTGCCGGCCAGGCTGCCACCACTGAGCACCACCCGGGTTTCATCGCGCAGCGGCCCGGCGGCCAGTTCGGCACCGTCGTGCTCGACCCGGCCTTCAGGCGCATACCCCACCCCATTGACGTGGGTGTCGCCCGAAGCCGTCATCACGCGCTCGATGGTCATCTCCGATCGCGTCAGCGTCCCGGTCTTGTCCGAGCAGATAACCGATGCGGAACCCAGCGTCTCCACCGACGACAGGTTCTTGACGATGGCGTGGTGTTTGGCCATGCGTTGCACGCCGAGCGCAAGCACCACCGCCAGGATGGCGGGTAGCCCCTCGGGCACCGCCGCCACCGCGAGCGACACACCGAGCAGCAGCACGTGGACCACATCGGCGGCGCTGCGGATGTCGGAGATGAACAGGATGGTGACCACCACCACGACGGCGATGGCCACGACCGCCAGGCCCAGCGTGCGCCCGACGCGCGCGACTTCCTTTTCCAGCGGCGTAGGCTCCTCGGTCGTGGCCTCCAGCAGCGCCGCGATCCGGCCCATCTGGGTGTCCATGCCGGTGGCAGTAACCACTGCGCTGGCCGTGCCTTGCGCCACGGCCGTGCCGTTGAAGACCATGTCGATCTGGTCCGCCAAGGGTGCGGGCTGGGGCAGCGTGGCGGTGGCCTTCTGCACGGCCTCGCTCTCACCGGTGAGGGCGGCCTCCTGCACGCGCAGGGTCGTGGCCTGAAGCAGGCGCGCGTCGGCGCCGACGGCGTCACCCTCCGCCAGCATGATCACATCGCCGCGCACCAGGTCGGCACTGGGCACGCGCTGCGGCTTGCCGTCGCGCAGCACGGTCGTGGTGGCGGCGGTCATCCTGGCCAGTGCCGCCACTGCGTTCTGCGCCTTTGCTTCCTGCACATGGCCGATCACGCCGTTGAGCAGCACGACGACTGCGATGACGATCGCGTCCACCGGCCAGCCCGAATTTCCAGCGACCGGGCCCTCTACCCACCAGGCAACCAGCGCGATGGCCACCGCCGCCAGCAACAGGTAGATCAGCGGGTCCTGGAACTGCGCCAGCGCACGCCGCCAGGCGGGTACGCGTGGGGCGGCTCGCAATGCATTGGGTCCGTTCTGTGCGAGCCGACGCGCGGCTTCCTGTGCGCTCAGCCCATTGTCAACATCCACTTGCAGCGCCGCCGCAACCGCGTTGGTTTCCATGACCGACGGATCGCCGATGGCACCGGGGTTGCCGGTTTTCGCGGGCTCATGGGCCTGCGGCGACCCCCTATCCATGGCGATGCCTTTCGTATGGACCCGCGCGCCCACGGCGCCCAAGAATTCCGATGACCACGGCCACCACCAACGACAGCGCGGCAGCAAGCGTGCTTTGCCCGCATTGCGTGTTGTGGCTCGAAGGGGCCAGAACGGCGCCGGCCCTGGGCGGACTCAGAAAGGATGCCTACGGGATTGCATTTGATGCTTTGGTGAGTTCCCGGGGGTTCGGGAGCAGTTCCACGCCGACCCCGCGGTAACCGCGGAATCTGCATTCCTGATCGAATATGGGCTGACCGCTGACGCGAAACCGCGGCGCCGAACCGGCAGGACTGATGCAGTGGAGAACAAAGTCGAGGAAGGGCTCACGTGCCGCGATCTTGGCGCGCAGTGTCTGGCACTCCACTTCGTCCAAGCGTTCGTCCACGGCGAGTCGTGCATTGCCGTACAGTGGGGTGGCCAGGGTGGCGAGCAACGGTGCGATCGGCCCCGAGGCCAAGGTGAACTCGCCTCGCTCGTCTTGTTCCCAGTACGAGTCCGACGCCAACTCGGTCAGGTTGCGAAAGCGGGCCTCGCTGGCACGTAGATCAGCGGTCCGGTCGCTCACCGTCTGTTCGAGCACCCTGTTGTGTTCCTCCAGCTTTCGGTGCAGCAACTGCATTTCGAGCGTGTTGCGTACACGCGTCTTCAGTTCCACCACGTCGAAGGGCCTGCTGATGAAGTCCCTGGCCCCCGATTGCAGTGCGCGAAGCTTGTGGCCCGGCTGCGCCGTGATCACGATCACAGGCAGGGCGCGTTCGGGCTTGGCGGCGCGCAGGCCGTCCATCACGGCGAATCCGTCCATGCCGGGCATCTGCAGGTCGAGCAGTATCAGGTCATAGTCGTGGCGGCGGTGCAGCGAGCAAACCTCGGTGGACACTGTGGTGGAGGTGATCTGCGTGTAGCCCTCCTCGGCCAGCATGCGACTGAGCAAGAGCACATTGGCCTCCAGGTCGTCGACGATGAGGATCTTTGCTGAGAGATTCACTTGCTGAAAGGTCATCGGTTGCCTCGGAGTGGCTTGCAGCGATCGGCAGATGATACGACGACGCCCGCCTCGACATTGCGGACGACTTGCCTTTGCGAGCCAGGCCCGGCCGGACATCGGGCCTATAATCATAGGCGGTTTGCCTTGCTGCATCTGTTCGGGTACCGAACACGGGCCCCGTCATTTGCCGGCACGATGGATGGATGCGACACGTTCGTCGAATTGCCATTCGGCGCGATTGCCAGCGATTCATGCTCTGATCGATAGCGAACATGTGTTCCACTTGAGTCCACTTGCCGAAGCCGCAGCAGCAGCTTGGCCAATCCGCCAGCTGCTTCGCACGCAGACCCACGAAGCCCACGAACACCTGGAGCGCGTCCCGCTTTTGACCGAGTTGGCCAGCGGAGGCATCACGCTGCCGCGCTATCGGCAATATTTGCAGCGCATGCAATCGTTCCACGCAGCACTGGACACGTCGTTGGTCGGGCGACTGCCTGCCGCCTACGCGGGCAGGCGCCTGGACCAGAGCGCGAGCTTGGCATGCGACCTGCAGGTACTTGACGCTGACCCGATGCCCGCGCCCCGGTCCTTGTGCCAGGCAGTCGACGCCCTCGCGCCCGAACCGGCCGCCGTCTGGGGTGTGCTCTACGTCCTGGAAGGCGCCAGACTGGGTTCACAGGTACTGCTCAGGCGGAACGCCGCGAACCCTGCGGTGCGTCAGGCCCACGCCTTCATCGAGGGCGAGGGCGAGCGCACCGGATGGTGCTGGCGAGACTTTTGCGGTCTGCTGGAGCAGAGCGCGGCCGGCCATGACGCCC
>Ga0163150_10007337_pt1 | contig 13010 bp, 15 predicted proteins | sample OliLakLV19P2IB_FD_148628 | JGI IMG/M metagenome (GOLD analysis project Ga0163150, IMG submission 148628) | Freshwater microbial mat bacterial communities from Lake Vanda, McMurdo Dry Valleys, Antarctica - Oligotrophic Lake LV.19.P2.IB | ecosystem: Environmental > Aquatic > Freshwater > Lake >...
ATATACTTGAACCAAAGGCATCGAATACAGGAGTATACCCAGCAATAAAAAGAGCGACATCATGTGTCGCCTAGTGAACTGGTATGAGTTGTTACGGGATGTAGCCATCGCTAGTAAAGCTCGATTAGAATTTTACCAGGAAAGTATTGCTGTCTATGGGTTTTTTAATAATTGGGCACAAAATTTAATGCATTTTTAGAAGGATAAACTTAATAAAAATCTTCAAACTGAGTTGTACAAATAATAGAAACTATCGCCATTTACTAAAATCATATACATTAAATTTTAAAAAATGCTTAAGAAATTTCCCTCGCTCTACCGAGATCGATTTATATTTTTGGGAATATCTGCTAGCCGAGATACCTTATATATCAACGTATTTTTGTTTAAACTTAAAAAAGGCTCTTTTTAGTGAGTGCATAGCAATGAAGCAATTAACACAATAATTCAGACTTATGGTGCAGAAACAGGTAAAAACTTATCCACAAAACGTAAATATAGGTTTGTACGATTTTGCACTAAAAAGCCTCAGTTCCCTTATTGGAGACTGAGGCTTTCTTAAACCCTGAAAATATTAACTATCGCTTGGAGCGAGCGCGATCAATCTCAGTGAGCGCTTGTTTGCGTAGTCGAACTGATAATGGAGTGACTTCGAGGTATTCATCTTCTGCCATAATTTCCAGTCCTCGCTCAATTGAAAGTTTGAATGCAGGAAATAGAGTGAGTGCTTCGTCGGTTCCAGATGATCGAACATTACTCAACTGTTTTCCCTTTGTTGGGTTAACACTCATCTCATCTCCTTTCGCAGTGTTTCCAATGACCATTCCTTCGTACACTTCAACAGCGGGTGTGATGTATAGCACGCCGCGATCCTGCAAATTCCAAAGTGAGAATCCAAGCGCTTTTCCGGAGGCCATTGAAATCATCGAGCCAACAATTCGTTTTCTAATCTCACCGGCATAGGATCTAAAACCGACAAAGCGCGACGACATTATTCCTTCGCCTTTTGTATCAACGACGAATTGGTTTCGATATCCCAAGAGTCCACGAGTTGGTCCTTCAAATAAAAGTCGCACTGTGTCATGTACTTTCATGTCGGTCATAACAAAGCCGCGCATACCAAGTTTCTCAATAATCATCCCTTGAAATTCTGACGGCGTATCAATGACCACTTCTTCAAACGGTTCGCTTTTAACGCCATCAATTTCTTTAATGATGACTTGCGGCTGCGAGACCTGCATTTCATATCCTTCGCGGCGCATGTTCTCCAAAAGAATTGCGATATGCAATTCCCCGCGTCCATATACTTTGAATGTGTCGCCAGAATCAAAATCAACTCGAAGTCCAACATTGATCTCCAGTTCCCTCTGCAGTCGCTCACGTAGTTGTCTGCTCGTAACAAATTTTCCTTCGCGACCTGCAAACGGAGAATTGTTCACTAAAAAATTAAGTGCGATAGTTGGTTCATCAACAGCAATACCTGGCAGCGCTTCAGTCGCTTGATCACTCACTACTGTTTCCCCGATATCAATATCAGAGAGTCCTGCGATCAGCACAATATCTCCAGCGCCTGCAGATTCAACTTCTGTTTTCTCAACTCCGGTAAACGTAAATACTTTAGTGATCTTTCCTGTTCGGGTTGTGCCATCACTTTTTTTTATAAACACAGGCATATTTGGTCGCACTGAACCTTCGTAGATGCGTCCGATTGCCAGGCGTCCCATAAAGTTATCGTAGCCCAGATTAAATGACTGCAATCTGAGTGGAGCATCGGAGGATGCATTTGAAGCGACAGGAACGAACTCGAGAACAGTATCAAGCAGTGGTGTGAGATCTGCAGAGTCGTCCTCAAGCTTCTTCTTTGCAATGCCGGCACGACCATTGGCATACACCACTGGAAAATTAGATTGATCATCATTTGCTCCAAGCTCAAGAAACAGCTCCAATACCTGCTCTTCTGCTCGTGCAGGGTCAGCTGCAGGCTTATCGATCTTGTTAATAACGACTATTGGCCGAAGTCCCAATTCAAGTGACTTCTTCAATACAAAGCGCGTCTGAGGCATTGGACCCTCTTGCGCGTCCACTACAAGCAATACAGAGTCGATGGAGCGGAGTACGCGTTCGACCTCGGAGCCGAAATCTGCATGGCCTGGGGTATCCACAATATTTATTTTGGTGCCCTTGTACATTACTGAGGTATTTTTGGCATAAATAGTGATTCCACGCTCCTGTTCGAGCTTGTTTGAATCCATTGAAACACCATCTACAGTCGCACCTGTCTGGCGCATCAAAGCGTCAGTAAGCGTGGTCTTACCGTGGTCAACGTGAGCAATAATTGCGATATTTCTTATATCCATAGTGATTTAGTGGCGACGTGCCTGCGGGCACATAATTAACGAAAAAAGGCCCGGGGGCCGTTATAGAGAGATTGTGTCAGAAAAAAGAGATAAGTCAACCCCTCCTCCTCGCTTAAAACTTCACAGTAAGCTCCTTTCCTTTCTGTACGTTATTCCACTTCTTCAACAGATATCAAAACTCGACCAACACCTTACCCATAAACTCCTCTGTCACATAGGGTGGGGGAACATCGCCCATATGAGTTGTTATGCTTGTGCTTATAGCAGGGTTGCCACCACCGCTTGCAACTGTTTCTGTTACTTCAAGAGGAGTGGTTGGAGAGACACTAGTATATAGATAGAGGAGAATTTAATCGTGAGCGTCCTCATTTCCCCTCCTGCCCCCCCCTTTTTATGAGGGTAGGAGAAGAATTCCGCCCAAAAATCTAGTATATAATTCTTTATATACGAAATTCAGTACTTTCCCTGAGCGAGGTTTCAAAAATGGGGATATTATAAATAGTATACAAAGTATGATAATTGAACAACGACAATGGACAGAGGTAGGGGGGTGGGCACAGCATAAAGCGGTAGATTTCCCCGAACCGCCACAGATAGTGTTTGTGTTTGGAGCATCAGCACTCTTGAGAGATAAGAAGTACTTCGATGAAATTAAAGGCATGTACCCGCACTCTCATGTGCTCACCTGTACTACTGCGGGAGAAATTTTCAATAACAGCGTCTTTGACGGAACGCTCTCTCTTGCTGCAGTGCTGTTTGAAAAGACCACGCTCAATTTCGCAGAGACCGACGTTGCGAGCAGCTCTACTAGTTACGATGCTGGCAAAAAGATTGCTGAAGGATTGCCGAAAGAAGGTTTGGTACACGTGATGATTTTTTCCGACGGTCTCAAGGCCAACGGCACGAGTTTAGTGAGCGGTCTCACGGAAGGGTTGCCGAAGACTGTTTCAGTAACCGGCGGGCTCGTGGGAGATGGGAGTGACTTCAAAGAAACCCTGCTTGGCTTCGACACTGCTCCTCAATCTGGAAAGGTCGCTGCAATCGGCTTTTATGGGGAGCAACTCAAAATTAGCTATGGATCTTTAGGTGGCTGGGACTCTTTCGGGCCGGAGCGTTTGATTACAAAGTCAAAAGAGAATGTGTTGTTTGAGATTGATGGCAAGCCGGCTCTTCAGCTGTACAAAGAGTATCTTGGAGAACAAGCGAACGACTTGCCAGGTGCTGGGCTATTGTTTCCAATGAGTTTACGCCTCAAGAATCCAAGCGGAGAAGAAGTAGAGGTGGTGAGGACGCTTCTTGGAGTGGATGAAAATACACAGAGCGTGACTTTTGCTGGCGATATGCCGGAAGGTGTCTATGCGAAGCTCATGAAAGCGAATTTCGACCGATTAATTGATGGCGCTGGCGCCGCCGCGAGCATGAGCATAGAGCACCTGGGTGCCTCTAAGCCCGAACTCGCAATCTTGATTAGTTGTATAGGAAGAAAATTGGTTTTGAAGGAACGGATTGAGGAGGAGATTGAAGCAGTGCGCTCAGTGGTAGGAGAGCAAGCAGCCATCACCGGCTTTTATTCGTATGGGGAGATTTGCCCGACTGCTCCGACCGAAAAGCAATGCCAGCTCCACAATCAAACAATGACGATTACAACATTTCGAGAGGTGTAGTGTAGGAATGTTTGTACGCACCAAACAGCACCCAAAAAATCAAGTTCGAGTTGAACCGATTATTATGAATACCCCCCACAAAGTTCTTGTTCGCCAGATCAAGAAATTCCTCGGGGCGAGTATCGTTATCTCTCCCGAATGGGAGAAGCTGCTCGAAGCGATAAGCACTACGTATTTCAATTTCGATGCAGATCGCACCCTTACCGAACGTTCAATGGACTTGAGTTCCAAAGAGCTCGTTGAGATTAATAGGGGCATTGAAGAGAAGGTAAAAACCCGTACAAAAGAATTTCAGCAAGAACACGCCCGCCTTCTTGCTTCAGTAAGCAGTTTTCCGCTCGGTCTGCTTTTGTTCGACCCTGATAACACTATTATTTTACGTAATGAAAACGTAGCTTCCATCCTAGAGATCGCCACACCGTACTATACCGCGACGGATATTGTGCTTCGGTTTCCAAAAGAAACAGATATAACAGAAAATTGCCGCCTTTGCGTTACTGAAAAAAGGTCAATCGAGCTTAAAGACATTTCAATAGGCAAAAAATTTGTGCGCGTACTGATCTCTCCGATCTTTCTTAACATGCATACGAAGGAAGATGTCCTCGGGTACACGTTTCTAATCGAAGATGTTACCGAGCAAAAAATTCTTGAGCGATCCAAAGAAGAATTCTTTTCCATTGCCTCACATGAGTTGCGCACACCACTCACCGTTATTCGAGGAAACGCATCCATACTTCAGCATTTTTATATGGATAAAATTGCTGATGCAGAGGTGCGCGAAATGATTGGCGATATGCTCACCTCGAGCGAACGCCTTATAAGAATGGTGAATGACTTTTTAGATATGTCGCGTCTTGAGCAGAAGAGTTCCAACATCATTGCAGAGGCTTTTGATCTCACGCAAATTATTTCAGAGGCCGCAAAGGAATTACAGGAATTGGCCGCCAAAAAGAATCTCGAATTACGATTTGATGTCCCCAAAGAGGCGCTCCCTACAGTCATGGCCGACAAAGATCATGTCATGCAAGTATTGATTAATCTCATTGCGAACGCCATAAACTATACTCACGAAGGAAGCATCGTCATTTCAGTAAAAAGTTTCAGCACGTTTTTGAAGGTTTTAATTACAGACACTGGTACTGGTATTTCACCCCAAAATCAAGCACTACTTTTCCGAAAGTTTCAGCAAGCAGGCAACAGCAGGCTTGTGCGCGATGTTACAGGCACGGGCCTGGGGCTCTATATTTCCAAGTTAATCATTGAAGAAATGGGAGGAGTTATTGCTTTGGAAGAAAGTATTGTCGGCAAGGGGAGCACGTTTAGCTTTACGTTGCCCCTTGCCGTACAATCGCCTACAATATAGAAAATTCTATGCATACTGTTTTCATTGTGGAGGACAACAAAGATCTCAGCCGTATGTATGAGAGAGCGTTTCGTTTGAATAATTTTGAGGTCGAGGTTGCTTTTGATGGAGCGGTAGCACTTGAAAGGCTACAAACAATGAAAGGAAAGCCCTCCGTCATTCTGCTGGACATCATTATGCCAAACATGAGCGGTATCGACGTACTGCGTGCTATTAAACAAGATGATACATTGAAGCACATTCCTGTAGCTATCCTTACCAATTCTTTAAAAAAGGAAAATACAGAGCTCTTTTTGTCGCTTGGCGCGAGCGCGTATATAATTAAGCTCGAAAACGACGCAAAAGACGTGGTGGACAGAATAGCCAAGCTTCTTACCAAAGCAGAATAATCATATGGACACAAAACAAAAATTAATATATTTAGTTGAAGACGATCCCTTGATATCGCGGGTATACGAGCGGCTATTCAAATTGAGCGGATTTGATTTAGAAGTTGTCGCCGATGGAGAGTTGGCGATAGAAAACCTAAAAACCATTACTCGCAAACCCGATGTATTTATTCTAGATATCATGATGCCGAAAGTGAGCGGTCTTGACGTATTGGTATTCATCAAACAGAACAGCGATCTAAAAGATATACCCGTGATTATGTTTACGAATCTTTTCAGCAAAGATGAGGTCACTCAAGCTACAAAAATGGGGGCGGCACTGTATCTTGTCAAAAGCGAAAATAACCCAACAGAAGTTGTAGAGAAGATAAGTAAGTTTCTAAAGTAACGAGCATAAGTACTTAGTAATTGGGCTCAAGCACCGATTTTTCAAGTAGTGGTGGAAATGGTACATTTTGTCACCTGAGGTACGGATAGTGGTCAGAGTATCTTTTTTTTCTTTAGTATTAATCTAATTTCGATAATTTCTGGGAAATGATGCAAGAGGTCGAGCAATATAATCGTAAGCGTTCCCACTTCCTCTCCCCCACTTCCTCTGCATGCTCTTTGAGTCTAAATAGTCTGCTTTGACTTTTGATACATCTGCCCGAACACAAAACAAGCCATGATAGACATGGCTTGTTTTGTAAAAAATAATTTTCGTGAGCAAACTAGCGCGAACCTTTTTTTGCTTTTGTGGTCTTTGTTGCCTTTGCAGTCTTTACACTCTTCTTAACCGACCTTCGAGAAGGTGCTGATCCTTTAACAGACGCTCGCACTGTAGATTGAATTGCCTGAAGCTCTTGTTTGATTGCAGTGTAGTTTCTCTTCAATTCAGAAGCGGCGCGCATCACATCCATTGGATTGACTGATTTAACCTGATTGTATGCAACGGCTGCGGTATCAACAATCCGTCCAAGCGTCTTTGCATCAAGCTTTTTTACCTTTTTTGCTTGGGTAACTACTTCCTTCTTCATTTGATCTGCCCACTTCGCTGCTACCTTTCGGTGCTTCGGTGCATTTTTGCTTGCGTAAAAATAGTATCCTGCTCCGGCAGCTGCAGCTGCCGCTGCAATAGCACCCACTGTTGTTCCAACTCCAATTCCTGACTTAGCATTCTTTGAGGCCATAATGAATCTGGTTAATTAAAAAATAATAAACACTCCGAGAGTATACTACACCTCGTCACTCTCTCGCTTATGAGGACGTTTCGCCCGGGCTTTCATTACCCCAAACAAGCTCCCCAGTTGGCGAAGCTTAAAGCCCTCCCGCATTACCGTCATGCGCACCTGGGCTATATCTCCTTTAATGAGATTGGCTTCATCTGAGACCTGCTCTGTTATGCGCTCTACGTGCTTGAGAATTCGATACACGCGATAGAACAGCAGTCCGAGCCCAACACTTATTGCTATGATAGCCAGCGTTGTAATCACAAAAAATACGTCCATTTTCACAAAATTATCCATATGCTAACTCTACTACTCTTATAAGAAGATTGCACTTACTGCACTAACGGTTTTTAAGCAATTCAGCAAAATGCTTCTGTACTTTTTCTAGTTTAGGATTTATGACAATCTCGCAGTATCGATTGCCAGGATTATTGGCATAGTAATCCTTATGATAGTCCTCTGCCTCGTAGAATTTTGTAAATGGCTCTATGGTAGTAACAACCTTGGCCCCAACACTATGTGAATTGTTAATGTCTGAAATAAAGCTTTCCGCCTCCGTTCTCTGAGCGTCTGACATAGGGAATATCACCGAGCGATATTGTGTGCCTACATCATTCCCTTGGCGATTGAACGTTGTTGGATCGTGTGAGCCAAAAAATACCGTGAGTAAATCATGGTACGAAATAATCTTTGGGTCATACACTACCTGTATTATTTCCGCGTGCCCCGTGTCTCCATTGCAAACTTGCGTATAGGTTGGCTTTTCAGTATGCCCTCCTGCATACCCAGGGGTAAGCGACACAACTCCTTTGAGCATTTTAAATACTGCCTCTGTACACCAAAAACATCCTCCTCCAAAAAGCGCTTGTTCGGTCATATAGTTATCCAAATATACATGTACATGCTTCTAGTGAATATTACTTACAATGCAGAGTTTGTATTTTAGTTTTCAATTTCTAAAGATTAAAATCGCTATAGACCCGAACTGCGATTTTTGTAAGTACCATCGCAACAAGTGCAATGACAATCCATGGATCAACAGCTTGTGCCCAAGTCTCGAAGATGAGTGCAACAATTAGAAAACCAGCACCAACCAAAAACGCTGTTCGGCCAGCATGCATTCGGTGCATTATCTGCTTTTCGTCCCCTACTTCCTCTCGCATTATAAAACTTGTCAAAAGCCCGAAGGAAATGAGCGCAAAGGCAGCAAGAACCATTTCTATTATGTTTGGTAATAACCATCCAAATGGATTAAGCATAAAAACGGCGATTGAAATGAGGATGAGAGTACAGATGATTTGCCCAGCGATGTTAGTTTTCATCATGTAGGTAATAATACGCTCTGCCATTTTGTAAAGATAGTACGTGCTTGTACGTGGTAATTCCAACAGACGTTACATGCTTTTTTCAAAAATACAGGTATACTTGGGACTTACTCAGATAATATTGCATATGGACGACCAAACACGTACGGATGCTCCAGAGACTCCAGCAGAAATGCCTGTCACTGAGACTCCAGAGGAAGTTACAAACCCAGAGGCGCCTGAGCAGGCATCTCCAGAAGTAACTGCATAAAATAGCCCCCATGGGGGCTATTTTATATTCCGCCCCCAATCTCGTTTAGGGTAGAAGTATACGAGGTAATAAACGCAGGAGCGGCGAACATAAAAATTAAGAGCGGGAGCACAAAAAGTGCCAGTGAGATAATAAGGGTCCACAGAAAATATTTTCGTGTTTTCTCCGCTGATGCATGAACTGCGTCAATTTTTTTAGAGAGAATGTCGAGCTCTGCTTTCAGTTCCGGATCCATAGTTATATACCTGCAAAATGGATAATCACGTATATGACTGCCATCCCAAAAATCGTACTAAGCGTGGTCCATTTAACTGGATGAGCATGATGGCTCTCTGGTAATAGATCGGAGGCCCCGATTTACAGGAAGAATCCGCAAAATAATGCGAGCAGCAAGCCAAGTGTCTGAGCATCTATAAAAATAGCGAACGCTGCAATAATACCGATTACGGGAGCGATTGCATCTATCACAAGCCAGCGCATTGCCAATTTTCTTGAGCCTCCATTGCGGACAATCATTGAAACAGTGTTGATGCCATCGGAAAAATCGTGCGCAAGCACTGCAACTGCCAGCACTAAGCCCACTGCAGGTGAGACCTAAAACGCAAGACCAACTCCCATCCCGTCCAAAAAGCTGTGTATAGAAAGGCTGCCTGCGCCAAATGCTCCTTTATGAGGACGCGAGTGCGCATCATCATGGCCGTGCAAAAGAATGAATCGATCCAAGATAAGGTAGGTACCAAATCCAATCGCCATAATCGATGTGATCAGCGTTGGACTATAAAAACCGCTTGTGAGCTGAATTGCTTCTGGTAAGAGATCGAAGAATGCAACGCCAAGAATGGCTCCTGCACTAAATCCCAAAATGAGATGAAGATTGTCCCGAAGTTTAGTGCAAATAGCCCGCCCATAAGCGTTGAGAGGAATGTCGCGATCGCAATGAGTATCAACATAATGAGTCGAAGTAAGTGGTCTTCATTCTATGATAAACCTCCCAAAATACAATATAGTTAGAATCCTAACTTTACCTTAACCAGATACATGACTTTGCAGAAAAACATCTAGGCTTCAATGCGATACTACAGAAAAAATACTTCTAAACTGTATCTCTACTTAGAAACTCGAGAACCAAGGGCCAAGCCAGTTGTGCTCCCCGCTTTGAATACGAAGCTCGGGCGTCACAGAAAAATCCGTGATCAGCAAATGAAACGTCAACGTTTACAAAATCTTTAGAAGCAATGCTTAGCGCATTTGCAACTTCCTCTCTGGCGGTAGCCGGAATGTGTGCATCCCTCCCTCCCCAAAAGAAGAGCATTTGTCCATGCAGTTTTGACGCCAGTGGCAACAGCGAAGGCGCAATACCTCCTCCATAAAATGAGATCGCAGAAGTTAGCGGAAGTTCAGTGTTTGCGAGATACGCGGTGCGTCCCCCCATACAAAAACCGATTGCAGATATATTATCCTCAGATACAAGTCCTGATGCCTGCAGCCACTCGTATGCCGCTGTAGCGTCTGCGAGCAATCCTTCATCGGTGAGGGCACCCATATTTTTTGAGACTCCTATCTTCTCCACATAGTCAGCTTCAAAGCCAGGCGCGGTGCGATGGAATAATTCAGGCGCAATTGCAACGAAACCCTCACGCGCGAATCTATCTGTGATATCGCGAATGTGCGCATTTACTCCAAACGCTTCTTGAAAAACAATGAGGCCGGGGAAAATGCCATGTGCTTCAGGACGCGCAATATATGCACTCATAGTGGTTCCATCAGACACATCAAGCGACGTTACGCCTGTGTGTATGGACAGCTCCTCATTCATGTAATAAGTGTACTACCTTGGCCGGACTTGGAAAGTAAAGATATACGAGCCGGGTGGTATGGGTGAGGAACTTCGTGGAGCGGGCACAACCTCTAAAAGAGTGATATTTTCTGCCTCAGTTGTCACTGATTTTCCAAGCTCAATCGTCATCGTACTCCCACCCACTCCACTCAATATGCGGACTGACACGCGAACAGTGCCCGCTTGAATGCATTGCACATCACTAGGACATCTACTGTCTTCAACAATTGACAGCGGAGTAATTGATACAGACCCCGTTGTATACGTTTGATTTAGTTTTACAGAACCAGTCCCCGCACTTGGGTTTTGTGTTGGAGTGCGGATGCCCGTGTCACATTCAATTGTAACTGCCACATTTTTTCCTGAAATAACAGTAGAACTCGTGTCTGTGCAGCGAGGGTACACACCCGCGGTAACAGCAGAAAAAGTGTACGCTCCGGGCGCTAGTGCAAATGTGAAAGCGCCGCGCGCATCGCTTTTTGTCTGCATAGCGAGATTTCCACGAGCATCCCTCGCTTCAATCATTCCCTCGTACCCTTTTGGAGTACAGGAGGGATCAGGTGGGATTCTTTCAACTGGGCATATAGGCGAGAGTAGTGCAAATCCAGATACGCTCCCCTTGCCTGTGGTACTTGTTGCATTACCACCAACAGGACACGCCGCAAATTCGCAGTTGGGACCACTGCGTCCCACCGCAGATCCATCCGGACAAATCAACGCTTCCATGGTGCACGCAACAGATTGCGGCGCGACCCAGCGAGTATTTGCAATAACCAGCCAACTGAATATAACCAGCACAATTGCCCCAATAATTCCCCAGGTGAGTATGTGACTTGGCATATATGAATGTAAACGACTAGACTAAGCTTGCGTTACGCAGTATTGTCCCTGATACCTACTTACATGCAAAAGAATACAAGAGATTTAATGACAAGAAAAGCGTGGGCTACGTACGTCCATAACAGCGTCTGCGTTCTCCTCGTGGGCTCAATCGGATTCTATATCTATCAAACCAATTGGTCATCCGTTTTTTACACCACACTGATTCTGCTTCTTGTTCTCACACCCATGCTCCTAAAGAAATATTCCGAGATTGAAATACCTGTGGAGCTTGATGCGGGTATTGGCGTATTTATTTTCCTCACCCTATTTTTGGGTGTTCTGCATAATTTTTATATGCGCTACCCTATCTGGGATTCGATACTCCATTTGCAATCTGGATTCCTACTTTCGATTGGTGGTTTTGTGCTCATTTACATAATGAATGGCAAGAACAATAAGTATCTACATCTCACTCCGGGTTTTATTGCACTTTCATCTTTTAATTTTTCTCTAGCGCTTGGCATAGTATGGGAAATTTATGAGTATATTGCGGATACCTTTTTTGGATATCATATGCAATTTGGAGGACTTACGGACACTATGGAGGACATGATACTCAACACAATCGGTGCACTCATCGTCTCTGTGATCGGCTACTTATGGATGATAAAGAAAAACAGACTCCCGCTTTTTGGGCGAAGAGTCAAAATAGACAAGTAGTTATTTCTCAAGATCGAGCACTTCATCAATGCGAATCTGCTCCACGAACTCAGGTACGTGAGATACGAGGATCATTGCACCTTGATACTCATCGAGCGCTTTTGCGATCACGGGGATGTGCCTAAAGTTGATATGGTTGGTTGGCTCATCGAGGATCAATAGACCCGGCTTCATCAAAACTAAGCGCGCAAACGCGACAAGACCTTTCTGACCTTCAGAAAGATGGCCGATTTTTGAGTGCACTAAGTCGCCTGTAATGAGGAATGACGCTGCGACACGTCGAAGATCTTCTTCGTATTGTTTATCCATTACCGCCATCAATTCTTCGTACACGGTTTTATCAAAATCGAGGTTCGAGAAATCCTGTCGATAATAGCCGATGCGTACCCCCTCTGCAATTTCTGATCCTTCTTCTTTATTTGCGATCGATTCAAGCATCGTTGATTTGCCGATGCCATTTGGTCCCCGCAAAAGCAGGTGCTGATTTCTGCGTAAGACAATCTTCGTTTTGCGCACTGTCGCCTTGTGATCAAGAATCTGTTTGTACGAGGAAATAGATATAATATCGCCAATCAATTCTGGCTGGCTGCCGATCAGGAAGGGGCGTATGGTTTTATCCTCTCTGCGCACATCAACAATATCTTCTTCAAGATCTGCCGCTTTTTCGCGCATGCGTTTTGCAACCATGCGCATCTGACCCCCTTTATTTGCAAAGAAGTTCGCCTTGTCTTTATTTTCTTGGATTTCTTTGGCAAGGAGTGCATTCTTCCTATTTTCTTTTTCAATACGCACCGTAATCTCGGCAACGACGTCCGTATAGTTGCCAACATACTGCTCCACTTTTTTACTTCGTGCATCAAGGTAGAGAACGCCTTGAGTAAAGGAGTTAAGGAAGCTTGCGTCGTGTGAAATTACGATGCATGTCTTTTTGTACTCTTTTAGAAAATCAGTCAGATGTTTAATACCTGCTTTATCAAGATTGTTGGTAGGCTCATCAAGGAGAAGTAAGTCAGGATCCTGTATCAATGCTTGCGCAAGCAGTAGGCGCGCCTGCTGGCCTCCCGAGAAAGATCCG
>Ga0163150_10007338_pt1 | contig 13009 bp, 11 predicted proteins | sample OliLakLV19P2IB_FD_148628 | JGI IMG/M metagenome (GOLD analysis project Ga0163150, IMG submission 148628) | Freshwater microbial mat bacterial communities from Lake Vanda, McMurdo Dry Valleys, Antarctica - Oligotrophic Lake LV.19.P2.IB | ecosystem: Environmental > Aquatic > Freshwater > Lake >...
GTCCGGAAGCGCCGGTTGCCGCGCCGACCTGTACAATGCTGTCGAGGATGTCCTGGACCGTGTGCGCGTCGAGCGAGAGCACGTGCGAGCGTAGCTGATTCTTCGCCACGACGTCGCGAACGCCCGGCGTCGGAACGGCGCAGACTTCACAAACGGCCTGCGTCAGGACAATGTCGGGAGCGAGAGAGGCGAGCAGCGGTTCGTCGATCACGTAGACGCCGCCGTGCTCCGACATCGCGTCACGCAGCGCCTGGTCGATCTCACCGCTGGTGAGTCCTGCAGGATCGAAGCGTGGCTTGCTCAGCCGCGGCCGATCGAGCACATCAGGAGGCCAGTCGCATTCGTGAGAGATTGCGACAACGCTCTCCTGCAAGCCGAGTGCGACGGCGATCTCGGTGCCACTCGCGAGGAAGGACGCGATCCGCATCAGAGCGCCGCAGGAACTCGCCCGTTGACGACCGCGCGCACATGAGTCAGCCAACCGTGCTCATCGGCAACGCGGCCGTGCACCGTGTCCAGGAAGCGCGTCTGCAGCGCACGCGTGACCGGACCGGTAACACCCGCTCCGACCGTGATGCGGTCTACGCTGCGCACGGGTGTCACTTCGGCCGCAGTCCCCGTGAAGAAAACCTCGTCGGCGGTGTAGAGCATCTCGCGCGGGATCGGATGCGCGTCCACCGGAATGCCGAGATCGCGCGCAATCGTGATGATCGATGCGCGCGTGATTCCACTCAGGATCGTACCGTCGACTCCCGTCGTGAGGAGCACACCGTCGCGCACGATGAACACGTTCTGGCCGCTGCCTTCACTGACGAGTCCGCCCGGTCCGAGCGCGATTGCTTCTGCAAAACCATTCGCAGTCGCTTCCATCTTGATGAGCTGCGCGTTGTTGTAGTGCCCCGCTGCCTTCGCGAGCGAAGGGAATGTGTTCGGCTGCGGACGCTGCCAGCTCGACACGCACACGTCAACGCCGTGCTCGAGCGCGCCCTCGCCGAGGTACGTGCCCCACGGCCAGCAGCTCAGGTATGTCTGGATAGGTGACTCGCGCGGCATCATCCCCGCATCGCCGTAGCCGCGCAGCACCATCGGCCGGATGTAGCAGGATTCGAGACCATTGCGTTCCACCAGATCGCATACCGCCTGCGTCAACTCCTGCGGTGACCACTTCGGGTCCATCCGATAGATGTGGCAGGAGTCGTAGAGACGCCGCAGGTGATCGTTCCAGCGGAAGATGGCCGGACCATCCGGCGTCGGGTACGCGCGCACGCCCTCGAACAGTGAGGTGCCGAACTGCACCGCGAGCGAGAGGATGTGCACGTTCGCGTCGTGCCACGGCACGATCTCGCCGTCGCGCCAGATCCACTTGCCTTCCTGGATCATTTTTCTGCCGTCATGGAATGAGGAGTGGTGTCTGGCACCCGAAGTCTGTAAGTGCACAGCCGAGCATGGCTGTCGCAATGGCGTATGTCAACGGGTCAGAGGAGGGAGCGGATCCAGCCGCCGTCGACCGCGATCGACTGGCCGGTGATGTAGGAGGCGCGGGTGGAGGCGAGGAATGCGACGAGCGCGGCCAGTTCCTCGGGCTCACCCAGGCGCCGCATCGGGATTTCGGCCTCCCACTGTGCGTACGCTGTGCCGACATCGGTACCGCGCGTCGTGGCGTTGTGCTGGGCGAGCTGCACGAGCCGCTCGGTGCGTGTGTAGCCGGGCATCACGCTGTTGACGGTGATGCCGTTGCGGGCCTCTTCGTTGGCGAGCGTGCGTGCGAAACCGGTCACACCGGCGCGCAGCGTGTTCGACAGGATCAGGCCATCAACCGGCTGCTTGACCGCAATGGACGTGATGTTGATAATGCGTCCCCATTTCCGTTCCTTCATGCCCGGCAGCACCGCGCGCGTCAGGTTGATGACACTCTCGAGCAGCAGGGAAACTGCGGCTGTCCACGCATCCGGGGTATGACTTTCGAAAGGTCCCGCCGGCGGTCCGCCCGTGTTGTTCACGAGGATGTCGACGGCACCGACCTGCTCGCGGGCCGCCGCTGTCACAGTATCGATGCCCTCCCGCGAAGAGAGGTTCGCGGGAACACCGACCACGTGCACTCCGGTTTCTGCCTTGATGCGCGCAGCGGCGTCCGCGACAGCCACTGCATCTCGTGCGCAGATGACAACGTTGCAGCCAGCTGCCGCGAGCTCATGTGCGACGGCGTATCCGAGCCCGCGACTCGAACCGCCGACAATTGCAACGCGACCCTTCAACCCAAGATCCATCTACTGGTCTCCGCAATACCGCGCGAGCGCCTGGACGAGCGTGTCGGTCGAGAATGGCTTGTGCATGAACTGCGTGAACACCCTCGCCTCGTCTGCCGCCAGCTCGTAGCCGCTGATGCCGATGATGGGCAGGTCCTTCCACGCCTCCTGCGATCGCAGCACTTCCGCCAGGCGAACGCCGCTGATGCCGGGCAGGCTCACATCGACGACAAGCGCGCACGGCTTCTTCTCGCCGACCTTCAGCAGCGCTTCGAAGCCGTCGCCGGCGGCGACGACATCGTAGTTCGCGGCCTCGAGCACCTTCACCAGCATCATTCTCAACGAGGGATCGTCGTCAGCGACGATGACCGTCCTCATTTGTTGTGAAAGTAGGAGTCCGTATGGTTCAACCAGTCCGCGCGCGGCGGGCTGAAGATATCCATGTCGAGCGTATCCTCGATCGCTTCAGCGCGATGCCACACGTTCGACGGGATGTGCAGAACCTCACCCGCTCCTACCACGACTTCGTCGGCGCCATCTGCACCGATCCAGAACCTGAGCGCGCCGGAGATGATGTATGTCATCTGCTCGTTGTGATGCTGGTGCTTGGGCACGACGCATCCCTTCTTCAAATACACGTGCGCGAGCATGATGTCCTTACCGGTTATCAGCTTTCGGTCCAGCAGATCGGTGACGTGCTCGCGTTCGACGTTGTCCCAGCGGTAAAACGTTGTCTCACTCATCTTCAGTTCGTCCTCGGCACCGCAGTCACCGTACCTGCGCGCGCTGGCCCCTGGTGATCCACTCGGGCGCAACTGCGCCCTTCAGGTAGTGGTCAAACCACTGGTTGATCCGGTGATGATAGTCCTTCTGGTTGGGTTTGCGCGAGAGTGTGTGGTTCTCGCCTTCATAGACCAGCATGACCACGTCCTTGCCGGCGCGACGGGCCGCATTGTACAGCTCGATCCCCTGGTGCCAGTCGACAGACCCGTCCTTGTCGCCGAACGCAACGAGGAGAGGCGTATTCATCCGCTCGATCTGGAACAGCGGCGAGTTGCGCATATACGCGTCCAGGTCCTGCCACGGCGGAACCTCCATTCGCGCCTGCCCGATCTCGAACATGCGTGCGTCGGTGCCGCCGCTGTTCCAGTATACGGACAGGTACATCGAGATCAGGTCCGTCAGTGGCGCGCCGGCGACTGCCGCCTTGAAACGGCTCGTCTGCGTTATCGCAAATGCCGACTGGTACGCTCCCCATGAGTGTCCGATGATACCGACTCTCGATGAGTCGACCGCTCCCATGTCGAGCACCCGGTCGACGGCGGGCAGGATCGCTTCGACCGCTGATACGCCGGGGTCCCGGCCCCGGTACACGATGTCGGGCCGAAGCACGAAATAGCCGTTCTGCGTGAATACGGTCGGATTGATGCCGTTTGTCTCCGACGGAACCATGTACGTGTGGACTGTCGTCGACACGATCTCATACACGTACACGATCATCGGATACTTGCGTCCCGGCTCGTAATTGGCCGGATACATCAGCGCCGCCTGCAGGTCCCGCCCCGCTGCGCTGCGAAAATTGATGAGCTCGGAACGGCCCCACGCGTACTGTGTCTGGAACGTGTTCGTGCTCGAAACCTGGCGACTGCGCGCGAGTGATGCGTCCGCTACAAGAATATCTGGTGAATCATCGAAGTCCTCAACACGGTACGCGTAGACGTCGGCGTCGCGCGCCTTCTGCAGCCGCGAAACTCCGCGGTCCAGGAAAACGAGCCGCTCCGCGATTGCGCCCGGTCGAAGCCTGCCGTACCCGAATTTCTTGGTCTGCTCGCCGTAGAGCGTGATGAAGACCGGCTTCGTCATGTCGATCACGCGATCGTCCGGAGTCAGCCAGTAGCGACGGCTGCGCACGCGTTCGCGCGCTCCCTGCGTCAGGTTGACTGCGCCTGATCCATCGGGGCGAACTTCCCAGATGTCGTACTCATCATAGAGCAGGACCGACGCATCGTTCGTCGTCCAGCTGCCGTTGCCATACGGCGGCTTCTCCTTCACAGTCTGGTCGTAGTTACTGTTGGTGAAAGACGTCTGCACATCCTTCGTGATATTGGTGTGCTGCTTGCGAGCCGTGTCGTACGTCCAGTAGTGGCCGTCGCGGAAGTACAGCATGTACCGGCCGCGGGGCGACGCGCCGTAGCTGTATTGCACGCGCTCGGCGAAGCGCGTTCTTGTGCCGGTCCGCATGTCTATCGCATACAGGTCGCGGTAGACAGGACCGAACATTCGTACCGTATCGTAGGGGGTCCCGTCAGTGCCTGCGGCGAACAGCCCGTCGGACGCACTGACGTCCTCGATGATATCATCGCCAAGGCGCACCCACATGTCGGCATCGATGTGCCAGATCGCGAGATCGTTGCGGCTCCGCGCAATTCCTGCGAGCGACTTCTGCTCCGGGATGATCTCGACGTCGTCGGCATGCCAGATTTCGACGCCGGCTTTCTGCGACGACGTATCGGCCACTGCCTTTCGCTGCCACGTCTTCATGCCGAAAAGGATCGCGCGTCCGTCCGCGGTCCACGTAACCGGCCGGGAATCGACGATACGATGATCAAGGGGGAATCCCGCCCGTGTCAGCGGATCGAACGTCGCATGCGTCATCCGTGTAGAGCTGACCGCGCGCCAGATGTGAATGGCGAACGCGCTCTCGTCATGGATGGAATCCGAATATGTCCGCACGACATTGAGATCGTCCGCGTTGCGGCGCCACGCCAGAGCTGTATGTGTCGCTGTGTCGGACGTGAGCGTGCGCAGAACGCCGGTCCGCGCATCGTATAGCTGTACGCCATTGCCGGCATCGGTCACTGCATCGATGATCATTGCGAGCAGCGCGCCGCGATCACGCCACGCGGAAGCGGCTACATTGCCGAAGCTGATGTCCCTGCCGGTGCCCAGATTGCGCACCACGAGGTCGACGCCGGGTGCAGTGCTGTTGCGCGGCGCGTATGCCCGCATGGAGATGAAGGCGGCATCACCGCTGAACTCGAACGACGCGACGTCGCTCACGAGTGTCGTTACATGCGAGCGCAGATCGAGCAGTGCCAGCTTCGTATGCACCATGGCGCCCGACTTCTGCAGGCGATCCGCTTCCGCCTCCGACACGCCGGTCGCATAGGCGAGCCAGCGGCCATCTGCCGAGTAGAGCGGACGGCTTCCGTACTTGACGATGATCGTGGAATCGGATGCGACTTCGCGGATTCGCAGCTCGTCGTCCCCATCCACTCGTGTGATGCCGTAGGCAATCCACTTTCCGTCCGGCGACAACTCGCTCGTGCCGATCGTCTCCCACTTCCAGTAATCGGCGGGAGTCACGGTCGGTTTCTGCGCGCTCAGTGGGAGCGCGCAAAGAAACAGCAGGAGGTTCGGCAGATGGAGGCGTCGCGTCATGGTTTCCGGAACGTCCAGCGTGGGCGGATCGCCCTATCATAACCCGGGCGCGTGGACAATGCACCGGCGGGCCTTGCGCGACAGCGCGCTCTGCGAGATTGTGACGGAGCGCAACCCCGGAGGAATGATGCGGACCAGAAAGCTCGCCGCCATGCTGATCGCCATCGCAGTACTGTTCGGCGTCGCTGCCTGCGCGACCGGGACAGGCGTTGCCGCCGACCGGCACGATGTCACGATCATCATCGACAACAACCTCTCAAGGATCGCCGGCATTTCCGCGTATCTCGTCACTGAGACCAGCGCGCGCCGTTCGCTCGGACCCGTCGAGTCGAACGAGAAGGGCACGTTCGACCGCAGCCTCCCGACAGGTACGTACTACCTGATCGCGACGCGCGTCAGCAACCCCGACCTGATCTCCGAGCGCTTCCGCATCGACACGGACAGCGTGGTCGTCGTGTGGAACATGGCATCGAACCAGATCGCGTTCGGAAAGAAATAACTCTCTTTACCGAGTTGTTGACCGGGGGGCCGCCAGACGGTCCCCCTTTTTTTGTCCCCCCTGGCCGTCCCCGGTGTTTGCGTTTGGGCGAGAAAGGCTTTATCATTATATCCGGATATGCGAATGGATGCCTTGGAGCCCGTCACGATTCACGCGACCATCGGGTCGCTCGCCGATGCTGCACGCACGCGGCTGCTGCTGCTGCTCGGCCGTCACGAGCTGAGCGTCAACGAGTTGTGCGCGGTGGTACAGATGCCGCAGTCGACCGTGAGCCGCCACCTGAAGGTGCTGGTGGACGAGGGCTGGCTGGTGAGTCGCGCGGATGGTCCGAGCCGATACTACAGGATGTCGGGGCGCCTGGAGCCGACGGCGAAGCGGTTGTGGCAGGTCGTTCGGGAAGACCTGACGGTGAGGGCGGAGTCGGTGCAGGACGAAGCGCGGGTAGAGCAGGTGCTGCACGAACGGCGGACGCGGTCACAGGAATATTTCGCGAGCTTCGCCGGGCAGTGGGAAAAGACGCGGGCGGATCTGTTCGGTGCGCATGCGGGATTCGCGGGACTGATGTCGCTGCTCGGCGACGATTTGGTGATCGGCGACCTCGGCTGCGGCACCGGTGTCGTTGCGGCCGAACTCGCGCCGGTTGCGGGTCGCGTGATTGCGGTGGACGAATCGAAGGCGATGCTGTCTGCGGCGAAGCGTCGCGTCTCTCCGTTCGCGAATGTCGAACTGCGGTTCGGTCAGCTCGAGTCGCTGCCGATCAGCGCTGGCGAACTGGATGCAGCGGTGCTGTCGCTCGTGCTGCATTACATCGCGGAGCCGGAGCGAGTGTTGTCGGAAGCGCGCCGTGCAATGAAGGTGGGCGGGCGCGTGGTGGTTGTCGACATGATGGCCCATGGACGCGCGGATTATCGCGAGCAGATGGGGCATGTGTGGCAGGGCTTCAGGGAAGACCAGATGCGCGGCTGGATGGAAGAATGCGGCTTCGAGCGGATGAAGTGGCGCGGCCTGACGGCTGCGACGGACGCGCGAGGTCCGATGCTGTTTGCGATGAGTGGTGTGGCCGGGGCGTAACGCGCCGATGGCAATCAGGTTCGTAACTGGGGAGGAGAATACAGATGAGCACGACGATGGTGAAGCCGGAAACGTCCACGCGGCCTGCCTACAAGGTTGCGGACATGTCGCTGGCCGAGTTCGGCCGCAAGGAAATTCGTCTTGCGGAGCAGGAGATGCCGGGACTGATGTCGATCCGTGCGGAGTTCGCCGCGCAGAAGCCGCTGAAGGGTGCGCGCGTCATGGGTTCGCTGCACATGACGGTGCAGACGGCAGTGCTGATCGAGACGCTTGCCGAGCTCGGCGCCGACGTGCGCTGGGTGTCGTGCAACATCTTCTCGACGCAGGATCATGCGGCAGCCGCCGTCGTTGTGGGAAAGCACGGCACGGTCGACAATCCGCAGGGCATTCCCGTCTTCGCCTGGAAGGGTGAGACGCTCGAGGAGTACTGGTGGTGCACCGAGCAGGCGCTGCTCTGGCCGGACGGCAGCGGTCCGACGTTGATCGTCGACGACGGCGGCGACGCCACGCTCCTGATTCACAAGGGTCTCGAGTTCGAGAAGGCCGGCGCGATTCCGGCGTTCGATGAAGCGAACGACCCGGAAGAGTGGGGCGTGATTCTCGACCTCATCCGCAGCATTGCCAGGGAAGACCCGACGCGCTGGCAGCGCGTTGCACCGGCGATCATCGGTGTGTCCGAGGAGACTACCACGGGCGTGCATCGCCTGTACGAGATGGAGCGTGCCGGCACACTGCTCTTTCCTGCGATCAACGTGAACGACAGCGTGACGAAGTCGAAGTTCGACAACATCTACGGCTGCCGTCACAGTGTCATTGACGGACTCAACCGCGCCACTGACGTGATGCTGAGTGGCAAGCTCGCCGTTGTCTGCGGGTACGGCGAAGTCGGCAAGGGCTGCGCGCAGGCGCTGAAGGGCCAGGGTGCGCGCGTCGTCGTCACCGAGATCGATCCGATCTGCGCGCTGCAGGCTGCGATGGAAGGGTTCGAGGTGAACACGGTCGAGAACGTGATCGGCATAGCCGACATCTTCATCACCGCGACGGGCAACAAGGATATCATCACCGCCGATCACATGGCGCGCATGAAGGACAAGGCGATCGTCGGTAACATCGGCCATTTCGACAACGAAATCGATATGTCGGGATTGAAGAAGATCTCCGGCATGCAGCGGATCAACATCAAGCCGCAGTATGACGAGTATCGCTTCCCGGATGGACATTCTGTGATGATCCTGGCGGAGGGGCGCCTGCTGAACCTCGGCTGCGCGACCGGTCACCCGTCGTTCGTGATGAGCGCGTCGTTCACCAACCAGGTGATGGCGCAGCTCGAGCTGCAGGCGAACGCGGCGTCGTACGAGAAGAAGGTGTACGTGCTGCCGAAGCATCTCGACGAGAAGGTCGCACGCCTGCATCTCGACAAGCTCGGCGTCAAGCTGACAGAGCTGACACCGGACCAGGCGTCGTACATCGGCGTGGACCAGAATGGTCCGTACAAGCCGGAGATCTATCGCTACTAGCCGCGCGCGCGGCATCATGTAAGAAGGCGGCACTCCTCTGTGGGTGCCGCCTTTCCCCCATCCGGATGCCGCGTACAGGAGAGAATACCGGTGACCTGCAGCGTTCTCATCAATATGACGAACGAGACCTGATGTGCTGCGTTCGTCAGTTGCTCGTTATCTCACTGCTGAGTGCCTGCGCACCGCCAGCTCAGCCGCTCAATGTGCCACCTTCGGCGCGCGGACCTGTCACGTGCGAGTTCAGAGGCGCGGACACCGATCGCGACGGCCTGTCCGACAGCTGCGAAACACACCTCGCCGAAATGTTCGCGCCGCTGCTCCGTACGGCAGCAACCGCATGCAACGTCCACGCAACCGCAGATGCACGCCGGCTCGGCGGCGGATACCTCTATGCAGTGACGCCCGTCGATAGCGGCGTTCGCCTGATGTACCTGCCTGCGTATTTCCAGGACTGCGGATGGTCGGGCGCGAAATGCAGGATTCCGTTCATGAGTTGCGCGCCACACGCGGGAGACTCCGAATTCATCGCAATCGACGTCGCCACGCGCGACTCCGTCAGGTATGACGTGACTGGCGTGTTCCTTTCGGCACATTGCTTCGACGGCTCGGATCCGGGCTGTCGCTGGTACCGCGGTCCCGCCCTCCAGGCATTTGCATGGGCAGGGGCCACGTCAGCCAGTGCGCCCGTCATCTGGGTCGCTGACGGTAAGGGTGCCAACTATCCCTCCCGGCGCGCGTGCGACGCCGGTAAGTGGCGCTACGACACGTGCGACGCCGCGCGAGTAGATTATCGCTATCCGATCGACCCGGAGCGTAACATCGGGTCGCGAACCGTTCCGCGCTGTTACACCGCGGCACTTGTAGATCCGTCCGGCTCCCATACAATGACAGGAGCGGCGGAATGTCCCTGGGATACGTCGCAGCGGTTTCGTGGGTGGCAGGGCTCAACTCACCCGGGCGCGACGCCGTACGAGAGATACCTTCGCGAAGTTTACAGGCTCGAGGACTGAACATGGCAGAACTGAAGACCAGGCTAACCAGCGAAAGTGTCACCGCGTTTCTGAATGCGATCCCTGACGAACAGCGACGCAAGGATTGCAAAGCCGTCGCGAAGATCATGGAACGCGCGACTGGCGCAAAGCCGAAGATGTGGGGGGACAGCATCGTCGGTTTTGGCGATTTCAGTTATCAGGGTTCCAGCGGGAAGAGCACAGACTGGTTCATCATCGGATTTGCGCCGCGTAAGGAAGCGCTCACGCTCTACCTGTTGGGCGGACTGAGCGTCTCGGCAAAGGAGCTGGCGACGCTCGGCAAGCACAAGACCGGCAAGGGCTGTCTTTACATCAGGAAACTCACGGATGTGAACGTCGACGTGTTGACGGCGATGATCGAGAATTCCGTCACACACATGGGATCGATCGCGCGCTGAATCCCAGACGCTCCTGCTTCAGCTGCCGGTGGCTGCGAGCATCGCCCGCATGCGCTTGATTTCGGCGGACTGATCTGCGTTCACATCTGTCGCGTACAGAAACAGCTCGGCCTCCTGTCCGCTGCCGCTCCTGAACAGTTGTTCTACCATCATGACCGCGCCCTCATGATGCCGGATCATGCCTTGCAGGAAGAGCCGCTCGAAGGACGTGCCGGTGGCGGCGCCGAGTGCAGCAAGCTCGGCATCATTCAACATGCCCGGCATCATGGTACCGTGACCCATCGCCGCGTGGATGTGCGCGTCGTCGTCCGGTACCTCCTCGGCGCGCTGGACGAGCCATTTCTTCATCAGCGCGATCTCGCCTTTCTGCGAGACTTCGAGGCGTTCCGCCATGAGCAGGAAATCCCGGCGTTGCGTGCGCGCGGGGATGAGCGCTGCCATTGCAAGGGCCTGCGCATGGTGCGGGATCATTCCCTGCATGAACGCGACATCGCCCGCGGTGTATCCCTGTCGTACGCGCTGGGCCGGTGACGCGGCGGCACCCGGCGCGGCCGATTGCGGCAAAGAAGGCGCGGGCGAGGCGCAGGCCGCGCCGAGGCAGGTCGCAAGAGCCGTCAGCACAATGAATTTCCTCATATTCCCATTGTATCGTACAACCGACCTGATTGGAAGCGGTGCTCTAGGCATATATTGTGTGTGCATGTGATCTGACGAGTGGATCGATCCATGGGTGAGGACTGGGAGCTACGAATGGCCGGTGCTGTACGATGGAAGAATTGCGCTTGCGTGATCGTCGTCGCTGTACATGCCGCGGCGCTCTCGGCTCAACAGGCTGGAGCGCAGGTAAGGCCCTGCACAGCGAACAGGGTGATCGAGGCCGGCTGGACGGCGTATCGCAGCGGCGACATTGCGATGGCGCGTGCCCGGTTCACTGAGGCCGTCGCGGTGTGTCCCGATGCGCCCGGCGTGCTGTCCGGGCTGGGATATGTCGCACTGAGGCAGGACCGCGTCGTTGATGCGAACCGATTCTTCGCGCGAGCGGCGCGAAATGCACCCGCCGATATCGACATCCTCACGGGCACCGGCCTGGTCGCGTGGCGCCAGGGGCGTGTGCCGGACGCATATGCGGCATTCAAGCGCGTGCAAGCTCTCGACCCCGCGAATGCAACAGCCGCGGAGTATCTCGCGCGCATTCCGGAGGGTTTCGGAATTGCTCCCGCGCGACCGCCGCTGGTTCGGCCGGACACAGTGACGTACCCGGCACGCGCGCAGAGCGGCAGGTTCGAGATCCGCACGCCCAACGGCTGGCAGCCTTTTTATGTCAATGGTGTCAACCTCGGCGCTGCATTACCGGGCAAGCACCCGAGCGAGTTTCCCGACTCGGCAGTGTATGCGCGCTGGATCGCGCAAATGGTGACACTGGGCGCGAACACGATCCGCGTCTACACGATCCATCCGCCCGCCTTCTACAAGGCCCTCTACCAGTACAACCGTGCGCATGCGGACGCCCCGATGTGGGTGATTCACGGTGTGTGGGCGGAGCTTCCGCCGAAGCACGACTTTTCCGGCGCGAAATGGGAGAGTGAATTTTTCCGGGAGATGCATTACGTCACCGACCTGCTGCACGGCCGTGCGGACATTGCGCCGCGTCCCGGCCATGCGTCGGGCCATTATACGGCCGATGTGTCGCCGTGGGTTCTTGCGTACATCATTGGTCGCGAGTGGGAACCGTTCTCGGTCGTCGCATACAACCAGCTTCGGAAAACCCAGACATCCTTCACAGGCGAGTACCTGAAGCTGGCGCGGGGTACGCCAATGGATGTGTGGCTCGCGAAGGCGTGCGAGCAGATGATCTCGTACGAAATGACGAAGTACAATGCGCAGCGTCCGATCGCATATACCAACTGGCCGACCACGGATCCGCTGAAGCATCCGACGGAAACGACGGTCTCGAAGGAAGTCTCGATCCGCACCAGGTTAGGCGAGGTCGTGGATGTACGGCCGCTCGAATATGACAACGATGCGGCACCGCTGGATGCCAGGCTCGTGCAGCTCACTGCGAAGCTGCCGTCAGGATACTTCGCGTCGTACCACGCGTATCCGTACTATCCGGACTTCATGAACCTCGAACCGCGGTTCAATGCGGCAGCCAGCTCGTTCGGCCGTTCCAACTATTTCGGATACCTGCAGGCGCTGAAGCAGCACCATGGCGACATGCCGGTATTGATCTCCGAGTATGGCGTGCCTGCGAGCATCGGCATTGGGCACCTGCAGCCTCAGGGCTGGCATCACGGCGGGATGACAGAGCAGAAGATGGCCGATATCGATGCACGCATGACGCGTGAGATCGCAGAGAGCGGCATGGCAGGCGGCGCGATCTTCGCGTGGATCGACGAGTGGTTCAAGAAGAACTGGATCGCCATCGAGTTCGAGATACCGCTTGAGCGGAACCGCCTCTGGTACAACAGGCTGGATGCGGAACAGCACTACGGCATGATCGCGTACGACGCGTACGCGCCTGTGCAGGGCGAGACTCTGCAACAGCGCCTCCCGCACTGGAAGAAGATCGCGCCGCTATATCAGCTTCCGTCCGGCGGCGCCGTTCGCGCCGCGAGCGATGAGGCGTATCTGTGGCTGCAGTACGACGCCGGAACCGGCGTTCTCCCTGACACTGTCTTCTTCGGCTTCGACATGGTGCTGCCGGATCGGGGTGAGCGTACGTGGCCGTCGACAGCGTCACCAACGGTGCCGGTCGGCATGGACCTCCTGCTGCGCGTTACGAACAGCACCGCGCAGTTTCTTCCCC
>Ga0163150_10007339_pt1 | contig 13006 bp, 14 predicted proteins | sample OliLakLV19P2IB_FD_148628 | JGI IMG/M metagenome (GOLD analysis project Ga0163150, IMG submission 148628) | Freshwater microbial mat bacterial communities from Lake Vanda, McMurdo Dry Valleys, Antarctica - Oligotrophic Lake LV.19.P2.IB | ecosystem: Environmental > Aquatic > Freshwater > Lake >...
TCGCTCAGCGGCATCTATCACCTGTTGCATTCGATAGGCTTTGAGTCGCTGTCGCCTCGGCCGCGCCATCCCAAGAACGATCCGAAGGAAGCGAAGAAGTTCCGGCGGAGCGCCCCCCTTTTGTCCGGCAGGGCACGATCGCAAACGTGTGGGCGCGGCGCGGGTCGCGGCCGACCGTCGAGCGCCAGAACGGACGAAAGTCGGCGTACGGGTCTTCGGCGCGGTGGAGCCGCTCACCGGCCGCTCGATCTCGATGGTTGCGAAAACGGCGAACACGTTCGCGATGCAGGAGTTTCTGTACGGTCTCTCGCGCGAGATCGTGCGGAATGATCACGCGGTGCTGGTGCTGGACCGCGCAGGCTGGCACCGGTCGAAGCATCTCGTGTGGCCGCGCAATATCACGCCGCTCTTTCTTCCGCCGTACTCGCCGGAGCTCGACTGTACAACCCGCCGCACCGTCATGGAGGACGCGCGATGTCGATGGAAAGCCTTTATAGAGACTAGGCAGGCCGGCTCCGGTTTGCGGGACGCGATCACGGGATCATGTCCCATCACGCAAGCGTGACGATCGTCGCCGCAGTGACGGCGGGTCCGTCCGCGCAAACACGGAGACCGGCAATGAAGATCCTCGCCCTGGACCTCGGCAAGAGCAAGACCGTGAGCTGCGAATTCTCCACCGACGGGGGAGCGCACTCCTTCCGCACCATCGAATGGGGGGGATTCACGTCCCGGGGAGGTGCACGTCCCGATGCGCGACATCCGCGAGTGGCGCGAGACGATCGAGCAGCGTGCGGGCGCAGTGGGACGGCGGGTCGAGCGTCTCAATCAGGTGCGCTCGCTCTTCCAGTCGCTGGCGATCGTGATTCCCCCGGCGGCCAAGGCCTGGACGAAGCGGGGCATGGCGTCGCTCCGGTCGCTCGCGGCGGCGCTGCCGTCGGAGACCGCACGGGAGCGCGTCGCCATCCACCTCGACGGGATCGAGGCCGCCGACAAGGAGATCGGGCGGATCGAGGCGCTGCTGGAGAAGATCGCGAAGTCGCGTCCCGCCGTGAAGCTGCTGCAGACGGTGCCGGGCGTGGGTCCGCGTCTTGCGGAGGCGGTGGTGGCGTGGATCGATGATGCGAAGCGGTTCAAGAATGCGAAGCGGGTGGGGTGCTGCGCAGGGCTCACGCCGCGGCCCTACCAGTCGGGATCGACGGACCGGACCTCGCGGATCAGCCATGCAGGACCGAGCCGCTGCGCACGCTGCTGACCGAGGTGGGCTGGATCATGCAGCGCTACAACGAGTGGGCGCGCGAGACGTACCAGCGTGCGCTTCGCGGCTGCGCGGGAAGAAAGAAGCAGGCGGTCGTCGCGCTGGCGCGTCGGCTGCTGGTGCGGCTGTGGGCGATGATGCGTGACGGGACGGAGCGGGCGCCGCCGCCGGCAAGGAATCAGGCGGCGGCGTAGCCTCCGGTCGTCCGGAGCTGGGCAGGAGAAACGCGTCAGCCTGACCGCACCCAAGGAGACCATGACGACGTCGGCGTCGTCAGGACGGGCCGATCGGAGAAGAGGATCGACGACATGGCAACCCCGATGTGTGTCTGTGCCTCGAGCACGGCTAATAGAGTGGGGGCCAGACGTATAGTCAGATTGCGACCGGACCGGCGCGTCGCGCCGCCCCGGACACCGCGGATAGAAGACAGATTCGTACGATCCGACCGAATCGACTTGACGGGGCCGGCCTCATAGAAGACACACCAGAGTGGCGTACGGTTACGCGCTCGCGCGCCGGGCGGCGTCGCCCTGCGCTACTCCCCCCACGCGATCGCGCTCGCGATCGAGTGCGTCTCCGTGTGACTCATGCTGAGCCACCAGCGGGCGATTCCCCGTTCGCGGGCGATCTCCGCCGCACGTCCGGTGACGAGCAGTCGCGGCTCGCCGGTCGGAAGCCGCAGCACTTCCATGTCGGTCCACGCGATGCCGTCCGACCATCCGGTGCCGAGCGCTTTGAGCACGGCTTCCTTCGCCGCAAAACGCACGGAGTACCGTTCGACGCGCCGCCGCTGTCCGTGTTCGGCATACGAGCGCTCCGTGACGGTGAAACAGCGTTCGGTAAAGCGGTCGGCGTGCGCGGCGAGCATGGCCGCGATGCGGGCATTCTCCACGAGATCAACGCCGTGTCCCACGATCGTCATTGGCCGCCTCCAGGCTGTTTCGCCTGCTGTCGCGGAATGTCATGCAGCGGGCGCGCCTGGAACGTCCGCCCGCACCAGCGCTCGAGCGACACACGGAGTCCGCCGAACGGGTCACGCCACTGCCGTGCGTCGACGACCAGGGCGCGCCGGTAGCCGACGATGTCGAGCGCGACGCGATACGCGTCCACCTTCAGCCGCGCTTCGCCGGGCTCGCCGATCGGTCCGCGCAGTCCGCTGCGATAGAGATCCACGAGGCGCGCGGACACAAGATTTGAACCGGCCGCGAGCACCGCTGCCGCGGGATCTCGTGACGCAGCGAGGACGAGTGCAGGATCCACGCTGATGCCGATCCGCGTCCGCGCCGCGTCCTCGTCCACGGCAGCCGTGAGATCGGCGAGCTGAATGCCGTCGCGCTCTGCGACCGTGACGAGGTGGTCGAGCGCCGCTGCGCATTGCGCTGCGGCGGCGGTCTCCGGCTCGCGCTCGCGCGCCGTCGGAAGCAGCAGGCTGACGGTCGGACGCGCGTCTGCCGAGAGACCCGATCCGGCGATGTCGGCGACGAAGCGGATCGCGTGCTCCACAGCGGCTACCGCGCGGTCGATCGTGGCGTCATCGAGAAACTGGCTCGGCGGGATGAAGAGATCAATGCCCGCACATTGGAGTTCCAGACGCTGGAGCTGACCGCGGATGCCGCGCCGCGCGGAGGTGTCGATCTCGCGCGGGCGAAGCGACGGAGTCGTGCCGGACCACTGGACCGCGCTGTATCCAAGCTGCGCCACCGCTTCAAGAGCAGCGGCCGCGGCGATGCCCGTGCCTTCCACGATCGGTCCGATGGTGCCGGCGCAGTTGGGGCGTGGGTCGCCATCATGGTCGCCCGCAGAGTTTGGAGAACGTGCAGCGTCCATGAGCAGACTGCGAGTGTACGTTGATGCGACCGGTTCGCACACGAGAGGGGTTCGTGCAACAATCGACGGCGTGCACCGCCCGCTCGCAGTCCTGTACTGGCTTCTGCTCATCGCGTGGTTTGCCGGCTTGGTCGCCTCGGCAGCAACCGCGATGGCGGCGTTTGGTTCGTTGCCCCGCGTCTTCGACGACCTCGGGATCAGCGTTCCCCAGATTGACGCGATGCAGCAGATGGGCGCGCTGCAGCGGGATGGCAACATCCCGGAGCGCGGGGAGAGCGGTCGGTACATCGCCGGCTTTGTAGCGCAGCGTGTGTTCGACGCGGTCGAGACGCTGCAGTGGATCATCGTGCCGATGATGATTGGCACGCTTCTGCTCCAGCGCTTTGATCGTTGGCCCGCGCGAAGCACCGCGAACACGTGGCGCCGGCTGCTGCTGGTCGCCGCGATCTGCTGTACGGGCTATCACCTGATTGTGCTCGGCCCGCGCATGCGCTCGGCGCTCAGCGATTATCGTGGCGCCGTGCAAGCGTCCGATGCCATCAGCGCTGCGTCACACAAGGCCGGGTTTGACCGTGATCACAAGATCGCCGACCCGCTGTTGCGCACAACATCGTTTCTGCTGCTGGGGACGATTGTGCTCTCCGCATGGACTCTGACACCGCGAATCAAGCCGCCCGGCGACCGCTACCTCGGATCGAGATGACCTCCACCCGCGCAGCGCGAGTTTCACATCGCGGCACGGTGCCGCGCGGCACCGCGGCGCAGAAGCGGCGGGCGCAGCGGATTCTCGCCGCGCTGCAGGAACGGTATCCCGAAGCGCACTGCGAGCTGCGGTGGTCGAAGCCCCACGAACTGCTGATCGCCACGATTCTTTCAGCGCAGTGCACCGACGTCGCCGTCAACAAGGCGACGCCTGCGCTCTTCGCGCACTTTCCGGGGCCGGCGGACTACGTCGCGTCGACCCCGGCGGAGATCGAGCCCTTCATCCGTTCGCTTGGCTTCTTCCGGCAGAAGGCAAAGTCCATCCACGCGGCGATGTCGACGGTCGTCGCGAACTTCGGCGGTGACGTGCCGCGCACGATGGACGAACTTCTGACGTTGCGCGGTGTCGCGCGGAAGACGGCGAACGTCGTGCTCGGCAACGCGTTCGGGATCGACGAAGGCGTGGTCGTCGATACGCACGTGATGCGTCTCGCGCGGCGCTTCGGGCTCACGAAGCACACGGACCCCACAAAGATTGAACTGGATCTCATGGCGCGCTTTCCGCAGGCGTCATGGACCGAGCTCTCGCATCTTCTGATTTTTCACGGTCGCCGCGCGTGCAAGGCACGCGGCAATCGCTGCGCCGATGATTCCATCTGCCAGCAGTTCTGTTCTGAAGCCTCTTCATGATCCGCCACCTTTGACCTAAGGGAGAAAACACCATGCAGCACGTCCTTCGTTCCATTCGCAAAGCAGCATCGATCGCGCTCTTCGCCGTCGCGTCCTTCACGCTGGGCGCGTGCAATTCCGACAACGAGTACCAGACCGAGGCGGTCACCAGTCCGGCGCTCGAGAGCAACGCCCGCCAGGCGACCACGAACTTCAAACAGACCGATCCTGGACTGCAGCGGTTCTTCGACAACGCTGCGGGCTATGCGATCTTTCCCGAAGTCACCAAGGGCGGTTTCGTGATCGGCGCCAGCCGGGGCGACGGAGTTCTGTACGAGCGCGGCTCGCCGACCCACTATGTCACGATGACCGCGGGCACCATCGGCGCGCAGATCGGCGGCCAGGTGTTCAGCGAGATCATCTTCTTTAAGACGGTCGCGGAACTGGATCACTTCAAACAGGGGCACTTCGAGATGGACGCCAACGCTTCCGCGGTCGCTGTCCGGTCGGGTGCCAGCGTCGCAGCGGACTACGTCAATGGCGTCGCTGTTTTCGTGACGGGCGAGCGCGGGCTGATGGCCGAAGCGTCAGTCGGCGGTCAGAAGTTCAAGGTGCGGCGGATTCAGTGATTTTTCCGGTACGCGCACCGGTATCCGCAGCGATGATCACTCAAGCGCCGGGGCGTGCAAACGCCCCGGCGTTTGCTTCACGAGAACGTGGGAGCCGCGCCGATAAGATCCGCCTGCCACATGCTGAACTCGAACCAGCCTGATCCTCGTGCGTCTGACGTGTCCGACCGCTCCGGCAACGACACGACCGAGCCTTTACGGCCCGTCCAGGCCGACCCGATCTTCTCGGGGAAACGGCTCTTCTTCATCGGGATCGGCGGCTCCGGCATGTCCGGCCTGGCGCGGATGCTCGCGACGCGCGGAGCGGAGTGTTCGGGCTCCGACCAGACGCGCAGTTCGCTCACCGACGAGCTGATCGCGGGCGGCATGCCCGTGTCGATCGGCCCGACCAGCGTGCCCTCGCCGTGTGATCTCGTCATCGCCAGCGCCGCCATCAAGCCCGATCACCCCGAGTATCTCGCCGCCGAAGCGCTCGGCATCGAAGTCATCAGCTATGCCGAGGCGCTGGGCCGCGCCCAGCTCGGCCGGACCGCCGTCTCGATCGCCGGCACGCACGGCAAGAGCACCACCACCGCGATGCTCGCGCACGTGCTCATGCAGTCGGGACTCGATCCCTCCGTCATCGTCGGGGCGACGGTCCCGCAGCTCAACGGCGGATCGCGCACCGGATCTCTCTCGATTCCGACCGGGCCGTACAAGCATCAGCCGGGAATCCTCGTGTGCGAAGCATGCGAGTTCAACCGCTCGTTCCATCATCACCGACCGACCATCGCGCTCGTCAACAACGTCGAGGAAGATCACCTCGACTGCTACGGCTCGCTTGATGAAATCGTCAAGAGTTTCCGTGACTTCGCGGAGCGCATTCCCGCGTCGAGCGACCACGGCCGACTTCTCATTGCCTACGAAGGAGCGCACCGTCGCGAGATCGCGTCGGGCCTCTCCTGTGACGTCGCGACGTTCGGCTTCTCGCCGCAGGCGACATTTCAGGTCGTGTTCGACGCCAAGGCCGGGCGCGTGGGATTGCTCAGCGACGGCGTCTGGCTCGCGCAGTGGGACCTGCAGCAGCACGGCGATCACATGGCGCTCAACTCGGCCGCCGCGGCGATCATCGCGCACTGGCTGGGAGCGGATTGGGAGGACATCGCCGCCGCCCTCGCGACATTCCTCGGGGTCGACCGCCGCATGCAGAAGCTCGGCACCCGCCGGGTGTCCGGCGCGCACGGCACGGGCGACGTGACCGTCTACGACGACTACGGTCACCATCCGACCGAATGCGAAAAGACCTTGTGCGCGCTGCGGGCGTTCGAAAACCCGCGCCGCCTCATCTGCGTCTTCCAGCCCCACCAGCACAGCCGCACACGATTTCTGCTCGACCAGTTCGCAACCAGCTTTGAATCAGCAGATATCGTGATCGTGCCGCATATTTATTTCGTGCGCGACAGCGAATTGGAAAAGACGAAAGTGTCGGCGAGCGATCTGGTCGACAGGCTCATCGAGCGCGGCATTGCGGCGATGCATCTGTACCCGTTCGCAGCGATCGTGCAGCACCTTGAAGCGACCTGCCGCCCGGGCGACCTCGTCATCGTGATGGGCGCCGGACCGGTCAACGAAGTGGCGATCGACTTTCTCCGGCGCGGTCAGGGCGGTGCGGGCTGCCGTGAAGGCGCAGTCGCGAGCGCGTCATGAGTGCTTCCGTGCGTGACCCACGGCCGAGCACGATGTTCGCCGACCTCGACGTGGACGTGGCCACCGATGTGCCGATCGGCGCGATGACGTGGTACGGCATCGGCGGCGCCGCGGACTTTGTCGTGCGACCTCGCTCGCTCGACGCGCTCACCGCGCTCCTAAGGCGAACGCGGCGTGAGGGCCTGCCCGTGCGCGTGCTCGGCAACGGCGCGAATCTTCTGGTCGCCGACGAAGGCGTCGACGGCGTCGTGCTTAAGCTCGACGCGCCGGCCTTTACCGAGGTTCGATACAACGCCAAGGGCGAAGTCGAAGCGATGCGCGTCGGCGCCGGCGCGGACATGGCGAAGGTGCTGAACGACACCGTGCGCCGCGGACTCGAAGGACTGTCGCAGATGGCCGGCATCCCCGCGTCGATCGGCGGCGCCATCCGCATGAACGCGGGCGGCGCGTACGGCTCGATCGGCGACAGCGTGCACAGTGTCGGCTGGCTGAGCGAGACCGGCGACATCCACGTGCTGCCGGCGAGCGCGCTGCGCTTTGGATATCGCGAGACCAACATTCCACCGGGCGTCATCCTGTGGGCGGCGTTCGATCTGCGCGAGACCGATCCAGTGGCGCTCCGTGAGCGAGTTAAAGAGATCTTCAACTACAAAAAGAGCACACAGCCGCTGGCCGATCACTCGGCGGGCTGCATGTTCAAGAACCCTGTCGATCCGGTCAGCGGCACGCGCGTGAGCGCCGGCATGCTGGTCGACAAGGCCGGCATGAAGGGCTCGGCGGTCGGCGGCGCGCACGTCTCGCAGCGGCACGGCAACTTCATCAGCGTCATGCCGATGACCCGCGCCGCCGATGTGATCGAACTGGTCCGCCGCGTGAAGGAACGGGTCCGCGACGCGCACGGCATCGAACTCCACACCGAAGTCGCGTTCTGGTCGCGCTCGGACCGCAGCGGCGGCCCCGAAGCTGGAGTGATGACATGATCCAGCCGACCCGCACACTCGTCCTGATGGGCGGTCCCGATGCGGAACGCGAGGTGAGCATCATGAGCGGCGAGCAGGTCGCGGCGGCGCTGCGCGCCGATCCCGGGATCGAGGTCGTGGCGCTCACGGTCGACACGCCAACGGCGCGGGAACTGCTCGCGCATCGTCCCGATGTGGTCTTTCCGGTGCTGCACGGCCCGTTCGGCGAGGGCGGACCGATGCAGGACATTCTCGAGTCGATGCACGTCGCCTACGTCGGTTGCCGGCCGAAGGCCGCAGCCATCGCGATGGACAAGGTGTTGACCAAGACGCTCGTGAGCGCAGCGGGCGTGCTTACGCCGGGCAGCCGTGAGTTGCATCGAGGCGAAGCGCCCGACATCGCGCCGCCGATCGTGATCAAGCCTGCGAACGAGGGGTCGTCCGTCGGACTGACGATCTGTCAGACGACGGAGCAGGCGGTGCAGGCTGCGGCGCAGCTCTTCGCGATCGGGAAGCGCGTGCTCGCTGAAAGCTACATCCGGGGACGCGAGATCACGGTGGGCATCGTCGACGGCGAAGTGCTGCCAATTATTGAAATCGTGCCAGCGGTCGAATACTACGATTATCAGGCGAAGTATCATCGCGACGATACACGCTATGTATTGGATCCCGAACTCCCCGCCGCTGTGGCCGAGGCGGCGCGGCGCTTCACACGAATCGCGTGGGAATGCGTCGGCTGCCGGGATCTTGCCCGCGCCGACTTTCTGGTCGACGAGCGCGGTCCCTGGTTCCTCGAGATCAACACGATGCCAGGCATGACGACGCATTCGCTCGTCCCGAAGGCGGCGCTCCACGCCGGAGTGACCATGACGGAGCTCTGTGCCCGGCTCGTGCGCGGCGCGCTGGCGCGGTTCGGGGAGCTTGCCGCCCCGCCAGCCGGACGCAACACCGGCCGCTGACCTTTTTCCGCTGCGACGATTCCCGCGAACTGTGGCACCGAGCCGAAAAGGACAGACAGATCGCCAATGGCCCGCTCCAGAACCAAGAAACGCCCGTTTTCCATGCCTTCCTTCCACAACGTCCTTCCCTCCGGGAGAGTCGTGCGCGTGGTGTTCGTGTGCGTGTTCTGGATCACATGCGCGGCGGCGGTGGCGACGCTCGTCGGGGTCGGAGTCTTCCGAGGTGTGCCCGCCCTGCGGGCCATGGCGGAGGCCCGGGCGGCGATCGATCCTGCACAGGTGCGGGTGACGTTCACCGGTGTGCCCCCTTGGATGCCTGCGGCAACAATTCACACGCTCGGCGACGGAGCGCGAGCCGTGCTCGCGCGCGACGGCCGACCGGTCAGCCCACTCGATGGCGCGGCGCTGAAGGGCGTCCATCAGCAGCTGCTTGCGACCGGCTGGTTCGAGCGCGTCGAACAGGTCCGCCGCACCGCAATCGATGAACTCACTGTCACAGCCGAATTCCGCACGCCGTTCGCGATGGTCCGCTGGGGCGACGATGATCACCTCGTCGATGCGCGCGGACTTCGTCTTCCGCTCGTGTACAGCGGCGATGCAGAGCGGCCCGCACTGCCGCTCATTGTCGGGGTCACGATGCCGAAGCCCGCCGAACCCGGCACAGCATGGCTGGGCAGCGATGTGCGCGCGGCGCTCAATCTCGCGCGCGTGCTTCGCGGACGTTCCTGGTTCGTGAACGGTCAGGTGCGATCGATCGATGCCTCGCGCTTCGCGTCGCACCGGGTGCTGCAGCTGATCACCGACCGAGGCTTGCGGATTGTGTGGGGCGGTGATCCGGACGACCGCTCGCTCGGCGAGATGCCGGCGGAACGCAAGCTCGCGGGGCTTGACGGGCTGTATCGCGAGACCAGTCGCATTGACGACCGGTCCGGCGGCACGGTGGATCTGCGGTTCGATCTGGTGACAGTGGCGCCGGCGACGGGACCGTCATCGAACGCCGCGTCCGATGCAAGCATGAATGACGGTGGCGGCATGCGCGCCACGCTGACGTCTCGCGTGAACGCTCCCTGAGCAGGTCGGGCGCACCTTCACGCTGGCTCCGCCGACGCGGCCCCGCACTACGATGCCCTGCGTTGCCGACTCCGATCCGATTACCACGCCCGACGCCTCCGCGCGGACTCATCTTCCTCGCGTCGGCTTGGCTCATTGTCAGCTGGATCGCGACCATCGGATGGCGCTCGCCCGTGCAGGCATTGTCGGCGTCGTACACGCCGGGCGTGCGCATGATGATGCTCACGCTCCTCGCCGGCATCGTCGTCGCGTGGCCGCTCGCGCGGTTGAGCGGTCCTGCGCGGCCGTGGCCCATGCGGCAGTCGCTGCTCGACCTCGTGGTACTGCTCTGTCTCGCGCAGGTTGTCGTGTGGCCACTGCGACTCGTGACGACGTGGCCGCCTGAACGTTCGGCACTCATTGACCTCTGCCTGTGCGGCTGGGGCGCGGCCGCGGCTGCTGTCGTTGCGACAGGAACCATTCCCGCGCGGCGCGGCAGCGGCGCGCTGCGCACCGTCTCCATGCTGGTGGCGCTGGCGCTCTTCGCAGCCATGCCGCTCCTCACGCTGCTCGGCGGCGGCCAACTGCCACTGACGGCGCACCCCTCCCCTGCTGAGAATCCCGCGTGGTGGAGCGTCGCCGCCGCGAGTCCTCTGACGGCGATCGACGCGATCACCGCGGCGGGCTCCGTGGTCCCCGGCGGAATCGAATGGCGGGCGGCACGCGCCGGCTGGTGGGCAGCGATCGCGCTCTGGGGCGTGGCCGTCATCTGCGGCATGACGGTTCCGCGCGTCGACGATCCCCAAGGGCCGCTCGAAACGAGCGACGACGATGCAGAATCCGCACGCGTTCCGATTGCGGCGCATCACGTTGGCGCAAGCGACGTTGTGGCGGGACCCGCAGCGGCAACGGACCCCGAGTCGAGAGACCAGGGCGCTGGCAGCGACAGGTGAAGCCCAGTATCCTGCGCCCTGCGTTAGAAGCGATTCGCATCACACAGCCGTTGCCATGAATTTCATCACCACCGAGGAAAAGGCCCAGCTTGAAAAGCTGCTCTCCGAGCTCCGAGCTGAGGAGAAGGTGCTGATTCAACGCATTCAGGATGCGCGGGCCCTCGGAGATCTGCGCGAGAACGCCGAGTACCACGCCGCCCGCGAGGACAAGGCGATGAACGCGGCGAAGATGAAAGAGCTTGAGTATCGGCTCGCGACCGCGCAGATCGCAGGCGATGTCGACCTGCCGACCGACATGGTCTTCGTCGGCAGCGTGGTCAAGCTGCGCGATGTCGATCGCGGCGACGAGGACCTCTACAAGCTCGTCGGCGAAGCGACGGGACGTTTTGACCTCGATTACATCGAAGTCACGACGACGAGTCCGATGGGTGTGGCGCTGATGAAGGCGCGGATCGGCGAGACTGTGCGTGTGGATCTGCCGCGCGGTGAGAAGCGCTTTGCGATTCTTGAAATTGTGGTGTGAGCAATCGGGAGATGGTCGGGCCTCGCGGTGCGTGCTCGCCTACCGACGTGTGCACGGGTTCGTACGCCCCGGTGCCAGCTGCGCGCACGCCGTTGGGGCGCACTTTCAGTGCTTGATCAGATATCGCGTCAGACCCGGAGCGTTGCCGCGGGCTCCTGGTTGGGATGCACCGTTGGTGCATGGAGCGTTCCAGTCGCGATCACCAGTCGCGATCAGGAGTGCCGGTCATCGGAACGTGCGTGTCCAAAATCGATATGCCGTTAACAACGGTGAACGATGCATGAGCGCTGGAGGCGGTGACAAGAACGGCAAAACAGATTGTCGATGGCGCATGGGCGAGAGGCTCCGGTTGGAAGGCCCGATTGGCTTCACGCGCGCCTCCGGCTGCGGCTTCGCAGGGCTCCGGCGAGCAGGATCACCGCGGCGCCCGGCGCCGGCACCGTCGACGAGAACTTGATGTCGTCGACGAAGATGAAGCCGTCGCTGTCCCAGAAGACGACCTCGTCGAAAGGCTCAGTCGAAACGATGCCACCGAAGGCGTAGGTCAACGGGAACGTGTCGAGGCTTTGGCTGGAGTAGATCAGTGTCCCCTGCCAGTAGAGCTTGGCGAAGAGCTTCCCTGGAAACCATGCGCCGATTGCGTGCTGCGGCTCAAGGAACTGGAGGTGGATGTCGGCATCGCCGCCGATTTGTCCAACGGAACCCCATCCGTCCTGCGTGGGGCCCGCAAGAGGCACCGCGACTTCTTCACCCTCCGGAAACAGCACGCCGAGGGAGAGGTACTGGGTGTTGAGCACCTGGGCCTCGGCGAATACGAAGTCGAGCGTGGTGCTGGATGGCACCGCGGCGTTCCAGTTGTCGATGCCTTTCACGATGGTGAACGAAGCATGAGCGCTGGAGGCGGTGACGAGAACGGCAAGAAAAATCGTCGAATGGCGCATGGGTCAGGCTCCTGTTGGAAGGCCCGCCGGCGAGTGTCCCCGCCGGCGGACTGGCGATCATCAATCGTCAGACGAGAGCAGATAGTGAATCGTGTTGCACGCGGCGTCGGCCGCTTCCGTTTCCGCTTGGGCGAGCCGGTCGGAGAAGGCATCCCACGTTGTGAACCCGAGAACGCCGAGAGCGGAGGACTCGTCCATCGGAGCGGTCAGCGATTCGCCTTGCGAGCACGAACAGATGGTCGGCACGCGGGCCAGAGCGGCGCCCGACCAGTACGTGCCGGTCAGGAGCGCCATGTCGCCTGAGCCGACGACGCCGTCGCAGTTCAGGTCGTACTCCAGCTGCGTGGCTGAGCAGCCTGACGAGCAGTAGTGGGCGAACAGCATCGTGCGGTCGGTGTTGTCGACGCGAAGGTCGCCGTTGAAGTCAGCGGCCGACGTGAGCACTGCGGCATGCTTGCCGCTCTCGCTCTGCACCAGGACGACGACATGTCGATACTGGTTGATATCGAACGCTCGCCGAATGAGGAGGTTGTTCGAGCAAGGCAACGTGATGTCATTCAGGTCCTCGACGCACCACGTATCGTCGAACCCGTGCCAGATGAGGCCAACTTCCTGCACAAGGTTGATTCCCACCAGCGTGGTGCAACCGAGCGCCGTCCGAGGCGAAACGCCCTCGGCCCAGCTCTCTTCGACGCTTGGCCCCGACGGCATCGTGTTCCCCGGAATGTGACTCGCATTCGACGAGCCATTCCAGAACGCCGCCCGACGCTCGCAGTTCGGACTGCTGCCCACCCATCCCCATCCGCAGACGTCGCCGTCGTCGTTGATCCCGCGTCCGTGCACGCCGGAGTCG
>Ga0163150_10007342_pt1 | contig 13001 bp, 9 predicted proteins | sample OliLakLV19P2IB_FD_148628 | JGI IMG/M metagenome (GOLD analysis project Ga0163150, IMG submission 148628) | Freshwater microbial mat bacterial communities from Lake Vanda, McMurdo Dry Valleys, Antarctica - Oligotrophic Lake LV.19.P2.IB | ecosystem: Environmental > Aquatic > Freshwater > Lake >...
AGGGTGCGTGGCAGCCGACTGCTGGGGTGGCGCAGCGGACAGGGTCGTCACTCCCGCGCCGACCACAAGAACGAGCCGGGCGACATATTGCATGGAAGACAGTCTACGGGAGCCGGCCTCCGCTAAGCGTTCGCTGCGCTCACTGCTCCGGCGAACAGCCTTCGCAAAGCCGCTCGGACAAAGCTCGCCAGGCTGGTGGTCTGCGATACGGGACGGTCTGGCAACGCAACCCCGACGTACACCTTGAAAACACGTCGGAGAAGACACTGTGCTCATCGGCACAGACGGCGGTGCGGACTGTAGTCCACACTGCCTCCGTGCTGTTTGACACGTTCTCGGCCCGCTCGCTTCACCTTGCCAATCGTATGGTGATGGCGCCGATGACACGCAACCGGGCGACTCCCGAGCACACCCCGGACGCCCTGATGGCGACCTACTACGGCCAACGTGCGACGGCGGGGCTCATCATCACCGAAGGCACCTCGCCGAGCCCCAACGGCCTCGGCTACCCACGGATTCCAGGACTGTACGACGCGGCGCAAGTCGAGGCCTGGAAGGCCACGACGGACGCTGTCCACGTCCAAGGCGGCACGATCTTCGTGCAGTTCATGCATTGCGGCCGGGTGGCTCACGTGGCTAACCTGCCGACCGGTGCCGAGGTGCTGGGGCCTGGCGCGACGGCCTGCCCGGGCGAGATGTACACCGACACCCTGGGCTTGCAGCCGCACAGTGCCCCGCGCGTCATGACCGAGACCGATCTGGCCCGTGTCGTCACGGAGCACGCGGCGTCAGCCACGCTGGCGCTCGACGCCGGCTTCGACGGGGTCGAACTGCACGGCGCGAACGGGTACCTGATCGAGCAGTTTCTCAATCCGCTGATCAATCAACGCACCGACGGCTATGGCGGCGGCATCGACGGCCGCAATCGTCTGGCACTGGAGATCGCGCGCGCGACGGTGGGCGCCATCGGCCGCGATCGGGTCGGCATCCGGATCTCGCCCTATGGCGTGTTCAACGGCACCGGTGCGTTCCCCGACGTGCAGGCGCAGTATCTGGCCCTGGTGGCGGGCCTATCCTCACTGGGCCTGCTCTACATCCACCTCGTCGATCACTCTTCCATGGGCGCACCACCTCTGCCGGACGACTTCACGCTGGCACTGCGCAACGCCTTCACCGGGCTGTTCATCCTCTCGGGTGGGTTCAACCATGGCAGTGCCGAACAGGCCCTGCGCGAGCGGCGCGCCGACCTCGTCGCTTTCGGACGCCCGTTCCTAGCCAACCCAGATCTGGTGGCGCGCATGCGACAAGATGCGCCGTTCAATGCGCCGGACATGGCGACGTTCTACGTGCCCGGCGCGAAGGGCTACACCGACTATCCCGTTCTGACGGCCTGATTTACACGAACTCCACGAACCCTGAAGGACGACGACACTATGGCCTATCAAAGCGTGAACCCCAACGACGGCAAGTTGCTCAAGAGCTTCGAGCACATGAGCCCTGCCGAGCTTGAGACGTCGCTGGCTGCAGCCGAGACGTGCTTCCAGACCTGGAAGCACACGAGCTACGCGGAGCGCGCGGTGGTCATCAACAAGGCGGCGGCCTTGCTACGCGCCCATGTCGATGACTTCGCCACGCTGGAAACGCTCGAGATGGGCAAGCGCATCAACGAGGCGCGGGGCGAAGTGACATTCAGCGCCGACATCCTGTCCTACTACGCCCAGCATGCCGAGTCCTTCCTGGCGCCGGTCACACTTGACCCCCAGGCCGGCGAGGCGCACATGGAAAGCTCGCCCACGGGCGTGCTGTTCTGCGTCGAACCCTGGAACTTCCCGTACTACCAGTTGGCCCGCGTGGCCGGGCCGCAACTGATGGCCGGTAACGTACTCGTGGTCAAGCACGCGGCCTGCGTGCCGCAGTGCGCCATCGCCTTCGAGAAACTGCTGCTCGACGCCGGCGCGCCGGTGGGTGCGTACACGAACCTGCGCATTTCTTATGACCAGTCCGACCTCGTCATTGACGACCCGCGCGTGAAGGGCGTGGCGCTGACCGGCAGCTTGGTCGCGGGCCGCCGCGTCGCGGCGCGCGCCGGGCAGAACCTGAAGAAGGCCACGATGGAACTCGGTGGCAGCGACGTCTTCATCGTGCTCGACGATGCTGACCTGGACAAGACCATTCCGTGGGCCGTGTGGGGCCGCATGTACAACGCCGGCCAGACCTGCTGTGCGGCCAAGCGTTTCATCGTGCTTGACGCCGTCGCCGACTCTTTCCTGGCGAGGTTCACTACCGCCCTGGAGGCTTTGCGGCCAGGCGATCCGATGGACGAGCAGACCACGCTCGGTCCGCTGTCCACCGAAGCGGCACTGGTCCAACTGCTGGCGCAGGTCGACGCGGCCGTCAAGGGTGGCGCCACGCTGCTGATGGGGGGCAGGCGCATTGATCGGCCAGGCTCGTTCATGCAGACCACGATCCTCACCGACATCGCGCCCGGCAACCCGGCCTTTCGCGATGAGTTCTTCGGTCCGGTGGTGTCGTTCTATCGCGTGAAGACCGAAGACGAGGCCATCGCTCTGGCCAACGATTCCGACTTCGGCCTGGGCGGTTCGGTGTGGACGCAGGACGAGGCGCGCGGCAAGCGAGTGGCCAGCCGCGTCGACACCGGGATGATGTTCGTCAACAACATCGACTGGGCCGATGCCGATCTGCCGTTCGGAGGCGTCAAGAACTCGGGCTACGGCCGCGAACTGGGCAACATGGGTATTCAGGAGTTCGTCAACAAGAAGTTGGTTCGCACCGGGCACATGGCCGCACCGGTCTGAGTTCCCTTATGATGCACAACGTTGTCGCAGGCATGGTCACGCTCACGCTGATGATGTCAACGCAGGGGCCATCGGCGTCGCCGGTGCAAACAGTACCGGCCGTGGACTTGACGCGCTACGTTGGCGACTGGTTCGAATTGGCGAGATTCCCGAACCGCTTCCAGCGCCAGTGCGTCGGCGAGGTCATGGCCAACTACACCATGCGTCCTGACGGACGGATCACGGTCGTGAACCGGTGCCGGATCGCCGATGGCACGCTCACCGACGCGCAGGGGATCGCGCGTGTGACAGACCCTGGGACCTCCGCGAAGTTGAAGGTACGCTTCGCACCCGCCGTGCTGTCGTTCCTGCCGTTCGTCTGGGGGGACTACTGGATTCTCGGAATTGCCGACGACTATTCGTGGGCCGTGGTCGGCTCGCCGGATCGGAAATATCTCTGGATCCTCGCACGCACGCCGACGCTTGGCGCTGAGCCATACTCATCCGCAATCGCCGCGGCTCGCGCCAACGGCTTCGCCGTCGATGGCCTGGTGAAGACCATGCAGCGCTGACGGCGTCGGTCGGCGTTGCCGTGGCAAACACGCCGGCGGATCGCACTCTTTTTCACGGCCCGCCGGCAGCGCCTCACGCCTTTCGAAGCTGCACGTCGCCCTCGGTCCCCAGTTCCGGCGGCGTTCCCGTGACAAGCGCCGAGACCATCGCGATCGCCGTCGCCAGAGTTCCCGCCGACTCCCAATACCGCGCATGTTCTGGGCGGAACACGTGGACCGTCTGGGCGTTCGCTACGCTCACAGCTTCGGCGCACAGCCGTCGCGATTCGCTCGGACCAAGCTCGCCAGGCGGCCCTTCGACTCCGGCCCGCCATGAGCGATCCGGAGGCGAGTCGAATGGCGGAGGGAGAGGGATTCGAACCCCCGGTACGGTTCCCCGCACAGCGGTTTTCAAGACCGCCGCCTTAAACCACTCGGCCATCCCTCCGCACGAGCAACCAGTTTACGCCGACCGAATGTAAAGCGTACTTGGCAAATAGTAAGAAAATCTGCCACGTATGGTTGCAGTGTAGGCTGGAGCCATGCTCAAGCGGATCGTCTTCTTCGTCGGCATTGGCTTGGCCATCCTCGGCCTCACAAGCGCGGTGTTGTATCAGTTCTTCGGCCTGAGGGTCGTGATCCTTGGCGGCGGGTCGCCAACACTGGCGTTTGTCACACCGGCGGACGCGCAGGCGGACGCGATCGAACAACATCGGGCGACTCAGGCCGCCGCGGTTGGGACCCCGGCAGCACCCACCGCTGTGGAACCAACGACCGCCATCGCAACGACCGACGACGGCCTTGACGCGCAGACCGCAGTCGCCGCCGTCGCCGACTGGGGCTTCTTCCGTGGCCCGCGCTGGGACGGCCACTACACCGCGCGACCCATCAAGACGGAGTGGCCAAATCGGCAACTGACCCCTGTGTGGAAGCAGCCGATTGGTGGCGGCTACGCGTCTTTTGTCACCGCACGCATCGGCAGTCGAGACCTTGCCTTCACCATTGAGCAGCGCGGCGCACAGGAGGTGGTGGCGGCCTACGACGTCGCCACCGGCCGCGAGGTGTGGACCAACAAATGGAATGCGGAGTTCAAGGAGTTCATGGGCGGCGACGGCCCACGCGCCACGCCGACCTACTTCGACGGCCGCGTGTATGCACAGGGCGCCGATGGCGAACTGCGCAGCATCGATGCCGAGAAGGGCGCAACACTCTGGCGCACCAACATCCTCACAGATGCGGGCGCGGCAAATATTCAATGGGGCATGTCCACCTCCCCACTCATCGTCGACAACGCCGTCGTCACACTGCCAGGCGGCAGCGCCGGCAAGTCCGTCGTGGCCTACGACCACCGCACGGGCACACAGTTGTGGTCCGCCCTCGGCGACAGGGCCTCGTATTCATCGCCGATGCTCGTCGACATCGATGGCGTGCGACAGATCCTGATGGTGTCTGCCACCCGCATCATGGGTCTGCACCCGACCAACGGCACGATGTTGTGGGAGTTTCCGTGGGCGACGATGTATGACGTGAATGCTGGACAACCGATCGTGTTCGACGGCAGACGGGTGTTCATGTCGTCAGGGTATGACCATGGTGCGGTGGCGATTGAGGTCACGATGAGCGGGGACCGGGGCGCGGTTCGCGAAGTCTGGAAGAACAACCGGATGAAGAACCAGTTCACGAGCTCCGTGTACCTCGATGGGTATTTCTACGGGCTCGATGAATCCATCCTCGCGTGTGTTCGTGCGTCAGACGGACAATTGATGTGGAAGGGTGGCCGCTACGGCTACGGACAGGTCGCGCTCGCGAGTGGTCACTTGATTGTGTTGACGGAAGATGGCGACATGGCGCTCGTGCGCGCGACTTCGGAGAAACACGACGAGCTCGCCAGATTCCCGGTGCTCGACGGCAAGACCTGGAACCACCCGGCATTCTCAGACGGGCGACTCCTCGTCCGAAACATCAACCAGATGGCGATGTTCGATTTGCGAAGGTGAGCGCGTATCACGCTCGAATGACATCCAGGCCGCGCATATAGGGGCGTAGTGCCTCGGGTACGACGACCGAGCCGTCTTCCTGCTGATAGTTTTCGAGGATGGCAATCAACGTTCGGCCGATCGCCAGGCCTGACCCGTTGAGCGTGTGCACGAGTTGCGCCTTGCCCGTTCCGTCAGGGCGGAAGCGGATCTGCGCGCGACGCGCCTGGAACGCTTCCGTGTTGGAACAGGACGAGATCTCGCGGAACGTCTTTTGACTCGGCAACCACACTTCAATGTCGTAGGTCTTGGCCGCCGCAAAACCCATGTCGCCCGTGCAGAGCAACATGCGTCGATAGGGCAGGTCCAGACGTTCGAGCACAGTCTCCGCATTCCGCGTCAGCTGTTCGAGCTCCTCGTGTGACTGCTCGGGAGTGGTGAATTTGACCAGTTCCACCTTGTCGAACTGGTGCTGCCGGATGAGGCCACGCACGTCCGCACCATACGAACCGGCTTCGCTGCGGAAACACGGCGTGTAGGCCGTGTACTTGAGCGGCAACAACCGACCATCGAGAATCTCTTCACGATGCAGGTTCGTGACCGGCACTTCTGCGGTCGGAATCAGAAACAAATCCCAGTCGCCGCTGATCTTGAACAGATCCTGTTCGAACTTCGGGAGGTTGCCGGTGCCCGTGAGCGCGGTGCGATTGACCAGGAACGGCGGTTCCACTTCCGTGTAGCCGTGTTCGGTCGCATGCAACTCGAGCATGAAGTTGATCAGCGCTCGTGAGAGCTGGGCACCCGCGCCCATCAGCACGGCGAATCGCGCGCCGGACATCCGCGTCGCGCGTTCGAAATCCAGGATGCCGAGCGCTGCGCCGAGATCCCAGTGGGGCTTGGGTGTGAAGGTGAACGTCTTCGGTGTGCCCCATCGCTTCACCTCGACGTTGTCATCGGCAGTCGTGCCGACAGGTACACTTTCATGCGGGAGGTTCGGCAAGGTCAGCAGCAGACCATCCCGCTTGATCTCGATCTCGGCCAGTTCGGCTTCAAGCTTTTTGATCCGTGCGCCGCGAGCCTTGTTCTCCGCAAATACTGCGCTGGGATCATCGCCGGCCTTCTTGGCACGCGCGACCGCCTCGCCCGACGTGTTCTGATCGCGCTTCAGCCCTTCGGCTTCAGGCAGCACACGACGACGGCTGGCTTCGAGCACTGCGAGCGCGGCCAGATCGGCCGACGGGTCCATGCCGCGGCTGCGAAGGCGTGCCTCCACGAGGTCGGGGTTGTCGCGGACAAAGACCGGGTCCAGCATCGGGTATCAGTCCTTGGCTTTGGCCGGCGTGGTCGACTCAGACTTTGTCGACTCAGACTTTGTCGACTCAGACTTTGTCTCAGTCTTCGTGTCGGCCTTGGTGTCGGTCTTGGTCTCAGCTGGTGTGCCCTTCTCGGCGGCTTCACCCTTCTCGGTCTTCGAGCTGCCGGTCGATGAAGAGCCTGACTTGGCGTAGTCGTTGACGTACCACCCCGCGCCCTTGAACTGGATCGCCGGCGACGAGATCTGCTTCGTCAGGTGACCACCGCACGTCGGACACGGGTCTTCCAAGGGCGGATCCGAAAATTTGCGAATCCGCTCAATCCGACCGCCGCACGCATCACACTGGTATTCATAGAGGGGCATTTCAACCTCTGATTATAGATACACTTGGCTTCGGCCTCCCATGCCCGGCACCCTCTTCGTTGTAGCGACGCCCATCGGCAACCTGGAAGATTTCACATTCCGAGGTGTCCGCACCCTCCGGCAGGTGGACCTCATTGCGGCCGAGGACACCAGGCGGACCGCCAAACTCCTTGCCCACTATGAGATCCAGAAGCCGGTCGTCAGTCTCCGTGAGCATAACGAGGTCCGCGAATCGACCCGCCTGGTCGCCCGGATGCTTGCCGGCGAGAACATTGCGCTCGTTTCGGATGCGGGCACGCCGGGTATTGCCGACCCAGGCGCCCGACTCGTGGCCGCCGCCCGCGCTTCGGACATTCGTGTGGTGCCGATTCCGGGCGCCAACGCCATCGCGGCAGCTCTTTCAGCAACCGGGCTGCCCGGCGACGAATTTCTCTTCCTTGGTTTCGCCCCGACCTCAGGCCAGGAGCGAGAGCGCTGGTTCGAAGAGCTGGCCGCCAGCCGAAGGACGGTGGTGTTTTACGAGGCTCCTCATCGGATCGAGCGCACACTCAATGAATCGTCACAATATTTGGTCAATCGACAGATTATAATGTGCCGAGAATTGACGAAGATAAACGAAGAATTGGTCAAATGGAATAACAAAGCGATCAAACCGCTCGGCGAATTCGTGGTTGTCGTTGGTGGTATTGCCACTGAGCTTGATGATGACCCTGATGAAGTCGAGTTGACTGTGCTTTTTGGTCAAATAGAAGAATCCACAACCCTCGCGGAAGACATGGTGCTGGCCATGGTGGCCGGCCACTTCCACATCAGCCCGGTTCGCGCCAGGAAACTGCTGAAAAAGGGCCGCATTCTTCAAAAACGCGCGAGGGATAATCAGCAGGGTTTATGAGCGATCTCAACGATCTCCATGTCGTCATTCTTGCCGCCGGCAAAGGGACACGGATGAAGTCGGCCCTCCCGAAAGTGTTGCATCACCTGGCGGGTCGGCCTCTCATCGAACACGTCCTTCGAACCGTTGACCAGCTTGAGGTGGCCTCCAAAGTGCTGGTCGTGGGCCACGGCGGGGATGAAGTCAGGGCGGCACTGGCGGGCAGGCCCGACCTCCAGTTTGTCGTCCAGTCACCCCAACTAGGGACGGGCCATGCCCTGCTCCAGACCGAACCGGTGCTCAAGGGCAAAAAGGGCACCGTGCTGCTGCTCTACGCCGATGTGCCCCTGCTCGAATCGGGTACGCTGGCTCGCCTGGTCGAAACCCACCGGACCGCCCGGGCGGCGGCCACCGTGCTCACGGCTGAACTCGACGACCCGTACGGCTACGGCCGTATCGTTCGCGACGCCGCCGGCACCATCAGCCGCATCGTCGAAGAACGCGACGCCTCAGCCGCCCATCGTGCGATTCACGAGATCAACAGCGGCATCTACACGATGTCACTGGCTCCATTGTTCGAGCACCTGCATGGACTGGCGACTGACAATGCGCAGGGTGAGTACTACCTCACAGACCTCATCGCCATGTATCGGCAGAAGGACATGCGCGTGGAGACCCTGTGTCTTGACAGCGCGGACCAACTGCGCGGCGTGAACAGCCGCCTTGACCTGGCCGAACTCTCGGCCGTCATGCGTCAACGAAAGAACCGCTCCGTGATGGTGGGCGGCACCACGCTTGAGGACCCGGCCACGACTTATGTGGATGTGGACGTCACCGTCGGTGTCGATACGATCATCGGCCCGGGTGTGCGCCTCGAAGGCACCACCACGATCGGTGATCGCTGCCGCATTCACGCCGGCGCTCGGCTCACAAATGCCACTGTGGATGACGATGTGGAGGTGCTTGATTACAGCGTGATTGTGAATTCCACCATCGGTGCTGGCGCGGCGGTTGGTCCCATGGCGCACATTCGGCCCGATTCCGTGCTTGGCCCCAAGGCCCGAGTGGGAAACTTCGTCGAACTGAAAAAGACCACGCTTGGACGCGGCTCCAAGGCGAATCACCTGGCCTACATTGGTGACGCCACGATTGGTGAAGGGGTGAACATTGGCGCCGGCACCATCACGTGCAACTACGATGGCCAGAAGAAGTTCAAGACCGTCATCGAAGACGGCGTGTTCATCGGCAGCGACTCGCAGTTGATCGCACCAGTGACCATTGGCAAAGACGCGTTTGTCGGTGCCGGTTCGTCGATCACCGAAGATGTGCCTGCAGGCGCGCTCGCGGTGGCGCGGAGCAAACAGGTGATCAAAGAGGGTTGGGCGACCAAACTCAAAGCGGCGCGTGCCGCAGCAAAGAAAGAGACCTAGACCATGTGTGGGATCGTCGGATACGTCGGAGATCAACCCCTGTTGCCGGTCCTTATCGAGGGACTACGCAAACTCGAGTACCGCGGGTATGACTCGGCCGGTGTGGCGGTGGTGCGCCACGGCGAACTCGACATCCGGAGAAGCGCCGGCAAGTTGTCGAAGCTCGAAGATGTCATCGCGACCAGACCCATCACTGGTGAATACGGGATTGGGCACACGCGATGGGCGACACACGGACGACCGACGGAAGAAAACGCGCACCCTCACCAGGACTGCAAAGGCCGCATCGTCGTCGTCCACAACGGCATCATCGAAAACTACCTGGAGTTGAAGCGCGCGCTCATTGCCGAGGGCCACAAGTTCGTCACCGAGACAGACACAGAGGTCGTGGCGCATCTGGTTGAGAAGGAGTGGAAAGGTGACGGCCTGGCCGCCGCCGTCCGCCGATCACTCACGCAGATTCGCGGCCTCTTTGCGCTGGTGCTCATCTCTGCTGACGATCCCGACACCATCGTCGCGGTGAGGAACGGGCCCCCGGTGGTTGTTGGCCTCGGCCAAGGTGAATACTTCGTCGCCTCCGACGTGCCAGCGATTCTTGCGCACACACGGCGCGTGGTGTTTCTTGATGATCGCCAGATGGTCGTCGTCACCAGGGCCGGCGCGCAATTCACTACCTTTGACGGCACTGAAGTCGCCCGCGAGGCGCAGACGATCAACTGGGATCCGGTCATGGCCGAGAAGGCCGGCTACAAACACTTCATGCTCAAGGAGATTCACGAGCAGCCGTGGGCCGTGCGCGAGACAATTCTTGGTCGCGCCTCAGTGGAGTCCGGCAAGGTGTTTCTCGATGAGATGAAGTTGAGCGCCGATGCGCTCCGCGGCATTGATCGGATTGTGATTCTGGCGTGTGGTACCTCGTGGCACTCGGCGCTCATCGGCAAGTTCCTGATTGAAGACCTCGCCCGCGTGCCGGTTGAGGTCGACTACGGGTCTGAGTATCGATACCGGGACCCGATTGTTGACGAAAAGACTCTGGCGATCGTCATTACCCAGTCAGGCGAGACCGCGGACACCCTGGCGGCGCTCCGCGAGGCACGGCAGAAGGGTGCTCGCAGCATCGCCATCTGCAACGTGGTCGGGAGCATGGCCACCCGCGAATCAGACGGCACCGTGTATACACATGCCGGTCCGGAAATCGGTGTCGCGTCGACGAAGGCGTTTACCGCGCAGTTGGTCGCGCTCCACCTCCTGGCCATTCATATCGCCCAGGTGCGAGGGGTCCTCGGACACGAACGGGCGGTCGAACTGCTGAAAGGGCTTGAACAGCTGCCTGGCCAGATCGAGGAGACGCTCAAGACCGACGACGTGATCGAGGACCTGGCCAAAAAGCTGTACCAGCGCCGGGACTTTCTGTATCTCGGTCGGGGAATCAACTACCCCATCGCCCTTGAAGGCGCGCTCAAGTTGAAGGAAATCTCCTACATCCACGCCGAAGGGTATCCGGCCGGGGAGATGAAGCACGGCCCCATCGCGCTCATCGACGAAGACCTGCCGATTGTGGCGCTTGCCCCGAACGACCACGTTTTCGAGAAAATGATTGGCAATATTCAGGAGGCCAAGGCCCGCGGCGGCCAGGTCATTGTGGTGACGACCCGGTCACACGCGCACGCCTTCGACGACATCCTCGACCCCTCACGCGACGTGGTGCTGACTGTTCCGGACGCTGATCCGCTCCTGATGCCCGTGCTGCTGACGATCCCACTGCAGCTGCTGGCGTACCACATCTCCGTGCGTCGTGGCTGCGATGTGGACCAGCCGAGGAACCTCGCGAAGTCCGTCACAGTCGAATAGGTTCGGGGTCCAGGAGTCCAGGAGTCCAGGAGTCCAGGAGTCCGAGGATCACAAGTCGAATTGCGTACCACGATCACGATCCGTCCGGCCTGGTGCTCGATGCTGGGTGGTATCCTGACGACTTCGGATGGATCTGCTCGAAGGACTCAACCCAGCGCAACGCGACGCGGCCGCGCACACCGACGGCCCGTTGCTCATCCTGGCCGGTGCAGGGTCGGGCAAGACGCGCGTCATCACGGTTCGAATGGCGCATCTGGTCAAGAGCGGCCAGGCCCAGCCGGATCAGGTCCTGGGCGTCACCTTCACCAACAAGGCCGCTGAGGAAATGCGGCATCGCGTCGAGAGCCTCGTGGGTGACGACTGCCGTCACATGTGGCTCTCCACGTTCCACTCGTTGTGCGCCAGGATTCTTCGTCGAGAAGCCCCGCACATCGGCCTCACCCGCGACTTCGTCATCTACGACTCCTCCGACCAATTGGCCGTCGTCAAACAGGCGTTGCGAGCGGCCGATATCGACGAGAAGATGCTGACGCCCAGAGCAGCGCTGTCACGAATCAGTCAGGCCAAGAACAAGCTCGAATCGCCGGCCGAGATGAAGTCGAGCGGATGGAATCTGCGCGATGCCCAGATTTCGAAGGTCTACGAAGCGTATCTGCGCGTCTTGCGTGAGGCAGGGGCACTCGACTTTGACGACCTGCTTCTGAAGACGGTTGAGCTGGTGGAGACCAAGGAACACGTCCGGGACGCCTACGCCAGAAAGTTCAAATACATCCTGGTTGACGAGTATCAGGACACCAACCGGCCGCAATACATTCTGATTCGTCGACTCGCCGACCATCACCGGAACCTGTGCGTGGTTGGAGATCCGGACCAGTCCATCTACAAGTGGCGCGGGGCCGATCTGCGGAACATCCTGGACTTTGAACAGGACTTCCCTGAAGCGGCGGTGGTCAAGCTTGAGCAGAACTACCGGTCCACCCAGGTGATCCTGGACGCGGCCTCAGCCGTCATCAGCCGGAATCGGAATCGGAAGGACAAGCGCCTCTGGACCGACAAACTCGGCGGCGAGCCGATCGTGTATGTCAGGGCCGGTGACGAAATCGAGGAAGCCGACTACATCACGCGCGCGATCAGGGAGACGCAGTCGGCGGACTCGAAGACCACTGTCGCCATCCTCTATCGGACCAACGCGCAGTCGCGCGCGATTGAAGATGCGCTGATGCGCGAGGGAATCGCGTATCGCATCATCGGTGGCGTCCGCTTCTACGAACGCAAGGAAATCAAGGACCTGCTCGCCTATCTCCGCCTGGTGATGAACCCGCACGACGATGTGAGTTTCAGGCGGGTGGTGAACGTGCCCACGCGGGGCATTGGCAAAACCGTCATGGAAGCCCTCGAGGCCGTGGACCTCGACGCGGACGTCCATGCCATGACGCCGCTGTTTGCAGTGGGCCTGCAACCCATCACCTCGTCCCGATCGATGTGGGCACGGCTCCTGGCAGGGCTTGAAAAACGTGAGGTGCCCAACAGGGCGGTCATCGCGCTCAGGGGCTTCAGGGACCTGATTGCCGGCCTGACCACCGAATGTGCCAACGCCAGTGTGTCCATTGCGCTGGGACTGGTGATGGACCGCTCGGGCTACCTCAAGGATCTTCGTGAAGACCGCAGCGAAGAAGCGGAAGCGCGCATCGAGAACCTGATGGAGCTCGTGTCGGCAGCTCGCGAGTACGAAACCCGGGAGTCCGAGCCCACCCTGGGTGGCTTCGTGGATCGTCTGTCGCTGCTCTCCGAGGCGGACGAGGCCCAGGGTAAAAAGGACGCCAATGTCTGGATGATGACGATGCACGCG
>Ga0163150_10007343_pt1 | contig 13000 bp, 10 predicted proteins | sample OliLakLV19P2IB_FD_148628 | JGI IMG/M metagenome (GOLD analysis project Ga0163150, IMG submission 148628) | Freshwater microbial mat bacterial communities from Lake Vanda, McMurdo Dry Valleys, Antarctica - Oligotrophic Lake LV.19.P2.IB | ecosystem: Environmental > Aquatic > Freshwater > Lake >...
GCGCATGGCAATCACGTCGGAGTATCCGCTGAGTACTCTGGCGGTATCGTAGAGGGATTCACCCTTGGCGATGGCGGAATTTTCAAAACCGGTGGTTTCACGCACCTCGCCACCGAGCAGGTTAAACGCGCTGCCGAAGCTGACTCTGGTCCGGGTACTGGGTTCGAAAAACATCGAGCCGAGAATAGCGCCAGCTAGTACATTCGTGACGCGGCGGCGATGGGCGTAAGGAACCATACGATCGGCAACGGTAAATATCCGCTCGACATCGTCCCGCTCAAACTGCTGGACTGAGAGGATATGGCTGCCGGCAAACTGCACGGTGGTTCTCTCCTGGGCTGGCACAAGTCATGAGGCTGGTTTGGCGCCGCTCATTATAAGGGCGACACAAGGGCCTGCCCATGGGCGTAATACCAAAGAATTTTGCCGACCGCTCAGGCCAGCAATGTATCCGCGTAGTCCAGAAGTTGTTCCAATAGCACCCGTTGCACCGCAGAGAGTTCGCCGCTGGTCAGCAGGGTCTCGATCTCTGCATGAAACTCCTCCATACAGTAACCGGCCCCGGATTCCGGCTCGGTGAGCTTTTGATAACGAAACTCCTCCCAGCCTGCATGCTCCTCGGGGGACAGGCTGTCTGGATAATTGCGCGCACGGTAGCGAAACAACATCTCGGGCAGACGGCTATCCTCGAATACAACACTCCCGGCGGCGAGTTCTTGTGGTGTCTGCGCGCGCAGTTGTGCCATGACCCGCTTGTCCTGCTCACTAAAGAAGCCACCGCTGTACAGCATGAGGTCCGGGTCATCGGAAGCATCGAAACTGCGCCCCCGGTAGATCGCCTGCACCTTCGTGGTGAACCCCGCTGCATCGCGTTCACGATAGCTGCGCAGGGCTTCCAGGTGCTTGCGGCATTGCTCCCCGCTGATGCCCAGGCGCTGGGCAGTGGCCGGGTCTGCCATCTTCGGCGTGAGCAGAATCGGACAGCGATTGATGTGGACCGATTTGAGACCGAGCCTTGGTGTCCCCTCAGGCAGATCGTCGGTTCGTGTGTATAACAACTCCTGCAGCTCATCCACCGCCAAATCAAACAGGGTTTGAGGGTTGGCACTCAGGTCGAAACAGATGATTTCGTTGCGATTGACCGGGTGCACCGCCAGCGGCACCACCAGCGCGATGTTGTGCCGCCGGGCGCCGAACATGCCCGACACATGCAGTACCGGTTTCATCCCCGCGATATCCAGTTGTGCCAACACCGAGTGCTTGTCCCGATGGTGCAACACATAGTCATACAACCTGGGCTGTCGCTCCTTGATCAGCCGCGCCAAAGCAATCGTCGCGTGCACATCCGACAGGGCATCGTGAGCGGCGGTATGGCTGATACCATTGGCGCTGGTCAGGTCCTCCAGCCGGAAACTCGGCAGGCCATCCTCCCGCGCTGGCCACTCGATACCTGCGGGCCGCAGGGCAAACGCGGTACGGACCATGTCGATGATGTCCCAACGGGAATTGCCGTGTTGCCACTCCCGGGCGTAGGGGTCGTAGAAGTTGCGGTAGAGCGTGTGTCGGGTAATCTCATCATCAAAACGCAGGGAGTTATAGCCCACACCGCAGGTGCCGGGAACTGCCAGTTCGCGATGAATTCTGGCGATAAAATCGCGCTCTGGCAGTCCTTCAGCAAGAGCCTGCTGGGGTGTAATGCCGGTCACCAGGCAGGCCTGGGGATGAGGTAAAAAATCATTGGCAGGACGACAGAAAATGACCAGCGGGTCACCGATGACATTCAGCTCGGCATCGGTACGCAGGCCCGCAAACTGCACGGGCCTATCCCTGGTGGGGTTAGCCCCAAAGGTTTCATAGTCATGCCAATAAAAGGTGTCAGGCAACTTCTATGGCCTGCTCTGCTATCTTCGCTCGCCAGATGCGCGGACCAATTTCATGCACGGAAGCACCACTGGTGTCTACCGCCACACTCACGGGCATGTCCTGCACTTCAAATTCGTAGATGGCCTCCATACCCATTTCGGGAAAAGCGACAACCCTGGCGGCGGTGATGGCCTTGGATACCAGATAGGCCGCACCGCCCACTGCCATCAGGTACACCGCCTTATGCTTCCTGATCGCCGCGACCCCGACAGGTCCGCGTTCGGCTTTGCCGATCATACCCAGCAGGCCGGTATGTTCGAGAATGAAGTCGGTAAATTTGTCCATGCGCGTGGCCGTTGTCGGACCGGCCGGGCCCATTACCTCATCGCGCACCGGGTCCACCGGACCCACGTAGTAGATAAAGCGGCCCCTGAGATCAACCTCGGGCGGCAGTCCCTCACCACTCTCGATCAGTTCCTTCATTTTCTTGTGCGCCGCATCGCGGCCCGTCAGCATCTTGCCTGATAACAGCAAGGTATCACCGGGCTGCCACTGGGCTGCTTCCTCGCGGGTCACTGTATTCAGGTTGACGCGCCGTACATTCTCCCCCACTTCCCAGGTGATGTCCGGCCAGTCATTGATGTCCGGCGGTGTTTGTAAGGCGGGCCCAGACCCATCCAGCACGAAGTGTGCATGGCGGGTGGCCGCGCAGTTGGGAATCATGGCCACCGGCAGCGAGGCTGCGTGCGTGGGATAGTCCCTGATTTTCACATCCATCACCGTGGTAAGCCCGCCGAGGCCCTGAGCGCCGATACCCAGCTTGTTGACTTCCTCCATGATCTCCAGGCGCAGTTCTTCCAGCCGGTTGGAGGGGCCGCGCTCGCGCAACTCATGGATATCGATAGGGTCCATGAGGGCTTCTTTAGCCATTACCACCGCCTTCTCTGCAGTGCCACCAATGCCTATACCCAGCATGCCCGGAGGACACCAGCCTGCTCCCATGGTGGGAATGGTCTTCACGACCCAGTCTACAATGCTGTCGGATGGGTTCAGCATGACCAACTTGGACTTGTTTTCGGAGCCGCCGCCTTTCGCCGCCACTTGTACATCCACGGTGTCGCCCTTCACCACCTCCATATGGATCACCGCTGGCGTATTGTCCTTGGTATTCCTGCGCGCGCCCGCCGGGTCTTCGAGAATCGAAGCTCGCAGGACATTATCAGGATGGGTATAGGCCCGACGCACGCCTGCATTGACCATATCAGCGACCGAAAGGTCTGCATCCCACTGAATATCCATACCAATTTTGAGAAAGACAGTGACGATCCCGGTATCCTGACAAATGGGGCGATGACCCTGGGCACACATCCGTGAATTTATCAGTATCTGCGCCATGGCATCCCGGGCAGCCGGATTCTGCTCCCTCTCGTAGGCTGCATTCACCGCCTGTACAAAATCCAGGGGATGGTAATAGGAAATAAACTGCAGTGCATCGGCGACACTATCGATGAAGTCATCCTGTCGAATAACCGTCATAGTGTGAATCCTTGTGCAGCGGAGGTAGAAAAAAGAGAGTTATCATACACCCCTTGCAGGATTCTGCGGACACCAAAACCTTCCTGTTTCAGGGCTGTAGGCGCGTCATCCGGGAGGTGACTGCATTGCTCTGACCGTGGCCTGCAGTTCGGCCAAACTGGCGTTCACCTGCTTGCGGAAGGCGTTGACGGAGCCCACCCATTCCTCATTACCCGCCACGCGCTTGTCCAGCTTGGCCAGGGCCAGATCAATGCGGTTGAGGCTGTCTGCCACACGTTCCACCTCGGCCTGGCTGGCCTTGGCGCTGGACATCAGGCGCGCCAGATCGCCCGCCACACTTTTCAGTTCGGCGATATCGGTAGATGCTGCTTTCATTTGCGACTGAGTTGTGGACAGGGAGCCTTCCATTCCCTTGACGCTTTTCCCCTGGCTGGCGCTGACAGACTCCAGTTTGCCCAATCGATCCTTGGTCTCCTTCCACACGTTGTCCCACAGCTTGCGTACCTCCGTCTCTAGCTGCGCAGCCTTTTTTGCCTGCACCTCGGCATTCTGGTTCATACCCTCGTCGGTATCGGACAGCCTGGCCTCCAGGTCGCCAATACGTGCCGCATAGTTCGCAATACGCTCATTGGACTGCAGCAACTGCGTCTGTAAGCGCCAGGCCCAGGCACAGGCCAGCACCGCCGCAACCAGGGAAATCGCTATAAACACGCGCGCCAGTAGTCCTGTGCCGCCTGCATTGGGCGATTGCTTTGGATTGTTCGGGTTCCGATTTCTCTCGCCCTTACTGGGCCTGGGCGCGCTATTGCTGCGTTGCGGCACGCCGTCCCGTGTTGGGACAATGGAGGGAATGTAATCCAGATCGTCGTGAGGCATGGGGAAATTACGCCGTGTTAAAGTCAGCTACAATTATACATGCGGCCTACCAGAGCGGAATAAAAAAGCCGGGGACATCCCGGCTTTTCTGTCTCCACTAGCTCTCTACAGGAAGTGAAGCATTGCCCACAGCAGCGCTGTCAGTCCGATACTACAGTGGATGACCCCTTTGACGCTGGTCATGGGGCCTGTCTTGCCGAACAGGGCGTTGACTTCCACCAGCAAAATGACGGCGACACAGGCGTAAAAACCGATGCCGCCGACGTCCTCGATATAAAGATGCTTGGAACCCAGCATGGCGAACAGCATGGGGCCAGACAACAATGTATTGGTGCGGGACGCCAGACCAGCTTTGGCAGCGCTGGATGGTCCATCACCTGCTTTCAAACCAATCACTACCTGCTGGTTGGGCCAAATGATCAGCCACACGTTCAGGAACATAATCGTACCCGCCAATGCACCTACCCATATAACAGGCATGCCCATCATATTAGTAGTAGCCCCGATCAGGTGCAGGAGAATGAGTCCCGTTAGAAAGGTAAACATTGCACCCCAGCGGAACCACCAGAGTGCCCTGGGAGCCAGCTTCTTGAGCGCGTCGGCCTTGGCGCCGGCTTCAGCTTCCTTGAAGTATTCCGTTTGTACGAAGTTGAAGTAGTAAAGCATGCCTATCCAGACAATACCGAACAGGACATGCGCCCACCTGAAGACAAATTCGAGAATCATGGTCATCTCCCCTTGTTGTTGTAATTAGACCTGGCGTTATTGTACATAAAAAAAGGGGCAGAGCGTCGCTAAAACAGACCCTGCCCCCTTTTTTTTCGGAGACAAAAAACCCCACCATACGGCGGGGTTTCTCGTTGTCACTAAATTGTCACTGAGTTGATAAGGCTTACATCATACCGCCCATGCCACCCATACCACCCATACCACCCATATCATGACCACCGCCGCCGGAGCCACCTTCTTCCACGGCTTCGCAGATCATGACTTCAGTAGTAATCATCAGGCCAGCGACAGAGCCGGCAGCCTGCAGCGCAGTGCGCGTAACTTTGGCAGGATCCAGAATACCCATCTCGATCATGTCGCCGTACTCACCTGTGGCAGCATTGTAACCGTAGTTACCCGTGCCTTTGGTTTTAACGTTATTCAGGACCACAGAACCTTCAGCACCTGCATTCTCCACGATCTGGCGCAGGGGACTTTCCATGGCGCGCAGAGCGACGTTAATACCGTGAGTCTGGTCTTCGTTGTCACCCTTCAAGCCAACAATTTCCATCAGGGCGCGAACCAGCGCAACACCGCCACCCGCGACTACGCCTTCTTCTACTGCGGCGCGAGTAGCGTGAAGAGCGTCTTCAACACGGGCTTTCTTCTCCTTCATTTCGATCTCGGTGGCAGCGCCAACCTTGATGACAGCAACACCGCCGGCCAACTTGGCCACGCGTTCCTGCAGCTTTTCGCGATCGTAATCAGACGATGTATTCTCGATCTGCACACGGATTTCATTGACGCGCGCCGTAATGGCCTTGTGGTCACCGGCACCATCGATAATGGTGCTGCTGTCCTTGTCCATAGTGACACGCTTGGCGTGACCGAGGTGCTCCAGAGTCGCAGACTCCAGATCAAGGCCAACTTCTTCGGAAATCACCGTACCGCCGCTCAGGATAGCAATATCCTGCAGCATGGCTTTGCGACGATCGCCAAAGCCAGGCGCTTTACAGGCTGTTACCTTCACAATACCGCGCAGGTTGTTCACAACAAGGGTCGCCAGTGCTTCACCTTCGACGTCCTCTGCCACAATCACCAATGGTTTAGAAGACTTGGCGACCTGCTCCAGCAGAGGCAGCAGTTCGCGAATGTTGGAGATTTTCTTCTCGACCAACAGGATATAGGGCTCGTCAATATCGACGCTCATGCTCTCCTGATTGTTGATGAAGTAGGGGGACAGATAGCCGCGGTCAAACTGCATGCCTTCTACCACATCCAGTTCATTTTCCAGACCGGAACCTTCCTCAACAGTAATGACGCCTTCCTTGCCCACTTTATCCATAGCCTCGGCGATGATTTTGCCCACAGCCTCATCGCTGTTGGAGGAAATTGAACCAACCTGTGCAATGGACTTGCTGTCTACACAGGGAATAGCGGCAGCGGAAATTTTTTCCACCGCAGCGGCAATTGCCTTGTCAATGCCGCGCTTCAGGTCCATAGGATTCATGCCGGCAGCGACGCCCTTGAGGCCTTCGCTGACGATGGTTTGCGCCAGAACTGTGGCGGTGGTGGTGCCGTCACCAGCGACATCAGAAGCCTGGGAAGCGACTTCCTTGATCATCTGCGCGCCCATGTTTTCGATCTTGTCCCTAAGCTGTATTTCCTTAGCGACGGACACACCGTCCTTGGTCACAGTGGGTGCACCAAAAGACTTGTCCAGAATGACATTGCGGCCCTTGGGGCCCAGGGTTGCCTTGACGGCATCAGCCAGTATGTTCACGCCATTCAGCATGCGCTGGCGAGCGCTATTACCGAAAATTACATCTTTAGCCATGGTGAATATTCCTTACGTAATACGTATTAATCTGTTTGTGACTTGTGAAAAACGACAACTTCGGGGTCTTACTCGACCACGGCGAAGATTTCGCTCTCCCCCATGATGATCAGTTCCTCACCATCGACGTCGATGGTGTTGCTGCCGGCGTACTGGCCGAACACGACCTTATCGCCAACTTTCAAAGCCATGGGCCGCAATTTACCGCTTTCCAGCGCCTTGCCTTCGCCTACAGCGACGACTTCACCCTGGTTGGGTTTCTCTTTGGCGGAACCCGGCAGCAAGATGCCGCCTGCGGTGGCTGTTTCTTCTTCCTTGCGACGAACGACCACGCGGTCGTACAGCGGACGGATTTTCATTTGTGTAGCTCTCCAAAGTATCAATGTGATGTTATGGGCACCCCGGATCGGGGGTTAACCCGGTTAATTGGGGCATGAAAACGGATTTCAAGACCTGATTAGCACTCTTTTCAAGAGAGTGCTAATTCTAGTCGGGAATAAAATGGAGTCAAGCACTCCCCGGAAGTTGGTCACTCCCTGAGATAATCAAAGAATTTTGTTTTTTTACAATATGTTATGTACTATTTTCATCATCAACGTGCCGGAAAACACCCTCAATAGTCTCATGGCTACCCGTATCCCGTTTTGGAACATTGACCCCAGTCGGCGGCCGCAGCAGGGTGCGCGCAAGCCACCTTCGCAAAGGACCTACCATTACAACGAGGGCGAGCAGATCAGTAATGATGCCAGGGATCATCAACAGGAGGCCGGCAAACCCGATCGCCATGTCATCCAGGAGCAAATCAGGACCCATTATCCTCCCATTCTGAGCCTGTCTGAGGCGCTCGAACATACCCCTGCCCTGGCGTTGCACTATTGCCAAACCGAGTAGCAGGGTGCTAATAACGTAGGTGATAGCGGTCAGAGCACTGGTCTTGACGCCCAATTCAATCAGGGTGAACAGTTCCATCCAGGGCAGGAGCATAATGGCAAATCGCATGAAGAGAATCCTCGGCTGGGCAAAAGAAGTATGGGGATAGCGGCATATTTTCAAGTAATGCCACACAGCCCGTCGCAGTAGTTTCCTGAAGATAAATACACCGCCTTGAAAACTGCGATGGTGCCCAAGGGGACATTCAGTATATGACGAACTTCGAGCTCGACACCAACCACCGAATCTGGCAGGTCGTTGCGGCGATTCCAACGGGAAAAGTAGCGACCTACGGTGGTGTTGCGCAAAAAGCAGGCATGGCCCGTGCAGCCCGCCGGGTTGGCCTGGCTCTGCGGGGACTACCCAGCAATACAAAGATTCCCTGGCACCGGGTCGTCAATGCGCAGGGACGGATATCTCTCCCCGAGGGTTCCGCACCACACAACACGCAAAGGGGTCGTTTGGAGAACGAGGGCATTCACTTTAAAACAAATGGCACGATCGACCTGCGTCGATACAGTTGGTGACTCAAGACAATAAGTGCGAACCGGTCGCTCTCCGAAAGCTACTTCTTGCTGCGGTGAATTTTTGACGCAGTTGTCGGCAGGTGGCCCATATAGTAGAAGGTCTTTTTTGTTATGACATCACCGTGTCCACGAATTTCTTCGAACTGTTGTCGATACTTGCCCAGACTCACGTCCCTCTGTTCCATGCTGACATTTGTTGTAGTTCCGCCATGTAGTTGGTGAAAACAACCCTCACCTATAAGTTGAGCGGCGGTAACCCCAGGCGCATCAATAGCGCGGCTAAAAATATCCAGATTAATAAACCCTCCCCCAGGGTAGTTAAATCTTTCATCCGCTCCACCTTGCTGCTTGAAGAGTGACCTGCGCATAAACAGGCAATTAGATTCGAACATGCGATTTAACCAGTTAATATGTTCTGCGCCTGTACGCAGTGGCGTACCGATTTCATAAAGCTTATAACCATCCTCGGGCCAATTGATGTCCTGCAGCAGTTGGTCTTCGACATTCCTATTGTATCCTTGCGCAATTGACTCATTCTGCGCATCCGGCCCGAGCCAAAAATATCGGGTAGCGACTACAGGATTATCAAAGGCGGCATAACAGGCCAGCGCCATTCGAAACACACCAGGTGTCAATATATGCGCCCCATCTATCATCAGGCAAACGATCTCACCTAGCGCTTCATCCAGGGCAATATTGATTGCACTGGCAGGGGAAGGTGACGCGTCTTTGAGCTGAATCAAGCGCACAGGCACATCTACCCCCGCCCATGAAGCAGGGTCCAGCGGCACTGGCGATCCGTTATCAACCAGTATGACTTCGTACTCAAGGTCCTCTGCGCCATGCTGGTAATTGCGCGAGAGACCCTGCAGGGTGCGGGGAATTTCTCGCGCCATATCGTACGAAATGAGGATGACCGATAACTTCATTGATATCTCATCTTGAGCCACGCAAATGGTTGGCCGTGCGTCGCAGGAAAGTCAGGTTGTATGACAGGTTACACACTATAAGGATAGCAAAAATGCGTCGAATCTCACACGAATTGCCCTGACAGACGAAATCAAACGCGGAGACATCACTATCCTCTCTAATCGAAAGGCATCCCCGCTAACCGAGCTCTTCTGCGCTCCCGCGCTGTGATATTGGAAGCTGTAGTAGGCATATGTCCCATATAAGTAAACAAGACTTTTGCCATCACTTCATTATGGCCACGAATCTGCTCGTATTGTTCTCGATATTTTTCCAGACGAGCATCTCTCTCCTCTCCACTTGAATTGGTTGTAGTACCACCGTGCAATTGGTGAAAGCTGCCTTCACCAATAATTTGAAGCGGTGTAACTCCCGGAGACTCTGCTGCTCGCTTAAAAATATCCAGATTGAGAAAGCCGCCGCCAGGATAATCGAAGCGTTCGTCAGCTCCGTCCAACTGCTTAAAAAGGGATCGCTTCATAAATAGACAATTGGATTCAAACATGCGATTAAACCATGAAAGTCGACTGGCTCCGGAACGAAGCGGTATGCTAATCTCAAAGAGTCGGTAACCATCTTCGGGCCAGTTTATTCGCTCCAGCAATTTGTCCTCAGCCTGCTGATTGTAGCCCTTGGCAATTGATACGGTTTGCTCCTCCATCCCAAGATAGAAATAGCGTACCGCTACAACGGCATTCTCAAAAGCCTGAAAGCTGGAAATTGCCATTTTAAAGACTCCGGGCGTCAAAATGTGGGCGCCATCAATCATTAAACAAATGATCTCACCTGCAGCTTCTTCCAGAGCGATATTGATTGCACTTGCCGGGGATGATCGGGCGTCCTTTATCCTTATCAATCGCACAGGCGCATCCACGTCGCTCCATGTCGCTTCATCCAGAGGCACGGGCGAACCGTTATCAACCAAAAGGACTTCATACGCCAGATCCTGCGCACCTTGCTGGTAAGTACGCGATAGGCTATGTAGGGTGCGGGGGATTTCTCGCGCCATATCGTATGAAATGAGAATGACAGTTAGCTTCATTGAATTTTCCTGTAGTAGACATACCAACATCCGTTGTCTCGTGTTTATAGGTTTTGAACTTATAGTAGAGAAAAAACACAGGTGTTTACAGTAAAAACACTTCACATAACCAGTCTGTAAGGTAAATAATTACGGCGAACTACGTCCCAAGAGGAAAATTTGAATTGCCATTTCGCTTCCTTTTGGGCGGGACTTCAAGGTAGAGTCATATCACTGCATTTTGAACGGATATCCAGACAGCCGCCTATCCTAGATAGGGCTGCATATATCCAGTAGACTGGGGCGAATTGATCTTACGATATCGTTTATCTATGAGAGTGTGGGTTTTAGTCACCGCGGCCCTGCTTACTCAGATTGGGAGCGTACATGGCTCGGAACTCGGATTCGTAGACATCAATTTAAATCGACCGAGTTTTTCTGACAAACTCACACAACAAAGTGTAAGCCAATCCTTCCAGGATTCGAGGGGTGCTTTATGGTTTGTCCCCGAGGAAGGTTTGAACAAATACACTGGTCACGAACTGGAGACCTATCAATACTCGGCTAATACTCCTGGCTCGCTACCCACCGACAATATTACAAGAATTACTGAAGACCTTGATGGCCAAATATGGATGTCAACTCGTGGAGCTGGCTTGGTCTTTTACAATCCAATATCTAATAGTTTTGAAGCAATTTATGCTGACCCCAACAATCGCAATACTCCTTACTCAAATGACATTCGCACTATATTCTGTGACGACGCCGGCAGTATATGGCTCGGTTACTTAAACGGTTTCAGCCGATTTAGTCCGCAAACGCGCTCCTTTCACCACTATATCTCGGGAACTGATGGCATCCCGTATACGGGGGAAATTCGTGGCTTCACCCAGACACCTGATGGAACAATTTGGGCGGCTACTCAGTCGATTGGACTTCTACGAATAGAACCCTCTACAGGACAAGTGATCGCCTACACTCATAAGAACGGGAAAGCAGACTCGATAGTTGAAGGCTGGCTCTATAACCTGATTACTGACCGCAATGGAAACATATGGATCGGATCTGCAAACGCTGGGGTAAGTCGATACAACCCAAAAGAGGACCTCGCACTAAATTTCGTTCATTCCGACACAGACGTTAATTCTCTGTCATCCAATAAGATTTCTAACATTTTCGAAGATACCGGGGGCGATATATGGATAGCAACCGATGAGGGCCTTAATCTATTCGTGCCAGAGACTAACAATTTTATCCGGTATAACAGCCTAAACACAGAGTTACCCGAAGATATTGTAACTAGTGTGTATCAAACGCGCGAAGGAGCATATTGGATAGGTACGATGTCCGGATTGGCCACCGGAATGAAAACAGACTTTCAAAAGTTCGACCGATCGCAAGGTAATCTTTCCAATGACTCGGTCAATTCGTTTACGGAATCCGCAGACGGGAGCCTGTGGGTTGGCACAGATAACGGCCTAAATAGACTCCGCCCTGGCAGTGCTGAATTTGAGTGGATCAACGAATCTACCGAGACGGCCATCCCAAATCCGAGAGTGATGAGTCTCTACAGCGACGAAATGGTACTGTGGGTTGGGACCTACGAAGGCGGGCTCAATAAGGTTGATCTCATATCTGGCGATACCACAACATATCGACACAGTACCTTACGACAATCCAGTATCGGCGCCAATGGAATCACTTCACTGCTTCGACTCTCTTCGGGAGAATTATTGATCGGCACTTACGGGGGTGGTCTGAGCATATACAAAGAGGAAAGCGACGATTTCATAACCCTAAAGAATGATCCAAATAATTCCACCACCATCAGCAACAACAGAGTATTAGCTCTTTATGAGGATTCTTTAGGGTTTGTTTGGATCGGTACAGAAGTAGGCCTGAATCGTTTTCATCCAGATACACTGACATTCCAACGCTATTTCGCTGAAAGGAATAGCGCCAACAGTTTTTCAAGTGACGTGCCTTGGTGTTTTTATGAAGACTCGAACGGTACTCTGTGGATCGGGACATCTGGAGGAGGATTAAATCTTTGGTCGAAAGAGGACAGGATGAATGAGACGATAAATATCCAACATTTTTCTAAAAATGTCTCTCTACCAAGCTCAAATATTTACGGCATTCAAGGCGATAACAACGATTGGCTTTGGATATCCCACAGCAAAGGATTGACAAGAATAAATCCGAAATCATATGAGGCCCATCACTATGGTGTTCGGGACGGCCTACAAGCTAACGAATTTACATTGGGCGCCTCTTACAAATCCCATTCCGGAACAATCTATTTTGGCGGAATAAGTGGTTTCAACACCATTGATCCAGACTTTCTACCTGCGGAACGAAATCCACCCAAAGTAGCAATTTCCCAAATCAAGGTTATGAACGTGCGGCGACAATTTGACGCTCCCTATCACGCCCTCCAAGCCATTGAGCTCAGCTATGAAGACAGAATGCTATCAGTAGAATTCTATGCAGCCGACTATTCCAATCCAGATCTGGTTAATTACGCCTATAAACTCGAAGGGATAAACCCAGATTGGGTTATATCTCCAGACGCAAGAATAGCGTCATTTACTACGCTACCGACTGGAACGTACAATCTTAAACTGGCCGCGGCCAGCCCCGATGGCACCTGGAACTGGGATGGTCTGAGCATCCCCGTGGTGGTTGCTCCGCCGCCCTGGCTCAGTCCTGCGGCTTACGGCGCCTACATTC
>Ga0163150_10007347_pt1 | contig 12996 bp, 8 predicted proteins | sample OliLakLV19P2IB_FD_148628 | JGI IMG/M metagenome (GOLD analysis project Ga0163150, IMG submission 148628) | Freshwater microbial mat bacterial communities from Lake Vanda, McMurdo Dry Valleys, Antarctica - Oligotrophic Lake LV.19.P2.IB | ecosystem: Environmental > Aquatic > Freshwater > Lake >...
GGACCGGCTGGGAGGGTATGTCAAGCGGGCCGATGCGCTGTGCGAGGTGGTCGAGCCGGGCAGTCTGCGCATCGCCGCGGTGATGGACCAGCGCCAGGCGGGCTGGCTGTTCACCGAGCATGGCGCGAGCCTGCCGGTGCGGGTGCGTCTGTACTCCGAACCCTCGCACGTCATCGAAGGCGTGGGCGTGCCATATGTGGAGGCGGCTCAGAAGTTGCTTCCCCACGCGGCCCTCACGTTCGCGGGCGGCGGCATCGCCGAGCCGGAAGCACGCGACGAGTCGGGGCGCGTCGCCAAGCGGTCGTGGTTCCCGGTGCGCATCGACGCCGATCTTCCGCTTGATCTTGTCGCCGCGGCGTACCCCGGCGAACGCGTCAAGGTCCGCTTCAACCTGCCCGCCAAGCCGCTGATGACGCAGTGGCTGGACCGGCTGCAGAAAGAGATTCAGGGTCGCGTGCAGTTGTGAGGGGTTCGCAGTGTTAATTTGGCCATGTGGCCATTTGCGATTTGGTACTTTCTATGTCGCAGTCGGTAACGAGATACCACGCCCTGTTCGAGTCCCTGCGGAGCCGCCGGCGCAAGCCGGAGAACCGCAAGGGACTGGACCTGCTCGCCGCGCACGCGGGGATGAAACTGCGGAGCGCGAAGGTGACGCTGCGCTGGCTGCGAACGCAGGCGGAGCAGATCGACACGCTCGCCCCGGACCTCCGCACGCACTCCGACCGCGCGCTCGACGATGTTGTCCGCACCGTACGCGAGACGTTTGTCCGCGGGCGGGCGGACGATGAGAGCCTGCGCCGCGCCTTCGCGTGCGTGCGGGAGGTTGCCCGCCGGGCCACGGGGGAAGAGGCGTATGTCGTTCAGTTGATGGGCGCGCTGGCGCTCTATCACGGCCGGATTGTCGAGATGGTGACGGGAGAGGGGAAGACTCTGACGGGCTCGATCGCCGCGGTCCCGCTCGCGTGGCTGCACCGCTACGTTCATGTGTTCACGGTGAACGACTATCTGGCAGCGCGCGATGCCGAGAGCCGCAAGCCCATCTACAGCCGCTGCGGGTGCGATGTGGGCGCGATCACGCAGCCCCTGCCCGAGCGGGAGCGCGCCGGGGTGTACGCGCGGGCCATCGTCTACGGAACGCCCAAGCAGATCACGGCCGACTGGCTGCGCGACCAGATTCGCCTCGGGCCGCTGAACACCGCGTGGTCGGGCCGCTCGATGATGGGGCGGCTGAGTGGCGGTGGTGCCGGAACAGCGGGCGGAGGGCTGGGAGGCGGACCGCTCATCCCCGGCCTGCACGCCTGCCTGGTCGATGAGGCCGATGCCGTGCTCATCGATGAGGGCGTGGTGCCGCTCATCATCGCGCGGGCGCGGCGCGAGGACGACATGGCCCGGATCTACAAGGACGCCGCGGAAGTCGCCCGGCGCCTCGACGACAAGGCCGACTTCGTGGTCGACCACCTGCACCGGCGGGCCGACCTCACGCGCCGCGGCGAGCACCGGGCTGTTCAACTGGCCGAAAAGTTCGAGGACCCCATCTGGCGCGCCCCGCGCCGGGCGGAGGAACTGGTGCGGCAGGCGCTGGTCGCGCGCCACTGCTACCTCGCGGGCCACCAGTACCAGATCGTGGACGGGTGCGTGGTCATCGTCGATGAGTACACCGGGCGCTTCCTGCCCGACCGTTCGTGGGAGCACGGTCTGCACCAGGCCGTCGAGGCCAAGGAGAATCTCGAGATCACCGCGGATCGCGAGACCCTCGCCCGTATGAGTTTCCAGCGGTTCTTCCGCACCTACCCGTTCCTGTGCGGCATGACGGGCACCGCGGCGGACGCCGCCGGCGAGATGGAACGTGTGTACCAGCGGCCCGTGACGGTCATTCCAACCAATCGCCCGCTGATCCGCGAGCGCTGGCCCACGCGCGTCTTCCGCACGGCCGAGGCAAGGTGGACCGCCGTGGTGGATTCGATACAGGAACTGCACCGCCAGCGCCGGCCCATCCTTGTGGGCACGCGGTCGATCGAGGCTTCCGAGCATCTGGCATCGCGCCTGACCGCGCGGGGCCTGCTGCACCGCGTCCTCAACGCCTCCTTCGACAAGGACGAGGCGGACATCGTTTCGCAGGCGGGCAAGCACTCGACCATCACCGTGGCGACGAACATGGCCGGGCGTGGCACGGACATCAAACTCGACCGCGAAGCCCGCGAGAACGGCGGATTGCACGTCGTCCTGACGGAGATGCACTCGGCGCTGCGGATCGACCGGCAGTTCATCGGGCGTGCCGGGCGGCAGGGCGATCCCGGCTCGGCACAGTTGTTCGTGTCGCTGGACGACGAGTTGGTCCGCCACCAGACGCCCAACCTGCTCGGCTACCTCCGCGCTCTGGCGGGGTCTGATGAGGTCGGGGGGACGGCCCGGCCGCAGGCCGCGGCGATCTTCCGCCTTGCCCAACGACGTGCTGAGGCGCGGGGCCGTCGTATGCGGGCGGACGTTCTGCGCCACGACGACTGGGTTGAGAAGCACATGCCGGGTGCGTGATTACGTTCACTGATCGTGAGGGCAGCGGGTATGCACCGGCTGCTGTTTTCGGTCTCCGCGTTCGCACTTCCGACTTCCAACTTCGCCCTTACTACCCTTCTAACACGATGATTCCCGCGTCCAACACACTTGCCTCCCGCTGCGCACCCAAGGGCAGGTCCGTCGCGCTGCCGATTTTGGCCGCTGGTGGCACCGCTCTCCAGGGCGGTGCCGGATCGCACACCACCATCAAGCCTTCGCGCAGCGCGAAGTGGCGGGCCGCCGTGCTCATCGTCGTGCATCTCATCATCGCGGCGCACATCATCCAGTGGCTGGTCACTGGTTCGACGGTGACGCCTGTCGAGCCGAGCGAGAGCATGGAGACGATCCGCAACGGCGTCATCAACGCCGGCTTCATCTTCTTCACGCTCGCGATCGTCTCGACACTCATCCTCGGGCGGTTCTTCTGCGGGTGGGGCTGCCACATCGTCGCGCTGCAGGACCTCTGCTCGTGGCTGATGGGGCGCGTGGGCGTCAAGCCCAAGCCCTTCCGCTCGCGCCTGCTGGTCTGGGTGCCGCTGATCGTGGCGCTCTATATGTTCGTCTGGCCGGCGTTCCACCGCGACATCCTGCGCCCGGTGCTGATGGACGACTTCGGCAACCTGCCCGCGTGGCTGGGGCAGAGCGAGCCGCTCGATGCCCTGCGGGCCGAGTTCATCACGCGCGACTTCTGGGCGACCTTCGCCCCGTGGTACATCGCCATCCCGTTCATCTTCATCTGCACTTTCGGCGCGGTGTACTTCCTGGGGTCCAAGGGCTTCTGCACCTACGGCTGCCCCTACGGCGGCATCTTCGGCCCGGCCGACATTGTCGCGCCCGGGCGCATCCGCGTGACCGATGCCTGCGAGGGCTGCGGCCACTGCACCGCGGTCTGCACGTCCAACGTCCGCGTACACGAAGAAGTCCGCGACTTCGGCATGGTCGTCGATCCCGGGTGCATGAAGTGCATGGACTGCGTCAGCGTCTGCCCGAAAGAGGCGCTGTACTTTGGCTTCGGCCGCCCGGCGCTGCGGGCCAAGCCGCGCACGCCCGCGCGATTGAGCGAGGATCAGGCCCGCGCGGCACGCGCCAAGGCCAAGGCCGACCGCGCAGCGCGCTACGACCTGTACCGCTGGGAAGAGTGGGCCATCGCGGGCCTCTTCCTGGCCTTCTTCCTCGCGTACCGCGGCCTGGCCAACTCAGTCCCCATGCTCATGGCCGTGGGAATCGCCGGCATCGCCGCCTTCAGCACGTGGAAGTTGTGGTCCCTGTTCAGCAAGCCAAGCGTCCGGCTCCAGAGCCTTCAACTCAAGGCCAAGGGACGGATGCGCCCCGTCGGCTACGGCTTCGCCATCTTTACGCTCACCATCATCATCGTGGGTGTATGGAGCGGCTACGTCCGCTACCACCTGTGGCGGGCCGACATGCTCTACGGCCATCTGGATATCCCCCACGCCGTGCTGCTGCGCCCCGACTTTGAGGCCTCACCTGCGGCGGCCGCGACCGCGCGTGCGGCGCTTGCGCACTTCCGGCGGGCGTCCCCGCCTACCGGCTTTGGTGGCACCGCTCTCCAGAGCGGTGTTGGTGGCAGTGGCGGGGGGGGAGGAGGCGTCGGCTGGCCGCTCCAAGCGGATCAGAAACTCACCATTGCCTACCTGCACTCGGTGCTGGGCGAGTTCGACCACGTCGAGCGGCTGCTGCGCGAGGTGATCCGCGAGGGCAAGCCGCGCGATCCGCTTGTCTCGCAGGTCGCTCAACTTATCCAGCGGCGGGCGAGTCTCGGGAGCACCGATCTTGCGGCCGGTGCCGGCGCGGAAGCGGAGAAGGAGATACTTGATCTTTATTCCGATGCGCTGGCGCGCCACCCGGCCCTCGATGGGATCAGGTCCGAACTTTCCGCGTGGCACCTGACCAACAACCGACGTGAAGAAGCCGATGCGCTCTGGAACCAGATCGTCGGCACGGGCGAAACCGCTGAAATCGGCCCGGGCAAGCGGCACGCGACTCCGGGAACGCTTCTGGGCGCGGCCCGCTTCCACGCCGGGGCGGGCAGTCGCCAGCGAGCGCTCGCACTGCTCGATCGCGCGGTTGAGGACAGGCACGCGGATGCCCAGGTCTTCCTCGCCGCCGCAGGGCTGGCAGCGCAACTCGGCGAGCGCCAGCGGGCCCTCGACCTTGCGATGCGCGCAACGGAGTTCCCAACACGCCGCGGCGGCACGCTCATCGCCGCGGCCGGTCTCTTCCTTCAACTTGAAGACGTCGCGGGGGCGGCAGAAAAGGCCGGCGCCGCCGTCCAGCGCGCCCGCGACCTGGGCCCCCACACCGCCCGCCTCTCGACCTTTGTCGGCGCGGCGATGCTTGAGTTTCAGATCGGGCGAGCCGGCAAGGCAAAGGAACTGCTCGCGGAAGCGGCGGCGAGCGCAGGCCCGGCCCCTTGGGCACTGTCGGAGATCGCGGGAGTGCTGATGGGATACTCGAATCAGTCTGGTGATGCGCAGGCCGCGCAACTTGCCGTTGATCTGCTCCTGCGAGCGCGCGACATCCGTCCCGACGCCACGCCCATCCGCGTCGATCTCGCCGGCGCGTTGTTCGCCATCGGCCGGACGGATGAGGCGGTTGCGCAGATGGAAGCCGCGGCCGAGATGTCGCGTGCCAACGTCGTGATCCCCGCGATCCATGCGGGGCTGCTGCGGCAGGTGGGACGTGCCGAGGAGGCCGCACGCTGGGAGGCCGAGGCGGCGCGCCGTGCCGCACCCGCTTCGCCCAAATAGTCACCGGGGCAACTGCGATTCAGGCGCGTTTCTTGGGAAAGCCGCGTCGAGTTCCGCCTGCAACTGATTCGCCTCATCATGCTCGCCCGCCGCTCGATGCAGTCGCACCCGCAGCACCGCCGCACGCGCGCCGCGGCTCAGCCCGCCGGGACGAACCTTGCTCTCCGCCCACGCCCACTCAAGCAGTTCCGCTGATTCCGCGACCCGTCCCAGGTCCAGCAGGCACGCGCCCAAGGCCCCCGCCAACTCCAGCGGCCCGGTGCCGGGCGTGCCCTCGGCTCTCAGGGCTTCCATCGTCGGTGTGCCGCTCGCGAGCGCATCCGCGGGGCCGTTCACCCCCAGGTGCAGCGCGCGCACGAGCAGGAGTACCGTCGCGAGGGTCAGGCCGTTCGTCGGTCCCGCGACGGCTCGCAGGCCGTCGACCGCCTCGCGCAGCGGCGGGATGGCCCGGTCCCATTGTTCAAGTGACATGTACGCCTGACCCACCATGCTCAGCGAGCCGAGGGTTTCATAGTTCTTGAGCCCCAAACGCTCGCGCCGGACCTGTGCGGCCTCCTCCAGGAGCGGCAGCGCGCCGGTGTAATCCTCGCTCAGGCGGCGCGGCAGTGCCGCATCGGTCAGCCACTCGGCCACTTCCGCGTGTCCCGCGGGGAGCGCCGCGCGCCGCCGACGCAGAGCCTCATCCGCAACGTCTCTCGCCTCGTCGTGCCGTCCCTGCCATACGCGGTAGCGCGAAAGCCATCGCATCGCCTCGCACGCCTCGGGCGATCGCTCCCCCAGCGACGCTTCGCAGTCCTTGATGAGCAGTTGAAGCGACTCCTCGTAGTTCTCCCGTCCCTTCTCGCGATACTCGATCCGGGCCACCAGCACCCGCGAGCGCAGCGTATCTGGCGCGAGTTCGCCCAGCGCTGCACGCCGAACGCCCAGCCCCTGCTCGGCAAACTTCTGCGCATGGTCGTTGGCTCCGAGCCCGAGGTATGCCTGACCAAGGAAGTGTGCGACGCCCGCGGCGACCAATGGGTCCGGTGGGGTCTCCGTTGCGAGCCGCTGTGCTATGAGCGTCAGCACCCAGTTCATCGTCGCGGGTCCGCGCGAGGGCGTCGCCAGTGCATTCCGCACGCTGGCCTCGACGTAGCCGTTCACGGCGTCCGCGATCTGGCGCGCCTGCTCGGCCTCCTTCAGGCGGCCCGCGGCGAGGGCCTCCGCCTCGACCGCCCGGTCGCGCTGCGCAGTGACGCGATCCACGAATCTCGTGGTCACCGCAACCAGCACGCACAGCGCGGTAAGGCCCACGGTCGCCGCGGCCATGTTGCGACGATACCACAGCGTCCCGGCTCTCGCGATCCCCGGCGGGTCGGCGACGGTGCCGTGGTGCGAGAGAAATGCCCGCAGGTCCGCCGCGAACGCATCGGCCGATGCGTAGCGATCCTCGGCCCCGCCCGCGCACGCCCGGTCCACGATGCGCGCGAGCGTGGGCGCAGTGCGCGGACGCGAGTCGGTCAACGGTCGTAGTCCGCCCGCCCGAGCCTGCTTGATGACGTCCCACCGACCATCTGCCGCATCATGGTGTCCGGTCGGTTCGTACGGCGGGCGGCCCGTCAGGAGGAAGCGGAGCGTGACGCCAAGCCCGTAGACATCGGACGCAGGGGTACACTTCTCCCCGTGGGCCTGCTCGGGAGACATGTACGCTGGTGTGCCGACCACGCGCCCTCCCGAAGCCGTGGGGATGTTCACGGTCCCCGTGCCGCGATCCGAATCGCCGTTGCTCCCGGGCAAGGCCGACACGCTCAGGCCGAAGTCCGCCACGAGCGCGCGGCCCGCCGGACTGACGAGGATGTTCGACGGCTTGAGGTCACGATGAAGGACGCCACGGGCGTGCGCGACGGCAACGGCCCGACAGACCGGCTCCAGCAATGCCGCCGCCGAGCGAGCGTCGAGTACTCCTCCTTGGCGCACAAGCGTTTCCAGAGATGTCCCGACGAGAACGTTCGTTGGGTCCTCCGGGGTCGGTGCAGGGTCGGCGACGAGTTCCGAGTCGATGTAACAACGGCCGTTCTCCTCGAACACACCCGCATCGTGGACGGAGACAATGTGCGGGTGCTGGAGCGATGCCGCGGCCCGCGCCTCATCGATGATCCGCGTCGCCCCGCCCGTCCCCGTACCCGGGCCGCCACCCGGGGCCGTGCGCCAGACCGGCCCGTGCAGCACCTTGAGCGCGATGTGGCGTGCCAGTTCCGTGTCCCAGGCGCGCCACACCTCGCCGAAGGAGCCCGCGCCGATCCTCTCTCGGAGTTCGTACTTTCCGAGGCGCGTCCCCGCCCCGAGTGGCGAGCCGGGATCGCGCTCGTTCGCGTCCCCTTCTCCGGCACCACTGATGAGGGCGATCATGCCGATGACGACCTCCACCTCGCGCAACGCATCGGGGTAGCGCGTCAGCAGTTCTTCCCGGAGCGAGTCCGGGTGTTCGCTTGCACGCCGGGAGACCTCGCACATCAGCAGGGCGCGGGATACGGGCACGCCGCGCGCAAGTTCTCCCAGCGTTACCCGGTAGTGCTCAAGGCCGGCCGGTAGGCCACGGTCCCAGCGCTCCTCGGCATCGGCGATCATCGCGTCGATCGCGTCCTCTTCCCCCGCGGACCCGAGATCGGCGATGATCGGCCCAAGGTCCGGTGGCAAGAGCGCACCAGCGGTCCCGACGAGCCCGTGGCCGAGCGCCCCTTCCGCGCGCAACCACGCCGCACGCACCCGCGCGCCGGCATTCCCCATGCTGCCCATCGAGCCGTTCATGCGCGCAGCGCCTCCGGTACTTCCCGCGTTGACGAGTGTACAGCCCGGGTCTCGCTCCGCGCGCACCTTCATCAACTCCTGAGCGACGCCGCCTGCCGCGTGTGACAGGCTTGTGGTATGCTCGGGGAGGGGCCAAGGAACCGGCGATGCAGGGCGGGAACGAACTCAGGCTGCTCCTGTCAACCGCCTGCGGGCGGTCCGGGCCATCGGCCGATACTGTGCCGGATGGGGGTGCGGCGGGCGTGCCGGATGGCCGCGCCCGCGATGCGGCCTTCAACGAGTTGCTCCGCCTGGTGATGATCTTCGTCCGCGCGGGCATGGGCCGCCGCCTTCGCGACCGGCGCGAGTCGGTGGATGTCTGCCAGTCGATCGCGCGATCCTTCGTCGAGGACTTCGAGGCGGGGAAACTCGAGTTCGAGTCCGAGGCCGCGCTGGCGGGCTATCTCAGGAGCGTGGTGCGTTCCAAACTGGTGGACCTGTCCCGTCACGATGGGCGCGAGAAGCGCGGGGGAGGGCAGGGGGGCGAGGGTGTGCGAGCGGTCTCGCTTGACGGCCCCGCGTTCGCTGCCGCATTCGAGCCCGCCGCCGATGGACCCTCCGCGAGTTTCGATGTCCGCACGGAGGAGGCGCGGACTCGTATCCTCGCACTTCTCAGCGCCGATGAACAGGCATTGCTGCGGCTCCGTTGGCGCGGCCTGTCGTGGGAGCAGATCGGCTCGGACCTCAAAAGAGACTCGGGCGCGATCCGTCAGCAGTTCAGCCGCATGCAGAAGCGCGTGCTGGGGGGCCCGGATAATGAAGCGATGAAGTGAGGGTGTGATGAAGCGATCACTCACCCTCCCGGCAGGCGCACGCGGAACAGCCGATACGGCGTCACCGGCCACTCGCCGCTTGGGCTGAACATGGGTGTGCGGTGGATCTGGCTGGTGGTGAAGTACAACCACTCTCCCGGCGGCACGCGCTCGCCGACCGCGACCGGGCCCGCAGCCCCGATCGCCAGCGAATCGGGCCACGCGATCTTGGCATCCTTGGCGAGTGTCAGCATATTGCCGCGCGGGTTACGCTGCACGATCGCGTCGTGCTCGAGCGCTGTGAAGTACAGGTTGCCCAGCCGGTCGCAGATCATCCCGTCCGTCACGACGCTCTTTCCCTCCGCCTGGACCGAGTCCTCGATCTGCCACTCCATGGTGCCGGGCGAGGTCAGCACCCGCGTGCTGATGCGGAAGAGCCGGTCATCGGTCAGCGACTGGTAGTACAGCCAGTTGCCCTTGGCGTCGAGCGCGAGCCCATCGGAATGCACGCGCGGAGTGGCGCCCGCGGGCGTCATCAACTCGCGCCCCTCGACGATCGGCACGAAGTCCGGGCGCGCTTCGGTCGATTCGTGGCCGTCGAGCACGCGCCTGGCGTGCCCGGTTGAGAGGTCCACGACCACGATCGCGCCCAATCCCGAGTCCGTGATAAAGGCGTGGTTGCTGCGCGTGTCCACGCGCACGTCGTTCAGGTAGGACTTCGCCGGCGCGACCGATTCGTCGAACCTGATCACGCGCGTCACGGCGTTGCTCGATAGATCGATCTCGATGAGTTTGGGTCCGCCCCCGGCCCCCCGCAAGACCGTTTCCAGTTTCGGCGCGGCCGGGTCCAGCACCCACAATCGGTCCCGATCATCGACATGCACGCTCTGCACGCACACAAACGCGTCCCCTTCCGGCGGGCTGCGCAGATCCTCGTTGGAGCGATTCCACTCGGCGTCCGGGTAGGCAACGTGCGAGCCGTCGGGCAGGAGTTCCGCGACGCCCATCGCGTAGGTACCTCCCCAACGCGGGAAACTGATGAAGACGCGGCCGCGGCGTGAGACCGCGACGCCCGTGACCTGATGCTCGGGGAAGTTGGCCACTTCGACCAGTTCAGTGCGGGTCGGCGCGGAGACATCGAAGCCCGTGCAGGTCTTGGGAGAGCAGGAGGTGAGGCCGCAGGCAAGCCCTGCCCCGAGGATCGCCGTCGCGGTTCCGGTCACCAGCGAGATTGACAGTGTGTGTTGCATGGCGGAATGGTACTGACCACACGCCCACGATGAGGTCGCCGCGCCGACCCAATCGTGGCGCTGGGCCGGGAGGTGCGGGCGGACATCTGCATGGCACCTTCAGCGCGCGGCCCGGTGCGGCTGCGCGCTAACGTCTCGTTGTGGCAGTACCCGTTCCTCTCCATTTCCGCCAGCGCCACCGGCTGACCCAAGCCCGGCAGTTCGCCGCGGCGTACGCGGGCAAGTTGCGGAAATCGCGCGGGCCGATCACCATCTTCACGCTCCCCAACGATCTGGAACATTGCCGCCTGGGCCTGTCGGTGGGCACGCGGGTCGGCAACGCGGTAGTGCGCAACCGTGTCAAGCGCCTGCTCCGGGAAGCGTTCCGGCACGAGCAGCACGCGCTGGTCCCGGGCTATGACGTTGTGGTGACCGTCCGCCCCCACGGAACGAGCGGGCCGCTGCCGCTCCCGCAGTATCGGCGGATGCTGGTGGAACTCGTCCGCGAGGCGGATGTGGAATGGAAGCGGCGGGCGAGGCGTGAGGGTGGCCGTGAAGAGGTGATGAGGTGATGAGGTGATGAGGTGAGAGTGTGAGGATGTCTCAGGGCGACAACGACTTGGATGGCGGGCACCAGACCCACGGCAAGCGGGACGCCTGCCCTACCAAAGCCCACTGGTCGTCTTGGCCGTTCATGGCCCTGATCTGGGGATATCGGTTCACGCTGGCTCCGCTCATGGCCGGACACTGCCGATTTCTGCCCACATGCAGCGAATATGGCTTGGAGGCCTACCGCCTGCACGGCCCCTGCCGCGGCACATGGCTCACCGCCCGACGCCTGTGCCGGTGCCATCCGTGGGGTGGGCATGGGTTCGACCCCGTGCCCCCGGTTTCGCGATCCCGAAGCGCGGAAACAGAGCCAAAGTGAGCGTATACTAGCAAGTTGCCATCGCGTCCTGTCGATTGCAGGGCTTCGCGGCGGCAAAAACACTGGTCTGTCGGCACTTTTCAGGGGCCTGAGCGATGGGGCGATTGCCGGCAGCCAAGCGCCGCGAGCAGTTGCTGGACACGGCGGCAAAGTTGTTCGCCCTGCACGGCTACGCGGGCGCAACGACCAGCGAGATCGCCAAAGCCGCGGGCGTCACCGAGCCCATCATCTACCGGCACTTCCCGTCGAAGCGCGACCTGTTCATCGCGCTCATTGAGCGCACCGGCCAGGGCACCATCCGCCTGTGGGAGCACGAACTCCGCGACTCCACCGACCCCGCCGACCGCCTGAAGCGGCTGATCGGCGCGAACCCGATGGTCTCCAACAAGGGCCGCGGCATCTACCGCGTCATCGTCCAGGCGATGACCGAGGCGGAGGACCCGAAGGTCCAGGAAGCGCTGGTCGAGCACATCTCGCGCCTGCACGACTTTGTGCAGGCCGAGGTGCAGTTGGCGCAGGACTCGGGCAGGGTGAGCAAACGGTTCACTCCGGAACTGACCGCCTGGGCGTTGATCCACCTGGGGCTTGGCTACGGCGTGCTCAGCGCGATGGGCGTGACCAAGCACGGCATCGACGAGACGGGCATGGGCATCCGCGAACTGCTGGGCGAGTTGATGTTCGGGCCAAGGCAGCACGGGTGAGGATGCCTTGGGTGGAGCCGGCACTCCGTGCCGGCCGTGAGTTCGTCCGCGCAGCACCCATGAGTGTTTGTAGCGTCCGAAAACGACAACGACCAAGCGCTGTGCCCGGTCGTTGTCAATGCCCTTGTCTGCGGGCGGATGTTGGGGGGTTCCTGCGAATCAGAACTCGCGACCCGGGAGGTCCCTGTCGTCGCGATCAGTTCGCTCATCACGTTCGCCGCGGCCGGGACCTCGCCGTGGTCCATCGTCCTGCGGACCGGCTCCTTGCGGCCCAGGACCGAAGTTTTCACCGCGTCCGCCTTGCGGCCCGCCGCGCCCCTGGAACTGCTGAGGTCCACGCGGTCCACCGCGCTCCAGAGGCCCGCCCCGGAACTCGCCGCCTTGCGGCCCGCCGCGCCCCTGGAACTGCTGAGGCCCACGCGGGCCGGCGCGATCTTGTGGTCCGCCACGGAACTCGCCGCCTTGTGGGCCCTGTTGACCGTCGCGCGGCCCATCACCACGGGGGCCGCGATCGCCGCCCCTCCCTCCGCGCTGCTCGTGCATGCGCTCCCGCACATGCTCGCGGATGCGCTGCCGGGCGAACTCGCGCCGCTCCGGCGGCATGTCGCGCAGCCGCTCGCGGATGCGTTCGCGGACTTCGGGCGGGAGTGGCGGGTGGGGGCGACGGCCCTCAGCGCGCCCTTCGCCGCCGCGATCATCGCCGCCACGCGGGCCGGGGCCGCCGCGATCATCAAACTGTCCCGCGCGGTCGCCCCCCCCGCGCGGCATCGGTCGCCGCTCACCGCGCTCGTCGCCACTGCCGCCACCGCGATCTTCGCGCCCCGCCTCATCGCGAGGTCGTGATCGGGCGTTGTCGCGCTGGCCACGCTCATCCATGTGTGGGCGCTGGGGGCGGGCCTCGCGCTGCCGCTCGCGCGGCCGGTCGTTCTGCTCATCGGGACCGGGGCCCGGCCCGCGCCCGGCCTCCGGCTGGGCAAGCGAGGTGGCGCTGGTAATCCCGATCGCGGCCGACGCCGCCATCAAAAGGCAAAGAATACGGGTCATCTGGTTGCTCCTGGAAGTTTGTACGCAGGCTGAACGCGGGGGCCTGGCTCGCATTGCACGGTGTCCGGAAGCGCCACGATTCGCGGAGCCGCATCGTGGGCGTGGGTGTGCGTATCAGGCTGCGCGATCCGGGGCGTACCGAACAACGTATAACCTTTCGTGCCGTGCGAAACTCTCTTCGGGACACGCCGGATA
>Ga0163150_10007348_pt1 | contig 12994 bp, 8 predicted proteins | sample OliLakLV19P2IB_FD_148628 | JGI IMG/M metagenome (GOLD analysis project Ga0163150, IMG submission 148628) | Freshwater microbial mat bacterial communities from Lake Vanda, McMurdo Dry Valleys, Antarctica - Oligotrophic Lake LV.19.P2.IB | ecosystem: Environmental > Aquatic > Freshwater > Lake >...
GTTTTGCAGCGGAGTTGTCGAACACCTGGATGGTTTTCATGGTCTTCACTCCTGTTGATTGATTGAGAAGAAAAATGCGGTTCAGTTCTTACCCGGATCAAAGAGCTTGTACGTCTTGTACCCACCGCCGATATTTGAAGCCTTAAAGCCGGACTGAACCAGAATTCGAGTCGCCAAGTAGCCGCGCTGCCCCACCTGGCAATAGGCGGCGATCTCTCGATCACGAGGGAGTTCCTCCAGTCGATCGCGCAGATCGTCGACCGGGATGTTCACGGCTCCGGGGATGCTTCCCTTCGAGAATTCCTGAGCCGTGCGAACATCCAACAAGAAGGGTCGTTGATCGGTGGGAGCAGCCAAGACCGTTTCCACATCGACTTGAGGGTGATCCTCTCGGAGCAGGCCGCTGGCGACGAACCCTGCCATGTTGACCGGGTCTTTGGCTGAGCCGTACTGCGGTGCGTAGGCCAGTTCCATCTCTTCCAAGTCAAAGACTGTCATGCCCGCCTGGATGGCCACTGCAAGCACATCGATCCGTTTGTCGACACCTGCTCCGCCCACTACTTGAGCACCAAGAATGCGTCCCGACTCAGGGGCGAACAACAGTTTCAGCGACATTGCCTCCGCACCGGGGTAGTAACCGGCGTGATGCGTCGGATGGATGTAGATTTTTCGAAAAGGGAGTTGGCATCGTTTCAGAGTTTTCTCCGATAGCCCGGTCGTCGCCGCCGTGCGGTCGAAGAAGCCGATAATCGCAGTCCCCTGCGTTCCTCGATACTTCGTGGCACGGCCCAAGACATTGTCCGCCGCGATCCGACCTTGGCGATTGGCAGGTCCGGCCAGCGGCACCTGAGTTGGGCCACTCGAAACAAAATCGTTGACCTCGATGGCATCACCGACGGCGTAGATATCGGGATCACTGGTTCGCAGGTATTCGTTGACTTGGATGCCGCCTCGCGGGCCAACGTCCAGCCCCGCATCGACCGCGAGTTTGTTTTCCGGGCGAACTCCCACACCGACCACAACAAGCTGAGCAGGCAAACGCTGGCCGGAATTCAAGCAGACGACCAACCCGTCGGGAGTTTGCTCAAAGGCTTCGGCCGTCTGACCGAGCAGCAAGGAGACACCCTTGGTCACGAGATGTTCGACAATAGGAGTCGTCATCTCTCGGTCGAACGGTGTAAGGATCTGGTCGATCCTTTCCACGATGGTCGTCTCAATTCCACGGCGCACGAGGTTCTCGGCCAGTTCGAGGCTAATGAATCCGCCCCCCAAGAGGACTGCCTGTTTCACTCCCTGATCCACCCTCTCCTTGATATGGTCGACGTCTTGCAGATTTCGCAACGTGAAGATTCCCGGCAAGTCGATGCCCGCAAGAGGCGGACGAAACGGAGCAGCACCTGGCGCGAGGATCAGCTTGTCGTAGGTTTCGCTGTACTCCCGCCCTGACGCGAGATCACAAATGCGAAGTTGCTTCGCCGAGCGGTCGATGGCTTCCACCGATGTTCGAGTCCGCACATCGAGATTGAATCGGGCGAGCAATTGCTCCGGCGTCGTGACAAGCAGCTTGTCCCGTTCAGCAATCTCATTACCGACGTAGTACGGCAGGCCGCAGTTGGCGAATGACACGTCGGGGCCACGCTCAAAAACAACGATCTCAGCATCCTCCGACAAACGGCGAGCACGAGCGGCAGCAGAAGCTCCGCCCGCCACGCCACCAACAATCAGCAGTTTCATGATCGAGACTCCAATAGGACTCGGTTGCAATCATCAACGGGTGCGGCACGAGTTCGTGGTTTCTTCGCATCGGTTCCACGGCATTCGCGCCAGAATCATCCCCATCCCACAGCTGTCGGTGATTCCAGCGAAGAGCAACCCGGCACCAATAAACGCGGATAGCCAAACGAAAGCTGGATTCACAAACGCACCGAGCAATGCCCCCAACAAGACGAGCAATCCCGCGGCGATACGAACCTGTCGCTCCAGCGAGATGGCCTTCTTGCCACGCACGACCGGCAGACCGGCTTCGATGCACGCCATCGTTCCTCCCTCAATGTTGACCACATTCGAGAAGCCCGCTTTGATGAACTTCTCGCACGCCTGCTGGCCTCGGCTTCCCGATCGACAGATGACATACAGCGGATCGTTGGCCGAACCATCGTGAGCCTGCATCAGCCCCGCAGGATCAAGTTGATCCAACGGAACATTGCGAGCGATCTCGACGTGAACCTCCCGGAACTCAACGGGCGTGCGCACGTCGATGAGGTCGATCTTCTTCCCATCCCGACAAGAGTCCGCAAGTTTCTGCGGTGTGATGATTGCGATACTCATGACATTTTCCGTTTCATTTTTTGAGTAGTGATCGTCCGTTAACCATCTCCAATTGCGAATCTCCGGCATGTCCTAGCCGAGCTTGTTGGTGTAGTGCATGTTCTCGATGTGATCATCGTGGTCTTCAGGACATTGGGCCGCTTACCAATTGAATGGCAGGAGTTGCCGCCCCCGAAGCCAGGACAACGCATCCTCATATGCGAATTCCGAAAAACGCTTGACATCTATGTTCTTCGCCGCAGTGGGCGCGATGCCGGTGTCGCTCTCGACGGTCATTGTCGCGATCAATGCTCGATTGCTGCGTCTGCCGGGAAGATGAATCGCTTAGGGCAACGATTCATCTTCCCCCATAAACATACCGCACTGCGACCAGAGTGTCTCAAGTTGAAGCTGCGACGTTGGCACATCGAACATCATTCCGCGGCACGGCAGTTGGCTGAACATGGCGGAGATCGAGTTGAGTATTGCGCAGCGCCTGTGTCTGCATCGGTGCATCGGCGAGATCGCGTTGCTGCGAGAGGAACTGGCCGCGTAGGACGATCAGCGAAACAAGGAAGCATGTACGATCAAGTGGCGCATGACAACGCTGGAAGCGCGAACGATCCTGCACCGGCTCTGCCACAGTTTTAGAATGGGTGGTCTATTACCTTGAGCACGGATCCTTCCTGCTCATGGCGGAGTTCGGCAAGGGCGGCGTTTCTGATGACGATTGATGTGCGTGTCCAGCGGTCGCCCGTCCGACTGTTTGCGGAAGGATCATCCAGCAATGGAGTTCTGACGCAGTGCCGAGAGTAACGCATGTTGAACTATATCCAACGAGTGCTCACGACCATCGCCGTCGCCCTGTGGTTTGGGGGATTCACCATCTACACCGCGTTCGTGGTGAAGGTGGGCAGCCGAGTTGTGGGCGGGCTTGAGCAGGGTTACATCACGCAGCAAGTCACGGATACGCTTCAAGTGTTCGCCGCCATCATGATCGTGGCGGTGGCGCTTGATATCGCCGTGCATTGGCGGCGCACAAACCGGCTGATGCGCACGCTGCAAAGTGTCGCTTGGATGTTCATGCTTGGCTCTCTTGTCGGCCTTGTCATCGTCCATAGTCAAATGGATGAACTGCTGGACCTAGCCACCTTCGCGAGGCCTGATCACGGACCCTTCAGGCCGCTGCATCAGCGATACCAATTGATCAGCACGATTCTCTGGTTTGCGACCCTGGCGTACATCGCGCTCATGGTGCGCCTCAACGCTTGCGGGGTCCAATGCGAGGAGTCTCAAGCAAGCATTCACTGAGTCACGCAATCGAATACCAATGGATGATCACTTCTTAAACAGAATCACGACAAGGTGCGTGCCCGGGTGATTGGATAGTGAAAATGGCCCCTATCCTTGCGATCAGCCCTCGCTTCGATCAATGGGGCGAACATTGGCTGTTGAGTCGCGATCATTGGATGCAGGTGACAAATGCAAGCGCGAAGCCCCTAGACTGGCAATGAGTGACGTGCGCTTCGTTTGCTTCGTTCGCTTCGTTTCCTTTTGAATATCAGGGTGACTCATGAGATGGAACAACCGCAGAAGCAGTGGCAACGTGGAAGACCGCCGTGGTATCGCCGGCAAGACGGTGATGGGCGGCGGCATCATGGGCATCGTCGGCCTGGTCATCATGCTTTTAATGGGCGGCGACCCGGGCACCGTCATTGAGCAGGGCCTCAATCAGCTCAAGCCCGGATCCAACCGGCCACCCACCGCTGAACAAGAGCAGATGGCCAAGTTCGTGGGCGTCGTGCTGGCGGATACCGAGGATGTCTGGCACGCACTCTTCCGCGAGGCCGGCCAGAACTACCGTGAACCGAAACTGGTGCTGTTCACCGACAGCGTCGATTCCGCCTGCGGCCAGGCATCGGCTGCCATCGGCCCCTTCTACTGCCCCGGCGATCAGAAGGTTTACATCGATCTCACTTTCTTCCAACTGCTGTCCACTCGCTTAGGTGCCAAGGGCGATTTCGCAGTCGCTTATGTCATCGCCCACGAGGTAGGCCATCACGTGCAACATCTCGCCGGCTATTCCCAGAAGGTCAATGACCAGCGCGGCCGAATCAGTGAAGCCGAAGGAAACCGGCTGTCGGTGCGCTTGGAATTACAAGCCGACTATCTCGCCGGGGTATGGGCCCATCACGCCCAGAAGATGAAGAACATCCTCGAAACCGGCGACATCGAGGAAGCCATGAACGCAGCCCAGGCGGTGGGCGATGACCGCTTGCAAAAGCAATCCGGCGGCCAGGTGATGCCCGATTCGTTCACCCATGGCACAAGCGCCCAACGTGCCCGCTGGTTCAAACTCGGCCTGCAAACGGGTGACTTCAAGCGGGCTGGCGAGCTGTTCACGCTCCCGTATGAACGGCTTTGACGGGTGCCTTGAACTCCCGACCTGTCGCCCTCAGGCGACCGCGCTAGCCAAGCTGCTCATCGAGCCAGCGACGGCCGGCACCAGTTTTGAGAAAACGCTCGCGATTCATCGCTTCGCTAAGGATTTTCTAAAAAAAGCCGCCTCGCGTTAACGAGACGGCTTATATCGGGGTGGGGAGATTTGAACTCCCGACCTGTCGCCCTCAGGCGACCGCGCTAACCAAGCTGCTCATCGAGCCAGCGTCGGCCGGCACCAGTTTTGAGAAAACGCTCGCGATTCACCGCTTCGCTAAGGATTTTCTAAAAAAAGCCGCCTCGCGTTAACGAGACGGCTTATATCGGGGTGGGGAGATTTGAACTCCCGACCTCTTGACCCCCAGTCAAGCGCGCTAACCAAGCTGCGCTACACCCCGCTGAATACTGGTTTTCCGACCTGTCGCCCTAGGCGACCGCGCTAACCAAGCTGCGCTACACCCCGCTGAATACTGGTTTTCCGACCTGTCGCCCTAGGCGACCGCGCTAACCAAGCTGCGCTACACCCCGCTGAATACTGGTTTTCCGACCTGTCGCCCTAGGCGACCGCGCTAACCAAGCTGCGCTACACCCCGCACGATTTCAATTCATCCCGCTTTGGGCGAGACCCGTCATTGTTGTTTCCATTGCCTCTGATGTCAAATGCTTCGCCACACTTTGCTTGGCCAGCCTTACGAAAGCGCATCGCATTTCATAGCATGTTTATATATAATACAACCCTTGAAAAGTAGTTCAATATGTGATATACTACGCATCGCACGATGGGCTTGACCGCTTCGGCAGCAAAGGGGTAGACAATTTGATGTCTACCCGTTTACCCATAGACACGAGTTAATCGCAGTTATTGCAATGACTTGCAACGATAAATGCAAATGAAAAAACTCTAGGGTAGACAAAACTCAACGATGAAAAACGTTCTGACGCACCCGACATGCAATCGCCATACACATCTGGCCGATAACAGGGAACCTGATCCACCTACCCTTTTTCTCTACAATGCTGCCTATGGACGTCGCTTTTCAACAATGTATCGATCCCGATTGCCGATCCACTTTTGGCGTTGACGAGGTTCACGTCACCTGCCCGGCTTGTGCCAAGCGCGGTCGCAGTTCGCTGCTCGAAATCAACTACGACTGGAACCGCCTGCCGGTGCCTAAGTCGATGAACTATTTCGAGCATCGCTGGATCACCCGTGGTGCCGGCTTGCAAGGAGCGCTCGATTTCTCGGGCGTATGGCGATTCCGCGAGCTGATGCCGTTCTTCCATCGAGAGAGCGACATCGTCACCATCGGCGAAGGTCGCACGTGTATGCAGGATGCACAGCTACTGGCCCCGCAGATTGGTCTCAACAAAGGCCGACTCTTTTTGCAATATGAAGGGCTCAATCCTTCCGGCTCTTTCAAAGACAACGGCATGACTGCCGCGTTCACCCATGCCCGCATGGTCGGCGCCAAGCGAGTCGCCTGCGCCTCCACCGGCAACACCTCCGCCTCGCTCGCCATGTTCGCAGGACTGGCCGAGATGACCGGCATCGTCTTCATCGGCACCGGAAAAATCGCCTATGGCAAGCTCTCGCAAGCGCTCGATTATGGCGCGAAAACTTTACAGATCAAAGGCGACTTTGATGCGTGCCTTCGCCGTGTGAGGCAGATCGCGGTGGAGCAGCCCGAGCTTGGCATTTATCTGATGAACAGTGTGAATCCGTTTCGCCTCGAAGGGCAGAAGACGATCATGTACCGCGTGCTCGAAGCGATGGATTGGCAGGTGCCCGATTGGATCGTCGTGCCCGGCGGAAATCTGGGCAACTGTTCCGCCTTCGGTAAAGCCTTCGCGGAACTCAAAGCGTTTGGCCTGATCGATCGCGTGCCTCGTCTTGCCGTCATTCAAGCGGCTGGTGCGAATCCGCTCAACGTCCTGGTCAATCAGCGCGGCATGAAGTGGAACAACGGCCACATCGACATCGAGACGATGAAAACCTACTACCGCGAACTCGATCAGGCAGGCACTCATGCGAACACGATTGCCAGTGCGATTGAAATCGGTCGACCAGTGAATCTGCCCAAGGCTCTGCGCGCTCTTGAAGTGATGGATGGCATCGTGCGCGAAGTCGATGATGAAACCATCCTCGAACACAAAGCCCTCGTCGGTCGCTTCGGTTTCGGCTGCGAACCCGCCAGTGCTGCATCTGTCGCCGGCGCTCACATGCTGGTGAACGAAGGCGTCATCGGCAAAGATGAACGCGTGGTCTGCATCCTCACCGGACATGAACTCAAAGACCCTGATGCAACGGTGAAGTATCACACGGGCATCGACATGAAATCAGTGCAGGAAACTGCGGATCGCTCGGAGCCGAAGGGGCGGTATAGCAATCAGCCGATCCAGGTGCCTGATGAACTGGAAGCGATCATCGCGGCCATTGCACCGGATGTGGCGGGAGCGGTTGGTAAGAACAAGGTCGGCAGCGATCCGCTCAAGTACGTGCCCATCAGCGAGTACTAAAACTCTCGCACGGTTGAGCCAAGCCCGATGCTGATGGACCCGACGCATGGAGTGATGAACGCATCGCTCAGGCGCTGGACACCACGCGGATGACGGTGCGGCAAGTGCGTCAACAGTTCGTGTCGCACACTTCAAAAAACGAGATCAAGCCAACGAGATCAAGCCTCGGCTCAAACCGCAACCGCCGCAAAGCGTGATCGCGCCCGAGGCCAGCGCCGCGTTCGTTTCGAACATGAAGGATGTGCTCGAAAAGTACGAAAAGCCCTATGATCCAAGCCATCCGGCCAGGGCAATCGCATGTAGGCTTTGTGCCGTCGCCTTAACTTCCTTCCCTTGGGGAGGGGGACCGGAAGGGACCACATGCGATTGCCCTGGTTGCATTGGGAATGCTCTAGACCTGCGGCTGATTCGCGCTAGGCCTGCAAATTCGCGGCGCACAAAGACTGCTGACTTGTTCCATTCGTATGGCTGCTGATGGCATATGCCAGTCGCAGACGTATCCTTAATTATGCTTGGGTCAATAATCAGAACGCAGTCGCTTAATGGCAATGTCCTTGTTGGCCCCGGTGCGTTGACCCGGACGCTTTGAATTGTCACACTGCAACGTCCCAAACCTGCCCTCGGCTAAGCCTGTCTTATAACAAAGGAAGAATCCATGAAGGCAATGAAACTGTTCGCGATCGCACTGGGCATGATTCTGAGCGTGAGCGGCAGCGCCACGTTCGGGGCCGATGAAGCCGAACATCTGGAACTGAAAAAAGGCAGCCGCATCGTGCTCATGGGCAACGGCCTGGGCTCGCGCATGCTGCACTTTGGTCACTTCGAAACGCAGATGCACCTGCGCTATCCCGAACTGGAACTGTTCATCCGCAACATGTGTGATGAAGGCAACACGCCCAGCTTCCGTCCGCACTCTGGCCGGGCCAATCAGCTTGGCTTCCCCGGTGCTGAAAAATACGCCACGCGCTATTCCGATGGCAATCTCGCCAATGGCAACGGCCACTTCGAAACCGATGAGCAATGGCTCGCGCGCCTTAAGCCCGATGTCATCATCGCCTTCTTCGGATTCAATGAATCCTTTCAGGGCGGCGCTGGCCTTGTCAACTTCCGCGAGGAGCTCGATGCTTTCGTTCTTCACACACTCAGCCAGAAATACAACGGCACCAGCGCGCCCAAGATCGTGCTCGTCTCGCCGACAGGCGTGCAGGACATCACCGCGATAATCGATGTGCCCAGCGGCAAGCAGACCAACCTGAACCTGGCGGTTTACACCTCCGCGATTCAGGCGGTCGCTGAAGAAAACTGGGTGCACTTTGTCGATGCCTATTCGCCTTCGCTCAAGTGGTACCGCGAAACCAAGGAGCCGCTCACCGCGGACGGCGCGCTGCTCAATGATGCGGGCTATGAGAAGCTGGCCACGCTGCTGATCGATCGCACCTTCGGCAAGGCCCCGGCCAAAGCGCAGGCCAACAGCAAAGCCGTCGCCGCCGCTGTGAAAGAGAAGAACTGGTTCTGGATCAACGATTTCAAGATCCCCAACGGCGTACACGTCTTCGGTCAGCGATACAACCCGTTCGGCCCGGCCAACTACCCGTTTGAAATTGAGAAAATCCGCGAGATGGCCGCCGTCCGCGATCAGGCCATCTGGGCCGCAGCGCAGGGCAAGACCATTGACATTGCCGCCCTTGACGCCAAGACCCGCACCCTGCCCGAAGTGCAGACCAACTATCGCCCCGGTGGAAAGAACGGCGTGCTCGTCTTCCTCGAAGGCAAGGAAGCGCTCGACACCATCAAGGTGCCACAGGGTTATAAGGTCGAGCAGTTCGCCACTGAAAAAGAGTTCCCCGATCTGGCCAATCCTGTGCAGCTCGCCTTCGACAACAAGGGGCGGCTGTGGGTGGCGACGATGCCCAGCTATCCGCACTGGAAGCCGGGCGATCCGATGCCCAACGATAAGATTCTGATTCTCGAAGACACCAACAACGACGGCAAGGCCGACAAGCAAACCGTCTGGGCTGATCACCTGCATCTGCCGATGGGTTTTGAAATTTCACACGATGGCGTTTACGTGTCGCAAGGCATCCATCTGGTGAAGCTCACCGACGCCGACAACGATGGCAAAGCGGACACCAAGGAAATCATCTTCAGCGGCTTTGATGATCACGACACGCACCACGCCATCAGCGCATTTTGTGCTGATCCTTCCGGTGCGTTCATCATGTCCGAAGGTGTCTTCCTTCGCACCAATGTCGAAACCGCCTATGGCCCAGTGCGCGGCACCAACGGCGGGTTCTACCGCTTCAACCCGCAGCGCCGTCAACTCGAACGCCACGCGCAGCTCTCGATCCCCAATCCCTGGGGCGTTGCTTTCGATGCGTGGGGTCAGCACTTTTTCCTCCACACCTCCGGCCCAAACACCGAATGGATGCTGCCCGGCTCCGTCAAGCCTCGCTACGGCGAAGCCAACCCCGGCAGCCGCGATCTCATCGAACCCGCTCACCGCGTCCGCCCAACCTCCGGCATCGAGTTTGTCGCCAGTCGCCACTTCCCCGATGACCAGCAAGGTGACATGCTCATCTGCAATTCCATCGGTTTCCTCGGTACGAAACAGCATCAAGTGATGGAAGATGGCACCGGCTACAAGACCAAATGGCGGCAAGACCTGGTCGTTTCCAGCGATGGCAACTTCCGTCCTGTCGATCTCGAGTTTGCTCCCGATGGCTCGCTCTACATCGTCGATTGGCACAACCCGCTCATCGGCCACATGCAGCACAGCGCTCGCGATCCCAATCGCGATCACGCGCACGGTCGCATCTATCGTGTGACTTATCCCGGTCGTCCGCTGGTGGAGCCTGCCAAGGTTGATGGCGCATCCATCGTGCAGCTTCTGGACAATCTCAAGCTGCCCGAAGATCGCACGCGCTATCGCAGCCGTCGTGAGCTGCGTGCTCGCAATGTGGATGAAGTGACCTCGGCTGTGAAGAGCTGGGTGGCTTCGCTGAAAACGAGCGACCCGAATTATGAACACCACATGGTCGAAGCGCTGTGGGTGACCTGGGGCATGAATAAGGTCGATCAGGATCTGCTCAAGCAGCTCCTGGCTTCGAAGGATTACCGCGTTCGCGCTGCAGCGGTGCGCGTCCTTCGTTATACCGGGCATCAGGTGGCCGATCAGGTTGCCCTGCTTAAGAAGATGGCCAGCGATCCGCATGGCCGCGTGCAGATGGAAGTGATCGCAGCAGCGTCGTGGCTTGAGAGCTACAACGGCCTGCCGATTCTTGAAGCGATCGTGAACAAGTCCGAAGCACCCGCCGAAGCGCCCAAGGCAAAACTCGTGGCCATCGGCGGCGGCGGCAAGACGATTCAAATCACCGTGCCTGACGAGGCTCAGGGCAAAGTCACCTCCTTCACCATGACCGTGCCCGGCAGCGGACAAGTCATCAACCTGGCAGAAATGGAACTGACCAGCGGCAAGGCCAAGGTCACTTCCAAAGCCACGCTCGCTCAATCGTCTGAGTACAACGACAAACAATTCCCCATCACCAACCTCATCGATGGTGACAAGAACAACTTCTCCCACACGGCAGTTCAAAACGATCCTTGGATCAAGGTCAGCTTCGCAGCACCCACTGCATTGGACAAGATCATGATCTGGAATCGCCCTGACTTTGAAAGTCGCTTCGATAACGCTCGCTTGGACTTCTATGCCGGCGACAAAAAGATCGCGACGCTCAGCGTCGGCGCAATCGGCGGCGGTGGCGGTGGCGCTGGTGATTCGAAACTCGACTCGTGGCTCGCAGCCCCTTACCGCACTGCGGAGGCGCATCTGCGGAATCGGACCATCGCTGTCGAAGAATTCAAAGTCGAAGTGCCCCAGGATCTCAAGAGCGATGCCCGCGAGTTGTATGTTCTGGGCGCCGAGATTTATCGCCGAGAAGGCTACTGCTCCACCTGCCATCAGCCCGATGGTCTGGGCCTCGTGTCCGCTCACTTCCCGCCGCTCTCAGAAAGCCCGTGGGTGACTCAGGACGAGACCCGCCTGATCAAGCTCACGCTCCACGGCCTCCAAGGCCCCATCGAAGTCAAAGGCAAAAAGTACCCCGGCCTCGTGCCCATGACCGCCTTTGGCGCACTGCTGAATGATGCAGAGATGGCGGCGGTGCTCACCTACGTCCGCAATTCCTTCGGCAACAAGGCCCCCATGATCACCCCTGATCAGGTCAAGAAAGTGCGCGAAGAAACCAAGGGCCGCACCGAGTTCTATCAGCCGGACGCACTGCTCAAAGAGCATCCGCTCAAGTAAACCATGCAGAAAAACCAGCGACAACATTAGCCGCCCGGTTCCAAGGAACGGGCGGCTTTTTTCTGCGCGGCATCGCTCGTGATAAAGCCAACACTTCATCGCCAATCGGATTCGGCTGTCCAATTTGGCGTGTCAGCGACGAGCCTTCGCAAACGCCACTTAAAAACACCTTGATTTCATGGCCATTTCGCTTTGCATACACTACGTCGTCTGCGATAATTTCAATAGACCCTCCTTCGCCGTGTCTATCTCGATCTGATCGGCCTGCCGCCCACGCCTGCCCAAGTTGATGCGTTCTTGAAGGAAGTCGAAGCAGAGAAGCAATCATCGGTCAGCACTGAAAATGCGTCGAACAAAACACATCGCCCCACCGCTTACGACCGCGTATTGGACCAGCTTCTCGCATCGCCGCGCTATGGCGAGCACTGGGCGCGGCACTGGCTCGATCTGGCACGCTATGCCGACTCCAATGGCTTTCAGCGCGATGGTCATCGCGATGTCTGGGCCTACCGCGACTGGGTGATCAAAGCGTTCAACGATGATCTGCCATTCGATCGCTTCACCATTGCACAGCTTGCTGGCGATCTGCGTGCCGAGGAAATCACTCAAGGCTCAGCAGCGCCTCGCCGATCGGAGGCATCCTCCTTCGATGATCCCGTCGCTCTGCGCATCGCCACCGGCTTCCATCGCGGCACCACCGTCAACGTCGAAGCGGGCACCGATCCCGAAGAGGATCGCGTCAAGCAAGTCGTCGATCGCGCCAACACCACCGCCACTGTTTTCCTTGGCTCCACGCTCGCCTGCGCTCAGTGCCACAATCACAAGTACGACCCCTTCTCACAGAACGAGTACTACCAGTTCTACGCATTCTTCAACAGCACCGAAATTGAATCCAAACGCGAAGGCCCCGCCACGCTTCAGTTCATCGGCCCGAGCATGCAGATTCCAATGGAGGGTGATGGCTCCGCTAAACGACTGGCCTTGAGCAAGCAACTTGAAGATGCACAGCCCAAGCTCGACAAGTTGCACGCTGACAGCGATGGTCGCGTCCTTGCATGATCGCTTCGATCAATCAGCTCAACGCACAGCAACTCGCGCACGTAGGCGATCCTGAAATCGCCACATGCATGTCGCAATATGAATTGGCGGCCCGCATGCAACTGGCGGTGCCGGAGCTTGCGGATATTTCGAAAGAGCCCAAGGCAGTGCTCGATATGTACGGCGCGCAGCCGGGGCGTTCTTCTTTCGCTAACAACTGTCTCTTGGCGCGAAGGCTCGTCGAGAAAGGTGTGCGCTTTGTGCAACTGTTCGATGCGGACTGGGATCATCACGGCAACGTCTTCACCAATCTTCCGCGCAAAACGCAACAAGTCGATAAGTCGATGGCAGCACTCGTGAAAGACCTCAAACAGCGCGGCATGCTCAACG
>Ga0163150_10007350_pt1 | contig 12993 bp, 9 predicted proteins | sample OliLakLV19P2IB_FD_148628 | JGI IMG/M metagenome (GOLD analysis project Ga0163150, IMG submission 148628) | Freshwater microbial mat bacterial communities from Lake Vanda, McMurdo Dry Valleys, Antarctica - Oligotrophic Lake LV.19.P2.IB | ecosystem: Environmental > Aquatic > Freshwater > Lake >...
CCTCGGATTTAGACCTTTCCGGGATAAATTTGGGCTTTCCCGGGGGAGTTTTTTCTTTTCCTGAGTAGGGCCCGACCTTGGTCGTGGCCTGAAAGGTTGGGTGAAAACGAATCACCCACGAGCGAGCTCGGTCCCTACGGCCGATGCCGCACCCAAGCAGGCGATGGGAAGAATCGCCGCTACCCACGACCGCCACAAAAAAAGCGGCCTTGAGAAGGCCGCCTTTCAAATTGAATAACGATCAGCTTACGTTTTATCGACGACGCGAGTGACCCGCACGATGGTGTACTCGTCCTCGGAGGAGCCCGTCTTCACCTTCACGGTGTCACCGGGCTTGCGGCCCAGAAGCGCGACACCGAAGACCGTCTTGTAGGAAATGACATTCTTGTCGGGATCGCCGTCCCATGCGCCGAGCACCGTGTAGGTGGTCGTTGAGCCGGTGGCCTTGGCCTTGACTTCCACGATCGTGCCCACGCCGACCTGGTCAGAACTGGCCTCCTTGAAGTCACTGACGCGCGCGCGGCCGAGATCTTTTTCCAACAAGGTCTTTTGCGCCATCAGGACCTGCTGGTCCTGCTTGGCCATCTTGTATTCGGAATTTTCCTTCAAATCACCGTGCTCGCGAGCCGTCGCGATGGCCTTGGAGTTCTCCGGGATCTTCTTCGAAACGATGGTCTCGTACTCCTCGCGTTTGCGATCGAAACTCGAGCGTGAGACCAGCAATTGCTCTTCCTTGCTCTCGGCATCGGCCGCGACCAGCGACTGAATCTTGGGAAAGATTTTGATGAACCGGGCGAGCAGCGACTTCTTGGTCAACTCCTCGAAGCCCTGATTCAGCATCAGCGTGTTGGCGAGATCGCGCGCGGTTTCCGGATCGGCCGTCGAAAGCAAATCGGAAATCAGCTCGGTGTCTTCGCTGAGGATGTCGGCCAAGGGAATCCGGCGCGCGCTCGAGGCCTGCAGCGCCTCGTAATCAATCGCGAAGAAAATAGCGCTCAGCAGGCGGGGCGTGATGAGGTCGTTAAGCAGCTTCGCGAATTTCTTCGAGTGCCGGTTCTTGACGATCCACAGCAGCACCGGAGCGCGGAGATTCTGCTCCGTCTGCCAACGCTTCAAGGTGGCGGCCAGCTCGTTCGAGTGGTCGTGCTCAACGAGGAAATTGATGCACTCGGTGGTGAACTTGCCCTGCGACGTTTTCAGCAAGTTGAAAAGAATGTCGCGAACTTCGATCGGGTGCGTCTCGAGAATCAACTCGAGGAAACGCGACTGGAACTGAACGGGAATTTTGTCCGCAATGCCGGGCAGATCCCGCACGTTGGCGATGATCGCGGCTTGGGTCGGCTCGAACACCTTGTCGGATTCGATGGCCTTCGCGAGATCGTCACGCACCACCGCACCATAGAGACGCTCGGCCTCGTCGATTTGATTGGAACTCTTCACCGCATCGGCAACGCCATCAAGCACGGTGTTCAAATCACCCTGCAATTCCTTTTTGCCCAGCGTACCGAGGAGCTCTTCGGCGAGGAGGATGCGACGACGCGCCGAGCGCGTGCCGTTGAACTGCTCGAGAATTTCATCCTCCGCCGAGACCGGCGTCTCGCGGAGCACGTAGCATTCCGTTTTCTTTTCCGGCACGGCGACGCGCGGATCCTTGGCGACGGCCTTCTTCGCGGCGGACCACCATTTCTTGAACTTCTCTTCGCCGATCACCTGCGCGAGCGTGATCTCGAGCTCGATACCGGTCGCCGCGTTGTTCGGGTAGGCCTCCAAAGCTTCCACCACGAGCTGTGCGGGATTATCGGCGATCAACTCCGCAACTTTCTTTGCGTCGGTCTCTTTTCGGACCAACAAGTGCTTTTCCGGGAGCACTTCCATCGTCGTGATACAAAACGCCGGGTCCATCGGGTGCGCTTTTTTGCCCTTGAAATCGATTAACAAGCGCTGCGCCGCCTCATCGTAGCTCTTGATTTGCCCGAAGCCCCAACTCCGATGTACCACATAAGCACCCGGTTCCATCGCCTCGAGTTTGGCTTTGGCCGCCTTGAGGGACGGCGATTTTGCAAGGAGCGCGGAAACAGCTTCGGAATTCATGGTTGCGTGATGGAGGGCCTGAACGGGAGAGTTGAGCGGACAATGTCCAGCCTTGTCAAACGCCCTGTCAAAACGCCTCCGTTCTCGCCTGCCAACCCCGCGGGGAGGTCAGCATGAGCGCCGCCCCTGCATCTAGCGGTGATGCCGGCGGCACGGGCGCCTGGCCCACCGCGGCCCGTCTTCTGGCCACGTGGCTCGATCGCCGGGAGCGAATCGACACCCTGCTCGACACGTTGCCCCGCACGTTAAAGGGTGCCGAACGTGCTCGCTGTCAGTACTTGGTGCTCGGCGTAGTCCGGCACTTCGGCCGCATCGAAGCGGCGCTGGGCCGGTTAATTGCCCATCCGCCGCGCTTCTCCAGCCGCGCCGTGCTTTTCATTGCCGGATTCGAACTTATCGAGCTGGCGCATGACCCGATCGAGGCCCGCGAAGGTCGCGCGGCAAAAATCATTCATCACGCCGTCGAACAGACCAAGGCGCTCGCCAGTCCGGCCGAATCGCGGCTCGTCAACGCCGTGGGCCGCAAGCTCATCGCCCCCTTGACCCAGCCGGCTCCCGCGACCGATGCCGCCCCGCAGGAACTTGCAGAATATTTTTCCCATCCGGAGTGGCTGGTGCGGAGCTGGCTCTCGCAATTTGGTGCCGAATCAACCCGCGCTCTCCTCGAATGGAACCAACGGCCGGGACCGGTTCACGCCCGCTGGCGTGCTGCCGATGCAACCCCACCTGATTTCCTGAAGCCCACCGCCTGGCCGGGAATGTTTGAAGTCGAATCCGGCCGCTGGCCTGAAGTGGAGCCGTTGCTCAAGGCCGGGAAACTCTACCTCCAGGATCCGTCCACGCGCGTGCCGATTGATTTGCTCGCGCCCCAACCCGGCGAATCCGTGCTCGATCTTTGCGCCGCCCCCGGCGGTAAAAGCCTGCTCATCGGCGACACCATGAAAGCCGGCCGGCTCGTGGCCGTCGACGCCCCCGGTGCCCGCATCGATCGTCTGAATGAAAACCTTTCCCGTATCCAAGGAATGGAGATAGCAGTCGTGCAGGCGGACGTGCTCGGGAATCTGAGCGAAGAACTCAAAGTCCATCAGCTTCCAACCTCCTACAACGCCGTGCTGCTCGACGTTCCGTGTTCCAACACGGGCGTGATGCGCCATCGCGTCGACGTGAAGTGGCGGCTGCAGCCCGGTGACTTCAAAAAGCACCCGCAACAACAACTCTCGATGCTTCACTCGGCCGCCCGCCTGGTGGCGCCGAAAGGCCGGCTCGTTTACTCGACCTGCAGTATCGACGCCGAGGAAAACGAGAACGTGGTCCAAGCCTTCCTGGCCGGAAAAGCCGGCGGCCCGTTCGAACTTGTCCGCAGCACGAAAAGTTTTCCCTGGACCAGCGGTCACGATGGCGGCGCCGCGTTTTTGTTGCGCCGGGTTAAATGACGTGGGCGGTGGATCGAGGTGGAGCGTGTTGTCCCAACGCGCTTCATTTTAGCCGGCCTCGTGCACACCTAAAAAAAGCAGTGAACCACTGATTTTCACTGATAATCACTGATGCCACCAGATTTGTGCGATGGATGCCGTTCACCTGGGAGGTGAGTGGAAAGTTTTATCCCACCGATCTGGATTTGGATTTCATCAATGTTTATAAGTGCTCATCAGTGGTTACGTCTTCTGCGGAATTTAGAATCAAGGCACGAGCTCGAACACCGCCACCCGTTTTTCCGTTTCCACCGTGCCGTTGAGCAGGGTAAACGCGATCTCAGCGGCGGACGTGACCAGTTGATCGTAGCGCGACAGGTCCCATCGCGCCACCGGCTCACCATTGATACGCGTGACCAAATCGCCGAGCTGAATGCCCGCGCGTTCCGCGGCGGATCCGGCAACCACACCTGCCACGCGCCAATACGCGGGCGTTTTGCTGAAGCTCACCCCCGCACTGCGCTTCGGGGGCATTTCAATCGGCTCCCGCGAATCACGAAAAAACGTCACCCGGTCAGTCTTCTGATCGAACGTCACCGTGAAATGGCGCAGCACGCCGGCGCCGATCGCCGAAAGTTCATCCGACAGGTCAACGATGGGCCGCACGAACGCATAATTCCCAATCGAAAGCGTCTCAGCGAGTCGACCGATCTCCTGGACGCGGTCACCGCTCAGAGTGCCAATCGTCGCGCCCATACGCGGTCCGTACGCGAACTCGGGATCCAGACCCACCGGATTCAAACTGAACGGCATATCGCTGCCCGAATCGATGAGCGCGACAAACGTCCGATTGCCGAGGGTCAGAGGAATCAACGGCGTCTTGCGGGCCCGATCCAGCGCGATAGTCGTGCCGGGAAGCAGCGGTACGCTTTTCGTCGATTGGAGCAGGACCCGGCTTCCCGGGTAATCGAGCGTCAGCAGCGCATCTCTAAACAAAGGGAACCCTAGGACTCCATCGATCCGCACTCCCAGATGCGCTGACAGCGAATCCAGATCGTAGATCAAAACCGGGACATCATCGAAACGCACGTCGCCCAATTCGATCCGTCGCAGCGAGGCCTGCGGTAATTCCGAGACGCGGCCATCCGCGCCCGTCACTCGCACCCGCAACGACGACGCCGGGGCGCTCGGAGAGGACGGATAGCGGCGGGCCAGCGCGGGTGTCACCAGGGTCACCGAAGATCCCGTGTCCACGAGAAATCGATACGGCCCAAATCGGTCCCACTTCGTTTCCAAGAGCAGAAAATTTCCCACGCGTTGCGCCGGCAGGACGACCAACGGGGACCCAAACGTGGTTCGACCCGGCTGCGGAGGCGCGCGCCGGGAGGAAAAAGCGGTACAGCCTGAGCAAACCAGGAGCATTCCGAGCAGCAGGCAAACCGCGTTCAAGCCGGGGCCATCTGCCAGTCGTGGCCCTGCCCTGCTGGTGCACTCGACTGACGCTCCCGCGGTCATTTGACCGGTTTGGGCAGCTTCAAACTAAAGTACAGGGCAACAGCCGAGAGGACGGCGGCGGAAACGAAGACACTCGTGGCGCCCCAGCGCCAAAACAAAATGCCGGCGAGGACGGGCGTAAAGGCCCGCGCCAACGCGCTCAACGAGCGAAACACTCCCAGAATTCGCCCCTGCTCCTCCGCGCGCGCGTACAACGAAATGAGTCCGGTACTCGAGGGATTAACCAAGCCGGAACCCAGCGCGAGCAACGCCAAACCCACGTAAAGCATCCACGGTTGGGCCGCATATCCGACCGCAACAAATCCCGCGATGGAAATGGTCAGTCCCGAGGTTAGCACCCGGATTTCATCCACGACCCGCAGCAAACGGCGCACGATGTAGCCCTGCGTGATGATCGCACAGAGGCCGAGGAATCCGAGGAGAATGCCGTTTTCCCGCGCCGTGTAACCAAACCGAGTCGAGGCCAGGAACGTGAGCGTCGCCTCCATGCCCACGAACGCGATCGAAAACACGAATGCCACCAGATTAGTCCGCCGTAGCGCCGGATCTTTGAGTCCGAGAATCGCCCGCATTGGATTGCGCAAGCGTGGCTCGCGCGCCACTGCGCGCATCTCGGGCGACAGTGTTTCCTTAAATTTCGCCGCGATCCAGACGAGGTTCACCACGCACAAGGTGAGCGCGAGGAGCGCCGGGACCGAAAAGGGATTGATCCCAAAATTCGCCAGCGCCGGGAAGTGACTCGTCAAATCGATGTGCACCGTAAAGGCGCCAATCGTAGGTCCGGTCACGAGTCCAAGCCCAAACGCCGCTCCGACCAGCCCCATCGCCTTTGAACGTTCTTCGCGGCTCGTCACGTCGGCCACCGCCGCGGTCGCAACGGATAGATTGCCGCTGAACGCGCCGCTCACGATCCGCGAGAGCAGGAACAGCCAAAAAGAACCGCTACACACCCAAATCAAATAACCCAACGCCGTGCCCGAAACTGTCAGCAGCAACACGCCGCGGCGCCCGCGGCGATCGCTCACCGCGCCCCAAAACGGTGCGAATACAAACTGCAGAATGGAAAAAACCGAGCTGATCACGCCGCCGAATAAAACGGGCGCGTAACTCTCGATACCAAAGGCGCGGGCCATCCCATTCGTTTGCTGCAACACCCATCCCAGCACTCCCGTCGTACCCTCCAACTTCAAATAGTATTCCAACAAGTCCGGCCCAAGCGGGAAGATGATCGAGAACCCGATCAAATCGATGTAGAGCGTGAGAAAAATAACGCCGAGTGACAGCGGACGCGACGCTCGGGTGACAGAGTTGGGTACAGGCTTAAGCACGAAGAGACCGGGACGAAAACGCATCCCCGGCGCGACGCCAAGGCACAAAACCCATTTAGCCTAACGTGGTCCGCAACTTCTCCAGCAGAGCGGCCATTTCAATGGGCTTGCGCACGAAGGCGCTGATCCCGAGCGCCTCACAGCGATTGACCGCCTCGTTTTCCGTGTAGCCGGTCATGACCACGACGCGCTGCTTCTGATTACGCTGCCGGATTTCCCGCAGCGTCTCTTCACCGGACAACCCCGGCATCAGCAAATCCAGCATCACCAAATCGAAACCCTGTTCCCGGGCGGCGTAGATCTTCAGGGCTTCATCGCCGCTATTCGCGATGGTGGTCGTCATGCCACTGCGGGTCAGCAGCACGCTCAACACTTCGCATACGGAAGGCTCATCGTCGACAATGAGCGCCGCTCCCACCAGCTTGACCAAACGTTCCGCGGCGCGGGTTGAACCCTCCAAATTCGAATTTGACGCCTGAAGGAGCAGGCGAAACCGCGAGCCTCGCCCGGGCTCGGACTCGACAAATAGTGCGCCACGATGGCTCTTCACAATCCCGGTGACCGCGGCGAGTCCGAGCCCGCGCCCCGACGACTTGGTGCTAAAGAACGGCTCGAAAATGCGCTCGATCGTCTCGGTGGTCATCCCGCAGCCGGTGTCCTTCACTTCGAGCCCGACATATAGCCCCGCCGGCAATTCCGGGGCATGGAGAGCGGTCCGCAGATAATCGGAGTCCACCTGCTGTCGGAACGTCGTCACCTGAATCTCGCCGGGCTCCGTCCCAATCGCGTCGGCCGCATTAATGACCAGATTCATGACGATCTGCTGCAGCTGCGCCGCGTCCGCCTGCACGGAAGGCAAATCATCATCCAGCTGCAGTTCCAGCCGGATGTTCTTATGCATCGTCACCCGGAGAAGCCCGGCCGTCGAACGCACCAGCTCGCTGAGCCGCATGGAAATCGGCCGGACCTGCTTCTTGCCCGCGTACGCGAGCATCTGTTGACACAAATCCGCTGCGCGCCGCGCTGCCTGTTCGATGTGGTTGAGATGTTCGGCGGCCGCGCTGCCGGGCGTCAGCGCAAAACGCGCAAGCGTCGCGTTACCCAGCATGGCGGTGAGGAGATTGTTGAAATCGTGGGCGATCCCGCCGGCCAAGACTCCGAGGCTCTCCAGCTTCTGAGCCGCGAGCATCTTTCGCTCGATCGCCATCTTTTCGATGTTGGCCTTTCTCAGCTCGGTCACCTCGGTGCCCAGCCCCTCAATAAAACGCAGCGTCCCTTCGTCTGAGTAAACGCCCCGGCCGCGCACGAGCAGATGCCGCTCGCCGCCGGCACGATCCCGGATGCGAAACTCCGCTTGAAACGCGGAGCGATTTGACACTGCCGCCGTCAGTTCCGCTCGCAATCCCGCTCGATCCTGCGGCACCACCACATCGGCGAAATGAATCCGCCCCGAGATGAAGTCATCCGCTGGATAGCCCGTGAGCTGTAACATCCCGTCGCTCGCAAAATGCGCCGTGAAGTGATCGTCGAATGCGCAACGAAACGCCGCACCAGGCAGCTGGCTGATCAGGCTGCTCAGCTGCCGTTCCGTTTCCTGCCGCCGGAGAATATCTCGTTCCAGCGCGACCTGCGCGGCACGAAGTTCCGCGGTCCGTTCCGCCACGAGGCGAACCACCCACCGCTCCCGTCGCATCGCACCCCACACAAAGCTGGCGATCGCCGCGGTCACGACCAGCCCAAGGGCGAGCGTCAGCCAGCTCGCCACGTGCGAACGCTGAGCGAGCCAGTTGGCACTCGGACGAATCCACAGCTCCCAAGGACGGCCCGCGTGGGTGATCGGAATGGAAACGTGCATTCCGGTGGTGAAATCCGCCACCTGGGGAGCACGCGTTCTGCCGTGCGGATTTCGTGACTTGGTGTAAAAGTGCAAGAGCTGCCGATCGGGCGCCGCGGAAGGGTCCCAAAATAGCACGTCCAACGCGCGGTCCTGCTCGGCTTCGAGAAACGACTTCAGGACTTCAGGGATGTGAAAGATTCCGAGGATGTAACCGCGCAATCGCGCCCGGCGCGCGTCGGGGTCGATAGCCAGGCGGGGTTCGTGATAAACCGGCAGCTCCATGATATAACCCGAGTCGCCCGGGCGATGGGTGATCAACGGCAATTGACCCGAGGCCGCCAACTCGCCGGTGCCAGCGATGCGATCCAAGTTGGCCCAGGTCCTGCCGGATCGAAGGTCAAATCCAAAGGCCGGCTCGTTTTCGGTCGCCGGCTCGATGAACACCACGGGGAAGTACTCCGGCCGTATTCGAGCTGGTACTACGGAACGGTCATCCGCTCGCTCCCAAAAACGGAAGTTCTCCACGCCTTGTCTCCGCTGCTCCGCCTCAAACTCCTCCCGGGCGGAACCCGGCACCCGCGCCACCCATTCCAAGGCATGCACGCCCTTCTGCCGGGAAATCAAATCGTGCGCTGCGTGCGCAAACTCCGTGCGCGACACCTCATCCGAATAGTGGAAGAGATTGCGCAGCGCATAGAGCGTCTCCTGGTGACGCTGCAGGCCCTCGCGAACCCTGGCGCCGACCGCCTGGCTGCGCCGCTGGAACGCGGCGAGATCGCGTTCAGTTTCACCGTGCCGCACCAGACTGAAGGCCGTCACGCTCAAGATCACACCCGCCAGAATGACCGCGTAGCCCGCCAGCACAGGGCGCCGGGTCACGTCGAGATTGCTGGCAGGAGATGAGGGTAAAGGCGGTTCAGACATCGAGTGCCGATGACTTGGGACCCACCGGTACCCGAAAAGCTGATGAACAGATGAACCGCACTCCGCAACGTCAAGTTAGACCCATACGGGCGCATCCGCCGTTGGCGGCAGCAGCCACCGCGGCGGCGAAGGGACTCGCCGCCCTACCTATCGTGACTCGGAAAAAGGCGGCGAAGGGACTCGCCGCCCTACCCATCGTGACCTTCGACAAGGTAGGGCGCGGACTCCGCTCCGCGCCAGAGCCGGAACCGCCAACCGGCAGATGCGCCTGCCCCTATGAGGACTCGAAGTTAACTTTCCAACAGCTTCCGGAGGCCACTTTCCAGCATCGCGCGCGTGTACGGTTTCGCCACAAAACCCAGCCGGCCATCCGGGGAAGCCAGCCGGCCCAACACATCGCCTTCATTGAACCCGCTCATCAGCAGGACCCGCACATCCGGCTTCAGGACCCGCAGCTGTTTCAACACCTGTTCGCCACTCATGCCGGGCATCAACAGGTCCAGCATGACCACCGCGATCGCCTCCGGATCCTGTTTAAACAACGCGAGGCCCGTGACGCCATCAGCGGCTCCTTGCGGCTGGAGTCCGAAGGTCTTGAGCATCTCGCCGGTCATCATCCGGACCGGATCTTCATCCTCAATGATCAGGGCCTGGCCAGGGTGGCGCCATGGTGCCGCGGTTTCGGCCGGGCGGGCGGCGATGATTTTGCCGTATCCGCCCGCCGCATACGCACCCGCGGCGACCGGCGGGAGCAGCAGCTGAAACCCGGAACCTTCCCCCGGCGTACTCGCCACGTGTAAAGCCCCCTGGTGTCCGCGTAAAGTGAAGATCGTGGAAAGCCCCAGCAGCACGTCTTCGTATCGTGCGAGGACTTCCCGGACCAACGCGTGCTGCAAGGAGGCCCGGCGCTCAAACTCCGCCCCAGCTGATTTCCGCTCGGTCTCTCGCAGTATCCAGAACGAAAATACGCTGATCGTCACCCCCGCGGCGAGAATCGCCGCGATGGCCGTGCGGTGAAACCAGGTGCGCTGTCGTCGCGAGGAAGCCGTCATACCCAGGATCGCACGCTGCGCACCCGCAGCGCGCAGCGCAACCCTGGGCGGGCGGGCGCAGCGGTCGGTTCAGGCGCGGCGCGGCGCCACCCAACGGCGCCGGGCCACGCTGAATCACAACGCGTAGGGCAATGGATGCCGCTGGGTGATCGCACCGACCCGTTGCTTCACCGCGGTCAGGGCTGCAGCCTCATCGGGCGTGCCAATCGCCGCCAGCACCGTATCGATGCAGTCGGCAATCTCATCCATCTCCGCCTCGACAAAATCACGCGAGGTCACGGCCGGGGTGCCCAGCCGAATGCCCGAAGCCTGGAACGGGCTGCGGGTCTCGAATGGCACGGTGTTCTTGTTACACGTGATATGCGCCAGGTCCAAGGTCTCCTGGGCCTTCTTCGCCGTGAGCTCCGGGAACTTGGGCCGCAGGTCCACGAGCATGAGATGGTTGTCCGTCCCCCCCGATACGATCTTGTAGCCACGCTTCGTCATCGCGGCGGCCAAGGCGCGGGAATTCTTCACCACCTGCTCGGAATAGGTGCGGAACTCGGGCTTCAAGCACTCGTTGAAACAGACCGCCTTCGCGGCGATGACGTGCATCAACGGACCACCTTGTGCACCGGGGAACATCGCCGAGTCCACCGCCTTGGCGTGTGCCGCTCTGCACAAAATCAAACCACCGCGCGGGCCGCGCAGGGTCTTGTGCGTGGTGGTGGTCACGAAGTCAGCGTGCGGCACCGGCGAGGGATGAACGCCCGAGGCTACGAGACCGGCAATGTGGGCGATGTCCGCAAACAGCAGCGCACCGACGCTCCGGGCAATCTCGCCCATGCGCGCAAAGTCGATCACGCGCGAGTACGCGCTGGCGCCCACGGTGATCATCTTGGGCTGCTCCCGCACCGCGATGGCCGCGAGCTCGTCATAGTCGATCAAGCCGTTGTCCTCACGCACGCCGTATTGAGAAAAGTTATACAGCTTGCCGGAGAAGTTGGCCGGATTGCCGTGGGTCAGGTGACCGCCGTGGCTCAGGTTCATGCCCAACACCTTGTCGCCCGGCTGCAGCGTCGCGGTGTACACCGCGAAGTTGGCCTGGGAACCGGAGTGCGGCTGCACATTGGCGTGTTCCGCGCCGAACAGTTTCTTCGCGCGCTCGATCGCAAGGGTCTCGACCTTGTCGACGTGCTCGCACCCGCCGTACCAGCGCTTGCCCGGATAACCCTCAGCGTACTTGTTGGTCAGCACGCTGCCCTGCGCTTCCATGACCGCGGGATACGTGAAATTCTCCGAGGCGATCAGCTCGATGTGTCCCTGCTGACGGGCAAGCTCGGCCGCGATGGCGGCGTGAATCTCGGGATCAAGGGAGCGAAGCGGAGCGGAAACAAGAGGCATGGTGAAACGGATTTCGAATGGCGCGGTAGTTACAACGAAAAGGTCCCCGCTAGCGCAGTTTCTTCCGGCGCACTCCGCAATCGCGAAATCATCTCGGATCGACGCGCCGGCACGGTCGGATGATAGCCGCGGCGCGACCTCAACAGCTCCTGGCTGATTCCGATCACCTCGACATGATCGGCCACGGTCCCGCCGGGTTCCCGATTCCGACCCTCGGGCCTCATGATCTGGCCGGGGGAGAAATCAGTGTCTTAAGGTGCTCCACGAGCGACGGAATGGACTCCACCATCTCATCCCGCGCCGCTTCGTAAACTTTCACCGGCCCGCCGTACGGGTCCGCAATCTCGGGATCCGCGCTATTCGGCACAAACTCCCGGAACAGAAAAACGTTCTTCGGCGCGGGATCCGCCTGGACCATGATCAGGGCCCGGTGGGACTCGGTCATGCAGAGGACCGCGAGCGCGTCGTCCAGCATCTCCTGGGTGAGCGGCTGACTCCGATGATGGGAGACGTTGAGGCCCACTTTCTTCAGCGCATACACCGAATTTTCGGAAATGGACTCACCTGCACGAGCCGCCACGCCCGCGGAAATCACCTTCAGGGACCGCAGGGGTTCCGACTGGGCCGCAAGCGCGTGTTGCAGCAGCGCCGCCGCCATGGGGCTACGGCAAATGTTGGCAGTGCAGACGACGACAATGGTACCTGGAGCGGACATTTCGTGCTGGGGAAAGGACATGGTTTTAAGTGAAACGCAAAGCCCGATTGCATCGCGCCGAGGCCGGTCAGGCACGGAAGTCACGACCGAAACGCTCCTGCCTCCGAATGTTATACCAGCGACTCAGGCGATTTTTGACTGCCAGATGGCAAGGGCTTTAAACCAGCGCGTTAGGGAAAACACGCTCCACCTTAAACCCCACCTCCGGCAACCTGGGACCGCGGTCGCCCCCGGCCGCATCCGGGATCCGAAATGGAACCACGCCCCGTTCCGTCAGTGAAGATCCGTGGTTCGCCCGCTTGGGTCCGAGGCGACGTTCATCCTGTCATCTTGTCATCCTGTCATGATTGAGATCGATCGCTGAAGACGGGAGACAGGATAAACCGATTTACAGGGATGGATTCGAGGCCTCGCCGGCAAAATCTTCAACCCAGCGGCTTAGGGACAAGCCGCTCCACCTACCCCACCTCCGGCAACCTGGGACCGCGGCCGCCCCCGGCCGCATCCGGGATCCGAAATGGAAGCCACGCCCCGTTCCGGCAGTGAAGATCCGTGGTTCGCCCGCTTGGGTCCGAGACAACGTTCATCCTGTCATCTTGTCATCCTGTCATCCTGTCATGATCGAGATCGATCGCTGAGACGGGAGACAGGATAAACCCGATTTACAGGATGGATTCGAGGCCTCGCCGGCAAAATCCTCAACCCAGCGGCTTAGGGACAAGCCGCTCCACCTACC